>Ga0302314_10007994_pt1 | contig 18915 bp, 19 predicted proteins | sample III_Palsa_N2_3_FD_200533 | JGI IMG/M metagenome (GOLD analysis project Ga0302314, IMG submission 200533) | Peat permafrost microbial communities from Stordalen Mire near Abisko, Sweden - III_Palsa_N2_3 | ecosystem: Environmental > Terrestrial > Soil > Palsa > Peat permafrost | place: Sweden...
TGAACGCGTAGAGGATTTCCGAGAAGCCGTGCGGACCGGGGTTCGCGATACCCGCCTTACCCGCATCGGTCAGCACCGCGATCGAGGTCCCCACGAGCACCAGCAGCGGCGTGAGCAGCACGACGATCGACACCATCTTCATCTCATACGCTTCAATCTTCTTGCCGACATATTCAGGCGTGCGACCGATCATCAGGCCTGCCACGAACACGGCGAGCAACGCGAACACGAGCATCCCGTACATGCCGGAGCCCACACCGCCGAAGATCACTTCGCCCAACTGGATCAGCAGCATCGGGTAGAGGCCGCCGAGCGGGGTCAGCGAGTCGTGCGTGTTGTCGACTGCACCGCACGAGGCTGCCGTCGTGGCGACCGTGAAGATGCCCGACTGCGCGATACCGAAGCGCGTTTCCTTGCCTTCCATGTTGCCGCCCGACTGCAGGTCGCTAGCGGACTGGTCGACATGCAGCGAGGTAAAGACCGGATTGCCGGCTTGCTCCGCGCTGATTTCGCCCACCACGCAAGTGGTGAAGGCAATCGTCATCACGGCGAGCACGGCGATGCCCTGCTTGCGGTCCGCAATCATCCGCCCGAACACCAGGCACAACGCTGCCGGGATGATCAGGATCGAGAGGATCTGCAAGAAGTTGCTGAACGGCGTCGGATTTTCGTACGGGTGTGCCGAGTTTGCGTTGAAGAAGCCGCCACCATTGGTGCCGAGCATCTTGATCGCTTCCTGCGACGCCACCGGGCCCATCGCGATACTCTGCGTCGTGACCTTGGTGTCGACCGTCACCGCATTACCCTTCGCATCCTTCACCGGGTTGCCTTGCGCATCGAGCTTCGGTGCGGCATAGGTGGTGGTCTGCAAAGTCGGCACGTCCTGATTCGACTTGAAGTTCTGGATCACGCCCTGGCTCATCAGCAAGGCAGCGATGATGGCGGCCATCGGCATCAGCACGTACAGCGTCGAGCGCGTGATGTCGACCCAGAAGTTGCCGATGGTTTGCGCTGAATGGCGCGCAAAGCCGCGGATCAGCGCGATCACCACTGCGATGGCGGTGGCTGCGGACAGGAAGTTCTGCACCGTGAAGCCGAGCATCTGCGCCAGATAACCGGTGGTCTGTTCAGGCGTGTAATCCTGCCAGTTCGTGTTGGTCACGAAGCTGACAGCCGTATTGAAGGCGCTGTCCACCGACATCGGACCGAACTGTTGCGGATTGCCCGGCAACCAACCTTGAATGCGCAACAGCAGGTACAGGAACAGCGTACCGAGCACGTTCAGCGCGATCGTAGCGATCGCGTAGTGCTTCCAGCCCATCTCGGCCGACGAATCGACGCCCGCGATGCGATACAGCAAACGTTCGAGCGGGCCGCCGAAGCGAACCACACGAGAGGTGCCATCCATCACGCGCGTGATATAGCGCGAGACCGGCACGGCAAGTGCAAGCAGCACGACCACGTAAATGACCGTTTGCAGAACATTGTTGGAGTTCATTCAATGTCCTCCGCGCGCACCAGCGCATAGACGAGGTATACGAACAGCAGCGCAGTGGCCGCTCCCGATAACCACAGGATCCAGGTCATGAGCGTGCTCCCTGGCCACGCCGGAACTGCATCAACTTCTCGCAGCCGGCAATCAAAGCAAAGGTCAGCGCGGCAAATAGCACCATCCCCCCGACGTACAGCACATCCATTTTGTGTTCTCCAGTAGCGGACTTTGGATGGGTAGAACGTTATGCCGATCCGCGTAAAGGCTTGGTCAAAGATGGCGGCAGTGGTGTAAAAAACGCGTAAACGAAAAAGGCCGTTCCGCGCAGTGCGGAACGGCCTGAGGCCTGTCGGAGCTGGTGTTGCGGGAATTGACGGGGCTTGCGCATACTCTGCTGCAGCGCGGAACTTTTATGCCGCGGCTATTGCGCCTTTGTGCTGTCTGGGTGCGCTTACGGCAGCAGTACCGTTGAACCGGTCGTGCGGCGGCTTTCGAGCTCGATATGCGCCTTTGCTACTTCGGACAACGGATAGCGCTGGTTGATGCTGGTCTTGACCTTGCCCGATACCAGCACGTCGAACAGCTCCGCCGCCATCGCGTCGTAATCGCTGCGTTTGCCGATGTACGTAAACAGCGTCGGCCGGGTGAAGAACAGCGAGCCGCGTCCGGCGAATTCGGAGGAATCGATCGGCGGCAGCGGTCCCGATGCATTGCCGAAGCTGATGAACATGCCGAGCGGCGCGAGGCAGTCGAGCGAAGCCGTAAACGTGTCCTTGCCGATCGAGTCGTAGACCACCGGCACGCCTGCGCCGTTGGTGATCTCGCGTACGCTCTTGGTGAAATTCTCCCGCGTGTACACGATCGGATAGTCGCAGCCATGCGCCTTGGCGATTTCCGCCTTTTCGTCCGAGCCGACTGTGCCGATCACCGTCGCCCCCAGCGCTTTCGCCCATTGGCACACGAGCAGACCGACTCCGCCCGCTGCCGCCTGGATCAGGATCGTGTCGCCGGCTTTCACCGGATAAGTCCGGCGCAGCAGGTACTGCGCGGTCAGGCCCTGCAGCATCACGGATGCGGCCTGTTCGTAGCTCAATGCATCCGGCAGCTTGACCACCTGAACCGCCGGCAACACGCGCTCCTGAGCGTAGGCGCCGGGTGGACGTGCTACATAGGCGACCCGGTCGCCAACCTTCAGATCCGTGACACCGGCGCCCACCACCGTGACCTCGCCGGCCGCTTCCATGCCGAGACCACCCGGCAGCGGTAGCGGGTAGAGGCCCGTGCGGAAATAGACGTCGATGTAGTTGAGGCCGACTGCATGCTGCCTGATGCGGATCTCGCCGTTACCCGGCTCGCCCACCTCGACGTCGACCCACTTCATCACCTCGGGGCCGCCTGCCTTATCGAAACGAATTGCCTTGGTCATTATGTCTCCCAGTTGATACCTGAATGGTTGGTTAGCCTGGATAGGGTGGGTCCGAACCGGCGCGGCGGCCGCGTCAGACCTTCTCCGCGAGCCGCAAGGTCAGCACATCGAGGATCATCCGGGCGGTCGAAATGTTGGTGGCGCACGGCACGTTGTGCACGTCGCACGCGCGCACCAGTGCGTTGATGTCCGGTTCGTGCGGCTGCGGCGTCATCGGATCGCGCAGGAAAATCACCATATCGACGCGGCCTTCCGCCAGTTGCGAGCCGATCTGCAGGTCGCCGCCGTGCGGGCCCGAGAGCATTCTCTCGACGTTCAGCCCATGCGCCTCCGCAATCCGCGTACCGGTCGTGCCGGTAGCGACGATGTCGCAGCGCCGCAGCGTATCGACGTACTCTCCGGCGAGTTCGACGATGGCGTCCTTCTTATGGTCGTGCGCGATCAGCGCGATGCGGGTGGTCATGACGTAAGACTCCAGATCTGGATGTGTTGTTGTGGTTATGGGAGTGATGCGCGTTCAGATTCAGAAGGTACCCGGATAGGCGCCGCCGTCGAGCAGCCAGTTCTGCCCGGTGATGTAGCCCGCGTGCACGCTGCAAAGAAACGCACACGCCCGGCCGAATTCGTCGCGATTGCCGAAGCGGCCCGCCGGAATCGTCGTCATACGCTGTTTGCGCGCTTCGTCGACGGAGATGTGCTGCGCCTTGGCCTGGGCGTCGAAGGTGGTGGCGATGCGATCGGTGTCGAACAACCCGGGCAGCAAGCTGTTGATCGTCACGCCGTCGCGCGCCACCTTGCTGCGCGCCACGCCGGCCACAAACCCGGTCAGCCCCGAACGCGCGCCATTGGACAGGCCCAGCACGTCGATCGGCGCCTTGACCGCCGAACTCGTGATGTTGACGATCCGGCCGAAACCGCGTGCACTCATGTGATCGATGGTGGCGCGGATCAGTTCGATCGGCGTCAGCATATTGGCTTCGAGCGCGCGGATCCAGTCGTCGTGAGTGAACTTGCGGAAGTCGCCCGGCGGCGGCCCGCCCGCATTATTGACGAGGATGTCCGGCTGCGGACAGGCGGCGAGCGCCGCCGCGCGTCCTTCCGGCGAGGTGATGTCGCACGCAACGGTCTTAACCTCGACGCCGCTTTGCGCGCGGATTTCGGCGGCGGTGGCCTCGAGCGTCTCGGCCGTGCGGGCGACGATCACCAGATTCACGCCCTCGGCGGCGAGCGCCTCGGCGCAACCGCGCCCGAGACCCTTACTCGCCGCGCAAACCAGCGCGGTGCGTCCTGCGATTCCCATGTCCATGTCTTGATCCTCTTCGTGTGACGACGAATGCCGGCCTGCGCGGGCAGTTTCCCCTGATTCTAGAAGAATCGGTGCCGGACTGCCGGTGGAGCCGCCACAATCTTCGGTATCTTCAGGCGGTACTTTCGGTAAACTTGCAGCCGTGGCGCGCCCGCCTGCCGGTTCTTCCGGTCATTCTGGCCGCCGACCGATTCCTCTTGCCGCGCTAGCGCCCTCGCCATGACACAGGACAGCCGTTTCCCGAATCTTTTCATCCTCGATCACCCGCTGATTCAGCACAAGCTCTCGCACATGCGCGACCGCGATACCTCGACGCGCACCTTCCGCGAGCTGCTGCGCGAGATCACGCTGCTGATGGGCTATGAGATCACCCGTAACCTGCCGATGACCACGCGCCGCGTCACCACCCCGCTCGTCGAGCTCGATGCGCCGGTGATCGCCGGCAAGAAACTGGCGATCGTGCCGGTGCTGCGGGCCGGCATCGGCATGTCGGACGGCTTGCTGGAACTGATTCCGTCGGCACGCGTCGGCCATATCGGCGTGTACCGCGCGGACGACCACCGGCCGGTCGAGTATCTGGTGCGGCTGCCGGACTTGGAAGACCGGATTTTCATCCTGTGCGACCCGATGGTGGCGACCGGCTATTCGGCCGTCCACGCGGTGGATGTGCTGAAGCGCCGCGGCGTGCCCGGCGAAAACATCATGTTCCTCGCTCTAGTGGCGGCCCCGGAAGGCGTCCAGGTGTTCCAGGACGCGCATGCGGACGTGAAGCTGTACGTGGCGTCGCTCGATTCGCATCTGAACGAACACGCGTATATCGTCCCGGGTCTGGGCGACGCCGGCGACCGGCTGTTCGGGACGAAGAACTGAGATGAGGCGCGGGCGGGGCGTTCCATGACCGCAAAAACCGCACCGCGCCGCCCGCAGACACGGTCTTTCCCCGCGCTGCCACACTGCCGCAGCCCCGCGGCATGATAAAATTCGCATCCGCTCATCGAGCGGCCCAACTTGCACAATCGCCCGGCGCATCGCGCCTTTGCGGGCAGTGGGACCGGTCTGGCATCGAGGCGCGCCTTCGCAAGCGCCCGACATCGCAACGACAATTGCACTATGCGTGCGCCCGGCTGGCGCGCGCGATGGAGAAAGGTATGGCGGGTCATTCGAAATGGGCCAACATCAAGCATAAAAAAGCAGCGGCCGACGCCAAGCGCGGCAAGGTCTGGACGCGGCTCATCAAGGAAATTCAGGTTGGCGCCCGCATGGGCGGGGGCGACATCGACACGAATCCGCGTCTGCGGCTCGCCGTCGAAAAGGCGTATGACGCCAACATGCCGAAGGACAACGTCAACCGCGCCATTCAGCGTGGCGTGGGCGGCGTCGATGGCGCAAGCTACGAAGAAATCCGCTACGAAGGCTACGGCATCGGCGGCGCGGCAGTGATCGTCGACACCATGACGGACAACCGCATCCGCACCGTGGCGGAGGTGCGTCACGCGTTTTCGAAGAACGGCGGCAACATGGGCACGGACGGCTCGGTGTCGTTCATGTTCGATCACGTCGGCCAGTTCCTGTTTGCGCCCGGCACTGCCGAAGACAAGCTGATGGATGCGGCCCTCGAAGCCGGCGCCGACGACGTGGTGACGAACGAGGACGGCAGTATCGAAGTGCTCTGCCCGCCGAACGATTTCCCGAAGGTGAAGGCCGCGCTGGAAGCCGCCGGTTTCAAGGCGGAACTGGCTGAGGTGACGATGAAACCTCAGACGGAAGTGGAGTTCACCGGCGACGACGCGGTGAAGATGCAAAAGCTGCTCGACGCACTCGAAAATCTGGACGACGTGCAGGAAGTCTATACAAACGCTGCGATCGCCGACGAATAAGCCCCGCACGGGCGCGCCATGAGCGGCGCCCGCGGGCAGTTGACGGCGGATGGCACCGGTTTGGGGTGCTGTCTTTTGCGATTGCTTTTTTGCAAACCCTTTTTTGCAAACCGGGTGCCTGGCTGCCGTTTTCTATGGTCAGCACCCCTGGTTAGCTGTTCGCCTTTGGCGAACCTTGTTGCGGATATCCACGGCTCGCGCCAACGCGCCAGCCGTTCATGGTTTTTAAGTCTTCGGGGAATCACATGAAGTTACTCGTCGTCGGGTCCGGCGGTCGCGAACACGCGCTCGCATGGAAGCTCGCGCAATCGCCGCGGGTCCAGCTCGTCTACGTGGCTCCTGGCAATGGCGGCACCGCCCAGGACGAGCGCCTGCGCAACGTCGACATCACCGAGCCGGCTGCGCTTGCCGATTTCGTCGAGAAAGAACAGATCGCCTTCACGCTGGTCGGCCCGGAAGGGCCGCTCGCCGCCGGCATCGTCAATCTGTTCCGCTCGCGTGGTCTGAAGATTTTCGGGCCCACGAAGGAAGCCGCGCAGCTCGAAAGCTCGAAAGACTTCGCCAAGGCGTTCATGAAGCGTCATGCGATCCCGACGGCTGAATACGAAACCTTCTCCGACGTCGCCGCTGCCCACGCCTACCTCGACACCCAGGGCGCGCCGATCGTGATCAAGGCCGACGGCCTCGCCGCCGGCAAAGGCGTGGTAGTCGCGCAAACACTCGAAGAAGCCCACGCCGCGGTCGACATGATGCTGTCGGACAACAAGCTCGGCGACGCCGGCGCGCGCGTCGTGATCGAGGAATTCCTCGCCGGCGAAGAGGCGAGCTTCATCGTGATGGTGGACGGCAAGCATGTGCTGCCGCTCGCCTCGAGCCAGGATCACAAGCGGCTGCTCGACGGCGATCAGGGCCCGAACACGGGCGGTATGGGCGCCTATTCGCCCGCGCCGATCGTCACCCCGCAACTGCATGCCCGCGTGATGCGCGAAATCATCCTGCCCACCGTGCACGGTATGGAGAAGGAAGGCATCCGCTTCACCGGTTTCCTGTACGCGGGCCTGATGATCGACGCGCAAGGCAACCCGAAGACGCTCGAGTTCAACTGCCGCATGGGCGACCCCGAAACGCAGCCGATCATGGCGCGTCTGAAGGGCGACTATTCGAAGGTGGTGGAGCAGGCGATCGCCGGCACGCTCGACACGGTCGAACTGGAATGGGACCGCCGCACCGCGCTTGGCGTGGTGCTGGCCGCGCACAACTATCCGGACAGCCCGCGCAAGGGTGACCGGATCAGCGATATCCCGGCCGAGACCGACGATTCGGTGACCTTCCATGCCGGTACTACGTTGACCGACGGCAAGCTCACGACCTCGGGCGGTCGTGTCCTGTGCGTGGTAGGGTTGGCGGATTCGGTGCGCAGTGCGCAGTCGGTAGCCTATGAGACCATCAACCAGATCTCGTTTGACGGCATGCAATATCGCCACGACATCGGTTATCGTGCGCTGAACCGCAAACATTAGCCGAAGCTAAGCTCCCCAAACCGATGAACCCGCGGCGCGCCTGACGCGCCGCCCCTGCTCACCTGCATTCATGACCGATTCGAACTACGACGTACAGGCTGTACGTAGCTGGCTGCAAGGCCTGCAGACGGACATCGCCGACACGCTCGGCGCGTTCGACGGCACTGCGTTCGCCACCGACTCCTGGCAACGCGCGCCCGGCGAGAAGCTGCGCGGCGGCGGCACGACGCGGATTCTGGAAGGCGGCCAGTTCTTCGAACGCGCGGGAGTCGGCTTTTCCGACGTCGCCGGCGATGCGCTGCCCGGCTCGGCCAGCGCCACCCGCCCGCAGCTCGCCGGACGCGGCTTCGAGGCGATGGGCGTGTCGCTCGTGCTGCACCCGCACAATCCGTACTGCCCGACCGTGCATATGAATGTGCGCCTGCTGATCGCCACCAGGGCGGGGGAAGAACCCGTGTTCTGGTTCGGCGGCGGCATGGATCTGACGCCCTACTACGGCTTCGAAGAAGACGCGCAGCATTTCCACCGCGTCTGCCGCGATGCGCTGACGCCTTACGGCGCCGACCTGTATCCGCGCTTCAAACGCTGGTGTGACGAATATTTCTTCCTCAAGCACCGCAACGAACCGCGCGGCATTGGGGGGATTTTCTTCGACGATTTCTCGGAGCCCGGCTTCGAACAATCGTTCGCGATGCTCAAAAGCGTCGGCGATGGGTTCCTGAAAGCGTACCTGCCGATCATCGAAAAACGCCGCAACCTGCCGTACGGCGAGGCTGAACGCGATTTCCAGGCGTACCGGCGTGGCCGTTACGTCGAGTTCAACCTGGTCTTCGACCGTGGCACACTGTTTGGGCTGCAGAGCGGCGGACGCACCGAATCGATTCTGATGTCGATGCCGCCTGTGGTGAACTGGCGCTACAACTGGCAGCCGGAACCCGGCACGCCGGAAGCACGCCTTTACAGCGACTTCCTCGTGCCGCGCGAGTGGGTCTGACGGGTTTGGCCGCCAGCCAGCCCCCGGACCTGCCCGCGCCGTCACGACAAAGGACTCTCACCTGAAGCCGAACGCTCACCCCGCTGCCCTGCCCCGCCGGATTGGCCTTTTGGGCGGCACCTTCGACCCGATCCACGACGGCCACCTCGCGCTTGCACAACGGTTCGCCGAGGTGCTGCAACTGACCGATCTGGTGCTGCTGCCAGCCGGCCAGCCATGGCAGAAGCCGGACGTCTCGCCGGCGGCCGACAGGCTCGCCATGACCCGCGTCGCCGCCAGTTCGCTGGTGCTGCCGGGGGTCAAGGTGAGCGTCGCCACCGACGAGATTGAACACGACGGCCCGACTTACACGGTCGAGACGCTGCAGCGCTGGCGCGAACGCGAGGGGCCACGGGCCTCGCTGTCGATGCTGATCGGCGCCGACCAGCTGGTGCGGCTCGATACGTGGCGCGACTGGCGCCGTTTGTTCGAGTTCGCGCATATCTGCGCGTCGACCCGTCCCGGCTTCGATCTCGCCTCGATCGCACCGGCCGTCGCGGCCGAAATCGCCGCACGTGAGGCGAGCGCGGACGTATTGCAAGCAACACCCTGTGGTCATCTGCTGATCGATACCACGCTGGCCTTCGACGTTTCGGCCACCGATATCCGCGCGAATCTGCGCGAACGTCTTGTCCAGCATGCCGGCGGCCAGCAACAGAACGAGGCCGCGAGCCATGTCCCCACCGCGGTGTGGGACTATATTCTTCAACACCATCTGTACCACCGGTAACCCTATGGATATTCGCAAACTGCAACGCGCGATCGTCGACGCCCTCGAAGACGTGAAAGCGCAAGACATCAAGGTGTTCAACACCAGCCACCTGACCGGACTGTTCGATCGCGTGATCGTCGCTTCCGGCACCTCCAACCGCCAGACCAAGGCGCTTGCCTCCAGCGTGCGCGAGAAGGTCAAGGAAAATGGCGGCGAGGTCATCAGCACTGAAGGTGAAGACGTCGGCGAATGGGTGCTGGTCGATTGCGGCGACGCCGTCGTGCACATCCTTCAACCGGCCCTGCGCCAGTACTACAACCTCGAAGAAATCTGGGGCGACAAGCCGGTGCGCATCAAGCTGACGAGCTCGAGCCCGTTTGGCGGCGCCCGCGCCAGCGAGCCGCTCGACGAAGACGAAGAGGACGACGAACCGGCTGCCAAGCCGGCCCGCAAGACGCCGGCGCGCCGTCGTTAAGCGGAACGCAGGTTTGCCGTACGCAACATTGACCCACCGTCTCTGATGAAACTGCACATCCTCGCCGTCGGCCATAAAATGCCGGACTGGATCGCCACCGGCGTCGACGAGTACGCGAAACGCATGCCCCCCGAGCTGCGTATCGAGCTGCGCGAGATCAAGCCCGAGCAGCGTTCGTCGGGGCGTCCAGCGGAGAGCGTGATGGCTGCGGAGCGGCTGAAGATCGAAGCCGCGTTGCCAAAGAACGCGCGCATCGTCGCGCTCGATGAACGCGGCAAGGACTGGACCACCATGCAACTCGCCGCCGCCCTGCCCGGCTGGCAACAGGACGGACGCGACGTCGCGTTCCTGATTGGCGGCGCGGACGGGCTCGATCCCGACCTCAAGGCGCGCGCCGACATGCTGCTGCGCGTCTCCAGCCTGACGCTGCCGCACGCCATGGTCCGCGTGCTGCTCGCCGAACAGCTTTACCGCGCGTGGACCATCACGCAAAATCACCCCTATCACCGCGTGTGAGCGCGCGACGACGCTGAACGCCTAGCCGAGCCTCAAGCGTCCATGGCTGCTGCTGTGCGTGGGAACGCCCACGATTGTCCGAGCCTCCGAGCGCGCCTTTCGTTTAGCGCCTCGCGTCTTGCGTAAATCGCGCCCGCTATCGCGGCGCTCACACGCGATTTTCCAGAATGTGCCCTTGATGTGCGCCTTTCACGCACGTCATTCGCGCGCCTCTTCATGCAAAACGCTTCACTGAGATCTTTTATGGCCACGTCCGCTGCCGCACTGCATCCGTTCGTCTACCTTGCATCCCAAAGCCCGCGCCGTCAGGAACTGCTGCAGCAACTCGGCGTACGCTACGAGCTGCTGCTGCCGCGTCCCGATGAAGACGCCGAGGCGCTCGAAGCCGAGTTGCCCGGCGAGCGGGCGCACGACTACGTCGTGCGGGTGTGCCAGGCCAAGGCCATCGCGGCGCGCGCGCGGCTCGTCGCCGGCGGCCATGTTGAAGCGCCGATCCTGGTTGCGGACACAACCGTCACGATCGATGACGCGATCCTCGGCAAACCTGTCGACGCCGACGATGCAGTGGCCATGCTCACGCGCCTCGCCGGGCGCGAGCACGAGGTGCTGACCGCGCTCGCCGTCGTCGATGCGCACGGGGCGCTGCTGCCTGCGGCGCTGTCGGTCTCGCGCGTGAATTTTGTTGCAGTGCAAGCCGACGCGCTGCGACGCTACGTGGCAAGCGGCGAGCCGTTCGGCAAGGCGGGCGCCTACGGCGTACAAGGGCGTGCGGCGGAGTTTATCGAGCGTATCGAGGGGTCCTATTCAGGTATCATGGGTTTGCCACTTTTTGAAACCGCTGCACTCCTGCGTGCGGCGCGCATCGACTTCTAGAACAACACCATGAATGAAGAAATCCTGATCAATGTCACGCCGCAGGAAACGCGCGTCGCGCTGGTCCAGCAAGGCGCCGTCCAGGAACTTCACGTTGAACGCACCCTGTCGCGCGGACGCGTCGGCAACGTCTATCTCGGCAAAGTGGTTCGCGTGTTGCCCGGGATGCAATCCGCTTTCATCGATATCGGCCTCGAACGCGCAGCGTTCCTGCACGTAGCCGACATCTGGCATCCGCGTATCGCGGGAGAACCGCAGCATCAGGTGGCACATCAGCCGATCGAGAAGATCGTCTTCGAAGGCCAGACGCTGATGGTCCAGGTGGTCAAAGATCCGATCGGCACCAAGGGCGCGCGCCTGTCCACTCAGGTCAGTATCGCCGGCCGCACGCTGGTCTATCTGCCGCAGGAACCGCACATCGGCATTTCGCAAAAGATAGAAAGCGAAGCCGAGCGCGAAGCGATTCGCGCACGTCTGACTGCCGTGCTGCCCGCTGACGAGAAAGGCGGCTACATCGTGCGCACGATTGCCGAGGACGCTACTAGCGAGGAGCTGGCCGGCGACGTGGCATATCTGCGCAAGACGTGGGCGACGATCCTCTCGCAAGGCCAGCGCATGCCGCCGACGAGCCTGCTGTATCAGGACCTGAACCTCGCCCAGCGCGTGCTGCGCGACTTCGTCAATGACGAGACCTCGCGCATCCAGGTCGATTCACGCGAGACCTTCCAGATGCTGTCCGACTTCGCGGCGGAGTTCACGCCGGCGGTATCGTCGAAGCTGCATCACTACACCGGCGAGCGGCCGCTCTTCGATCTGTACAACATCGAAGCGGAAATCCAGCGGGCCTTGTCGCGGCGCGTCGATCTGAAGTCGGGTGGCTATCTCGTGATCGACCAGACCGAAGCGATGACGACGATCGACGTGAACACCGGCGGTTACGTCGGCGCCCGCAACTTCGACGATACGATCTTCAAGACCAATCTCGAAGCGGCGCATACGATCGCGCGGCAATTGCGGCTGCGCAATCTGGGCGGTGTGATCATCATCGACTTCATCGACATGGAGAACACCGAGCATCGTGACCAGGTGCTTGGCGAGTTGAAGAAGGCGCTGTCACGCGATCGCACGCGAGTCACCGTTAATGGTTTCTCGCAGCTTGGGCTCGTGGAGATGACGCGCAAACGCACGCGCGAATCGCTGGCACATGTACTGTGCGAACCTTGCCCGGTGTGCCAGGGCAAGGGGCAGGTGAAGACGTCGCGCACCGTGTGCTACGACGTGCTGCGCGAGATTCTGCGCGAGTCGCGCCAGTTCAATCCACGCGAGTTCCGCGTGGTGGCGTCGCAGCAGGTGATCGATCTGTTTCTCGAGGAAGAATCCCAACATCTGGCGATGCTGATCGACTTTATCGGCAAGCCGGTGTCGTTGCAGGTGGAGTCGAATTTGAGCCAGGAGCAGTACGATATCGTGCTGATGTAGGTTTCAGCCCCACCCTCACCGGCGCAACCGGTTCGCATGACGAATTCGGCGTCGCGCCTTGGGCCAGCGGATAGATCTCCGCCACGGCAGCGCCGGCACCTGGCGGTTTGATACACCTTTCGCGGTTATGCTCGCAGTCGTACCGATACGCGTATCGGGCGAAACTGGCTCGTGAGAACGCGAAACGGGCTCTCCGTCGGCATCGGTACGGGCGTCGTGGAGCAGGTCCAACAAAGCGGCGCCCAGTACGCACCACACCGCCAATATCGCAATCAGCCAGATCCAGGCATCGTCGGCATTCATGCTCAACTTCACCTCGTGAGATCACACACAGGTCCGGCACGAGCCGCCAGACCCTGCGCACCAGCGGCGCCCCTCAGTTTATCCCGCCCGCCGCACCGGCGGGAAACGCTTCGTACCCCGACTGAACGCGACGCGACGGAAGCGCTCTTTCTTGTGCTCGTCCTCAAAGTGCGCGAGAGACGGTTTGACCAGATCGCTACGCGAGACGATACCGATCAGACGCAGGCTTTCCCGGTCGGCGACAACGGGCAGCCGTTCGAGACCGTGGACCGCAAGCCGGGTGGCGACCAACCGGCAAGTCTCCCCGGGTAATGCCACAACCGGCGCGTTGCCGCGCAATACGTCGGCGATGCGCGCGTCGGGTGACTGGCTAGCCTTGTCGTCACGAAAACGTTCGAGCGCGGTGCGATCGACCATGCCAGCCACCGCCCCGCCGATCACCGCGGGATAGGCTCGGTGCGTCTGCGTGGCGCCGAAGAACGTCACCAGCGCATCGTGGACGGGGAGGTCCGTGTCGATGGTCTCGACAAAAGACGACATCACCTCGTCGACATAGTGGCGCTCAAGCGGATCGACACCATACTCGCGGTAAATGTGATATCCACGCCGGGCAATCTTCTCCGTCATGATGGAACGCCGCATGACGACCGTCGCAAAGCCATGCGCCACCAGCGTCGCGGCAAGGAGCGGCAACAGGGCGTTGCTATCGTGCGTGAGTCCAAAAGCAAAGACGATTGCGGTGAGCGGCGCGCCGAGGGTCGCGCCCAGCGTGGCGGCCATGCACACAAGCGGCCACAGCGCCGGCTCTCCGCCGGGCAGCACGTGGCTGAGCACGGTTCCAAGCCCTGCGCCGAGCATGAGCAACGGCGCGAGCACCCCGCCCGACGTGCCGGAGCCCAGCGCGACCACCCAGATAATCGCCTTCACAACCAGGATTGCAACGGCAATCTGCAGCACGATGTGCTGGTGCAGCAAGTCGCCAATGACGTCGTAGCCCACCCCAAGCGCACGCGGCTCGAGAAATCCGCCAATGCCGACGACAAGACCGCCAAGGGCGGGCCACCACATCCAGTGGATCGGCAGTTTGCCGAACAGGTCTTCCGTCTTGTATAACGCCGCGGACAAGCCGGAAGCCAACGCCCCGCTCAACAGACCGGCAATGACGCACGAGACAAGGGACAGCGCATCGGGAGCCGCCGTTTCGAGCGGAAACAGCGGGCCTGTGCCAAAGAACGCCGCGCGCGCAAAACCGGCGACCGCACAGGCCAAGGCGACCGGCAGAAAGCTGCGGGGCCGCCATTCGAATAGCAACAATTCCACAGCCAGCAGCACGGCCGCCACGGGCGTGCCGAACACCGCCGTCATCCCCGCTGCCGCCCCGGCGACCAGCAGCGTCTTGCGCTCTGCCGAGGTCACCTTCACGCACTGGGCAATCAGCGAGCCGAGCGCGCCACCAGTCATGATGATCGGGCCTTCAGCGCCGAACGGTCCGCCACTGCCGATCACGATGCCGGACGACAGCGGTTTGAGGACCGCGACTTTGGGCGACATGCGGCTCTTGCCGAACAGAATGGCTTCGATCGCTTCCGGAATACCGTGCCCGCGGATTTTTTCCGAACCGTAGCGCGCCATGAGGCCCACGATCAGGCCACCCGCGACGGGTATCAGGATCACCCACGCACCGAGGGTATTGTGTGCGGGAGAGCGATCCGCGAAAGAAAATGCACCGAAGAAAAACAGATTCGTGAACAGGTGAATCAGCCCGAGCAGCACAAACGCCGCAAGCGTGCTGAGCGCGCCGATTCCGGCCGCGAGCACAGAAATACCTGGAAGCCGAGCGTTGGACGAAAAGTCACGCTTGTGAGTGTCGTGCGTCATGGTTACTCAGCATCAATCTGGGGAACGTTAAAGGCGCCCTTGAGCGATTTCAATTCGGCTCGGTGCATCTCAGCGAGGCGGGAAAGCACCTGCTCGCCCGCTTTCAGCAGATGAACCTCAACCTGGCGGCGATCCGTCTCGCTGACCTTGCGCCGGACCAGATCAAGCGCCTCGCAGCGGGATACGAGCGCGACCACACCGTGATGCTGCGCCTGAAGCCGTTCGGCGATCTCGCCGATGGTCGCCCAGTCGCGCTCCGGATAACCCTTGATGTGCAGCAGCAACAGATACTGCAACGGCGTAATGCCTTCACCCTGGGCGGCCTGTTCGGAGAAGCGCTCAAAGCGCCGCATCTGATAGCGAAACTCGGATAGCTGCTCAAAGTTTGCCTTGGTCAAGCCGCGAGCGAGGGTTTTCATCGGTGCTCCGCTGGAATGGGTAAAAACATGATTATATCACTTTATGATATTTATACCTGTACTCAACCGTGGCGGCAGGGACAGCGACTAGGCCGCTCGTTGCTGCCCGGTATACGCCTCTCGGTATAGGCCCGCAATCAGATCCGCCTCCGTGATCATCCCGGCGAGCCGCTCCTCGGCATCCAGCACCGGAATGTGGTGATGTCCGTCGTTTGCGAAGAGGGGCAACAGTTCCACGAAGGATGTGGTCACAGCGACAGTACGCACATCGGGGTTCATCACGGCGCCGACGAGCGGTACCGAATCCGTCGCTGGTTTGAACCAGCGTTGCAGGACGTGCGGTATAACCGGCCCGCTCCTGAAGCCCTGTTTGTCGGCGAGATCTGCACGGGTCACGATGCCGATGACGCGCCGGCTCGCATCAGTGACCGGGAGCGCCTTGATATCGCGCTGTTTCAGCAGGCCCCATGCTTCCGAAACCTTCGTAGTCACCGACACGGTCACGACGGGACTCGACATGATGTCTGCGCAGGTCAGTTGGTTGAACTGACGGGCATACGCCTGCAACTGGATATCGCGTAACAGCGACTCCAGATCGTCGAGGTCGATGTCCAGCAATTCATCGCGCCGGTTCAGCACCGCCTCGAGGTCCGCGCGCGTAAAAGTCTCCTTGGGCGTGACTGGCGATCCTGCCGCACGCCTGGCTGGACGCTGATGTGCGACGTGCGGATAGCGATGCCCGGTGACCGCGTGGTATACGATCGCGGCGACCAGAAGCGCCGCAGACTGCATAGCTATCGGCTCAGCGACAAAACGGTAGCCCAGAGCATGAATGGTCGGACCACCAAGGACCGCTGTCAACGCGACCGCGCCTGACGGCGGGTGAACACAGCGCAGCGCAAACATCAGACAGATCGCCAGCGCGACCGCCAGCGCGGCGGCGCCGACCGGGTCGGCAATCCAGCCGGCACACGCAACGCCGACCGTCGCAGAAACGAGATTGCCGCCAATGATGGACCACGGTTGCGCGAGCGGACTTGCAGGTACCGCAAACAGCAGCACCGCCGACGCGCCCATCGGCGCGACGAGCAAAGGGATGCTTGCGGCCGGCCCGAGCAGGATATGCATTGTCCCGCCAGTAAACGCGATTCCAAGCAACGCACCGAGACACGATCTCAGGCGCTCTGGCCAGCGGACGGCGATGGGGCTGGGAATGAAGCTGGAAAACCAGCGAATAACCGCATAGGAGGACAAGATCGGGCCAGGAGTGTGGGTGAATAGCATGACGCGGGACGGCACCACACCTTAAGGTCAAACCCTCCCGAAGCGAAAGAACGTGTTGTCATGATTATATTTCATTGTGATATAAAGTGTCCCACCCTTCTTCTCGAATTGGTCCAATGCCGTGCCGTTGCAGCCTGTGTTGATGCCGGGTGAATCTAAGTTTTCATGGCGGCCATTCAAACCAGCATCGGTACCGCTTCGATCAACGCAACGCCCATTAATGCTCCGACCGCTGCACCGATTAGCGCAGGGTGCCAACGGCCGAGCCGCAGGGCCGCCCCCAGACTGCCGAGCAGAACCATGCCGAGGATGGCCATGATTGCCAACATGAATCCCATTGAAAAATCGTATTCGAAAGGCATGATGCCTCCTTCGGCCGCTAGTGGCTCTTGCAGCTGCCGCTTCCAGCTAAGGCCTGCTAACGACGAACAGATCGATTCATCCGACGAGCGGATTCGCGACAGACTTCCGCTGCGCGGTTCGATCAACATTGCCGGTCACTAACGTGACTCCAATTTCATTATATATCATGTTGTGATATATACACTCATGACTTGAGTAGCGCGTCGAAAACAAAAAAAGGCCGCCTGGCAGAACACATTCTGTTCTGCCAGGCGGCCCACATCCTGCTAGAAAATCAGGTTAGCGAAGCTTACCTCGCGTGACCATGACTTCCCTTTTCACTATCCAGATGCGCCATCTGCGCTGCCGCGTAGCGCTCGCCTGCCGCAGCGCCATGCGGTACGGCTTCGGCAATCGCAGCAAGGTCATCCTTGCTGAGCTGCACGTCCGCGGCACCCAGCGCCTCCGCCAGACGATCACGCGTTCGCGCGCCAACCAGTGGCACGATATCGCTACCCTGCGCGGCAACCCACGCAATCGCGATCTGCGCGACCGTCACGCCCTTAGCCTCCGCCACCTTGCGAAGCGCATCGACGAGCGCGAGATTGTGGTCGACGTTATCGCCCTGAAAGCGCGGGCTCATCGCGCGGAAATCGCCCTTCCCCGCTGACTCTTTGGTCCAGTGGCCGCTGATCAGACCGCGCGACAGCACCCCATACGCCGTCACGCCAATCCCCAGTTCACGGCAAGCCGGCAAGATCTCATGTTCGATGCCACGCGAAATCAGCGAGTATTCGATCTGCAGGTCGCTCACCGGATGCACCGCCGCCGCACGGCGGATGGTCGCCGCACCCACCTCGGACAGGCCCACCTGCCGCACGTAACCGGCCTTGATCATGTCGGCGATCGCACCGACCGTGTCTTCGATCGGCACGTTAGGATCGAGCCGCGCGGGCCGGTAGATGTCGATGTGATCGACGCCCAGGCGCTGCAGCGAATACGCGAGAAAGTTTTTCACCGCCGCTGGACGCGCATCGTAAAGCGACCAGCCGCCCGCGGGATCGCGCATCGCGCCAAATTTCACGCTGATTATGGCCGCGTCGCGCCGCGACGGCGGTGCGCTTTTCAACGCCTCGCCGATCAGCATTTCGTTGTGACCCGAGCCGTAGAAATCACCCGTATCCAGCAGCGTAATGCCCGCTTCGAGCGCGGCGTGGATCGTGGCGACGCTTTCGGCGCGATCGGCCGGACCATACATGCCCGACATGCCCATACAGCCCAGACCTAGCGCCGAGCTTTGCGGGCCGGTCTTACCCAGTTGAAGTTGCTTCACGGTAGTCCTCGGTAGGTGCGCCACACAGGAGGCGCTTGACCCGAAGTATCGGCCCAATTCCGGCGTGCGATAATCCCCTTCAATTCGAATAGCCTGTGCGGAAACGCGAACAATGGCAGAGCCCGACCTTTCAGATCTGAAAGCCTTTATCGCCGTCACGCAAGCGCGCGGGTTCCGTCATGCCGCCTCGACCCGCAGCGTTTCGGCCTCGTCGCTCAGCGAAGCGATTCGACGGCTCGAGGCGCAACTGGGCGTCAGGTTGCTCAATCGCACGACGCGCAGCGTCACGCCCACGGAAGCCGGGCAACGGCTGTTTGAGCGCCTCGCGCCCGCGTTCGGCGAAATCGCCACCGCGCTCGATGCCGTCAACCTGTTCCGCGAAAGCCCCACTGGCACGCTGCGGCTCAACGTGCCGTCGATCGCGGCGCGGGAAATCCTGCCCGCCCTGCTCTCGCGCTTCCTCGCCGCTCATCCGGGCATCACCGTGGATGTCGGCAGCAACGATACCTTCATTGATATCCTCGCGGCCGGATTCGACGCCGGCATCCGCTACGACGAGCGCCTCGAGCGGGACATGATCGCCGTGCCGATCGGCCCGCGCGTGCAACGCTTCGTCGCTGCAGCCGCGCCGTCCTACCTCGCAAAGC
>Ga0302314_10007996_pt1 | contig 18915 bp, 16 predicted proteins | sample III_Palsa_N2_3_FD_200533 | JGI IMG/M metagenome (GOLD analysis project Ga0302314, IMG submission 200533) | Peat permafrost microbial communities from Stordalen Mire near Abisko, Sweden - III_Palsa_N2_3 | ecosystem: Environmental > Terrestrial > Soil > Palsa > Peat permafrost | place: Sweden...
GCAGCATGTGAGTGGGCGGCGGCCCCGAGGCGCGATCGACGAGCTCGTAGATCGAGTGTCGGGTCTTGGCGACCAACGAGTCCTTCGAGACGGCGACGACAGGCGACGTGATCCAGCCGCCCTCGAGCGATCGGGTCCCCAGCAGATGGATCGTGGTCTCCGCCGCATCGAGATCGCGGATGGCAATGAGGCGCCAATTCTTCAGCCGCCCCTGGACGACGCCGAGGGGAGCAAAATCCTTGAACAACGGTCCGGTTTCGATATCCGTCGCCAAGCCGATCTCGAGACGGTCCCGGTTGTCACGGATCATGGTATCGAGCGTGATCTCGGGTGTCCCCATTCAAGGATTCCTTCCGCAGTAGATGGCCATGGCAGCCCGACCGACGACCGGTCAGCCGGATCGGTTCGGCAACGCGGGGGCGCGCCGGACGAGGGTCGTTGTGCAAGACGGTCAGTTCATTTCGTGGCGACGGAGACGGCAGCGATTCGGCGCCGTCTCGCGTCGTGATGACAGGACCCTAGCCGACGCCGACGCGTCCTCGCAAGGAGAAAATTCCCCTTTAATCCGTTTTACGAACTTTTCGGGATTTCGGCATCGCCGATCGTGCGGTGTTTCTGTCAACATAATGGACGCCGGTCGAGCGATTGCGGACGATGCGCCCATGATCGCGACGCCCTCACAAATCAAAGCCGCCAGAGCCTTGCTCGGCTGGTCGACGGACGACCTGGCCGAGCGATTGGGGCTGGCTCGAAACAGCGTCACGCGGCTGGAAAACGAGAAGCTCGGGACCAACTTCGCCGGTCTCGCGAAGGCGACGCAGATCCTCGAAGGCGCCGGAATCATATTCCTTGCGCGCGATGCGATCGCCGGGGACGGCGTGCGGTTGGCGGGACCGCGGGCGCCCTATGAAGAGACGGAAGCGGACCGCGGAACCTAAGCGCCCGTTCAGGCGGCGAGCGACATAGTCCGAACGTCCATCCCGAAGGCGCAGCCAATCAGTTCGTCCGCCAGATGGTGGCGCCAAATGCGCTCGACCTCGTTCCGAATCACTGCGCGCAAGAGAACGTCCGGCGCCCAGCCGGTCGTGCCTTCGCCATGGTCGTCGGCTGCGTCGAAGCGGATGGAGATCCGGAAGACGGTCTCGATGATCTGCTGATCGGCACCGACGTGGATCGCGAGCTTCACGTTGACGGTGGCGACTATCCGTCCATCGGGGCAGGCGCGACCGATTGCGGTGGCGACGGAGGAGGCGATGCGCTCAAGGAGGTCGGCGCGGACGGTGTCGGGAGCGGCGTCGGGAGGGATGACGATCTCGAGGGTGGTATCAAGGCGCCCGATGGGTTCGTCGTCGATGAAGGGAAGCATGGGGCGGCGTCCTCGTGGTTGGGGCGCCGCGAGGTGTCGGCGGCCGTCACTGGGAGCTGGGAGCTCGCGGGGACGGAGGCGCCTATGGGGCGGGCCGGGGGTTTCGTCTATGTGGTCTGGGGCCGGTGGGGAGGCCCTGATATCGATGGTGGGGGGCTCGGCGGCGGTGGGGCAAGGATGTCGAGCGTAAAATCACGCTGACTATGCTGACCGGCTAGGCCGCGACGCGCGAGAGCAATTACCGCAGGCGCGATTCTCTTGAACACCCGCATCTACAAGCGCAGGCGCCGCTTCCCGCTCGCGAGCTGCGAAAGATTTGGATCGTGATCAAAAAAAAGATCGAAATAATATAGAAAGAGTGCCGCCCATGAGTATTCCTGGGGCGGCACTCAATTTAACAAGACATATTACTCTTCGTCGATATCCGGAAGCATTCCAAGGGCACGCATATAGACTTGAAGCATCGTTTCCTCTTCGTCAAGCTCGGCACGATCGCGCTTCCGGAGGGAAATTATTCGACGTATTATTCGGGTATCAAAGCCATTACCTTTTGCTTCCGAGTATACGTCTTTGATGTCTTCGGACAATGCTTTCTTTTCTTCTTCGAGTCGCTCAATTCGGTCGATGATCGCTCGAAGCTGTTCACCCGCGATCCCGCCCACGTCGGCAGGTTTCGCGGCGGGGCGCGGGGTTTCGTCGAATTCGTCTGCCATGCTCGTCTACTCCGTCGATAATGGCCATCTCAGGTGTCCCCGGAGGCCAAATTGCAGATGCCCAAGGCACCTGGATGTATTGCGAGCCACACTCAAGTCCGAGCCGACCATCCTATGAGCGCGCTGCTGAAACCCTTGGCTTGCCGCCAAAAAAGAGCCCCGCTGCCGCGCCAAAAATACAGTCGACAAGTCAGTGTACTGCGGCTAACCTATTGATACAGATGTGAGAGTACGGTTGGTAGGGGCACTTGGAAACCATTGCCCTTGGCTTCGGCGAACACGTCCTTGATGTCCTCGGCCAGCGCCTTCTTCTCTTCTTCCAGCCGCTCGATGCGATCGATGATCGCGCGGAGCTGCTCGCCGGCGATGCCGCCGACATCGGCCGGACGCGGCGCCGGAGTGGTGCCGCTTTTCGGCGCCTCGTCGAAATCGTCCATGGTCGTCGCTGCCTTTCGCTCTATCTGATCGTCAATGGGTGACGGAGAACGCCCCATCATCTTGAAAAGCGCGCGACCATATCGGCGGGCGGCCATGCGCGCAAGCCGCCGCACTTGCCCGCGCGCGGTCGCTGCTGCTATACGCCCGCTTGTGATCACCGCCGCCAAAGGCCGGGATCGACAATTTTTCTGAGAATTTGGAGACAGGCATGTCGACGTTCACCGACTACAAGGTCGCGGACATCAAGCTGGCCGGCTGGGGCCGCAAGGAAATTGCGATCGCCGAGACGGAAATGCCGGGCCTGATGGCGCTGCGACGCGAATTCGGCACGACCAAGCCACTGCAGGGCGCCCGCATCGTCGGCTGCCTGCACATGACCATCCAGACCGCCGTGCTGATGGAGACGCTGGTCTATCTCGGCGCCACCGTGCGCTGGTCGTCCTGCAACATCTTCTCGACCCAGGACCAGGCCGCCGCCGCCATGGCCGCCGTCGGCATCCCGACCTTCGCCTGGAAGGGCGAGACGGAAGAGGAATTCTGGTGGTGCATCGAGCAGACCCTGCGCGGTCCGGACGGCTGGACGCCGAACATGGTGCTGGATGACGGCGGCGACGCCACGGTCATTCTCCATGACAAGTATCCGGAACTGCTGAAGGACGTGCGCGGCATCTCGGAAGAGACGACAACGGGCGTGCATCGCCTCTATGAGATGATGAAGGCCGGCAAGCTGGCCGTGCCGGCGATCAACGTCAACGACAGCGTCACCAAGTCGAAGTTCGACAATCTGTACGGCTGCCGCGAGAGCCTGGTCGATGGCATCAAGCGCGCGACCGACGTGATGATGGCCGGCAAGATCGCCGTCGTCGCGGGTTTCGGCGACGTGGGCAAGGGCTCGGCCGCCTCGCTGCGCAGCCAGGGTGCCCGCGTCATGGTCACCGAAATCGATCCGATCTGCGCGTTGCAGGCGGCGATGGAAGGCTACCAGGTCGTGACCATGGACGAGGCCGCCTCGATGGGCGACATCTTCGTCACCGCGACCGGCAACGTCGACGTCATCACGCTGGACCATATGCGCCAGATGAAGGACCGCGCGATCGTCTGCAACATCGGCCATTTCGACAGCGAGATCCAGATCGCATCCCTACGCAATTACGTGTGGGACGAGGTCAAGCCGCAGGTCGATGAGGTCGTGTTCCCCGACGGTAAGCGCCTGATCGTGCTGGCCAAGGGTCGTCTGGTGAACCTGGGCTGCGGCACGGGTCATCCGAGCTTCGTCATGAGCGCCTCCTTCACCAACCAGGTGCTGGCGCAGATCGAGCTGTGGACCAACCATGCCAAGTACGAGAAGAAAGTCTACGTTCTGCCCAAGCACCTCGACGAGAAGGTCGCGGCCCTGCATCTGGAAAAGCTTGGCGCCAAGCTGACCAAGCTAACCGCCGAGCAGGCCAAGTATCTGGGCATCGAAGACCACGGCCCGTATAAGGCCGATCACTACAGGTACTAGACGATGGGGGAAGCCCGCCTTCCCCAATGCAAAGGCCCTTCGGCGGCGCATTTCCTTGCGCCGCCGAAACCGTTTCTAAGCCGAAACAGCATCGCTTGTCGCGCGGCCGCCGAGCCCTTACGATGGCGCTCCATGAGCCTGCCGTCAGCCGCTCCGAACCAGATCGCTTTTGCCGGTCGCATCCCCGCGTCCGGGCAAGGTCCTACCGCATGCTGACCGAACTGATTCTCTTCGTCGCGCTCGCCGGCGGCGCCGTCGCCTACGGGCGTGAGCGCCGTCAACGTGTGCGTGCGGACGGCGCCGGCGCCCTGATGTCGGCGGCACTCGGCACGATCAACGGCGTCTGCTATCGCTATGTCGGCGACAGGGCGATCCGCATCGACGGCCGCAGCAACGATTCGACTTGGCCGCTGATGCTCGACGACCTGCTCCGGGAGGCGCCGACGGCGGAAGCGGCGGCACGCGTGGCCTTCGTCTCGCTCGCCTCGACCGGCAAGGGCGAGACGCAGCGGCTGACGTTCGAGGATGGCAGCCGGCGCGCGATCGAACTGACCCTGCACCGCGTGACCTCGATCGACCGGCGCCTGTCGTTCGATCTGATTTGGGTCACCGACATCTCGGACCGTGAGGCCGCACTCGCCGAGGGCATCCAGCGCGCGGCCGAGCGGGATCGCCTGGCCGCGGCGCTCGACACGATCCCGATGCCGCTCTGGTGGCGCGACGCCAGTCTCGCCGTGACCGGCGGCAACGGCCGCTTTCGCCAGCAGCCCGGTCTCGACGCGATCGCCCGCCCCCTGGCCGAACTGGCCGTATCGACCAGAATGCCGCAGAGCAGCCTCCGCAGTTCCGGCGGCGAGACCGGCGGTCCGCAGGAACTGGTGGAAATCCCCCTGCCCGCCGGCGGTACGCTGGGTTTCACCCGCGACCGGGCCGAGATCGAGCAGGCGCGCAACGAGATCGCACGCCTGGGCCTCGCCCATCGCGAGGTGCTGGAAACGGTCACGACTGCAATCGCGATCTTCGGTCCGGACGCCCGGCTGCTGTTCTTCAACAGCGCCTACGAACGCCTCTGGCAATTGGATCGGGAATTCCTTGACAGCGAACCGGCACTGTCGGAGATCCTGGACCTGCTGCGCGAGCAGCGCGCCCTACCGGAATATGCCGATTTCCGCCACTTCAAGGCCGAGCAGGCGGCTTTGTTCACCGATCTCCGCGCGCCGTTCGAAGAGTTGATGCACCTGCCCGACGAGCGCACTGTGCGCCAGGTCGTCAGCCGTCATCCGTTCGGCGGCCTGACCTTCACTTATGAAAACGTGACCGACCGGCTGGCGCTCGAACGGTCCTACAACACGCTGGCCGAAGTGCAGCGCGAGACGCTCGACAATCTGTCGGAAGGCCTGGCCGTGTTCAGCAGCGACGGACGTCTGACGCTGTGGAACCCGGCCTTTGCCGAGATGTGGCTGCTGCAGCCGGGCGATCTGGTCAACCGCCCCCATATTGCGACCCTGGTCGAGAAGATGAGGGCGTTCTATGCCGAGGCGGACTGGGACGGGACCAAGGCCCAGATCATCGACCGCGTGATCTCCTACACCAGTTACGCCGGCACGCTCGATCGGCGCGACGGGCTGGTGCTGGAGATCAATACGATCCCGCTGCCCGACGGCAACGTGCTGCTGAGCTATCTGGACGTCTCGGATTCGACCCGGGTGCGCAAGGCGTTGCGCGATCGCAACGACGCGCTGGAAACCGCGGGACGGCTGAAGAGCGAGTTCATCGCCAACGTCTCCTACGAACTTCGCACGCCGCTGAACGCGGTGATCGGCTTCGCCGATATCCTGTCCAACCAGTATTTCGGCACGTTGAACGCGCGGCAGCTCGAATATAGCCACGGCATCTTCGAAAGCTCGCAGCGGCTGATGTCGCTGATCAACGACATCCTCGACATCGCCTCGGTCGAGGCCGGCCAACTGACGCTCGACCGTTCGCCGGTCGATGTCCACGCCATGCTGGCCGGCGTGCTGACCCTGTCGCGCGAACGGGCGAAGCACCTGCAGCTCAATCTGAATTTCGATTGCCCGCACGATATCGGCGTCGTGACACTGGACGAGGCGCGCATCCGCCAGGCTTTGTTCAATCTGCTGTCGAATGCCATCAAATTCACGCCGCCGGGCGGCACCATCACCCTGGGGGCCCGCCGCATCGGACCCGAGGTCGCCTTGAGCGTCAGCGATACCGGCATCGGCATCGCGTCGGAGATGCAGGCCAAGGTGTTCGAAAGCTTCGAACGCGGCCAGACCGACGGCCGCCAGGTCGGCGCCGGCCTCGGCCTGACCCTGGTGCAGAGCTTCGTCGAAATGCACGGCGGCCGGGTCGAACTGGATTCCTCGATCAGTGGCGGCACCTGCGTCACCTGCTGGCTGCCGGCGGTTTAGCCGCCCTGGTTAGTTCGCGCCGGGCACGCCTTTCGAGGTCGAATATTCGAAATGCAGCGCCTCGCCCGGATAGACCAGCGGGTGGATCGCGTGGGCCGCCTGGGCCGCCTCGGCGAAGCCGGTCGTGATCAGCTTCAGCTTGTGCTTGTAGGTCGCGATATCGCCGATGGCGAACACGCCCGGCACGTTGGTGGCGCCCGTGGACGGATCGATCGACACGGTGTGGCGATCGAGCGCCAGACCCCAGTCGGCGATCGGCCCCAGGTTCATCGACAGGCCGAAGAACGGCAGCAGGATGTCGGCTTCCAGCCGGCGCTCCTTGCCGTCCAGGTCGGCGACGATGACCGCCGACAGCCGGCCGTCGGCACCCTCGAGGCCATGGAGCTGGTAGGGCACGACCAGCTCGATCTTGCCGTCGGCCGCGAGCTGGTCGAGCCGTGCGGCACTCTCGGGGGCGGCGCGGAATTTGGGGCGGCGATGCACGACCATGACCTGGGCCGCGACCTCGGCCAGCGAGATCGCCCAATCGACCGCCGAATCGCCGCCGCCGGCGATGACGATGCGCTGGCCGCGATAGGCCTCGCGCCGCTGCACCAGGTAGAACACGCTCTTGCCTTCATAGGCCTCGATGCCATCGAGCGGCGGCCGGTTCGGTCCGAAGGCGCCGCAGCCGGCGGCCAGGATCACGGCCCTGGCGACGATGGTCTGCCCGGCCGAGGTCTGCAACCGGACCCTCCCGTCTTCCAGCGTCTCCAGCCCCGTGACCTGCTGGCCCAGATGATAGACCGGATTGAACGGGGCGGCCTGCTGCGCCAGCTTGTCGATCAGGTCCTGCGCCTCGATCGCCGGATGGCCGGCGACGTCATAGATCGGCTTTTCCGGATAGAGGGCCGCGCATTGCCCGCCGACCATGTCGAGCGTGTCGATGACATGGGTGCGCATGCGCAACATGCCGCATTCGAAAATGGCAAACAGGCCGACCGGGCCGGCGCCGATAATCGCGACGTCGGTCTCGTGATGGGTAGACATGGCAGCGGAACTCTCTGGGCATGATCGGAAGACAGGCCCGAGACCATGACCGCGGTGCGCCGGGCAATCAACCCTGGCGGTGGCCTTGGCACCACGCCGACGACAAGCCTCGGCGTGGTGCACGATCGTCAATCGACGTCAGGCGGCCTGTCGCGCGCCCGGCAACCGATCAAGAACCGCATAGACGATCTGATAGATCATGTAATAGAGAAACACGATATTGACCCCGGGAATGATCGTCAGCACTGCCCAGAGCGGCCCGCTTTTCCCGAGACGCTTCGCGATGAAATAATTGCCGATCGCGAAAAAGACCGCCGCGATCGTGAAGATCAGCAACTCGACACCGGCGATGCCGAGAATCATTTTCTCGTTCTCCATATTTCCCCCTGAATGATCTCAGTTCATTAGATATCTCAACGCGAAAAACCTGCCGGATATCAACCCGGCAGGCAAATGAAAACCACTGCAGATAGAGGCTCGCAAAAAGATCGCGTCGCCAGGTAATGCGTTACGAGCCGCTGTACCAGTTGTAGCCCTGGTCTTCCCAATAGCCGCCCGGGTAGTCGTTGGTAACGAACAGCGCGCCGATATGTTTCGGGTTCTTGAAGCCGAGCTTGGTCGGCACGCGCAGTTTCAGCGGAAAGCCATATTCCGGCGGCAGCGGGTCCTTGCCATAGTCGAGCGCCAGGATGGTCTGCGGATGCAGCGCCGTCGCCATGTCCAGACTGGAATAATAGCGGTCGGCGCATTTGAAGCCGACGTACTTTGCCTTGAGATCGGCGCCGACATGTTCCAGGAAGGTGCGGAACGGCACGCCGCTCCATTGACCGATGGCGCTCCAGCCCTCGATGCAAATATGCCGTGTGATCTGGCTTTGCTGCGGCAGGCCGCGCAACCGGGACAGCGGCCAGGGGGTCTTGTCGGCGACCAGGCCCGAGACCTCCAGCTTCCAATCGTCGCCGTCGATGTCGGGCACGTCGTCCACGTCATAGAAGGCGTTGAACGGGAACGGCTTGGTGATATCGGCTTCGGCATAGACCGGCGCCAGGCGGTTCGGGTCGAACAGCGCCGCCTGGACCTTGTCGTTCCAGCGCGACAGGGCCCACAGCACCTTGTCGACCGTGTCGCCGTCGGTCAGATCGCAGCCGGTCAGCATCGTGAGCGCGCCCAGCGACAGGCCGTTGCGCAGGAACAGCCGCCGGTCCAGGCGGGCCAGATCGGTTTGGGCGTCGACGAGCTTCGCCGGTTTGCGCGGCCGGAACATCAGTGATCGTCCTTGGCGCTGCCGGTGATCATCGGCGGCAGGGTGCGCGGCACCAGCAGCACCAGCGCCAGATGGACCACGACGAAACCGACGATCCCGCTCATGGCAATGAAGTGTATTCGCCGGGTGATCTCGTAGCCGCCGAACAGATTGGACAGGATATTGAGCTGCACCGGTTTCCACAGCGCCAGGCCCGAGGCGACGGCAAGCGCGCCGGCCAGCAGGACCGCGACATACAGCAGCCGCTGCACGGCGTTGTAATGGCCCAGGCGATGGCCGAGTTTGAAACTCAGCGCCGCCCGCGTGTCCCGCCACACGGCGGCGGGAGAGATCGGCAGGAAGCTGCGGCGGAAATGGCCGCCGATCAGCCCATAGGCGACATAGAGCAGGCCATTCGCAACCAGCAGCCACATCGCGGCCAGATGCCAGGCGATGGCGCCGCCGAGCCAGCCGCCAAGCGTCGCCCAGCCCGGAAAGAACAGCGGCGGAAATAGCGGCGAGGCGTCATAGATCTTCCAGCCGCTCATGATCATGCAGACCATGGCGAAGGCATTCACCCAATGGGTGACGCGCACGACCAGCGGATGGATTCGAATCCTGCCACGCCGCGCCGGTAGGGTCGATTGGACCGTCATGCCCCTGCCCTCCGGCCTACATCGGCGGCGTCAAACCGTCCTTGCCGACGCTGACCCGGTCGGTGCTGAGGCTGCCGTCGGCCGCCTTCATCGCGAAGATGATGACCTTGGCGCCCGGCTTGATCTCGTCGGCGCTACCCGGCTCGAACGTCACGATCGGCACGTCGGCCGGCACGATCACCTTCTTCTCGCCGCCCTCGTACTTCACGGTCAGCGTCCGGTCGCTGCTGCCGACCACGCTGCCGACCGTGCCGTTGGTCATGGTGCTGTTCGGGCCCAGGTCGAACGGGCGATGGCCGTCGCCGGTGCCGCGCATCGATTCGGGAAAGACGTGCACTTCGAGCGCCTTCAGATCGCCGTTCGGCAGCGGCGCGGCCGCCGTGCCGATGTAGCTGTTCGGCTTGATCGCGCTGATGTCGATCTTGCTGACCTCGGCGATCTTCACGCCGGCAGCCATGGTCACGGTCAGTTTCTCGCCGGCCCGGCCGGTGATGTGCAGCACCGGGCCATCGACCTGGTCGATCGTGCCGCGCACGCGCGTCGGCGTGCCGTCCGCGGCCGAGGCGGCGCCGGCGAGAATCAGGCCCAACGCGAACGCGGTCGATACGAACTTCTTCATGATGCGCCCCAGCAGAATCTCGGATGCGGACAGAGGTAGGGCCCAGCGCCATCTCGCGACCAGAGGCGACACGGTCGCAGGCCGATCACATCCGCGTGATCGAGGCCGCGCTTGCCGGTTGCCCCTCTCCGCTCGGCGGATTAGAAGTTTCCCGGTGTCTGGACCCTTGATCATCGACCTGGCCGACGAAGCGGCGACCGCGGCGCTGGGCGCGCGCCTCGCCGCCGGGGCCCGCCCGCGCGACGTGCTGCTGCTGCACGGCGACCTGGGCATGGGCAAGACCGCGCTTGCCCGGGGATTCGTCATGGGGGCAGCATCGGAGACCGACGAGGTGCCGAGCCCGACCTTCACCCTGGTGCAGACCTATCCGTCCGTGCGCGGCACGATCTGGCATTTCGACCTCTATCGCCTGAAGCACCCGGACGAGATCTGGGAGCTGGGGTTCGAGGATGCGCTGGTCGATGGCATCCTGCTGATCGAATGGCCGGACCGGCTGGGCGGCCTGGCGCCGCGCGACCGGCTCGACCTGACCTTGGCGCTGGGCGACACGCCCGATGCCCGGCGGGCGACGCTGCTGTCCGCCGGCAAATCGACCTGGCTCGACCGGGTCTCCGCATGATGGACCGCGACCGGTTGCGCCGGGATTTCGCGATGACCGCCGGCTGGGGCCGGGCACGGGCCGAGCGGCTGCCGAGCGACGCCTCGACCCGGACCTATTATCGCCTGAGCGACGGCGGCCGACGCGCGATGCTGATGGACGCGCCGCCGCCGCGCGAGAAGCCCGCGGAATTCATACAGATGGCGCGCCTGCTGCACGGGCTGGACTATTCGGCACCGATGATCCTGGCGTCCGACCCGGTCGCGGGCTTCATCCTGCTGGAGGATCTGGGCGACACGACCTACACCCGCCTGATCGCCCGGGGCGCGGACGAGACCCGGCTCTACGGCCTCGCCATCGATCTGCTGGCCGATCTGCACGACCGGTTCGACCCGGTCGGCGCCCATGGCGTCCCGCCCTATTCCGACGAGATCCTGCTGAGCGAGGCCGGACAGTTCGTCGATTGGTGCCTGCCGGAGATCACTGGGCGACCGACCGACGGGGCCGTGAAAGCCGACTATATGGCGCTGTGGCAGGCGGTCCTGCCGATGGCCCGCGCCGTGCCGGCCAGCCTGACCCTGCGCGACTATCACATCGATAATCTGATGCTGCTCGACGGCCGCGAGGGTTTGCAGGCCTGCGGGTTGCTGGATTTTCAGGATTCGCTGATCGGCCCGATCGGCTATGACCTGGTCTCACTGCTGGAGGACGCGCGACGCGACGTGTCCGACGATCTGGCTGCGGCGATGCTGGCACGATACCTGACGGCACGACCGCTGGTCGATGCGGCGGCACTCGCACGATCGATGGCGTTCCTGGGCGCCCAGCGCCACGCCAAGGTGCTCGGCATCTTCTGTCGCCTGGCGCGGCGCGACGGCAAACCGGTCTATCTGAAGCATCTGCCCCGGCTCTGGCGCCTGCTGCTGCGCAGCCTGACGCATCCGGAACTGGCCGGGCTCGCGCACTGGATGGACCGCCAAGTGCCGGTCGCCGCCCGCGGCATTCCCGACACGCTGGCGGCGCTCTATCCGGAGGCGATATCGTGATCCGCCCGACAGTCGGCATGGTACTGGCGGCCGGTCGCGGGGAGCGGCTGCGCCCGCTGACCGACACGATCCCAAAGCCGATGGTCCCGGTCGTCGGCAAGCCGCTGCTGGATCATGCCATCGACCGGCTGCTCGCCGCCGGCGTCGAGCGGGTCGTGGTCAACGTCCACCATCTGGGCGACCAGATCGCCGGCCATCTGCGGGGCCGGCCGGAGATCGTCATCTCCCGCGAGGATACCGCGCTGGAGACCGGCGGCGGCGTGACCCAGGCCCTGCCGCTGCTGGGCGACGAACCTTTTTTCGCGGTCAATGGCGATTCCCTGTGGCTCGACGGCGCGGCCCCGGCGCTGGATCGTCTCGCCGCCGCGTTCGACCCGGCACGACATGACGCGATGCTGCTGCTGCAGAAGACGGTGAGCGCGGTCGGCTATGAACAGAATCGCGGCGATTTCCTGATCGATCAGGCCGGCAAGCCGCGCCGGGTCGGGTCGGGTGAGGTCGCGCCGTACCTTTATGCCGGCGTGCAGATCCTGGCGCCGCATCTGTTCGCGGGCGCGCCGCCCGGCGCCTTCTCGCTGAACCGGATCTACGACCAGGCGCTGGCCTCCGGCCGCCTCGGCGTCCTCGTCCATGACGGCGAATGGTACACGGTGACCGACGAGGCAGGATTGGCCGAGGTCCGCGCCCAGCTCGACCGACGACGCAGCCGGCGCTGATGGCGCCCCGCATCTACACGATACCGGCGACGCTGCCATTTCTGGACGCGCTGGTCGCCGGCTTGTTCGAACGCTTCGGCCGCTCGCCGCTGGATCTGGCCGAAGCGACCATCCTGCTGCCCAGCCGCCGCGCCGTCCGCGCGCTCAGCGACGCGTTCCTGAAGGCCGGCGGCGGCACGCCCATGCTGCTGCCGCGTCTGGCGGCGCTGGGCGATGTCGACGCCGACGAGATCGAACTCGGCGCCGGCGACGGCTTGGCCGACACATTGGACTTGCCGCCGGCAATCGCGCCGCTGCGCCGTCGCCTGCTGCTGGCCCAACTGATCCATCGCTGGGGTGCGCGGCGCCCCGGCGCGCAGATCCTGCCGGCCCAGGCCGTGGCGCTCGCCGACGATCTGGCGCGCCTGATCGATCAGGCCTGGACCGAGGACATCGGGTTCGACCGGCTCGACCGGCTGGTGCCGGACGATCTGGCGCGCCATTGGCAGATCACCGTCGATTTCCTGAAGATCGTCACCGAGCATTGGCCGGCGCTGATCGAGGCCGAGGGCGCGATCGACCCGGCCGACCGGCGCAACCGTCTGATCCGCGCCCAGGTCGCTGCCTGGCGGGTGACGCCCCCCACGGGCCCGGTCATCGCCGCCGGCTTCGGCAGCGCCATTCCGGCCGCTGCCGACTTGCTGGACCTGATCGCGAGCCTGCCCCAGGGCGCCGTCGTGCTGCCCGGGGTCGAGACCGAGGCGGACGCGGCGCTGTGGACGGCGATCGGCGACGATCCGACCCATCCGCAATATGGCTTGCACCGATTGCTCGCCCGGCTGGGTGCGGCGCATGGGGATCTGCCCGCCTGGCCAGCTCCCGGCATCGAACCCGGCGCGCCCGCGCGGGCCGTGCTCGCGCGCGAGATGATGCGGCCGGCCGCCGTCAGCGACCAATGGCGCAGCCTCGGCACCCTGCCGTCCGACGCCACGCGCGGCCTCGCTCGGCTCGATTGTCCGGGCCCGCACGAGGAAGCCGGCACGATCGCGCTGCTGATGCGTCAGCGGCTGGAAATCCCCGGTGCCACCGCCATGCTGGTGACGCCCGATCGCGGCCTCGCCCGCCGGGTCGCGGCCGAGCTGAAGCGCTGGGACATCGACATCGACGATTCCGCCGGAATGCCACTCAACCAGACCCCGCCCGGCATCCTGCTGCGCCTGCTGGCCGACGCCGCCGCCGAGGAACTGGCGCCGGTACCGCTGTTGGCGCTGCTGAAGCATCCTCTTGTTGCCGCCGGCATGGCGCGCGGTGCCTTCCGCGCCGGCGTGCGGCGGCTGGAGCGGCATTGCCTGCGCGGCCCCCGCCCCGCGCCGGGTATCGCCGGGTTGCGCCAGATCGCCGAAGAGGCGGCCCCGGAACTGCTGCCGCTGATCGACCAGCTCGACCGGCTGCTCGGGCCGTTCCTGGCGGTGATCGCCGCGCCCGAGACCCGTCTGCAGACGGCGATCGCGACCCAGATCGAGGTCGCGGAACATCTCTGTGAGACCGACGACGCCCGCGGCGCCGCGATCCTGTGGGCCGAGGAGGCCGGTTCCAGCCTGGCGGCCTTCGTCGCCGAACTGCATGACGCCGCCGCGGGTTTCCCGACCATCGTCGGCACCGACTATCCGGTGCTGCTGGAGGCACTGCTCGCCGGCGGCGTGGTCCGCCCGCGCTTCGGCAAGCATCCGCGCCTGCAGATCCTGGGCACGCTCGAAGCACGCCTGCAGCAGGCCGACCTGGTCATTCTCGCTGGCCTGAACGAGGGTGTCTGGCCGCCGAATGCCGCGTCCGACCCGTGGCTGTCCCGGCCGATGCGCCAGCAGTTCGGGCTGGAATCGCCCGAGGCGCAGATCGGTCTGGCCGCCCATGATTTCACCCTGGCCGTGACCGCGCGCGAGGTCGTGCTGACCCGCTCGGCCCGGGCCGAGGGCGCGCCGACCGTGCCGTCGCGCTGGCTGCTGCGGCTCGACACGGTGCTGCATGCGGTCGGCGGTGCGCTCGACAGCCCGCGAATCCTGCCGTTCCTGGCCTGGCAGTCCCGGCTCGACGCGCCGGCCGTGACCCAGCCGTGCCGCCCGCCCGAGCCGACGCCACCGGTTCACGCCCGGCCGCGCCAGCTGTCGGTCACCGAGATCGAAACCTGGATGCGCGATCCCTATGCGATCTACGCGCGCCATGTGCTGAAGCTGCGCCCGCTCGACCCGCTCGACGCCGATCCGGGCCTGGCCGAGCGCGGCAGCTTTATCCATAAGGCGCTCGACCGCTTCGTGCGCGAAGGACGGCCAGGAGCCGACCTGATCGCGATCGGGCGCGACGTATTCGGCGATGCCCTGGCCCGACCCGGCGTCTGGGCGTTCTGGTGGCCGCGGTTCGAACGCATCGCCACCTGGTTCGTCGCGACCGAGACGGCCCGTCGGCCGCTGATCCTCGACAGCTTCACCGAATGCCGGGGCGAATTGCGGTTCGAGACGGTTGGCGGCCGGTTCACGCTCATAGGAAAAGCCGACCGCATCGACCTGCTGCGCGAAGGTGGCGCCTGCCTGATCGACTATAAGACCGGCGGCATCCCGAAGCCCGAGGAAGTCGTGCTGGGCTATGCCCCGCAATTGCCGCTGGAGGCGGCGATGCTGGCCGAGGGCGGGTTTGCCCAGGTCCCGGCCAGTGCCGTCAGCGAACTCGCGTTCTGGCGCCTGACCGGCAACGACCCGGCGGCCGAGATCAGCCCGGCCGGCGGCAAAGGCGCCGATCCGGCCGAACTGGCCCGCGCGGCACGGCTTGGCCTGGAAAGGCTCGTCGCGCGCTATGACGATCCGGCGATGCCCTATCGCTCGCTGCCCCGGCCGGAGCGGGCCGGGCGGTATCGCGACTATGACCATCTGGCGCGCGTCGCCGAATGGGGCGAGGGCGGCGGCGAATGAGCCTCGATCCCACCGCCATTCAGCAACTGGCTTCGGACGGCCGCGCCTCGGTCTGGGTCGCGGCCTCGGCCGGCACCGGCAAGACGAAGGTGCTGACCGACCGGCTGCTCAACCTGCTGCTGGCCGACACGCCGCCGGGCAAGCTGCTGTGCCTGACCTTCACCAAGGCCGCCGCCGCGGAAATGGCGAACCGGTTGAACGCCAAACTGTCCAGCTGGGTCACCGAAGGCGACATGAAGCTGCGTGCCGAGATCGCCGGTCTGGTCGGTCTCGACGAGCGCGACATGCCGCAGGCCATGCTCGACCGGGCGCGCCGGCTGTTCGCCCGGGTGCTGGATACGCCGGGCGGCATGCGGATCCTGACCATCCATGCCTTTTGCCAGTCGGTGCTGCGCCGCTTCCCGCTCGAAGCCGGCCTGCCGCCGCAGTTCGAGGTGATGGACGATCGCAGCGCCACCGAAATGCTGGAGGAAGCGCGCCAAGGCGTCTTGATGGCGGCCCGCGCGGCCGCGGACGATCTGGGGCAGGCGCTGGCCGAAGTCACCCGCCATGCCGGCGAACAAAGCTTCGGCGAGCTGATGCAGGCGCTGACGACCGAGCGGGGCCGGCTGACCCAGATGATCGACAAGGCCGGCGGCCTGACGCCCTATCTGGCGCATCTGCACCGCCGCCTGGGCGTCCGGGCCGACGAGAACGAAGACAGCGTGGTCGTGAACGCCTGCGACGAAGCCGCGTTCGACGGCGTCGGCCTGCGGCAGGCGATCGAGGCGCTGCTCGGCGGCAGCAAAACCGATATCGGCCGGGGCGAGGTATTGGCGGCCTGGCTTGGATCGCCGGAAACCCGGGTGGTCGGGTTCGACGATTATCTGCCGGCGTTCCTGACCGCCGAGGGTGAGGCCCGGAAGGTATTGGCAACCAAGGCCGTACTCGCGGCCGATCCCCGGATCGGCGATATCCTGGCGGCCGAACAGACGCGGCTGCTGGCGCTGCAGGCCCGGCGCGCCGCGATCGTGGTCGCGCGCGCCAATGCCGGTCTGGCGCGGCTCGCGTCCGCGTTCCTCGACGCCTACGAGGGCGAGAAGCGCCGACGCGGGCTGCTCGACTATGACGATCTGATCCTGTCGACCCGTGCGCTGCTGGATCAGCCGGGCATCGCCCCCTGGGTGCTGTTCAAGCTCGACGGCGGCATCGACCATATCCTGATCGACGAGGCGCAGGATACCAACCCGGACCAATGGCGCGTGGTCGAGGCGCTGGCGTCCGAATTCTTCGTCGGCGACGGCGCCGCCCCGCCAAACCGGACGATCTTCGCGGTCGGCGATGCCAAGCAATCGATCTTCAGCTTCCAGCGCGCCGACCCGCATGAATTTCTGCGCATGCGGCAGCACTTCAAGGATCGGGTGACCAACGCCGATCGGCCGTGGCGCACGGTGCCGCTGTCGGTTTCATTCCGATCCAGTGCCGCCGTGCTGCAGGCGGTCGATGCAGTGTTCGCGCTCGACGAGGCGCGCAATGGCGTGGCGCTCGACGGCGCCCCGATCGAGCATTCGGCCCATCGCGCAGGCCATGCCGGCCGGGTCGAACTCTGGCCGGCGCTGGAACCGGATGCGGCCGCCGACGAGGAACCCTGGACGCCCGCGCTCGACCAGCGCCCGATCGAGGCGCCGCGCGGCAAGCTCGCGCGCCGGATCGCGGCGACCATCCGACACTGGATCGACGCGAAAGAGCCCCTGCCGGCGCGCGGCCGGCCGGTCCGCGCCGGCGACGTGCTGATCCTGGTCCGGCGTCGCGGCGGCTTCGTCGCGGAGCTGGTGCGCGAGTTGAAACAACTGGGCGTGCCGGTCGCCGGTGCCGACCGCATGGTGCTGACCGCCCAGCTCGCCGTCATGGATCTGATGGCGTTGGGCCGCGTGCTGCTGCTGCCGGAGGATGATCTGACCCTGGCCTGCGTGCTCAAAAGCCCGCTGATCGGCCTGGACGAAGACGCGCTTTATCGCCTGGCCCATGGCCGCACCGGCAGCCTGTGGCAGGCGCTGGCCACCGCGATCGAACCGGACATGGTCGTGGCCTACGACACGCTGGGCAAATTGATGAACCGCGCGGATTTCGTGCCGCCCTATCGGCTCTATGCCGAGTTCCTGGGGGCCGGCGGCGCGCGCAAGCGGCTGATCGGACGGCTCGGTCCCGAGGCGGCCGACGCGATCGACGAGTTCCTGGCGCAGAGCCTGGCGCATGAGCGCGCCCATGTCCCGTCGCTCGAAGGCTTCCTGCATTGGCTGGAGCGCGGCGAGCAGGACATCAAGCGCGATCTGGACCAGGGCGGCCGCGACGAGGTCCGGATCATGACCGTGCATGGCTCCAAGGGCTTGCAGGCGCCGATCGTGTTCCTGCCCGACACGGTCCAGGCGCCGGTCCAGATGCCGCAGCTGCTGTGGCCGGAGCGGTCCGACCTGATGCTGTGGCGCCCGGCCAAGGGGGCCGGCGAGCCGCTGTGCGAGGCCGCCCGCGGGTTGGCCAAAGCCAAGCGCGACGAGGAATATCGCCGGCTGCTCTATGTGGCATTGACCCGGGCCGAGGATCGGCTCTATGTCGCCGGCTGGCGCGGCAAGCGCGACCAGGCCGGGTCCTGGTACGATCTGATCGACGCCGGCCTGCGCACGATCGGGCGGCAGGAGATGCTGGCGGCGCCGCCGAACCATGAACCGTTCCTGATCCCGAGCCTGGTCCATGACACGGCGCAAAGCGTGCCGCCGAAGCTCGACACCAAGCCGGTCGCCGAGGGGATGAGCGACGAGGCCCTGCCCGACTTTGCGCTGCGCCCCCGCCCCGACGAACCCTCGCCGCCCCGGCCCCTGGTCGCGTCCCGTCCGAGCCAGCCGGAGCCGGCCGCGACCTCGCCGCTGGGCATCGACAGCGACACCACGCGGTTCCAGCGCGGGTTGCTGATCCATCGGCTGATGCAGTCGCTGCCCGACCTGCAGCCGGCGGCACGCGAGCCGGCGGCACGGCGCTTTCTGGCACAGAAGCTTCATAAGCTGGAGCCGGAAGAGCAGGACGCCATCGCGCGCGAAACCATGGCGGTGTTGGAACATCCCGAATTCGCGCCGCTGTTCGCACCGGGTTCGCGGGCCGAAGTGCCGGTCGTGGGCCTGATCGACGGCCGCGCCTTGAACGGCCGGATCGACCGGCTGGTCGTGACCGACACGGCGGTGCTGATCGTCGATTACAAGACCAACCGCCCGCCGCCGACCGACGCCGCCGCCGTGTCGCCGGCCTATGTCGAGCAGTTGGCCGCCTATCGCGCGGCGCTGGAACGGATCTACCCGGGCCGCCGGGTGCGCACCCTGCTGCTCTGGACCGACGGGCCGCGGCTGATGGAACTGGCCTAGCGGTTCACCAGCCACTCGATCACCAGATCGAGCAAAGCGCGCAGCCGGGCGAGCCGCTTCAGATCGCGATGATAGCCGACCCAGGTGTCGCGATCCGGCAGTTTAGCCCGAAGTTTGAACGCGGTTTGAGCGGAATCTCCAGTCCGTGTGGGGCTTTTTGCTGAATTTGTTTCTCGATTTGTGTCCATGGATGGGCTTGCGTGGCGGCTCGGTTTGTGATTCGATTC
>Ga0302314_10007997_pt1 | contig 18912 bp, 19 predicted proteins | sample III_Palsa_N2_3_FD_200533 | JGI IMG/M metagenome (GOLD analysis project Ga0302314, IMG submission 200533) | Peat permafrost microbial communities from Stordalen Mire near Abisko, Sweden - III_Palsa_N2_3 | ecosystem: Environmental > Terrestrial > Soil > Palsa > Peat permafrost | place: Sweden...
TCCCCAGGCCGCGAGTGTTCTTGTACGGCTGAGCACATCTAGCCCGACACGCCGGATGCGGCAAAGCTGTCTTGTGATTGGTACGCAAAGGAGAAGGCCATGGAACTCATCATCGGCACCAAGGTCTGGTCATCCTGGTCCCTGCGGCCATGGCTGGCGCTGAAGCGCACTGGCCAGCCTTTCACCGAGACCCTGGTCCAGTTGCGCGAAGTCGGCGTCTCCGAGAAAATCGCCAAATATTCGCCGTCGGGCCGGGTTCCGGTGTTGAAGGACGGCGACCTGACAATCTGGGACTCGCTGGCGATCTGCGAGTATCTGGCGGAGAAGTTCCCGGCGGCGAAGCTCTGGCCGGACGATGCGACGGCGCGCGCCTTGGGTCGGGCGGCGACGGCGGAGATGCATTCCAGCTTCGCCTCCCTGCGCGGGGAGTGCACCATGGACCTGTCGCTCAAGACTGAACTCACCCTGTCGGAGGCGACGCACGATGACGTTCGCCGCATTGTCGCCCTGTGGAGCGATCTGCGTGGCCGGTTCGGCGGCGGCGGCCCGTTCCTGCTCGGCGCCTGGTCCATCGCCGACGCCTTCTTCACCCCTGTTGCGACGCGGTTCCGCAGCTACGGCGTTCGGCTTAGCGACTTCGGGGACACGGGCGTCGCCGGAGCCTACAACGAGGTGCTGCTCGAGCAGCCGGACTTCCTGGAATGGGAAAAGGCGGCGCTGGCGGGATGAGATTGCCGACAGGACGCTAGGCAGCCAGACGGCATCTCGGGCTGGGGCGGCGACCGATGCGGGTTCTTGTACTTGGCGGCAACGGACTGATCGGATCGTACGTCGTCGCGAGGCTGCACGCGGACGGCCATCAGGTCGTCGCGCTAGGCCGTAATCTCGACGCCGCTCGTCGCCGCATGCCCTGGGTTCGCTGGATTCAAGCCGACCTGAGGCGGATGCGGGCTCACGCCGATTGGGCCGGCGTGATTGAAAGCGTCGATGCGGTGGTCAATTGCGCGGGCGCTCTGCAGGACAGCCCCCAGGACGATCTCGCCGCCGTGCATGTCGGAGCGGCGGCTGCGCTCTACGAGGCGTGCGAAAAGGCCGGGATTCGCCGCGTCGTGCTGATATCCGCCGCCGGCGTAGCGCCCGGCCGCAAGACTCGCTTCAACGACACCAAGCTCGACGGCGAAGCCGCGCTCCGGCGCAGCGGGCTGGAGTGGCTGATCCTGCGCCCAGGTCTAGTCCTGGCCCCGTCTGCCTATGGCGGAACCGCGCTCTTGCGCGGGCTTGCCGCCACCCCCGGTGTCGTCGCGCTAGCCTATCCCGCAAGCCCGGTCCAGGTCGTCTCGATCGACGATGTTGCAGAGGCGGTGGCAAAAGCGCTCTCGTCAACCACCCGCCCCGCCCAAACACTTGATCTGGTGAGTCCCGAAGTCACCAACCTGCAACAGATCGTGGTGGCCTTGCGGGCATGGCTTGGCCTGAAACCCGCGCCCATCATCGTGGCGCCCGACTGGCTGGCCAAGATCGCCGGCCGGGCCGCCGACGGACTGTCGTTGCTGGGTTGGCGCAGCCCGATGCGCACGACCTCAATAGCTCAACTCGCGGCCGGCGTGACGGGCGATTCAGCCTCCGTGAAACACGGGCTCGCGTTGGAGGTCCGGAGTCTAGACGCCTTGCTCGCGGCCTGGCCATCAGGCGTGCAGGAGCGCTGGTTCGCGCGGCTGTATTTCGTCAAACCGGCGGCGATTTTCGTCCTGGCGGCATTCTGGACCGCATCGGGATTGATCGGCCTTATCGCCGGGTTCAGGGCCGCGGTTCTGGCCTTGCCGCCCCTACTGTCGCATGGCGCGGCCGTAGGGCTGGTCGTGGGCGGCTCGATTGTCGACCTCGCCATTGGCGCCGGCATCGCCGTTCGGAGCACATCGAAGATCGCACTCCAGGGCGCGCTGCTGATTTCCTGCGCTTATCTGATCGTCGGAACACTGCTCCGCCCCGACTTATGGAACGACCCCTTTGGCCCGCTCCTTAAGATTCTGCCCGCCGCCCTGCTCGCGATCGTGACGCTGGCGATCATGGAGGATCGTTGAGTTGGTCTATCTGGTCCTGAAGACCTTGCATGTGATCGGCGCCGCGGTGCTGCTGGGGACCGGCGCCGGAATCGCGTTCTTCATGGTCATGGCCCACCGCACCGGCGACGCAAGGTTCATCGCCCAGACAGCGCGGGTGGTGGTGATCGCCGACTATGTCTTCACGGCCAGCGCCGTGATCGTCCAGCCGGTGACCGGGCTGGCGTTGGCGTCGATGGCCGGATACCCGATCCTGCGCGGTTGGATCGGCCTGAGTCTGGCGCTTTATGTCCTTACCGGCGCCTTCTGGCTGCCTGTGGTCTGGATGCAGTCACGGATGCGCGATCTGGCCCTCGCCGCCGCCGATCATGGCGAAGCGCCGCCAGCGGAATATCACCGGCTCTACAGATTGTGGTTTGCGTTTGGATGGCCGGCCTTCGCCGCTGTCCTCGGCATCGTGTGGCTGATGGTGGCGAAGCCCTGACACTTACCCCACAACGCAAAACGGCGGCCCAGTTCGGGGCCGCCGCTGTGGTGTTCGGCGATGTGAACGCCGTCTTACGACGCGTAGAACTCGACGATCAGGTTGGGTTCCATCTTCACCGGATACGGCACTTCGGCGAGGTCCGGCATGCGGATGAACTTTACCGCCAGGCCCTTGCCGTCGACTTCCAGATAGTCGGGCGTGTCGCGCTCGGCCGATTGGATGGCTTCCAGCACCAGGGCCATGTTGCGCGAGCGTTCGCGCACCGAGACGGTGTCGCCGGCCTTCACGCGATAGGAGGCGATGTTGACGCGCTTGCCGTTCACCAGCACGTGGCCGTGGTTGACGAACTGGCGGGCGGCGAACACGGTCGGCACGAACTTGGCGCGGTAGACCACCGCGTCCAGGCGGCTTTCCAGCAGGCCCACCAGGGTCTCGGCGGTGTTGCCCTTGCGGCGCGCGGCTTCCTTGTAGGTGGAGGAGAACTGCTTTTCGGTCAGGTTGCCGTAGTAGCCCTTCAGCTTCTGCTTGGCGCGCAGCTGCAGGCCGAAGTCGGAGACCTTGGACTTGCGGCGCTGGCCGTGCTGGCCGGGGCCGTAGGAACGCTGGTTGACCGGGGATTTCGGGCGACCCCAGATGTTTTCGCCCATCCGGCGGTCGATCTTGTACTTGGCGGTAAGCCGCTTGGTCATCTTATGCTCTTCATCTCGACGCGGGCCGGCTGCTCCTGGATGGAGCAGCGATCGCAACGGCGGCTTCGCATCACCCGTCATATGATTTCGCGCCGGCGAGCGGGCTCGGCGGCGGGAAAGCGGGGTGTATGACGGCGAGGGACGGTAGAGTCAATCGGCGCGCGGCTGTGGCGGCCGACGCATCACAGAATCACTGATTGGGTCATCTGGGCTTGACGCCTAAGCCAGCGAGTTGTTGCCGGGCATAGTCCAGCGTGGGGTCGAGTTTGAGGGCGGCCTGCAGATCCGCGATGGCCTCTTCGCGGCGTCCGTCGCCAGCATAAGCCGCTCCGCGAATCTCCAAGGCGTCGGCAAAGTTCGCCGACATCTGAAGCGCGTGGGTCTCATCGAGTATGGCCGGCCGATGCTGACCCATTGATTCGAATGCATTTCCGCGGACGATAAAGGCTCGCGGGTCGTCAGGGTCCAAGGAGATTGCCGTGTTGCAGTCGGCCAAGGCTTGCAACCACTGACGTTTGTGGATCAGGCCGCTGGCGCGATCGATATAGGCGTTCGGCAGATTCTGTTTGAGAGCAATCGCTCTGTTCTCATCGGCAATCCCCTCATCATCCCTGTATTCCTTGATGTAAGCAGCGCCGCGATTGGCGAAAGCCTCAGCGAAATCTGGTCTTAGGTCGATCGCCTTTCCCGCGTCTTGCACGGCCCGCACAAAATCGCCTCTCTGGGTGTCGATGGCCGCGCGATTTACGTAGGTCTCCGCGTTTACCGGGTTCATGCGGATGGCGACGTCAATATCCTGCAACGCCTCGTCGAGGCGGTGCAAATCACGGTAGATCAGGCCACGATTTGTGTAGCCGTCAGGATCAGTCGGGTTGAGCCTGATCGCCTGACTTATATCGGCAAGAGCGTCCTCCAGCTTGCCGATTTCCTCGTAATCCTGAGAGCGATTAAAATAGGCCGCACCGAGATTGGGGTTCAATCTTATCGCCGACGAATAATCGTCGATCGCCTGTTTGATCATCTTCTTGTCATCGTATGACGCGGCGCGGCAGAAGTACGCCGTGCTCAGGTCTTCCGGCGACAACTCGCCGGACGAGATGACCGCCGTGCAAGCGGCGATGGCGGCCTCGCCATCGGAAGAGCAGGTCGTCAGATTTTCAGCAAGGGTCGGCGCAGGAGCAGACGCAAGCGCTGCGGCAAACACCAACTGCAGTCCAATCATCGGCGCCCACCCCAATGTTGCGCCACGCTAACACCTGCGGTGCTTGCTGCAAGAACTCGCTATACCGATGGCCGAACTTGTAGATCGGGACCGGCCCGATGGGGAATTTCATGCGCGCTCGCACATCAAAATGGCTGCCTGCGGCGTTAACCGCATTCGCGGCCACGTCATCCGCCGCCGGGGCCGTTGAGGCGCCCAGCACAGTTCTATTGAAGCCCGCCGCCGTCTTCACCGCCGACGATGCGGTCACCCATCCCGGCTGGGTGGTGCTGGTGACCGGCGACAAGATCACAGCCGTCGGGCCGGCCGCGTCGGTCGCGGCGCCGGCAGACGCAAAGGTCATCGACCTGCCAGGCGACACCCTGCTGCCAGGGCTGATGGACATCCACTCCCACATCTTCCTGCATCCCTACAACGAGACCCTGTGGGATGATCAGGTGCTGAAGGAGTCGCTGGCCTATCGCACCATCCGGGCGGGCAAGCAGGCCACGGCGACCCTGATGGCCGGCTTCACCACCCTGCGCGACCTGGGCACCGAGGGTGCGGGCGATGCGGACGTGGGGGTCAAGAAGGCGATCGAGGACGGGATCATCCCGGGGCCGCGGATGTTCGTGGCCACGCGGGCGATCGTCGCCACCGGCGCCTATGGCCCGGCGCGGAAGAACTATGCCCTGGGCTGGGACATCCCGCAGGGCGCGCAGGAAGCGTCCGGGGTGGAGGGCGTCATGACGGCGGTGCGCGAACAGGCGGCCATGGGCGCCGACTGGATCAAGCTCTACGCCGACTATCGCGTGGGACCGGACGGGACCACCGTGCCGACCTTCACCGAGGAGGAGCTGAAGGCGGCTGTGGAGGTGGCCCACTCCATCGGCCATCCGGTCGCTGTGCACTCCACCACCGACGAGGGCATGCGCCGCGCCGCCGAGGCGGGGGTCGACACCATCGAGCACGGCTATGGCGGCTCGGAAGCCACCTTCAAGCTGATGGCGGCCAAGGGAGTCGCCTATAATCCGACCCTGACGGCGGTTGAGGCGACCGCGATCTATTTCCAGCATTATGTGCCCGGCCAGTCGCCGCCGACGGCCGGCATGCAGAACGCCGCGCGGGCGTTCCGGCTGGCGATGAAGTCAGGCGTGACGATCGGCTGCGGGTCGGACGTCGGGGTGTTCACCCACGGCGACAACTGGCGCGAACTGGACTGGATGGTGAAGGACGGCATGACGCCGACGCAGGCGCTGCTGGCGGCGACGGCGACGGATGCGAAAATCCTCCGCTGGCAGGACCGCATCGGCCGGGTGCATCCCGGGCTATTCGCCGACCTGATCGCGGTGCAGGGCGACCCGACGGCGGACATCCAGGCGATCCGCCACGTCGCCTTCGTGATGAAGGGCGGGGTAATCTACAAGGCGCCGTGAGCGGCCCCGGCGGGACGAACCGCGCCGGAACCGCCCTCGCAGCCTTACAGCTTGGCGAACCTGTGGTTGGTTTCAGGCAGCTTGGCTTCGGCGGCGGAGACCGCCTCGGTGACGCAGGCGTCGTGCTCGTAGTATTGCACCAGCGGGGTTTCGTCGCTGAGCGCGACGCGGCAGACCTGGGCGGCGGCTTTTTCGATCTTGGCGTGGGCCGCGGCGCGGTCCAGGCCGGTGATGTCGACCGTGACGCTGGCTGCGGCGGCCGGGAGGGCCACGGCGGCGAACGCGGCGGCGATTGCGAGAGAACGAAACATGTTGATTTTCCAGACTTGAGGTTTCGGGAAACCCCCAGCCCGAACGCTTCCTTACAGCCTTGTCGGCCTTGGATTCGGTTTAGGACCGCCTTACGCTGACGGCAACGGAAATGCTGTGCTGCAGCATAATATTGTGCATTGCATCATTTTTCGCCAAACAGACGGTCATCCGCCGCTCATTCCTTGCGCAGCCGAGTCTGTCGCCGGGCGCCTGGGCGCGGGCGGAATTTTTTCCGGCGCCTGTACGCGCGGCGACATCGTGGCTCTACTGTCCGGGAGATTGCACGGCAGGTCGGGACAACTAACCATGCGCTTGGTGCTCGCGAAGGGCGGCTCCCAATACGGTTCTCTTCGCTTGCACGCCGATCAGCTCGGCGCGGCGTTGGTCGAACAAGGCCATGACGCGGTGGTCATCGACGTGGTGGCCGACACGGGAGCACGGGCGCTCTCGGATGCGCTTTCCGTCCCGACCCAGGGCCTGCTCACCTTCAACGGCATGCTTCACGATACGGCCGCGAGCGAGTTCATGCGTAACACGGGCTGCGTCTTCGTCAGCCTGTATGTCGACCACCCTGTCCACCACCTGACTCGGCTGGACGACAAAATCCCCAGGCAGGCGCTGTTCTTTCTCGACAGAACGCACGTTGAGTTCATGGCCGCCTGGGGCGCTGACCGCGCTTTCAAACAGGTCGGCCTGTTGCCGCCCGGCGCCAATGAGCTGGACCTGGGTGTTGACGTTTCAGACGAAGGCTTCGCTCGACGCGACATCCCGCTCTTGTTTACCGGCACCTATCGCGGCCCGCCCGCGCCGGCTTGGCGCGACTGGCCGGACAGTCCCGGAAAACTGCTGGTCGCCGAAACCGCCGAACGCATGGCGGCCGACGGGACGCTGGCGCTGCTCGACGCGCTCCGGGCGGCCCTTGCAACGCGCAACGCCACGCTTTCCAGAGACGTCCTGCAGGCCATCGCCCCCTTGCTGGCGGTGGCCCAGCAGTACGCCGAGGCCCACCACCGTCACGCCGTGCTGACGGCGCTGGGCGCGGCGGGCGTGCCGATGCAGGTTTGCGGCCTGGGCTGGGAGCCCCTCTGCGCCCGCTACCCATCTTTCGACTACATCGGCGTCGGAAGCTTCGAGGAGACTCTGCATCTGCTGCGCCGCGCCAGAATCGCGCTCAATGCCAACAACGGCTTCGTCGCCGGCGGTCATGAACGCGTCTTCACGGCCATGTGCGCCGGGGCCTGCCTGTTTTCGGAGGCCAGCCAATACTACGCGAGCGCGTTCAGGGACGGCGAGGAGATGGCGGTCTTTTCGCTCAACGACCTCGATCGCGCGGCCAGCCGCCTAGCGGCCCTGATGGACGATCTTCCCTCCCAAACCGCCATTGCCCGGGCCGGCCATCGTCGTGCGACCGCGGGCCATCGCTGGTCAGCCCGGGCGGCGGAGATTGTAAAAGCCGTAAGCGCGGCGTTTTAGGCGGCGTCAGGAGAACTCGATGCGCATCGCCCTATGCCTGAGCGGCCAGCCCCGCACCTGGCGGCATACCTGGCGCACGGCCTTCGCCTTTTTCGAAGACCATGAGGTGGATGTGTTCATTCACACCTGGGACGAGACGGAGTCCTCGGAACTCCAGGACCTGCTCGCGGCATATTCGCCACGCGCGTTCAGGGTCGAGGCGAGGCCGCTGTTCATCGCCGAAAAGCGACGATTGGCCGAGATGTTTCCGGTGTCGCCGCCGTTCACCATCTTCGACATGTTCCACTCCATGTCCGCCAGCGTGGCGCTGGCCCTGGCGGCGAATGACGCCGACGGAGCCTATGACGTGATCTGCCGCTCGCGGTTTGATCTCATTCACGATGGCCGCTGGAACGGCGCGCGACCCTCGGCGAACACTGTTGTCGTCTCCTCGGCGGAAGCCATGGAGAACGCCTGCAATGATCAGTTCGCGATCGGCGATCCGGCCGCGATGCGCCATTACGCGGGCATCTCCTCGTGGCTGATGGACGGCCTGCGTGACTTTCGCGGATCGATGTTTCGACCCGAGATCGCCCTGCAGCACTATCTGACCCGGATCTGCGCGCTGAGCGTCGTCCGCAGGTCGCTGGCGGTGACTCTGCTACGGCAGGACCAGGTGGAACGGCCTTTCGCCGATCTGCGTGACGATCCGATGTTCCACGCGCTCAAGCGGGAGGACTGGGAGGCTTTCGCCAAGACGCATGACCTGCGCGGCGCCGATAGAGAGCTCGACTTTCAGCACTTTGGCCGAACGCCGCTGGCGCTTGATCGCTGGCTGCTGGGCCTGTCGAGTGCGCGGCGCCAAGCGGTGCTGACGCCGGCGTGGCCCGAGCGCATCGCCGCGATCGATCGTCTGCTCGGGGACGAGCTTGGGCTCGCGGCAATGGATGCCGAGCGCTATGGCGTGGTTCGTCTGATCTGCGCCGCGCTGGCCCACCGCATGGCGCGCGACGAGCCGATGTCGCCGCCGAGCTTCGTCGTCCACGCCTTGTCGGCGAATGGTCTAGACATGCGGCGGGCGCAGCTGTGGGTTCAGGAAGATGCAAGTCGCGTCGAGCAGGTCGCCAAGGCCCTTACCGGCCTGCCCAGTCTGTCGGCCGCGCTGAAGTTCGCCCCGCCGTTCGAGCAGCCCGCCTCCCTGGGATGGCGCGCCGAATGAGCCAGGCTGAGGCGCCCCTGAGCGCCTCCCCGCACCCGGATAGTGAAACCCAACAAGCTTAGGCGCGTTAGCTCCCAGGTCGGAGAGGGTAAAGTGCATGTGCAGATTTGGGTTGGCGTCCAGCGCGGTGGGCCTGGCCGCATTGCTATGCGCAGCGTCTTCACCAGCCCGCGCGGAGATCTTCGATCAGGTCTGGATCGGCGGGTACGCCCACGACATCAGTGACTGGGGTCTGGGAAAGGAAAGCAATACCGCCGACGTCCAGTTGGAAGTCGACACGGCCCAGCCACAGTTCCTTCGCTTTCTGGGCGCGCCGCACCTGAACGCGACCCTGGCGCTGAACACCGCCGGCAAGACCGACTTCGGCTCAGTGGGACTGGCCTGGGACCACCGGTTGGTTGGCTCGCTTTATGGCTCGCTGCAGTTCGGGATCGGTGACAGCGATGGAGTGACGGAGCCGACCGATAACCCCAAGGACGCCAACCGGCTCCTCTTGGGGTCAAAGGCGTTGTTCCGAGAGGCGGGGGGCGTCAACTGGCGGATGAAGAACCATTGGCTGATCGGCGTGCAATTTGTCCACGCCTCCAACGGCCTGATCCTCGGCCATCGCTACAACGAAGGCATCAATGACCTCGGCATACGGATCGGCTATCGGTTCAAGTGATCAGGCGAGGCGGACGGAGAGGTCCTTCGCCGCCGCCTTGGCTTCGGCCCACCAGCGTTTCACCAGCTCGCCGGCGTCGCCGGTTCCGGCCTGTTTGACCCCCTGCCCGGCCCAGAGCGACAGGACCTCCGGGTCGCCGGCCTTGGCGCCGGCCGCGCGCAGGGGCTGGGTCAGGCGGTTCTGCACAGGATAGGCGGGGACCTCGCCCTCGATGGGGCGCATCGTCGACATGAAGCGGTTCTCGACGCCCCGGGCGTAGCGGCCGGTCAGCGCGCGGGTCAGGCGGGTGGGGTCGTCGCCGGCCGCCTCAAACGCCTTTCTCCAAGTCATGCTGGCGCTGCTCTGGTCGGCCAGCAGGAAGGCCGTGCCCATCTGGGCCGCGACGGCGCCCAGGGCCAATGCCGCCGCGACTCCTCGCCCGTCCATGATTCCGCCGGCGGCGATCACCGGCAGGTCCACCGCCTGTTTGATCCCGCCGACCAGGGCGAAGGTTCCGATCAGGCTTTCGTCGGCGGACTTCAGGAAGGTTCCGCGATGGCCGCCCGCCTCGGCGCCCTGGGCGCTGATGGCGTCCACCCCGACGTCGGCCCAGGCCCGGGCTTCGGCCACCGTGGTGGCCGTGCCGACCACATAGGTTCCGGCGGCGTGCAGCGCCTGGACCTGCTCGGCGCGGATGCGCTCGAAAGTGAAGGAGGCCACAGGCGGCGCCGCACGCAGCAGGGCGGCGAACTGGGCTGTAAAGTCCGGCGCGTAATCGTTGGGCGGCGCGGGGGGCTCCAGACCCAGGCGTTCGTACCAGGGCCGCAGGCGCTCGATAGCCGCGTCGACCTCGTCCTGGGACGGTTTGGCGGGTTCGAGCACGAACAGGTTGACGCCGAACGGGCGGTCGCTGGCGGCGCGGAATCGGCGCACCTCGGCCTCGATGTCGGCGGGCGCCATGGCCCCGGCGCCGACGAACCCCATGCCGCCAGCTTGGCTCACCGCCAGCGCCATCTCCAAGGTCGAGGCGCCCACCATGGGCGACTGGACGATGGGGATGGGGAGCTTGCCGAACATCAACCCTCCTTCGCCGCCTTCTCCGCCGCCAACCGCGCCAGCACCCGGCCTCGGCCCTTGGTCAGGGCCGTGATCACGCCGCGCAGGGTGCGGGTCTCCTGGGTCGACAAGCGGGCGCGGGCGAAGATGACGCGCAGGTTACGCACCATCGAGGGGGTCTTTTCCGGCGGAAAAAAGAAGCCGGCGGCCTCCAGCTCCTGCTCCAGGTGTTCATAGAAGCCGGTGACCTCGGCCAGGGGCGCCGGCTCGTCCTCGCCCTTCATGGTCTCGGGCGCGGCGTCGGCGACGCCCATCCGCCATTCATAGGCGGTGATCGCCACCGCCTGGGCCAGATTGAGCGAGCGGAACTTCGGATCGATCGGGATGGTGACGATCCCGTGGCACAGGGCGATGTCGGCGGTCTCCAGCCCCGCGCGCTCGCCGCCATAGAGATAGCCGATCTTCAGCCCCGCCTGCGCGGCGGCCTTCAGCTCGGCGGCGCCTTCGCGGGCGGTGAGGATCGGCAGGCGGGTCTCGCGCGGCCGGGCCGTGGTCGCGAACAGACGGTGCAGATCGCCGGCGGCGGCCTCCAGGGTGTCGAAAACCTGGGCGTTATTCAGCGGCCAGTCGGCGCCCGAGGCGCTGGGCCAGGCGCGCTCCTGGGGCCAGCCGTCGCGGGGGCGCACCATGCGCAGGTCGCTAAGGCCAAAGTTGGCCATCACCCGCGCCACCGCGCCGATATTCTCGGCCAGCTGGGGCTCGTTGAGGATCACCACGGGCGGGATAAGGCCTTCGATCATCGGCTCGGAATAGCGGGTTTCGCAGGCCGCCGCGAGCGTCTATAGCGTGACCCAAATCGCGCCCGCCGCGGCCCTGTGCGCCGCGGCGGAGACGCGCCCCTTCTGGAAGGCTCAAGCGGGAGTTCCCATGGCCAAGATCAAAGTCGCCAACGCGGTAGCCGACCTCGACGGCGACGAAATGACCCGGATCATCTGGCAGATGATCAAGGACAAGCTGATCTTCCCCTTCCTGGACCTGAAGACCGAATACTTCGACCTGGGCGTCGAGCACCGCGACGCCACCGACGACAAGGTGACGGTGGAGTCCGCCGAGGCGATCAAGCGGCTGGGCGTCGGCATCAAGTGCGCGACGATCACTCCCGACGAAGCGCGGGTGAAGGAGTTCAACCTCAAACAGATGTGGAAGTCGCCCAACGGCACCATCCGCAACATCCTGGGCGGGGTGATCTTCCGCGAGCCGATCATCTGCAAGAACGTGCCGCGCCTGATCCCCGGCTGGACCCAGCCGATCATCATCGGCCGCCACGCCTTCGGCGATCAGTACCGCGCCACCGACTTCGTGGTGCCGGGCAAGGGCGTGCTGACGATCAAGTTCGTCGGCGACGATGGCGCGGTGATCGAGCGCGAGGTGTTCAAGTTCCCCGGCGGCGGGGTCGCCCTGAGCATGTACAACCTCGACGACTCGATCCGCGACTTCGCCCACGCCAGCTTCACCTATGGCCTGCAGCGCAAATTCCCGGTCTATCTGTCGACCAAGAACACCATCCTGAAGGCCTACGACGGCCGCTTCAAAGACATCTTCCAGGAAATCTTCGACGCTGAATACGCGGACAAGTTCAAGGCCGCCGGCCTGATCTACGAACACCGGCTGATCGACGACATGGTGGCCTCGTCGCTGAAGTGGTCCGGCAACTTCATCTGGGCCTGCAAGAACTATGACGGCGACGTGCAGTCAGACCAGGTCGCCCAGGGCTATGGCTCGCTGGGCATGATGACCTCGGTGCTGATCACCCCCGATGGCAAGATCATGGAGGCCGAGGCCGCCCACGGCACCGTCACCCGCCACTATCGCCAGCATCAGCGCGGCGAGAGCACCTCGACCAACTCCGTCGCCTCCATCTTCGCCTGGACGCAAGGCCTGAAGCACCGGGCCAAGCTGGACGGCAACGACGACCTGGAGCACTGGGCCGAGACCCTGGAAAAGACCTGCGTGTCCACCATCGAAGCCGGCGCCATGACCAAGGACCTGGCCCTGCTGGTCGGCGACCACCAGGGTTGGCTGACCACCGAGGGCTTCCTCGACAAGGTGGCGGAGAACCTGACGAAGGCGCTGGCGTAACGGCCGAGCCTCGCGCGGTTGGCTTAGCCGTTTTGTCGCAACGCGCGTTCATGCTCTGATAGCCGTCGAGGAGCCCAGATCATGAACCGCCCAATCCTGACGATATTCCTGATCGGCGTGTTGGCGTTCGGGGCGGTTTTCATGGCCGCGCCCTGGTTCGCGTTCCGCGCGCTCAGGTCCGCCGCCAAGTCCAACGACATCCAGGCCATGGGCGAGCTGATCGACTTCAACGCCGTGCGCCAGAACCTGAACGGGCAGGTGGACCCGGAGGCCGCCGCGCCGCCGCCGGACATCTGGCACGACCCCATCGGCGCCGTGCGACACGCGCTGCAGCCGTTGCAGCCGCAGCACGACATGGACAGCTATCTGACGCCGCAGTCGATCTCCACCCTGGCGGCCGGCCAGACCGGACCCAATCCGGCCAGCCCGACCTCGAAACTTTCCGATCTCGTACCTGGCGCGCAGGGCCGCCAGATCGAATACTGGGACCCCAACCGGTTCCGCGTGCAGGTGACCAACGACGACGGCGCCAGGACCCTGTTCACCTTCGAACGGCGCGGCCTGCTGGATTGGAAGCTGGTGCAGATCCACCTGCCTGGCAAGCCCGCGCCCGGCCAGCCGCCACACGCCTGACCCGCCGAGCCCCGCTTGTCCGCCGCCATCTCTCAGGTACTGCCCTTTTTCATCGTCGTGGGCGTGGGCTGGCTCGCCGCGCGCACCCGGCTGCTGGATGAGCGGGTCGCGGAGGGGCTGGCCTCCTACGTCTTCTGGATCGGCTTCCCGGCGCTGCTGATCAACGCCCTGTCGCAGGGGACCGAGTTCGGCATCGGCCTGCCCAAGGCGCTGCTGGCCTATGGCGTCTGTGCGGCGGTGGTGCTGGGGCTGACGCTGGCGATCGGCCGGCTGGCCAGGTGGCCGGAGCGCAGCCGCGCCGCGGCGGGCCTGGCCGCCAGCCTGGGCAACTCCGCCTTCCTGGGGCTGCCGCTGGCCATCGCCCTGTTCGGTCCGACCGCCGCCGCCCCGGCCGCCGCGCTGGTGGCGCTGGACTTCATCTTCGTGCTGTCGTTGGGCGTGTTCGCCGTGGCGCGCGCGGGCGGACGCTCAGCCTCCCGCGCGGCTTTAGGCGTGGCGCGCAACCCCGTGATCGTCGGCGCCGTGGTGGGCCTGGCGCTGGCCCTGACCCACACCACCTTGCCGCCGCTGATCGCCCGCCCGCTGACCGCGCTGGCGGGAACCGGAAGCCCCGTGGCCCTGATCGCCCTGGGCGCGGTGCTGGGCCAAACCAGGCGAGGCCTGCGCCGGGTCATCGAACTGCCGGTGCTCCTGGCCGCGATCCTGAAACTGGTCGCCTTTCCGCTGCTGGTGTTCGGCCTCTCCCGTCTGCTGGACGTGCCGACCGACATCCGCCGCGTCGCCATCCTGCTGGCCGCCTGCCCGACCGCGGTAAACGTCTTCATCCAGGCCAAGGCCTACAACGTCTACGCCGATGGCGCCTCCCGGATCGTGGCGGTGACCACCGCCGTGTCGATCGTCAGCCTGTCGGTGCTGGCGGTAATGCTGGCGGGGTGAGCCAGGTCGCGGGAACCCACACCGCTCAAGATCAAAAAGCGCGTCAATCCTTTGGCCTCGACCAAGTTTGTGCGACATTATGTTCTCTTTTTGTTCTTTACAATCATGAGAAGATGTGTTTCATGGGGCCCTCATTGAGAGCGGATGTCCGCGCTGCCCTGGAGCCTAATCATTGCTCATCGAACGTCTGCGACAGGAGTGGCGCGACCATGCGGATGATGGCCGGATCGACGCCCTGGTTAAGGTGGCGGCGGAAGGACTCCGCCTCGGGGCCGGAACAATTCTGGTCGGCCCTGATCCAGGTGAACCGCCGGATGCGCACGCCCCGGATGATCTGAGACTTCGCACCCTGTTGACGACTGCCTATGGCGTATCAGCGGCCAGCGAGGCTTTGGCTCATATCAAACTGGCGGGGCAACGATGGCGTGAAGGGAAGCCTGAACGGGCGGATCTGCACATCGCCCTTGCCCGCCTTCCGCGGCTCGATCGGCCGCGCCAGACGGCTGAGCGACTGTTCCTGGCCGATGGGTTGATGCGCGCTGGCATACCGCCAGGAGAAATCCTCAGCGTGCTTGCTGAGAACGAGGCTGTGTCGAAGACTTATAATCCGAGCCAACCGCGCGTCCCTGCAGGAAGCGGGCGCCCAAGCGGGCAATGGACGGTCGATCCAACCGGTCCGTCGGAACAGGGATCGACGCCAGCCGAGGACTGCGGGGCCGTGATCGCGTCTCCGGTGTGGGACGCCGGCGCGGTGGCGGCCCTGCTGAACGCGACAAAGACCCGTCTGGCGACACTCTTGGGCGGTCTCAGCACGGAGCAGCTCATCAGCCTTGGCCTGTTCGCCGCCCGCTTCGCTGGTCCAACGGCGGCGCTCGGATACGTGTTCGTTCCGACGGACATGGGGTTGCGCGAAGAGGGAGAGGTCAAGGGAATCCCGGGGCTCAGCTACCGCTGGAACCGCGACGAGACCCACATGCAGTTGACCTACGCCCCGCCCGGCGGCCTCGCAACGACGTTGACCGTCACGCTGGGGAAGGCGAGCGGTTCCGCGACAGCCGCGGCAATGTTGTCGCTACGGCGCTACCAAATGGCAGCCTGATCATTGATCCAGCGGCGGTGGGCGTGATCGCGGCGGCCAGGACGAAGGGCAGCCTGTGTCCCGACGAAACTGAGGACTATTACGGCGATGGGCCCAACGGGGGTGGGGCGGCCTTCGCGCTGTTTGCGAAAGAGTACGTAAATCCGGGGCATCCGACGCCACCGGGCATGGGCTATGCAACTCCAGTACTAGTGAACGGCAAGCCCGTGGTGTTCGATGATTGCAAGCTGGACGCAGGGCGGCTCTTCAAATTCAAAGGAAACTATAGATTCTATACAGCGACTGGCGGGACCATAAAGAGAAAAGATGGCTCATCCATATCGACTGACTGGCTTAGTCAGTCGGCACGGCAGCTTCAAGCCAGTGAAGGAAAGCCGATAACCTGGTTGTTTTCTAATCCAACTGATGCCGAATTTGCGAGACGCCTGTTCGCAGAGGCAGGTGAAGGTCGCGAGACAATCGACATCGAAGTTTTGCCTTGGGAAAGGATGCGCAAATGGTGGGCTGGTATTACAGTATAACCGCCGCGTGGGGTCCCAGACCGGAGACGCCCGCCGAGGTCGGGGAGGAATGGCTGAAGGGGTTTGACGCCATCAGCAGGATTGGCCCGGGCTTTGCCGGCTGGAGGATGTATGGGGCCGCGGGCCCCCGACTCCTGCCGATGGACCAGTTTCGCCAGCAGATGACCCAGATCGTCGAAACGAGGGTGATGAAGGACGATTGGCGCAAGCCCGCGCCTGACGAAGGCTACAACATCTGTGCGACAACCGCCGCCCAAGAGAGCGACGAGCCAACGATGAGCTCGTCGGAATTTTGGACAGAGTCGAAGCTTGGCTCGCAGTGGAAAAACTTCATGTGGCTGACCATGGGCGGAATCGGACGGGCGGGCGATCTATCCGCCATCCGATATCCGGAGATGAAGGCCCTCGTTTGGGCGGTCGCATCGAACTGGAACACGCCTTGGGCAAACGCCGGAATTCAGAGCTCCACAATTACGCCGCTCGACGAACCGTTCGAATATTCGTTTCCAGACGCGCCGAGGTATCAGGACCGGCAATGCTATGGCCGGCCATGGATTGGCTACCTGTCGGCCGAACGAACAGCAGGCTTGGTGACACCATCTGCGCTACACTCGGAACGAACACCCGACGGGGGCATGCTGATCAGCGCGACGACGGACCAGTTCGACCCGGAGAATCCCGACCAGCTGGCGCTTAGCAGGCTCCTATCCGACATCATGCTCGAACGCGGCGGGGATCCTAGGATATGAGCCGCCTGCCCGCTTGCTGGAAACTGCGCTGACCAATCTGTAACTCGACTTTCCTCGAGAACCTGGCTTTGCTTCCGCCCGCCGGGGTCCACGTGGACTTCAACCTGGAAGCTCGCCCTTGTCCAACCTGATCGACCGTCTTCACCCCACCCGCTGGCCCGCGCCGCTGCAGGAAGCCTGGGCGATCGCCAAGACGGTGGCGTTTGCGGCGGTGATCGTGTTGATCCCGCGCATCGTGCTGGCGCAGCCGTTCACGATCCCTTCGGCGTCGATGGAGCCGACGGTGCAGGAGGGCGACTACATCGTCGTCTCCAAGATGGCCTATGGCTGGAGCAACTATTCGGTTTCGGCGGGCACCCTGCCCTTCAGCCTGCCGGCGGGCGTGGGCCGGTTCATGGCCAAGCCGCCGCACCGCGGGGACGTGGTGGTGTTCAGCCTGCCGCGCGATGACCACGAGGTCTACATCAAGCGGCTGGTCGGCCTGCCCGGCGATACGATCCAGGTGCGGGATGGCGTGCTGTATGTGAACGGCGCCGCCGCGCGGCAGAGCCCAGCCGCCCCGGCGCCCACCACCTGTCCGGACGACGTGTACGGCAAGAGCCTGGCGCCGCGCTATCAGGAGACCCTGCCGGGCGGACGGACGCACCCGATCGCCGCCTGCGCCGATCATCGCGGGCCGGCCAACAATACCGCCGTCTTCCGGGTGCCGGCCGGATGTTATTTCATGCTGGGCGACAACCGCGATAACTCCCTGGACAGCCGGTTCGCGCCGCTGGGCGGACGCCAGACCGCGCAGGCCGAGGGCGCCTGCCCGTTCGACTCGTCCCTGTCGGCGGCCCTGGGCGATGACTGGAACGGCGTCGGCTTCGTGCCCGCCGACCATCTGGTCGGCAAGGCGGACCTGATCCTGTTCTCCTGGTCCCATGGCGCGGCGCTGCTGAAACCCTGGACCTGGGTGATGAACCTGCAGCTGGACCGGTGGATGAAGCCGATCACGTAGGGTTTCCCCGTGTCCGAGGCCTTGTGCCTAGGACCCATTGGGCGCGATCGACGGGTTCGCTCGCGCAGGCGGTCCGGCCACGAGCAACCGCGAAGCCTCGGCGCTCAATAGACCCCAGGCACAAGGCCTGGGGTACGGGTTTGGTGAGGGCGCGCCCCTAACCCGCCGCGAGCTCCCCTAACCCACCGCCAGCGCAGCCTTCACCGCCGCGACGCCATCGGCCGCCTTGGCGCCGTCCGGGGCGCCGCCTTGGGCGAAGTCGGGTTTGCCGCCGGCGCCTTGGCCGCCCATGGCCAGCACGGCCGCGCGGGCCAGGGCCGCGGCGTCGAAGCGGCCGACCAGATCTGGGGTGAGCGCCACCGAGATCGAGGCCTTGCCCTCGTTGACCACCGCATAGGCCACCACGCCCGAAGCGCCGAGCTTCTTGCGCGCCTCGTCCACCAGGGGGCGCATGTCCTTGGGCGAGACGTTGTCGACCACGCGGCCGTCGAACTTGATTCCGCCCACATCCTCGGTGGTCTGCGCCGCCCCGCCGCCGCCCATGGCCAGTTGCTTGCGGGCCTCCCCCAGGTCGCGCTCCAGCTTGCGCCGCTCGGCGATCAGGCCGTCGACGCGGGCCGTGACCTCGGCCACCGGAACCTTGAACTGTTCCGCCAGGCCTTTGGCCACCGCGGCCTGGTCGAGCAGGAAGCGGCGCGCGGGCTCGCCGGTCAGGGCCTCGATCCGCCGCACGCCGGCGGCGACGCCGGTCTCGGCGATGATCTTGAACAGGGCGATGTCGCCGGTGCGGGCCACGTGAGTGCCGCCGCACAGCTCCACCGAATAGGGACCGTCGCCGTGCAATGCGTGGCCGAGGGTCAGCACGCGGACGCGATCGCCGTATTTCTCGCCGAACAGCGCCACGGCGCCGGCCTCGATGGCCGCGTCGGGCGCCATCTCCTCGGTGCGCGCCGGGACGTTCTGGCGGATCACCGCGTTCACCTCCGCCTCGATGCGGTCGATCTCGTCCGGCGTCAGCGGGCCAGAGTGCGAGAAGTCGAACCGCATGCGGTCACCGTCCACCAGCTGGCCCTTCTGCGCCACGTGCGGGCCGAGCACATGGGCCAGGGCCGCATGGACCAGGTGGGCTGCGGAGTGGTTGGCGCGGGTGCGCAGCCTGCGCTCCGCATCCACCGCCAGCCGCGCGGACTGGCCGGAGGACAGATAGCCGGTCTCGATCTTCAGGGTATGGACGTGCAGGTCGCCGGCCAGCTTCTGGGTATCGAGCACGATCGCGGCGC
>Ga0302314_10008002_pt1 | contig 18909 bp, 12 predicted proteins | sample III_Palsa_N2_3_FD_200533 | JGI IMG/M metagenome (GOLD analysis project Ga0302314, IMG submission 200533) | Peat permafrost microbial communities from Stordalen Mire near Abisko, Sweden - III_Palsa_N2_3 | ecosystem: Environmental > Terrestrial > Soil > Palsa > Peat permafrost | place: Sweden...
TGGCGTGTGGCGCTGCGTGGGGGCGCTGAGCGGTAGGTGCGGGTCAAGTTCGTGGTGGATGCTACCGGGCCGCGTGGGGTGCTGCATCGGGCGCTGGGGTTGGGGGAGTTGCCGCTGCCGGGTTATCCGGCGACTTCGGCGCTGTATAGCCACTTCTCGGGGGTGAGGGAATTTGAGGGGTATCGGCCGGTGGGTGCGCCGTATCCGGTGGATGCGGCAGCGGTGCACCATGTGTTCGAGGGTGGTTGGATGTGGGTGCTGCGGTTCAACAATGGGTTGACCAGTGCGGGTGTGGCGGCGACGGAGGAGACGGCGCGGCGGTTTGGGTTGGCGGAGAAGGAATGCGGCTGGGAGCGGCTGCTCAGGGCGCTGCCGGAGGTGAAGGCGCAGTTTGCGGCGGCGCGGGCGGAGAGGCCGTTTACGTATGCGGAACGGGTCGCGTTTCGGAGTGGGACGGTTGCGGGAGAGGGTTGGGCGATGCTGCCTTCGGCGGCGGGGTTCGTCGATCCGATGATGTCGACTGGGTTTCCGCTGACGCTGCTGGGGGTGTCGCGAATGGGGGAGATTCTGAAGCGGGATTGGGGAACGGCGCGGCTGGAGCCCGGCCTTGCCGGGTACGCTTCACAGACAGATGAGGAGCTGGTCGCGACGGCGGGGTTGATTGGAGCGCTGTATCGGACGATGGGGGATTTTGCGACGTTTCGTGCGGTGTCGCTGCTGTACTTTGCGGCGGCGAGTTATGCGGAGACGGTAAGACGGTTGGGGAAGCCGGAGCTGGCGGACTCGTTTTTGCTGTGTCGGCACCCGGTGTTTGGTGCGGAGATGCGCGGGATTGTAGAGGCGGCGGGGGTGGAGTCAGGTGAGGCAGTAAGGGAGCGGGTGTACCGGCTGATTGAGGGGTTCGATGTGGCGGGGTTGGGGAAGAGGCCGGTGGACCACTGCTATCCGGTGTTGGCGGCGGATCTGTTTGCGGGAGCTGGGAAGGTGGGGGCTACGGTGGAGGAGATTGAGGGGCTGTTGGAGCGGGCTGGGTTCTACCGCTGAGTTGCCCGTAGAGGCGCCCTGCGCGGGCGGCGGTCACTTCGTGACTTGCAATCGCTTCGCATGGTGCTCCTGATGGTCGCAAGAGAAGACTGTGCCGACCAACGGGAGGACTGCGCCAAGCTCACACACACCACGAAGTGGTCGCTGCCTGCGCAGGGCGCTTTAGTTTTTCTGGATGCCCTTGCCCTCTTCGATGGTGAGGGACTGGTTCGGTTGCAGGTTGGGGACGGTCTCTTTGTGGCCGCTGGGCCAGGCGATTTCGAGGGTGACAAGCTTGTTGGGGGTGGGGGCGCCAAGGCCGAAGGTGAGGGGGAGCTCGGATTGTGAGAGGTAGCTGGAGCCGCTCTTGACCATCTGGAGGATGCGCTGGCCGTTGGGGAGTTTGAGGGTGACCTTGGCGCCGATGCCGTCGCGGTTCGAGCGGGTACCGATGAGTTTTACGCGGAGGTGGTCGTTGGCGCTCCCATTGGCATTCCCCGTATCGTTGCGGAGGAGACGGGCCGGGCCGTTTGAAGTGGTGAGGACGAGATCGAGGTCGCCGTCGTTGTCGAAGTCGAGGTAGGCGGCTCCGCGACCGACGATGGGTTGGCGGAGAGCGGGGCCGACTTTGTCGGTGGCGTTGGTGAACTTTCCGTCGCCCTGGTTGTGGAAGAGGAGTGGGGGCTCGGCGTAACTGAGGGTGGGTTGGACGACGTGGATGTCGTCGGCGACGTGGCCGTTGAGGGCGAAGATGTCGAGGAGGCCGTCGAGGTCGTAGTCGAAGAAGAAGGTGCTGAAGGTGAGGGAGCTGGCTGAGGGTGCGGCGATGCCGCTGGCCGAGGAGTTCTCCGTGAAGAGGCCGCCGCCTTCGTTGTGGTAGAGGGCGAGGCTTTCGTTGGTGAAGTTGCCGATGACAAGGGAGGGGCGGCCGGAGCGGTCGTAGTCGGCGGCGTCGGCGCCCATGCCGGCGCGGGCTTTGCCGGCGTCGGAGAAGGCTACGCCGGAGGCGAAGGCCGATTCCGTGAACGTCCCGTTGTGGTTGTTGCGGTAGAGCTTGTTGGCCTGGGTGTCGTTGGTGACGAGCAGGTCGAGATAGCCGTCGTCGTCGAAGTCGACGAGGACGACGCCGAGGGCCTTGCTGGTGGGATCGTAGAGGCCAGCCTTCTTGGTGACGTCTTCGAAGCGACCGTTGCCGAGGTTGTGGAAGAGGGTGCCGGACTGGCCTTTGTAGAGCTCTGGGGTGCAGTAGGACTTGTGGGTGCCGTCGAGAGAGCAGGTCTGGTCGGTGGCGACGGACCAATCTACATAATGGGCGACGAAGAGGTCGAGCTTGCCGTCGTTGTCGAAGTCGAACCAGACGGCTCCGGTGGCGAAGCCGGGGTCGCTGACTCCAGCATGGGCGGTGACGTCGGTGAAGGTGCCGTTGCCGCGATTGCGGAAGAGGTGGTTGCCGTTGAGGGCCGTGACGTAGAGGTCGTCGTGGCCGTCGTTGTCGAAGTCGCCGACGGCGCAGCCCATGCCGTAGAGCTCGACGGCTAGGCCGGAGGTGCGGGTGACGTCTGTGAAGGTGCCGTCGTGGTTGTTGTGGTAGAGGGCGGGGGTGGTGTGCTGAGTCTTGTGGTCGGGCCAGTCGGTTGAGTTAACGAAGAAGAGGTCTTGATAGCCGTCGTTGTCGTAGTCGAGGGCGCAGACACCGCTGCCCATGGTTTCTGGGAGATACTTCTTGCCGTAGGAGCCGTTGTTGTGGCGGAAGTGGATGCCGGAGGCGGTGGTGACGTCGGTGAAGTGGACGGGGCCGGTGGGGCGAGTGGGCGTGGGCATTACGGGGCTGGTGGGGGTTGTAGCGGCGGGGATGGAGGTTGCCGCTGCGCCGGGTTGAGCGGGCCGCGATTGGGGCGGTTGCTCGGAGGTGAAAGATGACTTCTTGCAGCCGGTGACAGCGACGAGGCATAAGGCGGCTGAAGCAAGTGCGAGAGAGTGAGTAAACATTTTTTTCAAAGCTATTGATCTTTCCTGGTACATCTATACGAAAAAGGCCATCGTCTTTGCATCGATACAGCCTCGAATCGGCGTCTCTTCATCATCTGTTTTGTGGCCAGATAGTAGTGCGATGTGTCCGTCGCATGCAATCTGCCAAGTGCATCCTCGGCTAGACTCTCACAATCAGAACGCCATGTTCACTTATTGAATACGATTCAAACTGTTCGCTTGAATCATGAATACAAAGAGTTTTCCCTTTTTCGAAATGAAGGGAGAGCGTCCCAGAGACGGTGGTAGACGTAGAAACTATCTTCTGGTCGATCAAAGGGTAGATATATGAAAGCGAGAGAGGCAAACGAAACCTCTTACCCGCGTCTAATGAGATCTCCGCTTCGACACTAATCAGAAATTTGCCTGACAGATGCAAATCAACTTGATATCTCGTGAAGCACACGAGGTCTAAAGATCTTCCATGGAAGATCGCTGTCTTGAAGTCCTCGGGCAATCCATACATAAGTGTCTCTCTCCTATAAGGTGTAGGGACAAGAGATTGTGTTGGCTTGGTTACAGGATCGATCTATTCCATCCAAAGTCATTGCGTAACACCGAACGCAGCAATACCGTGAGGCTTGGGCTTACGGTTTGTCCACCCAGTTTCCAGGAGGAGGGCAATGGGGCCGACGAGGAAGAGGGCGTAGAGGGGGGCGTAGATGCTGGAGTTGAGGCGGAGGACCATCTCTACGGCGGCGACTGAGAAGGCGACGATGCACTGGCCTGTTTTCGAGCGGACGGTGGTCTTGGGGTCGGTGATCATGAAGAAGATGAAGAGCTGGTACTCCGGGCCGGTGATGGGGGAGATCTCGCTGGCGATGGGGTCGCCGACGATGTAGGCGCGGAGGATGGCGAAGGCCACGAAGGAGAGGACGTAGGTGGCGCAGATGTGGAAGCGGCGGAGACGCCAGATGATCGCCGAGCCGAGGGCCCAGATGACGAGCATGGCGTAGAGGTTGTTGCCCCACTGGATGCTGAGGGTGGTGACCTGCTCGGCGGCGAGGAAGAGCATGACGCAGATGGCGAAGTTGGAGGGGTTCCAGATGTGGCGGTTCTTGACGCGGACGACGTACTTCGACGTGATGGCGATGACGGCGCAGAGGGCGTAGGGCCAGAGGGCGGGCGAACGGAGAAGGATGCCGACGGAGATGCCGCTGATATAGGCGCTCGCGACGTTGACCCACTTGTGGGTGATGAGGCGGCCTAAGACGAGTTCGGTGAGGATGGCGGCGGCGATGGCGAGGAGGGTCTTTTTGTAGCTCTCGAGGATGCCGAAGGTGACGTGGCCGACGAGCAGGATGAGGGTGATGAAGATGGGTGGGACGAAGCGGTTCTCGAGGGTGAACCACTTGCGCCAGCGGTGTTGGGCGGCGGCGGTCGGGTTAGGGATGAGGACGGTTTGGCTGCTCATAGAATTTCCTTAGCTCACGCCGGTTCTTTGATGCTGAGGATCGTGTCGAGCTGGGCGAGGTCGGCGGGGCTCAAGGTCTGAATGGTACCAGAGGGCCAGCGGATGGTGATGGATTCGATGTGGGGGTCGGGGCCGAGGCCGAAGTGGATGCGGCGATCGTTTTCGGCAGCGAAGCCGGAGCCGCCTGCAACCTGCTGGATCTGCTGCTGGCCGTTCCAGCGGAGGGTGACCTGTGCGCCGATGGCGCTGCGGTTACTTCTGGTTCCTTCGAGCGAGAGTTCGAGCCATTTGTTGGCGGGGTTGACGGTGTTTTTGTAGATGAGGAGCGGGCCGCGCTGGTTGGCGACGACGACATCGAGCGCGCCGGTGTTGAAGAGGTCGACGAGGGCGAGGGCGCGGCCATCGTGGGTGTCGGTGAGGCCGACGGCCTGGGCGACGTCGACGAATTTGCCTGCGCCATCGTTGATCCAGACGCGCTTTTGCTGGTAGCCGGAGTGGCTGCGGCCATCGATGGCGGGCCAGTGGTCGGCGTCGCCGATGATGGAGGCGTTGCCGCCGGCGACTTTGGCGAAGTCGTACCAGTAGCTGCGGTGGGGGTCGGCGGAGACGTAGCCGTTGGTGAGGGTGAGGTCGAGGGTGCCGTCGTTGTTGAGGTCGCCGAACTGGGCGCCGAAGCTCCAGCCGCCGAGTTCGACGCCGAGGTCGCGGGCCATGTTCTCGTAGGCGATGGGCTGGTTGGGTTTGGTGGAGCTGGCGTCTTTGGGGACCCAGAGGTTGTTGCCCTGGATGAGGACGCCGTCTTCGGAGATGTTGGAGACGTAGACGGCGTACTTGCCTTGATTGAAGATGTCGCCGACGGCTACGTTCATGCCGCTTTTAGGAGCGAAGCCGACGCCGGTCTGGGTGCCGGACTCGTGAAAGCGACGGCCGTCGTTGAGGTAGAGCTCGGCGACGCCGTAGTCGTTGGCGACGAAGAGGTCGGGGTGGCCGGTGCCGCGGAGGTCGGCTGCCGCAGAGGCCAGAGACCAGCGGCGGCTGTCGATGCCGAGTTTGGCGCTGACCTCTTCGAAGCGGCCGTTGCCGAGGTTGTGGAAGAGGTACTTGCGGCCGCCGTTCTTGGCGTACTCGAAGGAGTCGGGCATGATGCGGGTGTCTTTGAGATGCCAGAGGTCGATGTTCTCGGCGTAGTAGCCCCCGACGAAGAGGTCGAGCTTGCCGTCGCCGTCGTAGTCGAACCAGACGGCGGTGTTGGCGTTGATCCAGGGGGGGAGACCGGCTTGCTCGGAGACGCGGGTGAAGCCGTGGCCGTGGTCGTTGTGGAAGAGCTCGGGGCGGCCCCACTTGATGAGGTAGAGGTCTTCGTAGCCATCGTTGTCGAAGTCACCCCAGACGGAGCCCATAGAGACGCCGGTGTTGGGTTGGTTGACGTCGGCCAGGCCGAGTTCGGGGGCGACGTCGACGAAGGTGCCGTCGTGCTGGTTGCGGTAGAGATGGTTGTGCGAGCCGATGGCGCTGTCGGTGACGTAGAGGTCGGGCCAGCCGTCGCGGTCGAAGTCGACGACGGAGACGGAGGCGCCCATGGAGGCGACCTCGGGCATGATGGGGTTCAGGCGGGGGTCGAGGGCGGGCGCGTGGTGGGTGAAGTCGATTCCGGCGGCGTGGGAGATCTCGGTGAAAGCGAAGCCGTAGCGGGCGAGGGCGGCGGACTGGTCGAGGTGGGTCGAGGTCGCCTGCGCGCGGCGAGCGGCGATGCGCTTGAGGATGAGCGGCGTGGCGAGAAGGCCAAGAAAGACGATGCTAAGGATGAGGCGGATGAGGGCCGGGCGTTTCATTGTGCTGCGGTGCTCCTTGAAGGCTGGTCCTGCCGGACGGGCCCGCTGCGCGCGGGGCGACCACTTCGTAGTGTGTGATCGCTTTGCGTGGTGCTCCCGTTGGTCGCAAGCGAAGATTGCTGAAGGTTCGGATCGCCATCTGTGTGCAATGCGCTAAGGAATGGCTGCGGTGTGATGTAGCGGGTCTGGTAGGACTGGAAGTCTTCGGGGTGGTGGCGGTAGACCCAGTCGTCTTCTAACTTGCCGGGGGACGTGTCGTAGTCACTGCGGTCGTGATGCGGGTAGGGCAGGACGTTCTGCGCGTAGGAAGTGTTGTAGTCACCGTCCTTGATCCAGCCATCGCCGGTAAGGACGAAGTCGCGGACCCAGCCGGGGGGTGGGGGCGGTGGGGCGGCGAAGCGGAGGCTCATCTCGTCGCCTGCGTTCATGATGACGGAGCGGTCGTCGGAGTGAGCGAGAAGCTCGCGGACGTCGCCGAAGCGGGTGTAGAAGCCTTCGAGGTCGCGCCAGATGGGGGTTGTCGAGGCGAGGGTGTTGTAGTCGGGAAGCTCGGGGGAAGAGGGGTTGGCCTGATGGATGGTGGAGAAGCCGCGATAGTGGAGGTTGGCGGTTTCGGGCGTGAGGTGGGTGATCTTGAGTGGGGTCGTGGGGAGCGCTTCGGCCCATTGGATCTGGTCCCAGAAGATCTCGAGGTTGGTGCGGAGGCGGAGGCGGTGCGGAGCGCCGGGGACGAAGACGTTGGTGAGGTCGATGAGGCAGATCTTGTTGCGGCCTGCGGGGAAGCCGAGGTTTGAGTTGGCGGTGTGCCAGCGGCCGTTTGCGTCGGGGACTTCGAAGGTGAGCCAGTGGGGCTTTGCGCCGCTTCCCTGCCCCATGGCTACGTTGACCGAGGAGTCCGAGGGATGGAGCCAGCCTTTGGCGATGAGGTAGGCGTTGGAAGGCAGCGTGGCCGGGAGGGTGATCTCGACGAAGTGGTCGCGGGTGACGCCTTGATATTGGCCGCGACCGAAGGTGTCTAAATACAGCCCATCGAGGGTGGCAAGCGTAGAGGTGACGTCGTGGCCGTTGTCGTCGACCGCGCTGGCGATAGGGTGGGGTTCGGCGACGGCGGTGACGGCGAGTTTGACGGGTGGGACGTCGTAGCGCTCGTCGGTGAAGACTTCGGTTCCGGCGGGGTGGTCGACGGTCATCATCGACATCTGATCGTAGTAGTAGGTCTCCCAGAGCTCGCCGGTGACGCGGAGATCGTAGAAGCCGTCGCGGGGTTGGAGTTGCTCGCGGGGGATCTTGAACCACTCTTCGGTGGCGGCGATTTTGGCGGTGCCGAGGGCGTTGATGCGGAGGCCGATGGCGGAGCCCCAGGGGACGGAGTCCTTGACGAAGGACATCTTGGTGCCGTCCCAAGCGAAGAGGAAGGGGCAGGAGCCTTTGAGGCGCTGCTCGGTAAGGATCTGCTGGTCGGCTTTGAGGGCGAACTCGGCGCGGACGCTGCCGTTGGGCCAGAGGATGCGGGCGACTTCGGACTGGGCTTGCGTGCCGAGGCCGAAGTGGAGTTCGGGGCGGGTGATGGGCTGTTTTTGGACGAGGAGGCCGGAGCGGATCTCGATCTCGCCGCCGATGCCGAAGGAGTTGATGCGCTGGTCGCCGGTGGACTGGCGGGCGCGTGGGCGGATGGTCTGCCAGTGGTATTTTTTCGTGCCGAGGGTGGAGGAAACGGCGGGAGAGCCTGCTTCGGTGAGGCCGACGGAGGCGAGGTGACCGTCGGAGTGGAGGTCGGCGAGGTCGAAGATGCGGGTGGGGGTGATGGGCTGCTGCAAGGACTCGAAGGTGCCGGTGTCGGTCTGGAGCCAGAGGATGGGGACTTGGCCGGGGGTGGGTGGCGTGATGGGGGCGAGGAGCAGGTCGACGGCTCCGTTGTTGTCGAGGTCGGCGGCGTGGAGGCGGAGGTCGCCGGTGAGTTCGGAGGCGGGGTTGGCGACGGAGGCGATCTGGTGGGTCGACCAGAAGGCGGGAGCGATGGTGAGGGTGGCGGGGTCGAGGCGGAGGATGGCGCCGGTGGACTGGACGGCGACGAGGTTCAGGGCTTCCTGATTGTTCGATATAGGACCGAGGTCGGCGGCGGCGATGGCTTTGGTCTCGCCGGGGAGGGTGGGAATGGGGGCTTCGGTGAAGTTGCCGGAGCGTTGGTTGAGGAAGAGGTGCAGGCGGCCTGCGCGGTCGATGAGGGCGGCATCGGGGTTGCCGTCGCCGTTGAGGTCGACCCAGGTGAGCTGGCGGAGGCCGCTGATGTGTGGGAAGGGAGTGGCGGGGGTGAAGGTGCTGTCGCCGTTGTTGCGCAAGAGCGTGGGCGGGCCGGAGAGGGAGCCGAGGAGGATGTCGAGGTCGCCGTCGGCTTCGATGTCGACGGCCCAAGCGCCGGTGTAGGGGGCGTTGAGGATCGACGCGGGGAGCTTGGATTGGGCGGTGACGTCGGTGAAGTGGGCGGGGTCTTCCTGGCGGAAGAGGCGGACGCCTGCGGGACCTGCGAGGACGAGGTCGGTCTTGAAGTCGAAGTTGAGATCGATGGGGAGGACGCTCTCGGGGGTGAGAGCGGCGGAGGCGTTGCCGCCGGGGAACGGGAGGGTTGCGCCGGTGGCGAGTTCGAGGGTGGAGGCGTTCGCGTGGGCGAGGATGGGGGCGTCTGCGCCGTTGAGGCTGAGGGTTGAGGACCAGGTGTAGGGCTGGGCCGGTGCAGGTTGGGGTTGCGGGGTGAAGCGGAGGGTCTGGTCGGCGGGGGCGGGAGTTGCGGGCGGGTTGGGCAGGCGGAGGAGTTGGGTGAGGGGCTGCGCGCCTTCGCCGGGTTGGGGCTTGAGGTCGGAGAGGCTGGTGCGGAACTCGGGGACGCGCATGAGGACGTTGCGCAGGAAGATGGAGCGGGTGGCGGCGGAGCGGGGCTCGGGGCCGTTGGCGACGGACTGGAGCGCGGTGAGCTGCTCAAGGACTTCTGCGGGCCAGGCGGGGCTTGCGGTCTTCGATGCGGCGGCGATGCGGGCTACAGCGGCTTTGAGGGTCGCGGTGTCGTTGCGCTTGGCGGCGATACGGGCGAGTTCCAGCTGGGCGGCGAGGTTCTGGGGTTGGGCGGTGAGGATCTGCTGGACGAGTTGCTGGAAGCGCTGGTCGCTGGTGGGGCCGCCCTGACGATCGACCTCGGAGGCGAGTTGGTAGAGGGCGCGGAGGTTGGTGGGGTTGGCCTGCACGGCTTGTTCGAGGTAGGGGATGGAGGCGGTGGGGTTGCCGCGCTCGCTTTCGAGGAGGCCGAGGAGGTAGTCGATGCGGTCGCTGGTGGGTGCGAGGGTGTGGGCGCGGGAGAGGCGGTCGAAGGCCGCGTCGTAGGTGCGCTGGCGGAGGGCGAGGACGCCGTAGTTGGCCCAGGCAGCGGGTTCGCCGGGGGCGAGGTGGGTGGAGGCGGCGAGACTGGTCTCGGCGCGGACGTCGTCGCCAACTTGAAGGGCGGCGAGGCCGATGTAGAAGGCGTTGGTGAACTCGAGATAGGGCGCGGTGCCGGGCTTCGGCAGGCCGTCTTTCGAGCGGCAGCCCGTGAGGAGAAGCGAGGCCATGAGGAGACGGGCGGCAAAGATCGTGAGGCGGCGATTGCGAGCCCCGCTGATGGTCGCCGACGCCGCGTGATACGGGTCTTCGGGCATGAGGCTACGCCGGGATGCGCGCGGGGTGAGATGTGATGTGCTCGCCATGTCTCCTGTTTTGGCCAGGGTTGAGAGGTGACGGGAGGCACCTGGCCGGGGTCGTCGAACGCGGAAAGGTTCGAGGACGGTCCCCTTGTACTTTATCTGTTCCGGTGGAGTTTCGGCGCAGGAGGGTCGGAGGGGATCTAGAAGCGTAAGGGGGATGGTGGGCGGCGGAGCTCTGGCGATCGTCCGCCCACCATGAGGTTGCGCGGCTACTTCTTCACGGCGGCCAGGATCTCTTTCTGATTGGCGAGGATCTCGTCGAGAGCACCCTGGTTCTTCTCGATGGTGGACTGGTTGCCGAGGATGACTTTCTGGTTGTCGAGGATCAACTGCTGGTGCCCCACGATGGTCTTCTGGTTATCGAGGATGCTGGTCTGGTTGGCGAGGATGATCTTCTGATTGGCTACGACTTCGTGGTCCGACATGCTGCACTCCTTACGGGGTTGTTGTGGTTGGGTGATGGTGGGGCTGTGATTGGAACGCAGGGCAAAGGATACAGATCGGGGTGAAGCTCGAAATCAACCTTTGGGTGGAGGATCGTATTGCCTTCGGCTCTGTAGAATCGCGGGTGCTCTTCCTTCCAGATAGCTGGCCGTCTAGACTGCGGATGCCGGTCCGTTATGGCTTGGCGTTGGGTTCGAGTAGATTCTGACTATCAGGTTATTTCCAAGGAAGGCGAGGGCGGCGAATGAACGGACGTGGGCTGACTTATCGCCGTCTTCTGATCGGGCTGCGTCCGGTTGCGTTCATCGGGTTGCTGCTTCTGCTTTGGCAGATTGCGGTGGCGCAGCACCCGGGTGGGCTGTTGCCGGGGCCGGTGGGCGTGGCCTATGGCATCGTCGACCTGGTGCGGGATGGGCTGCTGCTGAAGTATGCCGTGGCATCGTTGTTTCGCGTGACGTGGGGATTTCTGCTGGCGGCGGTGATTGCGATTCCTCTCGGGCTGACGGTGGGGTGGTTTCGACGGGCGGAGCTGGCGGTCAATCCTCTGGTGCAGCTGTTTCGTCCGATCTCTCCGTTGGCGTGGATTCCCCTGGCGATCTTGTGGTTCGGCGTGGGAGACACGGCGGCGATCTTTCTGATTTTTGTGGGATGCTTCTTTCCTCTGCTGCTGACGGCGATGAGTGCCGTGCATACGGTGCCTGAGATGTATGTGGATGTGGGGCGGAACTTTGGGCTGAGTACGCGGGAGTTTGTCTATCGCGTGCTGTACCCGGCGGTGATGCCGCAGTTGCTGGCCGGAGCGAGGATCACGCTGGGGATTGCATGGCTGGTGGTGGTCGCGGCAGAGATGATCTCGGTGAACTCGGGGTTGGGCTTCTTGATTGTGGACGCGCGCAATGCGGGCAACCGCTATGACCTTGTGATTGCGGGCATGGTACTGATCGGACTGATTGGATTGCTGTTGGATTTGGGGATGCGATCGCTGGAGCGGATGAAATCGTTCCAGTGGAGCGAGTCGGGGGAGTGAGCTTGGCGACGGACGAAAGAGGAACGCCCGCAGAACGCGGGATGAAGCTGCGGATCGACCACGTGTTCAAGAGCTTTGCACGGGATGGTGCGTCGATCCCGGTGCTGGACGACATCGATCTCGAGGTTGCGGAGGGTGAGTTTATCTGCCTGGTGGGGCCTTCGGGATGCGGGAAGTCGACGCTGCTCGATGTGATGGGCGGGTTTATGAAGCCGACGAGCGGGACGGTAACGATCGATGGCGAGGTGGTGACGGGGCCTGATCCGCGGCGCATTCTGGTGTTTCAGGAGCGCGGCGTGTTTCCGTGGCTGACGGTCGAGGGCAACATTGCGTTCGGCCTCTCGAAGCTTCCGCGCGCAGAGCGTGAGGCGAGGGTTGCACACTATGTGCGGATGGTGCGGCTGGAAGGATTTGAGAAGAGCTATCCGTCGGATCTCTCGGGCGGCATGAAGCAGCGGCTGCAGGTGGCGCGGGCGTTGGCGGTGAACCCGGATGTGCTGTATCTCGACGAGCCGTTCGGCGCGCTCGACTCGGTGACGCGGCTGATCATGCGGGCCGAGCTGATGCGGATCTGGCAGACGGAGCGAAGGACGATTCTGTTTGTGACGCATGATATTGATGAGGCAGTGCAGTTGGCGGATCGCGTGGTGGTGCTGAGCTCGAGGCCGGCGAAGATCAAAGACATTCTCACGATCGATCTGCCGCATCCGCGCAACATCAGCTCGCCGCGCTATCTGGAGCTGCGGGACTCGCTGCTGGACAAGATTGGACTGGCGTACTCGGTATGAAGACGACGACGCGACCGAAGCTGTGGGAGAAGGCAGTGTGGCCGGTGCTGGCTGCGGCGCTGCTGCTCGCGGCGTGGCACTACTCCGTCCGCTGGACGGGGACGAAGGTGTTTCCTTCGCCACTGAGCGTGGAGAAGGGACTGGCTGGGCTGGTCGAGAAGCATGTGTTGTGGAGCGATATCGGGGACTCGCTGCGGCGCGTGGCGATCGGGTTTGGGCTGGCGACTCTGGTGGGCGTTCCGCTGGGGCTGACGCTGGGCTGGTTCCCGGTGGTCAATCAGGTGGTGAATCCGACGATGCAGATTTTGCGACCGATCAGTCCCATTGCATGGATTCCGGTTGCGATTATCTTCTTTGGTGTTGGCGATCGAGCGGCGATCTTCCTGATCTTTCTGGCAGCATTTTTTCCAATCGTGGTGGCGTCGATCAGTGGCGTGTCCAGCGTGCCCATGATCTTTCGCCGAGCAGGACGGAACTTTGGGTTATCGCAGACTCAGGTGCTGGCACGAGTGGTCTTCCCTGCTGCGCTGCCGCAGATTTTGATTGGGCTGCGGCTGGCGCTGGGCGTGGCTTGGCTAGTGGTTGTGGCGGCGGAGATGATCGCGGTGGATTCAGGGTTGGGATATCTCGTGATTGACTCGCGCAACTCGGGCAAGCGGTACGACCTGGTGGTGGCCGCGATGCTGGTGATCGGAGTGATTGGCCTGGTGCTCGATATCGGGTTCCGCAGGTTGGAAAAGATACGCTCGGTGCGATGGGGGTTCCGGCATGAGTTCTAAAGGCAAAATCGCCTTAGTTGGGGTCGTGTGGCTGGTGTTGATCTCCGGGCTGCATGCGTACTTGAACGTCAACTGGAAGGCTGTTTTGAACGCTTATCAGCCGGCGGATAAGCGGACGATCACGGTGGCGTATCTGCCGGTGACGTGCCAGTTGACCTGCCCGGTGACGGACTACATCTCGAAGTACTCGCAGGCGGGCGAGGAGTTTCTGCCACGGATGTTTCAGGGGTTTCCGGAGATGAAGGAGGCGCTGATCTCGAACCGTGTGCAGGCGGCGTTTATCGTTGCGCCGCTGGCGCTGGCGTTGAAGGCGCAGGGTGTGCCGATCAAGATTGTGTACCTGGGGCATCGGTATGGAAGCGCTGTGGTGGTCGCGAAGAATGGGCCGATCAAGACGTTTGCGGATATGCGGGGAAAGACGATTGCGATCCCGAGTCGATTCTCCGATGAGCGGCTGCTGCTGTTTCGTGCGATGAAGGTGTGGGGGATCAAGCCGGGCGAGATCAAGATGGTGGAGATGGCTCCGCCTGATGTTTCGGGTGCGCTCGCGGCGCATGCGATCGATGCCTTCGTCATGGGCGAACCGTTTCCGTCGCAGGCGGAGATTGGTGGCTATGGGCGGGTGCTGTTTCAAGCGCGGGAGTACTGGCCGGATTACATGTCGTGCATTCTGGTGGTGCGACAGGAGCTGATCGACCAGCGGCCCGAGGTGGTGCAGGTGCTGGTGGACGGGATTGCGCGGTCGGGACTGTGGCTGGACAAGAGCAAGCCGCATCGCGAGGATGCAGCGGATTTTGTTGGGCGCTTCTACTACAACCAGAAGCCGGGGCTGTTGCGCTGGGCGCTGACGAAGCCGCTCGACCGGGTGACGTATAGTCCGCTCGCGCCCCGCAAGGCGGACTTTGATATGGTGCGGGATCTGATGATGGAGACCGGAGTGTTAAATCAGAAGCTCGAGTTCAGCGACTACACGGATACGCGGTTCTCCGATAAGGCGAGTATCGAAACGCCATGGCGGTATGAGCCGGGGATGGCTTCGGCGCAATAGCGGTGTGACAACAAAGAGGAGAGGCTTATGTTTCGCAGACGGTTTCTGCAGATGTTGACGGTGGCGGGAGTAGGCGGCTTGACGGGGCTCGACGGCGTGGCGAGCGAGAAGGTGAAGCTTGCGACGTATCGCGTGAAGGGATTCAGTTGCATTACGTGCGCGACGGGACTGGACACGATGTTGAGTAAGCACAAAGGAATTCAGTCGAGCGTGTCGACGTATCCCCAAGGTGTGGTGAAGGTGGTGTTTCATCCCGAGCAGGTGACGGGGGAATGGATCACAGGATTTATCGCCGAGCTGGGATTTACGGTGGAAGCTTCGTCGTATAGCTCGTAATGGAGCGCTTTCATCAGATTCGGCGACGGGAGATCGAAGGCGGTAGTAAGCCGACGGTGCGGGAGTCGTTTACTGCGCCGGGAGCGTGATACAACAAAGAGAACCCATGGTGCCCGGATCGGGCTTAATAGGGAAGTCCGGAGAGATACCGGCGCGGTCCCGCCACTGTAAACAAAGTATGCCGCCAGCACGACCACTCGGGGTTATCCGGGGAAGGTGAGCGGCTGACACGCGAGTGTCACTTTGAGCCAGGAGACCTGCCAGGGGAAATGTTGCAACGTTCTGCGGAGAACAGACGCCTTGCGCCCTATCGACGGCTTCGCTGAAGACAATTCGCGCGTGTTCTCTTCCCTGCCGATGGCTCGTCGCCTGGATGGCTTTGGCGGCTGCGTGAGAGAGGCATAGGATGGCAACTCAACATCGCCAACGGGTGATTCGAGCCGATGGGCGCGCGTTCAACATCATCCAGCATCGCGCTCATCTGACCTACTGCTACACGGGATGCTGCTGTGGGATTACAGAGCGGGGATATGCGGCGGTTCCGGTCGATGTATATACGGAAGAGTGGCTGCAGCGGAAGATGCGCCATGATGTGCATCTGACCAAGGGCGGGTGCCTGGGACCGTGTGCGCTGGCCAATGTGGTGAGCCTGGTCTTCGACGGCAGGAGCATCTGGTTTCATTCGGTGAACAGCGAGTGGCAGGTACGGCAGATCTTCGAGTACATCGATGTGATGCTGAAGGCCGATCGCTTTATGCAGCCGCCATCTGAGTTGAGCGAGTACGTCTTCAACTACTACGACTGGGATGTGCGGCTGCCGAGCGAGGCCGAGGGACTGACCCAACTGGGCACGGTGCAGCCGAACGGCGCGATCATGCTGCTGTCGCATGCGGACACGGATCTGCTGACGTTGATCAAGGCTGCGGAGACGCTGCCTGACGAGTTGCGGGTGAGCGGCTTCTCCTTGAATGCGATGCGCAATGAAGACCAGATGAGCGTGCTGATCACGGGCGAGATGAGCAAGGCGAGGGTAATCGTGGTGCGCTGCCATGGGCCGCTGAGCTGCATTCCGGGATTCGATCGATTGAAGGCAGCATGCGTGGAGCGTGGGCAGTCGCTCGTGCTGGTGAGCGGCACGGGAGACAATGCCTCTGAGTTTCTCGAGATGGTTAATGTCCCGGCGGATGTGATGCAGACGGCTTCGGGGTATCTCGATCTTGGGGGCGTTGCGAACTTTGGGGAGCTCTTCCGTTTTCTCTCGGACCGGCTGATGTTGACGGGCTTTGGTTATGCCGCGCCCAGCGCCATGCCGGAGCATGGCATCTATCTGCCGGAGATGGATGTTGCCAGCTTTGAAGACTGGCAGAGGGATGCGGATCCAACTTCGCCCACTGCGGCTGTGCTGTTCTATCGAGCGCATCGGATGAGCGGCAATACGGCGTTTATCGATGATCTGGCTGCGGCTTTGAAGAGCAAAGGGATGAATGCGCTGTGCGTCTTCACCTCCAGCCTGAAGGCGAAGGAAGATGGGCGGCCAGCGGCGTTTCGTCTGATCGAAGGCAAGGCGGATGTGTTGATCTCGACGTTGTCGTTTGCGCTGGCGGAGGTCGATACGGGCACGGTGACCGAAGCGGGCGAGGCCATCGGCTCGCTTGAACGGCTTGGCATTCCGGTGCTGCAGGCGATTGCGAGCGGGATGCCGCGCGGCGCTTGGGAGGGTTCACGTCGTGGGTTGAACGCGCTCGATACGGCGGTGAATGTTGCGATTCCAGAGTTCGATGGGCGCATCATCACGGTGCCGATTTCGTTCAAGGAACGGAGCGCGGCTGCGGGGAGCGAGAGCTTGTATGTGTCGCATGCGGACCGTGTGGAGCGGGTTGCCGGGATTGCGGCGCGGCTCGCGGCTTTGCGACGGACGGCCAATCAGGACAGACGCATTGCGTTTGTGCTGACGAACTCGGCGGCGAAGGCTTCGCAGGTGGGTGGCGCGGTTGGGCTCGACTCGGCTGCCAGCTTGTTGACGACGTTGCGGGCGATGCGGGCGCGGCGATACAGGATCGATGCGCTGCCGGAGAGCTCCGATGCGTTGCTGCATAGTCTGCTCGAGCGCGGGACATACGATGAGAACTACCCGCTCGATCCAGCGCGTGCGCTACGCTTTGCCCGCGCTGGGTATCGCAGGATCTTCGACGGATTTCCGGCGCGTGCCAATCGCAGGATGCAGGACTTCTGGGGCCAGCCGCAGGATCACGGCGCGAGTATTCTTCCAGCAAAGAAGACGGATAAGAAGCTGCTGCCCACGATCGGCGGGAAGGTTGTTTCGATTGATATTGCGGAGCCGTGGGGCGATGACGACGACTATCTGTTCGCCGCAATGGAGCTTGGCAATGCGTTGATCGCGCTGCAACCGCCGCGCGGGTATGGGATCGATCCAGATGCGATTTACCATACACCCGACTTGCCGCCGACGCACCACTATGCGGCGTTCTATCGGTGGCTGGGAACACCGCAGTCAGAGGGCGGATGGGGTGCGGACGCGATCGTGCACATGGGCAAGCATGGCACGCTCGAATGGCTGCCGGGCAAAGGCATCGGGCTTTCGGGGGAGTGTTATCCCGACCTGTTGCTGGGCGACCTGCCGCTGGTCTATCCGTTCATCATCAACGACCCGGGCGAAGGCAGTCAGTCGAAGCGGCGGGCGCATGCGGTGGTGGTCGATCATCTGACTCCTCCGATGACGAGCGCGGAGACGTATGGGCCGCTGGCGGCGTTGAACCAGTTGATCAATGAGTATTACGCTGTTGAGAAGCTGGACCCGGCGAAGCTGCCTTACCTGCAGCAGCAGATATGGGACGAGGTGCAGCGCGCGAATCTGAAGACCGATCTCGACACCAAGGCGATGCTGACGCGCGAGCGCGGCGACCATACCCATGAGTGGGACGATGCGCTGACACCGGAGGGGATTCCGACGACGCTGGCTTCGATGACGGGCAACGAGGTCGCACATCTGATTGAAGATCTTGACGGCTATCTTTGCGAGCTTGGGATGGCGCAGATTCGCGATGGGCTGCATGTGCTGGGGCAGATGCCACCGCTGCCGGAGATGCTTCGCTCGCTGACGCGTTTGACGAATATCGAGACGCCGAGCTTGCAGGCGAGTGTTACCGAGGCGTTCGGATTTGCATTGTCTGAACTGCTTGAACGACCTGGAACACGGCTGGACGAAGAGCGGCAGCTATTGGGCCAGATCTGCTATACGAGGGCGGATGTGATCGAGTTGTTTGATCGTGCCGCGCTCGATCTATTTACGATGCTTGAGACGCTTGGGTTCCGCTCGGAGTGCATCGGCGATGTGCAGCGGGCTGTGCTGGGGCTTGCGTCGGAGGATATCTCGCGGACGCTTCAGTTTGCGTGCGAGGAGCTGGTGCCGAAGCTGGAGCAGTCGCACGAGGAGATCGAGCACCTGCTCGATGCGCTTGAAGGCAAGTACATTCCGGCTGGACCGGCAGGCGCGCCAACGCGAGGGATGGCGCACATATTGCCAACCGGGCGCAACTTCTATGCGGTCGATCCACGGGCGCTTCCTTCGCAGGCTGCGTGGCGTGTGGGGCAGCAGCTTGCGCGGGAGGCGATTGAACGGTATCGCAAAGAAGAAGGCGAGTACCCCGAGATGATGGGGCTGAGTGTGTGGGGCACTTCGCAGATGCGGACGCATGGAGATGATGTGGCGGAGGCATTCGCGCTGCTGGGTGTGCGCCCGGTGTGGAATGCGCAATCGCGGCGGCTTGAAGATGTCGCGGTTGTATCGCTCGAGGAGCTTGGACGGCCTAGAGTTGATGTGACACTTCGGATCAGTGGATTCTTTCGTGATGCGTTTCCGCACTTGATCGATATGTTCGATGAAGCGGTTGCGATGATCGTCGAGTTGAATGAGCCGCTGGATCAGAACTTTCCGCGCAAGCACTATCTCGCCGACCTGGAACGCAACCAGCACCTTGCGACGCATGAGGCTGAGGCGCAGGCTCGGTATCGCATCTTTGGATCGAAGCCGGGTTCGTATGGGGCGGGGATTCTGCCTTTGATCGAGACCGGTAATTGGAAGGGCGATGAGGACTTTGCGCGTGCGTTTCTGGCTTGGGGAGGCTATGCGTACGGCAAGGGAACGGATGGCGTCGATGCGCAGCCGGTCTTTGCGGAGCGACTGAAGTCGATTCAAGTCGCACTGCACAACCAAGACAATCGCGAGCACGACATCTTTGATTCAGACGACTACTTCCAGTTTCATGGCGGCATGATCGCTTCGATTCGAGCGCTCACGGGCAACCAGCCGAAGGCGTACTTTGGCGATAGCTCGCGGCCGGAGTCGGTTCAGGTGCGCGATCTGAAGGAAGAGGCGCTGCGCGTGTACCGGTCGCGGGTCATCAATCCGAAGTGGATCGAGAGCATCAAGCGGCATGGGTAC
>Ga0302314_10008003_pt1 | contig 18905 bp, 15 predicted proteins | sample III_Palsa_N2_3_FD_200533 | JGI IMG/M metagenome (GOLD analysis project Ga0302314, IMG submission 200533) | Peat permafrost microbial communities from Stordalen Mire near Abisko, Sweden - III_Palsa_N2_3 | ecosystem: Environmental > Terrestrial > Soil > Palsa > Peat permafrost | place: Sweden...
CACCTGGCGGCCCCGGACCACGAGCGACTGGCGAGACGGGTCGAGGACGATCTCGCCGACCGCGATCGCCTCGCCGTGCGAAAGCGCTTCGCCCCCGGCCTGCCGGCGCAAGCGCGCCTTTACCCGGGCGAGGAACTCGTGCAGCGAAAACGGCTTGGTGACGTAATCGTCCGCCCCGAGCTCGAGCGCAAGCACCTTGTCGATCTCCTGATCGCGCGCGGTCAGCATGATGATCGGGACTCCGCTCGCCTTGCGGATTTCCTTGCACGCTTCGATCCCGTCGAGGACCGGCAACATGATGTCCATGATGATCAGGTCGGGGCGTTCGCTAGCTGCCAGGGCGATTGCCGTGCGGCCGTCCCCGGCCGTGGCGACGGCGTAGCCGTTACGCTCGAGGTTGAAGCGCAGGGTTTGGAGGATCGCCGACTCGTCGTCGACGATCAGGATCTTCTTCGCCTGGGGCCCGGTGGCAACCATACAATCTTTCTGCCGGTGCCTCGTGCACAGACCGGAAGCGCCGTCCCGGAGGGACTTGGCGCCGGAGTAAGATACCGTACCATCGCACGTTCCGGCAAGGAGGGCTCGTGGCCAAGGCACCGCGCTACGAGGGGTTGACCGCGGATATGTCGCTGCGCGATGCAGCGCAGACGATCCTGCGCGCGCTCCTGGACGCGGTGCTGGAGCAAACCTCCGCCGTGCTGCGTGGCGATGACACGCGCGCCGTCCACGACATGCGCGTTGCGATCCGTCGCTTGCGTTCGGCGCTGGGCACGTTCGAAGACTGTTTCGGGCCGCGGCAAATCCGTACGTTGCGCCGCGCGACGCGCCGCGTCGGGCGCAAGCTCGGGGAGGTTCGCGACGCCGACGTCCATCTCGCAGCCCTGCGCGCAACGCTCGGCGTCGCAAGTGAGACCGACAGTCCCGGGATTGCCTTCGCGATTGACGCGTTGCTTGCGCGACGGCGGACGGCGCTTGCCGAGTTTGCGATCGAACTCTCGCAATTCGACCGCGAATCGTTCAGTCGAGTTCTCGCGAATGGCTGAGCGGAGCCTCGCCGCCGGAGCGCGGAAAATTGTGAAGAAGGGACTCAAACGGCTCCTGCGCGACGGCCGCAGCGCCGTCGAGGGTGGAAACCAAGACGATCTCCACGCGCTGCGAATCGCGATCAAACACCTGCGCTACAACCTCGAGTTTTTTGTGCCGGTGCTCGGCGATGAAACGCGCGAACCGCTCGCGCTTCTCGTGCTCGCACAAGATCGTCTGGGCGCACTCGCCGACGCCGATAACTTCGGCCGAACCTATGGCGCTTTGGCAAGCGAGCACGCGTCACAAAGCGAGCTGCGGCCGGGCTTGCAACGCCTCCGCGACGATGCCGTTCGCGAGCGCGAAAGCGCTCTCGAGGCGATTCGCGCGTTGTGGCGCGGGGCCGAGGATGGGCCCTATCCCGACAGGCTCGCGGCGTCGATCTCAGCCGCGCTCGGTTCGCTGTCGAAGGACCCCGAAGCGTAACCCGGCGCCGGGGTCGCCTCGAGCCGCAACGGCGCACCGAAAGCGCGTTCGAACAGCTCGGCCTTGAAGAGCGCGGCGTCGATCTCGGGCGCGATGTCCTGAGTCGCCTCGAGTGCGAGCCGGATGCCGGCCTCATCAATTTCGACCGCGAGCCCCGAAACGATGCCGAGATGGCGCCGGTCGAGCCCGTCGGCGACGCGCAAGATGCCGGCAAGGCCTTCGATCTTCGCCCGCACCTCGGGGGTCGCATCGGCCCATTCGGGATGCGTCGGTTTGGGCAGCGACTTGCGATGATAGCGCACGAGCGCCGCGATCAACTCGACCTCCTCCGCACGCCAGCCGGGCAACGCGGCATTTCTCACGATATAGGCCCCGTGTTTATGGTGGGCGCTCGGATTAACGGCCCGCCCCACGTCGTGCACGAGCGCCGCCGCAAACAGCACGTCGCGATCGGCCGGTTCGAAATGGTGCCGTCCCTGCAGTCCGTCGAACAGCTGCAAGGCAAGAAGTGCCACATGGTTCTCGTGGACATCGCTCTCGCCGAAGCGGCGCGCGAGCGCGTGGGCCGCGTCGAACTTTCGCGTGCGCTCGTCGCCGAGACGCCTCGCGAGCGCGATGTTGCGCTCCAAGTAGTCGACGACGAGCCCTTCGCGCAGGGCCCGCTCGCTGACGATCAACTCCTCACGATCGAGTGCTTCCAGAATCGCGATGACGATCGCATTGCCGGCCACGATGATGTCGCTGCGCCGCGGGTTCATCCCCGGCAGCTTGCGGCGCTCGGCGGCCGTCAGGCGGACCATCGTGCGCTGGAGCGCGCGCAAGCTCTCGAGGCGCAGGACGTAGCCGTGCGCGCGCTGCGTCTGCGCGCCGGTCTCGGCGGCATCGAGCGCGGCCAGGCCAAGCACGGTCCCGGAGGTTCCGATGAGCAAATCGAATTGATAGTCCGCGAGTTGGTGCGCGACCGGCGCTAAGGTGGCCCGGACGTGCTGCTCGAGCGCGCGCTGCGCGAGAATGTTGGGCGCCTCGTCGCGCAGGTATTCGTCAAAGAGGCGCAGGCTGCCGAGGCGCACGCTATGCAGGAAGAACGGACGTTCTGCGTCGCCGACGATGAATTCGGTGGAGCCGCCGCCGATGTCGAAGATACACGCGACCCGGCCGCGCAACGGGTAGCCGCGGCTGACACCCAAGTGGATGAGGCGTGCTTCCTCGACATCGCCGAGCACCTCGACCTCGATGCCGCTCGTGGCCCGGACGGCGGCCAGAAATTCGTCGCGGTTCGACGCCTCGCGAACGGCCGAGGTCGCGACCGCCCGCACGTCGCTCGCGCCCGCGGCCCGCGCCGCATCGGCGAATTTCGCGATCGCCGCAACGCCGCGCTGCACGCCCTTCTTGCTGAGATGGCCTCGCGCGAGCGCATCGCCGCCGCCGAGCCGCACCATTTCACGCGCCTTGAGGATGGTCCGCGAGGTACCGAAACGCGGATCCATTTCGACGACGATCAAGTGGATGGAGTTAGTGCCGACGTCGATCGCGCCGAGGAGCATGCCGAAAAGACCTACTCTAGGCGTCGAGGACGTCCCTGGTTTCGCGGGAAGACCCGCGTTCATGGTCTGCTGTGCCGGCTATGCATTCATCGAAGGCGGCGACACGACGTTCGAGGTCGACGCCGCACGCATCAAGTATGGGAGCGGCGCCCTGCGCGAAGCCGGCGCCGATGCGCGCGACCTGGGAATGCGGCGAGTCGCTTTTTTCACCGACCCCGGTGTGGCCAAGCTCCCGTTCGTCGAAACGGTTCGGTCCTCGCTGCGCGCGGCCGGATGCGACGTCGTCACCTACGACCAGGCGCACATCGAACCGACGGATCGCTCGTTCGCCGACGCTGCCGCGTTTGCGACGGACGGCAAGTTCGACGGCTTCGTTTCGGTCGGCGGCGGTTCGGCAATCGATACCGCGAAGGCGGCGAATCTCTACAGCACCTATCCCGATTCGTTCGACGCGTACGTGAACGCGCCGCTCGGCCGTGCGCTGCCGATTCCGGGACCGCTGCGACCGCACATCGCCTGCCCGACGACGTCGGGAACCGGCGCGGAAGTCACCGGCATCGCGATCTTCGACTATCTCGAGCATCATGCGAAAACCGGGATCGCTTCGAAGCGCTTGCGCCCGACGCTTGGGATCGTCGATCCCGACGTGACCGCGACTCTGCCGAAAACGGTGGTCGCCTGCAGCGGCTTCGACGTGCTCTCGCACGCGCTCGAGAGTTACACGGCGCGTCCGTACACGCAGCGTGAACGCCCGGCGGCACCGGGCGCGCGGCCCTCGTCGCAAGGCGCCAACCCGTTCTCCGACATGGCGTGCCTCGAAGCGCTGCGCATCCTCGGCGCCCACATCGTGCGCGCCGTCAACGATCCAAGCGACCTCGAGGCGCGCGAGCGGATGATGTACGCGGCGACCTTAGCCGGGATCGGATTCGGTAACGCGGGCGTGCACGTTCCCCACGCGATGTCGTATGCCGTCGCGGGTCAAGTGCGTTCGTATCACGCACCGGACTACCCCGGCGGCGAGCCGATCGTCCCGCACGGAATGGCCGTCATCGTCAACGCGCCGGCCGTTTTCCGTTACACCGCTCCGGGCGATCCCGCGCGCCATCTGCACGCCGCCCAGGTTCTCGGCGCAGACGTACGCGGCGCGGCACCGGACGACGCGGGAGAGGTGCTCGCGGGCCACATCGAAGCGCTGATGCAAGCCACGAAGATGCCCAACGGCATCGGCGGCGTCGGTTTCGCGGACGGCGACATCGGGTCACTCCGCGAAGGTGCCGCCGTGCAGCGTCGCCTCCTCGCAAACGCCCCGCGTCCGGTCGCCGCACCCCAGCTCGAAGAGTTGTTCGCCGCCGCCGTGCGCTATTGGTGAGCCAAACCACCTCATGTCATCCTGAGCGGAGCGCCGCAGGCGCGCAGTCGAAGGACCACCGGCGCCCGGTCGAAGGCCAACGGCGCGTACGAGTTCTCCGGCTGTCCTTCGACTCCGGCGCTTCGCGCCTCCGCTCAGGATGACACCGCTACGTGTTCTGCCACGATGACGTAGTTTTGCGCTTCGTGTCTTGCCACGGTGAAACTCCTTTGCCTCTGCGCCGTTGATATGAGGCCGATACGCTGGTTCGCGTTCGGGACAACGATCCGGTTTCTTTGAGAGCTTTCGAGAAGGGGTAACCAATGGTTGTTAGGCGGATCCTGCCTGCAGCGCTGCTGGCTCTTTTCGTGTCGCTGCCGCAGGCGGCGCTTGCCCGAGAGCGCACGCTGATGCGCTTCCCGACGCTTTTCGGCGGCACGGTCGTCTTTGAGGCTCACGGGAACTTGTGGCAGGTGGCGCGCACCGGAGGCGTCGCCGCCCGGCTGACCTCCGAGCCCGGGTACGACCTCATGCCCCGGTTCTCGCCGGACGGCGGGCAGATCGCCTTCACCGCGAGCTATCAAGGAAATCAAGACGTTTACGTGATGCCGGCCGGCGGCGGCACGGCGCGGCGGCTTAGCTTTCACTCCGACGTCGTCGACCGGGCTCCGACCCGCTGGGGTCCCGACAACATGGTCGTGACCTGGACGCCGGACTCGAAAGACGTCGTCTTCCTGTCGCGGCGCGTCGCCTGGAACGATTGGTACGGGCGGCTGTTCCGGGTGCCGGTCTCGGGCGGGCTGCCGGCAGCCTTGCCGCTCGACAGCGGCGGCCTCTTGACCTACAGCCCGGACGGGGGATCGATCGCCTACAACCGCATCTTCCGGAACTTCCGCACCTGGAAGCGCTACGACGGCGGCCTGGCGCAAAAAGTCTACACGTACGACTTCGCCGCGAAAAAACTCGAGCAAATCACCGATTGGAAGGGTACCGATACGGCGCCGATGTGGTACGGCAAAGACATCTATTTCCTCTCGGACCGCGACAGGAACCGGCGCGAGAACATCTGGGTGTGCAATCTCGGTACGCGAAAGTTTCGCGAGGTTACGCATTTTACCGATTACGACATCGACTTTCCGAGCCTCGGAAACGACGGCATCGTCTTCCAACAAGGCGGCTCGCTCTACGTGCTCGACCTTCCGTCGGAACAGTTGCACCGGCTCGACGTCAGCGTGCCCGACGACGGCACGCGCACCCAGCCGCGCTACGTCGATGCCGCCGGCCTCGTCCGCGATTCCGACACCGCCGGACTGACCGACTACGCCCTCTCGCCAAACGGCAAGCGCGCGGCGTTCACGGCGCGCGGCGATCTCTTTACGGTACCCGCCAAATACGGGCCGACGCGCGACCTCACGAACACGAGCGATGCGGATGAGGACCATCCGAGCTGGTCGCCCGACGGCAAGACCGTCGCCTATACGACCGACGCTACGGGCGAACAACAGATTGCGATCCGCCCGGCCGAAGGCGGTGCGCAGAGGATCCTCACGCATTTTCTTTCCGGCTTTTTCTATACACCGCGGTGGTCGCCCGACGGCAAGCGCCTCGCCTTCTCCGACGGGAACCACCGCCTTTGGCTGCTCGATATCGCAAGCGCCAAGGCCTGGGAGGTCGCGGCGGATCGATACGCGGAGATTCACGACGAGAACTTCTCGCCCGACGGGCGGTGGCTCGCGTATAGCATCACGGGAGCCAACCAGCTGACCGGCATTCGCCTGTACGACATCGACGAGCGCAAGGCGACCGAAGTATCGGAATCCCTCGCCAACGACTTCAATCCGGTGTTTTCGCCGGACGGCAAGTATCTTTACTTTCTCTCCACGCGCCACGAGAATCCCACGCTCAGCGAAAGCGAATTCAACATCGCGACCCTGAAGATGACCGGAATCTACGTCGCGACCTTGCGCAAGACCGAGCACTCGCCGTTCGCGCCGCGCTCGGACGAAGGCGCCGTCGAACCGGAAGAAAGCGAAAAGCCCGCGAGCCCGAAGCCCGAAGCGATCAAACCGATCGCGATCGATCTCGACGGGCTGATGGGACGCGCCGTTGCGCTGCCGATCCCGGCGGCCGACATCGTTACGCTCGATGCGCGAGGTGCGAAGATTTTTTACGAGACGACTCCGCCGCAGACATTCGCCGGGCCTCTGCCCGGAGAGAAGACGGCGTTGCACGTGTACGATCTCGATGCGCGCAAGGACGCGGTCGCGATCGAGGAATTGGATAGCTACAGCCTCTCCGCCGACGGGAAGAAAGTCCTCTTCAAGAAAGATCGGACCTACACGATTGCCGACGCCGAGCCGGGCGGCGCCGATGCGTCGAAGGGCCCCGCGCAGCTCAACCTCTCGGACATGCGAACGCGCATCGACCCGCCGCAAGAGTGGGGCGAGATGTTCGATAACGCCTGGCGGCTCGAACGCGATCTTTTCGTCAACCCCGCAATGAACGGCGTCGCATGGCAGAAAGTGCACGACGCCTATGCCAAGCTGTTGCCGCTGCTCGGTTCGCGCGAGGACCTCACCTACCTGATCGGCGAGATGCTCGGCGAACTCAGCAACTCACATACCTACGTCGGTGACGGCGACGACGCGGATCCGACCGCCGACGTACCGACCGGACTGCTCGGCGCGGACTTCACGCTCGATGCTGCCTCGGGCCGTTACAAATTCGAAAAGATCTATCGCGGCGATAACACCCGGTCCGGCTATCGCAGTCCGCTGAGCGAACCGGGTGTCGACGTGCGCGAAGGCGACTATCTGCTCGCGGTCAACGGCCGAGAACTCCAGGCCCCGGTCGACCCCGACAGCCTCTTCGTCGGACTTGCCGAGCAGCCAGTGAGCTTGACCGTAGCCGGCAGCCCGGAGGGCGCGCGCAGGCAAGTGATGGTGCAAACCCTTCGATCCGAAATCTCCATACGCTCGCAGGATTGGATCGACCACAACCGCCAGGTCGTCGACAAGCTCTCCGGCGGAAAGATTGCCTACGTCTATCTGTCGGACATGGGGGCGCTCGGCATGGAGCAGTTCGTCCAGCAGTTCTATCCGCAGATCGACAAGCAGGCGCTGATCGTCGACGATCGCTGGAACGGCGGCGGCAACATCGATCAGATCGTGCTCGAACGTCTGCGGCGCATCCTTGTCGGCATGGCGACGAATCGCGAAGGCGCCGGGGTGGCGATCCCGACGCAATTAATCGACGGACCGAAAGTTTGCCTGATCAATCACTACGCGGCATCCGACGGCGATATCTTCCCGTTCTACTTCCGAAAATACGGCCTCGGTCCGCTGATCGGCACGCGAACCTGGGGCGGCGTACGCGGCATCCGCGGCTTCTGGCCTCTGCTTGACGGCGGCTACATTACCATTCCCGAAAACGCCATCTATGGACTGCAATCCCAGTGGGTCATCGAGAACCACGGGGTCGACCCCGACATCGAAGTTGAAACCGATCCCGCCCAACTCATGGCGGGACACGACGATCAAATCGAAGCGGCGGTAAAGTACCTGTCCGCGCAACTGAAGCGCCATCCAACTCGGCTTCCGCCGCCGCCTCCCGCCGTGCCCGCCTATCCGCCCGCCGGCCAAGTCCCACCACCGAGTCTTTAAATTCCAATTCCACCGCGCCGCAAAGCGGCGCACGCGCGTCGGCGACGGTCAAGCGCCGTAACGCGCGCGGCGGTTAGCTCGTGGAGAGGCGCGGGAGTCCGCGCCGGGGGTTTGGGGGGCGCCCCCCCATTTAAGTCGTTACCGCCGTCTCGTAGCCGAGCTGGCGCGAAAGTTCGTCGGCAATCGCGCATGCCGCCGGCGCGAGTTTCTGGACGCGTTCGGTCGTCATGCGCGTCGTCGGGCCGGAGACCGAGATCGCGCCGACGCAATCGTGGCGCCGGTCGAAAATCGGGACCGCGAGGCAACGCACGCCTTCTTCCATCTCTTCGTTGTCGACCGAATAGCCGCGCTTGCGAATCGTGGCGAGCTCCGCCTCGAGCGCCGAGCGAGTGACGATCGTGCGCGGCGTGTAGCGGCGCATCGGGGCGTCGAGGACCGGCTTTGCGAACTCGGCGTCCTTGAACGCGAGCATCATTTTCCCCGTGCCCGTGCAGTAGAGCGGCGCGCGCATCCCGGGCGCCGTGAACATCTTCACGAGATGCATGCTTGCGACCTGATCGAGATAGACGACTTCGTGATCGCTTAGGGTCACGAGGTTCGCCGTCTCACCGGACGCGCGCATCATGCGCTCGAGATACGGTCGCGCGACGAGCCGCAAGTCGAGATGCAGATCCGCGGCGCTCGCCAAGGTGAAGATGCGCGAGCCGAGGTGATAGCGCGAGCTGTCGGGATCTTGACGGACGTAGCCGCGATCGACGAGCGTCGCGAGCAGCCGGTGCACCGTCGAAACGTGAAGCCCGACCAAGCCGGACAATTCGCTGATCCCGGTAGCGCCGCGCCGCGATGCGAGTGCTTCGAGCACATCCAGCGTCCGATCAACCGACTGGACCTTGGGGCGACCGGAACCGGTCGTGCGGCGCACTTTCTTAGCAGCGGGTTGCGCGTTTACGGTCATCGCGGGCGACGTCTCCATCTTTGCACCAAGCGAAAGGCCTTTTCGGCTGTTCCGCAGGCCGGCTCCTCCGTCGTCCGAAGCGTCGAGGCGTGGCTCGGTCGCTCGGCGCCTTCGTTCGGCTTTCGCGTCCGAAATTTCTCGCGGGCGGCATCGCCGGCGGCGCACTCGGGACGGCGCTCGCCGCGTTCGAATCGGGAACCCTCGATTGGCGAGCGTACGCGTTTGCGCAAGTGACGATCAGCTCGTTCCATCTGATGACGCAGTACGCGAACGAATACTTCGATCGCGACGCCGATAGGCTCGCGGTGCGCACGCCGTTTTCCGGCGGCAGCGGCGCGCTCGTCGACGGCAGCGTAGCGCCCGTCGTCGCGCTGCGAGCGGCGCTCGTCTGCGCGAGCAGCGGCGTTCTTGGGACGTTCGCACTCCTGAGCGGGGCGGATCGCCCGCTTGCCGCGGGGCTCGCCGTCGCGATCGGCGTCCTGGGCTGGAGCTACTCTGCGCCGCCGTTGCGCTTGCTCGCGCGCGGTCTCGGGGAAGCCGACACGGCGCTGGTCGTCGCGGTGCTCGTGCCGCTCTGCGCGTTTGCGGCTCAGGGCCGCACTCTCGACGCGCGCGCCTTTGCGAGCACGCTGCCCGCCGCCGCGGCGATGTTTGCGATGATGCTGGCCGTTGAGTTTCCCGACGCCGCCGCGGATGCGGCCGCGGGCAAACGCAACCTGCTCGTGCGCTACGGTCCGCGCGCAGCGGCGCGTCTGGGGATTCTCGCGATCGTCGCCGTTTACGCGGCGGCCGTCGCCGCGGTCGCATTCGGTGCGCCGCCGGCCTTTGGCCTGGGCATCGCGACGACGGTGCCGCTAGCGCTCGGGAGCGCCCGGGCCCTGCGCGAGCGCACTCGACCCGAGTTCGCGGCCGACGCGGCCCTGGCGGGGCGGGGGGTCGCGTTCTTCTTTGTGGTCGCGGTCATGGGCGCGCTCGCATACGCAGCCGCGCCGGGCGTGTTGAACCGAGCGTGGTAGAGGCCCAGACGGTCCACGAGCGCTTCAATGCCGCGCTCGACGCGGTTCGGCCGGCGATCCAGCGCGACGGCGGCGACGTGTGGCTCGTCCGCATCGATGGGGCGATCGCGTACGTGCAAATGGTGGGTGCCTGCGGCGGCTGCCCGATGTCGAACGCGACGTTGCGCGGCGCCATCGAGAAGGCCGTGTTCGCGCACTGCCCCGAAATCGCGAGCGTCGAGCAAGTTTAGGGGTCGCCGGGAGTTCACTGTGCCACACAGCTGGCACAGCCGGGGGATGTAATGGCGTTGGAGGTGACCCACGCCATGGAAGAATTCTACGATTGTCCCGACTGCGGCCGCGCGCACGCCGAACCAGCGCATGCGGCATACGTCCTGCGCGTCCAGTGCCTCGAGTGCGAGCTCGAGGAGCTTCGCCGCGAGCGGGTCCAGCCGGCGGTGTTACCAGCCGCCGCCTAAAGCTTTAAGGAGTGCGGTGCTTCGAGCCGATGATGTGATCAAGCACACCCCGCGGTCACGCCCTCCGAAAGGCCTTCATGGTCGGTATCACTTCCCGTTCGAGTGCTCTGGCAGTCGTTGTCGCACTCCTTTCTACGCTCGCGCCGATGCCGAGCTTCGCCGATTCCGGCACGACGCTCCAGCGGGTTGAAGGCACGGTCGGCTTCGTGCCGCCCGGCGGTTCACGCACGGACGTTACGACGAGCTCCGGCATGCCGGCGAGCGCCGAAACCTTCTCGCAGTGCTCGTCGGCCGCGGTCCTCAACCTGACGAGCGACACGAACGTCGTCATCGGGGGCGCGACACGGTTCCTGACCCCGGCACAGAACGGTGCCCCGGCGACCCTCCATGAAGGCGCGCTCGAATTTAACGTCCCGGGACAGCTGTCGCCACCGCTCGTGATCGCGACGAGCTACGGCACGGTGACGGTTACGCATGGTTCGGGCTACATCGTGGCCGGCCAAAATGGCATGCAAACGATCGTCCCCTCGAGCCAGCCGGCAGACGTCAAATTCAGCTCGAAAAGCGGACCGGTTGACGTCCCCGGCGGTCATGCCCTGACGGCCGGCGCCACGGGTCCAGCCCGGCCCGTTGCCGTCTCGACCGTGAATAACCCGGCCGTGTATCAATTTAACGGCGGCCGCAATCCGCTCGGCACCGATGGAACGGCCGCGGTTTACGATCCCACGTCATCACCGACACCCAATTGCAAGATCGGCGCCCCCGCGGCTGCAGGTCTTGGCGCGGCCGGCGCGCTGCTCGCGCTCGCGGGCGCGGCGGGAGCCGCCGTCGCTATCGGCACCCTGCACGGCGGCGGCGGGGATCCGTCCGGCGCTGCGACGGCTACGCCGTCCGGCGGTGCGACGGCAACACCGTCCGGCGGTGGGTCGACCAGTCCAACCGCTTCGCCGTCGTCGGGGGCGTCATCGAATCCCTCGGCCTCACCGTCTTCGGGAGCCTGCTCCCCCGGACCGGTCGCCCTAAACCCGGGCTCAACCTTGCTTTCGCCCGGCATCGGCCAGCCGGCGACCGCGACCTTCGCCGTATCGCAGAGCTGTTACGGCGGCGCGTTTACCGTTACACAGCCCGTCTGTGCCGTCGGTCTGCTCGGCCTGCCGGCCGCGTCGATCGCCGGGAACACGGTCACCGTGACGCTCCCGGCGCAGGGTGCGGCGCTTAGCCTGTTCTGCTCCGTGACCGTCACCGGCGGCGGCGGCCAAACCGCCACCGAACCGATCGACATCGTCATCACCGTGCTTGGACCCGGACCTTCGCCGTCGGCGAGCGGCTCGAGCTCGCCGTCGCCCGGCCCCTCCGGCACTGGTCCCCTGACCGCAACGCCAACGTCGATTCTGCTCAACGTGTCGGCCGGGGCCCCGGCAACCCAGAACATCATCGTATCGCCGCCTGGAGACGGACCGTTTACCGCGACCACGACGTGCGCGGTACCGCTTGGTTCGCCACCGCTGACGAGCGTGACCGGCAACGTCGTTACGATAACGGCACCGGCTCAGCTGCTCACCGCACCGGTGTTGTGTGACACCGTCATCACGAGCCCGTCGACGGGACAATCCGTTACGGTCTTGGTGACAATCACCGGAACGGCGATCGCGCCCGCAACGCCGACGCCGTCACCGAACCCGAGCGGAATCGGCCCGCTCTTCGCCGTTCCGTCGAGCATCCTGCTCAACCCCGGCGTTACGACCGAGGCATCGCAAAACATCGAGATCTTCGACCACGGGTTCGCCGGAACGTACGCCGTTTCGCTCGCGCCCGGATGTCTTGCCCTGCAACAACCCGTCGTGACCTTAGTCAACGGAAACATCGCAAACATCACCGTCCCGGGTCAGATCCTCAACGTGGCGCTGTTGTGCAGCGTGACGATCAGCGATGGCACGAGCACGATCAGCGTCCCGGTGACGATTAGTGCGACGGCTCTCGCCGAGCTCGTGAAACACGTCCGCTTAGCCGGCATTGCGTTCAGTCCTGCGGTGCTGACGCTCAACCGAGCCGGGGAAACACAAACCGTCGAGATCTTCGGCGAACACGGGCCCTATCGCGCAAGCGCGGCTTGCGGTTCCCGAACGAGCCTCGAGACGCAAATATCCGGTGACCGCGCGACGATTCGCGCGACCACAATCGGCACCGACGGCGTCTGCATGGTAACGATTACCGGTGCAGGTTCGACGTACGGTCAGATACCCGTCGGCCTGAAGGCCGGACCGCGTCTCGAGTCCGTGGGCCACCCGGGCACGATCGCGCTCTCCGCGCCGGCCCTCGCGCTGCGGCCGGGTCAGCACCAGTCGGTTCTCGTTTCGGGGACGGGTCCATTCGTTCTCGCCGGGAGCTGCGGACGGGTCGCCACCGCGGTTCTTAATGGCCGTGCGCTGGAGGTCTTCGGGCGCGCGGCTGGGGCATGCTCGCTCGGGTTGCGCGACTCTGACGGAAGTCAGGCGCTCATCTCGATCGTCGTGACCGGATCGATCCCAAAGCGCGCCCCGTAGGGACGCAGTGATTCCGATCGGATAAGAAAATGAAGGTGTCGGCGGACGAATCCGCCGGCATTTTCGTTGCCACTTGCAGATTCAAAAACGGGAGACCCACGTGAACAGTTTTCGACGCATCGCAATCCTCGGGATGGGGGCGCTCGCCGCGTTCGCCATCGCCCCACGTGCAGCGGACGCTCAAGCGGCCAATGTGACGATCGACGTCAACGGGCAGCCGCTCACCTTCGACCAACCCCCGGTCGAACGCGCGGGCCGCATTTACGTGCCGCTGCGTGGCGTGTTCGAACGCCTCGGCGCCAGTGTCGTCTATGCGAACGGACAGATCAATGCAACCTCCGGCTCGCACCAGATCGCCCTGCAGATCGGCTCCCCTTCGGCGACGGTCGACGGAGCTCAACAGACCCTCGATAGCCCGCCGTTTCTGCTCGGAGGTCGTACCCTCGTCCCGCTGCGGTTCATTTCGCAGGCGCTCGGCGCATCGGTCAACTTCGATCAGGGGACGCAGACCGTCTACGTCGTGCAGCAGCAGACCGCTGCTGCGCCGCCTCCGCGACACGGACCGCTGCCTGGGCCGGCGCCGATCGCGTTGCGCCTCATCCGCCTTTTGCCGGTTCCCGATACGACCGTCAACGCCAGGCGCCCCGAAATTGCCGCGACGTTTGCAGAACCGGTCGATCCCAATAGCATCACGGTCAGCATCGACGGACGCGACGTCACGTCGCAAACCTACGTCAGCGCGCGCAGCTTCGTGTACGATCCGACCTTCGATTTGCCGCCTGCGTCGCATGAGGTCGTCGTCACCGGCAGGACTCCGGACCACGAGCGGTTCCGCGAACATTGGTCGTTTGCGTCGGCCACCGGCGAAGGCAACTACATCAACGGTCTCGAGCCGCCAAACGGAACGCCCGCGCGCCTCGGCTTCACCGTCAGCGGGTTCACCAAACCCGGCTCGACGGTTCGCGTCGTCGCGACGACGAGCGAGACGCTGGCCAACTTCGAAGTTGCGCAAGGTTCGACCAGCGCTGACACCGTCGCCGACGGACGAGGCTATTTCGCGGCGCCGGTAACCTTGGAGACACGCGCGGAAAACATCGTCGACGTACGGATCGTTGCGACTGCGCCGGACGGCACGACCGCGGTTAAAACGTTGCGCTTGCTGCGCTGACGACTCGGGCGAGCACGCCCGGCTCGAACGGAGAACTCAGCCCGGCGGACCGAACGAGTTGCCCAAACGGCGCTTCGCCGCCGCGCGTGCAGAGCGCGATGTAAGCCCCGAGCGCGGCGTCGCGATCCTCGCCGGCGCGCACCCAAAACTGCAGCGCGCAACACAGCGCCAGCGTGTAATCGATGTAATAGAACGGCGCGACGTAAATGTGCCGCTTCTCTTGCCAAAGCCCGCCCTTTGCCGGAAAGCCGAGGTCGCCGTACGCGCGCCACGGGAGGTAGCGGCGCTCCATCTCCTGCCACATCGCGTGCCGCTCGGCGGGGGTCGCCCCCGGATGTGCGTAGACGAGGTGCTGGAAGTGATCGACCGCAACGCCGTACGGCAAGAACAGCATCGCATCGAGTAGATGCTCGCGCCGGTACGCATCGGCATCCGCGCCAAAAAAGCGCTCCATCTGCGGCCACGAAAGATATTCGAGCGACATCGAGTGGATTTCGGCCGACTCGGACGTCGGACTCATGTAATCGACCGCCGCTTTGTCGCGGCTGCGCCAGCCTTGGAACGCGTGGCCGAGTTCGTGCATCAACGTGCGGACGTCGCTGCGGCTGCCGTTAAAGTTGGCGAACACGAAGGGGACGCGGTGCGTCGGAAACTGCGTGCAATACGCGCCCAGCGCTTTTCCCGGGCGATTCTCGACGTCAAAGAGGCCACGCTCGACGATCACGCCGCCAAAATCGCCGAGCGCCGGGTCGATCGCCGCCAGCGCCTCGCGCGTCCGCGCGATAATCCACGCCTCGTCGCCGAGCGGCGCGACCCGCTTTTCGACGCCGAGGGCCGACTCGTCCCAGAAGTAGGCGGGGTCGAATCCCGCCCTCGCCGCAGAGCGCTTCACGAGCTCGTGCGCGAACGGCACGACGACCCGCGCCACCTCGTCGCGATAGCCGGCGACGTCGCGCGGGCCGTAGTCGACCCGCCGCATCCGGAAGTAGCCGAGTTCGGTGAAACTGCCGTACCCGAGTTTGCGCGCCATCCCGTCGCGCAGCCGCACGAGCCCGTCGAAGATTGCGTCGAGCCGCTCCGCCCGTTCGTCGAATGCGCTCCAGCGCGCGCGTTCGGCCGCGTGCCGGATCTCGCGATCGGGATCTTGCAGGTAGAATCCGAGCGCCCCAAGCGATCGCTCAGCTCCGTCGAACGGGACGGTCGCCGAGGCGAGCAATTCCGTGTACTCGCGCGTCAATTCGGATTCACGCACGAGATCGGCTGCGATTGCGGGAGCGAATGCCTTGCGGTCCGCGTCCCAAAGCGCGAACGCTTGAGCCCCGAGTTCTTCTTCGAGCGCGGGCCGCTGTGCGCTCGTCAAGAAGCGCGCTTTCATCTCGGCGTCGAGTGCGGTTACGCCGGGCGCGCGGCGATCGAGTTCGGTCTGCGCTTCGCGACACTCGTCGCTGCGCGTGTCCTGCGTGTAGCGCAGCCGGGTAAGATTCGCCCACGATTTCCAGCTGCGCCGCAGCCCGTCCCAGCGCCCGAACTCATCCCGCCACTGGGCCGGGTTCTGCGCGTCGCGCAAGGTCGCAGCGATCCGGCCGTAGGCGTTCGCGAGCTCGGCATCGCTCGGCGCGGCGATCTCGCGCGTCCATTCGAGTTGCCCCTCGGCCCCCAAGCGCTTTGCGATTCGGCTTATTTCTTAAAGTAGGCGGCGTTGATTTCGGTGTAGTTCTTCCACTTTTCCGGAACGTCCGAATCGGCGTAGATCGCTTCCACCGGGCAGGCTGAAACGCAGGCACCGCAATCGATGCACACCTCGGGATCGATAAAGAGTTGCTTGTCCTCATCGCCGCCGTGAATGCAATCGACCGGACAGACGTCGACGCACGACTTGTCTTTGGTGCCGATGCACGGTTCGGTGATGATGTAGGCCATGACGTTCCTGAGGACCCTTTCGAGGCGAAAACAGCCTGGTCGTATTGGGGGATGGGTTCGTGCGGTCCTGGCGGGAGCGGCATGCCGCTACGCGCCCGGCCTCGAAACGTCCGATAACCTCCAGGAGTAGTATGGATATAATGGCCGCGATATGCGAGACGTGCGGGCTGCAACCCGCAACCGTTCGTGACTTCACCCTGCGCAGCGGGACGTGGGTCGAGGCGGAGATTTGCGACGCCTGCGCGCGGCGCCGGCGCCTGGGCCCGATCCCGCTGCTCGGCACGGCGCTGGCAGCCGTGGCTCTGGCGGTCGGAACGACCTACGCGATCGACCGCTTCAGCCGTTCCGAACGCGATATGCAGAGCGCCGATCCGCGCGAGTGGGCCAAGCGCCTGCGGACGTCGACCCCGACGTTGTCCTCGTATTCCCGTGACCTGACCGCAGCGGCGCGTGCCGGTGAGCTCGACCCGGTCGTCGGGCGCGATCTCGAGATCGAGCGGGTCGTCGCGATCCTCTCGCGCCGGTCGAAGAACAATCCGTGCCTCGTCGGCGATCCGGGCGTCGGCAAGACGGCGGTCGTCGAGGGGCTCGCGCAGCGCATCGCGCGCGGTCAAGTGCCGGCCGTGCTGCGCGATAAGCGCATCTTGGCTTTGTCGCTCGGGCCGCTGGTCGCGGGGACGAAGTATCGCGGCGAGTTTGAGGGACGCGTGAAACGCATCCTCGACGAAGTCAAGCGATCGGCGCGCGAGGTCGTGCTGTTCATCGACGAACTTCACGCGCTCGTCGGTGCGGGCGCCGCCGAGGGCTCGCTCGATCTCTCCTCGATGATCAAGCCGGAGCTCGCGCGCGGCGAGTTGCAGTGCATCGGCGCGACGACGTTTGACGAGTACCGCAAGCACATCGAATCGGATAGCGCGCTCGAGCGCCGCTTCCAGCCCGTGATGGTCGCCGAGCCGACGATCGAAGAGACGGGTGCGATCCTGCGCGGGTTGCGCGGGCGCTACGCGGATCATCACGGCGTTACGATCACGGACGGCGCGATCGACGCCGCTGCGGCGCTGTCCGCGCGCTACATCGTCGACCGGTTCTTACCCGACAAGGCGATCGACCTCATCGACGAGGCGGCGTCTTCGGTTTCGCTGCGCAACGGAACGATGGTCAACGTCGCCGATGTCGCCGCGATCGTTTCAAAGTGGACGGGCATCCCGCAGGGAGCGCTTAGTGAAGAGCAGTCGAGGAGTTTACTCGCGCTCGAAGGTTCGCTTGCAAGACGCATCGTGGGCCAGGACAAGGCCATCGGATCGGTCGCGCAAGCGATCCGCCGCGGCCGCGCGGGGCTCAAGGATCCGCGTAAACCGGTCGGCGGCTTCCTCTTCATCGGCCCGAGCGGCGTCGGCAAAACCGAACTCGCGCGGGCCCTGGCCGCGGAGCTCTTCGGCACCGAGGACGCGCTCGTGCGCATCGACCTCTCGGAGTACACCGAGTCGCACACGGTCTCGCGATTGCTTGGCGCGCCGCCCGGATACGCCGGCCACGACGAGCCCGGCCAACTGACGGAGCCGGTGCGACGGCGCCCGTATTGCGTGGTCCTCTTCGACGAGTTCGAGAAGGCGCACGCCGACGTCGCCGCGATCCTCTTGCAGATCCTCGACGACGGTCGCGTCACCGACGCGAAGGGCCGCACGATCGACTTCCGCCACGCGATCGTCATCCTGACGAGCAATGCGGACCCAAGCGAACTCGAGATTTACCTGCGCCCCGAACTCCTCAACCGGATCGACGACGTCGTGCACTTCAACCCGCTGGGCGAGCGCGAGATCGAGGCGATCGTCGAACTCCAGATGGTTTTGGTCGCGCAGCGTCTTGGGGCGCTGCGCGTCTCGATCGTGCTGAGCGACGACGCCCGAAAGTTCCTCGCATTCGAGAGTATTGCGGCCGGCAGCGGCGCGCGTTACGTGGCGCGAACGATCGCGCGCCTCGTCACGAATCCGCTCTCGACCGCGATCCTGCGCGGCGACATCAAGGAAGGCGGAGCCGCGCGGGTCGAGCTGCGCAACGAAGACCGCATCGAAGTGATCGCGGCGTAGTGTGCCGCGGGTTCGCCCTGGCAGCTGCGTTCGGCTTGCCGCTTGCGGCGAGCGTCGCGTCTGCGCAGCCGGCGCAGCCGGGCGGTGCGCTTAGCGGCGCGATGGCGCCATATGCGTGGTTTCCGGGGCACTGGTCCTGTCAAACGACGGTCGTCTCGACCGGCGCGACGACCCCGGGCACGCTGTCGGTTCTGGTCGACCCGCTCCACGACGTGCTCTCGCAACGCTTTTCGACGACCCTTGCGGGGAAGCCGTACCGCAGCGACGAGGTCCTTGCGTACGATCCGCACAAGCGCGCGTACTTTCAGAAAGAAGTCGACCAGACCGGTACGCAGATCCTTTTATTCTCACCCGGCGGCTACAAGCCGAGCATGACCTACGAGGGCGTCATGGTCCCCTCAGGCGGCAAACTCTACCGGATGCGCGCAACGATCGCCATCGACGCAAACGGCTCGCAACTCCACACTTCAACCGCTTTTTGGCAAGCAACGACAAAGAGCTGGGCCACGCAGAGTACGGGCGACTGCTCGAAGCAGCGCTAGTCGTTTTGTGTTGCCCGGTGTCACCCTGAGCGGAGCGCCGCAGGCGCGAAGTCGAAGGGCCGCCGGAGCTCGGCCACACCCCGTTTGTCCTTCGACTGCGCGCCTGCGGCGCTCCGCTCAGGATGACACGGCTCGCGCTTCGCGCGTCGCACG
>Ga0302314_10008005_pt1 | contig 18902 bp, 14 predicted proteins | sample III_Palsa_N2_3_FD_200533 | JGI IMG/M metagenome (GOLD analysis project Ga0302314, IMG submission 200533) | Peat permafrost microbial communities from Stordalen Mire near Abisko, Sweden - III_Palsa_N2_3 | ecosystem: Environmental > Terrestrial > Soil > Palsa > Peat permafrost | place: Sweden...
TGCGGTCGCTGGAGCGGGAACTGGGCAACCTGGCGCGTAAGACGGTGCGCGATCTGGAGCGGGAAAAGCTGCTCTCGATCACCATCGACGAAGCGCGGCTGGATAGCTACGCCGGTGTTCGCCGCTACCATTACGGCGAGACGGACGAGGAGGACCTGGTGGGCATGGTCACGGGCCTGGCCTGGACCGAGTTCGGCGGCGACATTCTGACCATCGAGGCGGTCAAGATGCCGGGACGTGGACGCATGTCCATCACGGGCAACCTGAAAGAGGTGATGAAGGAGTCGATCGGCGCGGCCAACAGCTACGTCCGCGCCCGGGCGACACACTTCGGCATCAAGCCGACGGTGTTCGAAAAGACCGACGTCCACGTGCACGTGCCAGAAGGCGCGACGCCCAAAGACGGACCGTCAGCCGGCGTGGCCATGGCTGTGGCGATGATTTCGGTGCTCACCGGCATTCCGGTGCGCAAGGAGGTGGCGATGACCGGGGAAATCACCCTGCGTGGCCGCGTTCTGCCGATTGGCGGCCTGAAGGAGAAGCTGCTCGCGGCCCTCCGCTCGGGCGTCAAGACGGTCCTGATCCCTTCCGAAAACGCCAAGGATCTGGCGGAGGTGCCGGATAATGTGAAGAATGCTCTGAACATCATTCCGGTCGCCACGGTGGATGAAGTGCTCGCCCAGGCGCTTGCCGCGCCGCTGATACCGATCGAATGGACGGAGGACGACGCGGCTCCGGTTGCGCCGCTTGCGGTGGATGACGCCGACGCGGACTCGGTGATCACCCACTAAAATCACTCTGATCGCTGATAACTTGGCCCGCGCGAGGTTTCCTCGCGCGGGCTTTGTTTGACGGGGCCGAATTTCGCGCATCATACTTCCAACCGCAGAGCAGCAGGCTTTTCGACCTGCAGCCGCATAGGGTTGGGAGACGACAAAAATGACCAAGGCCGAACTTGTGTCTGCCATCGCTGACAAGGCGGGGCTGAATAAGACCCAGGCGCGAGACGCTCTGGAAGCCTTTCTCAATTCAGTGACAGACTCGCTCAAGTCCGGAAATGAAGTCCGGCTGGTCGGGTTCGGCAGCTTCATGCCGGTCGATCGGCCTGCTGGCACGGCGCGTAATCCGCGCACGGGCGCGGCGGTCAAGCGGGCCGCGTCAAAGACTGCCCGTTTCCGGATCGGTGAAGGCCTCAAGAACGCGCTGAACTAGGGGCATACTGAATTTCGAGGGGAGGGGTGGTCGCGATGCGGCCGCCCTTTTTCTTGTCTCCGGCGCCAACCAGCGATACGGGTCGGGCGCGAGGCTGGACGCCAGGTCCAGGATCGCTACGGGCGGCTAGCTCAGCTGGTCAGAGCATCTCGTTTACACCGAGAGGGTCGGCGGTTCGAACCCGTCGCCGCCCACCATCCTGCTTCGCGCGATGCGCTTCGCAGGACTGGCGTCCTGCCGTGGGGCGAAGCAGGATGCCCTCCGAAGCTTTAGCGAAGGAGGGCTAGCGCTGAAGCGTTACGGCTATTGCTGGGCCAAAGCCGGTCGGCGGCTTGTGAAGCGTGAGCGCAAGGTCCGGCCCGATCTGTTCAAGCTCTACCGGTGAGCCATCGGCGAGCAGCCGCGCCTCGCCGGCAACATCCATATCGCGAATGACAACCCGATCACCGGACAGACTTCCGAGCGGGATGATATTCAACACTCCATCCTTCACCGTGAACCGCACCGGTGTCCCATCCGTCGTTTCGCCATCGGATCGTTCCCAACAGCCCGCGCCGTAGATCGCCTCGCCGTTGGCGCGCAGCCAGGCGCCCATGGCTTTCAGGCGCGACAGCTGTTCGCTGGGGATGCCCGCGTCGGTGGCCCGCGGGCCGACGTTCAGCAGCACATTGCCGTTGCGGGATACCGCCTCGATCAGCGTCGTCAGCAGGCTTTCAGCGGTCTCGTAGTCGGCCTCGGTGTCGTTGCGATTGAAGCCGAAGGAGTGGCTCATGCCGCGCGTGGCCTCCCATTTCTTGGTCTGGATGGTCTTGAAGGCCGCGTATTCCGGTGTGCGGAAGCTTGAGTGCGGGACAGGCTGAGGGATGATGCCTTTCTGCTCGTCCGGGCTCCGCCGCGCCATGGCGGCCTTCAGCGCCGCATCCAGACCTTTACGGGCGATCTTGTTCCTGAGCAGGTTTCGCGCCGGGCTCGCCGTCACCCAGCGGTCGTTGACCACCCCGTCCGGGACAGCGCGGTAATAGTCCTCGAACAGGGCGTAGAGCCGCTTCGGCCCCGTGGGCCAGGAGATGTCGTTCCACAGCACGGAGGGCTCGTAGCGGTCGATCAGCTCGCGCACCTGACGCTCGGCGTAATCGAGATAGTCGCCGCCCGGGGTCGAGGTCATGAAGTCGCCGAGGGTCAACAGCGGTTCGCGATTGAAGGTCCAGTCGATCCCGCCGGAGTAATAGACGCCGAACCTCAGGCCCGCGGCGCGCACGGCCGCCGCCAGCTCGCCGACGATATCCCGGCTGGACGCCCAGTCCGGCTGATGCCGGTTGGGCACGCCGGTGGGCCAAAGGCTGAAGCCGTCGTGGTGTTTGGTCACCAGCACCACATAGCGGGCGCCGGCGTCGCGGAAGGCCTCGGCCCACTGGGCCGGGTCCCATGATTTCAAACCTTCGAGGAAGGACTCCCGGAAGCTCGAATAGTCGGCGTCGCCGAAATGTTCGGTGTGAAACTGGGCCGAGGGCGTGCCGGGCGTTCGGATCGCGTTCCAATACCACTCGGTATAAGGCGTCATCGCCACGGCGCGATCATAGTCCGTGCGGAACACATCGCCGATGCTGCCCACCTTGGGCGCGAAGCCGGGAATGCCGAACAGGCCCCAGTGGATGAAGACGCCGAACTTGGCGTCGTCGTACCAGGCGGGCAGGGGGCGGGCGTTCAGGGCGTCGAGGACGGAGTCGGTCATGCCCAAGCCTGCGACGGCGCCGCTAGGGCATGGCAAGGGGTGTTTGCCGTCACGGTCAGAAGACCGCCTTCTCCTCGCCCCACCACAGGGGCGAGCGGGGAAGGTCGATGAACTTGCGTTCGTCCTCCAGCAGCATGAGGGCGGCCGCGCCGGCGTCCTCCGCGCGCGCCAGGGCCATGTCGGCCAGGCTGTCCCACCAGAGCTGGGCGACGCCATCGTAGCCTTCGGGACCGCCACGCGTGGCTCTGATCTGGTCCGACACCTTGGCCGGCAGGCTGTGCAGCTGAACATAGCGGCAGATACGCAGCACTTCGCGCACGCTGGCGACCAGCGGCGCGTGGGTGTTGATCCAATAATCCTGGAAGGCCTCGCGCGTGAACTCGGGCCGCCGGACCAGGCAGAAGGTCAGTTTGATCATCCTTTGTCGCCTCCCTGGGCGTCCGGTCATCGCCGGCCGCTCCGAATCTATTGGACGCGCGTAGCGTCACCCGACCACCTTAGCCTTCAAATCAAGGGAGGTAAGCATGGCTAGGCTTGAAGGCCGCAAGGCCGTTGTCACCGGGGCCGCGTCGGGCATCGGCCGGGCGAGCGCGGAGCTGTTCGCCGCCGAGGGCGCGCGGGTGCTGGCGGTGGATCGACCGGGATCGAACCTGACGTTCGAGCACGGCGCCATCGCGTCGCTGGGCGTCGACCTGGCTGAGGATGCTTCACCAAAAGCCATCGTCGATCACGCGCTGGAGGCCTTCGGCGGCCTCGACATCCTGTTCAACAACGCCGGCATCGGCTCCAACGCCCTGGTGGCGCAGATGACCGACGAACAGTGGGACCATACTCAGGACGTCAACCTGCGCGCGGCCTTCCGGCTGTCGCGGGAAGCCATTCCCCATCTGACCAAGTCGGTGGCCGGCCGGATCGTCTGCACCGCCAGTGTGATGGCCAATGGGACCGACTATGGCCTCGCCGCCTACTGTGCATCCAAGGCCGGTGTGGTCGGCCTGACCCGCACCCTGGCGCTGGAGCTCGGCAAATGGGGCGTTACGGCGAACGCCGTCCTGCCCGGCGCGATCCGGACCGGCATGACCCGGCAAAGCTTCGACAACGCCGATGTCGCGGCGGTCTGGGCCAGGAAGTCGGTGCTGCGCCGGCTGGGCGAGCCGATCGATGTGGCGCGGGTGGCCCTGTTCCTGGCGTCCGACGACGGCGGCTTCGTCACCGGCCAGACGATCGCCGCCGACGGCGGCATGACTCTCAGGATCTGAGGCGGCAAACCTTCCCCGCTTGCCGGGGATTCAAGCGCGAAGAGAAGCCTCCATACGCCGAACCATCTCGGCCGCGCCGAGGCGATCGAGGCCGTCGAGCGCGGCTGTCAGGACTGGCCGGAGCTCGGTGGTTATCGCCAATTTGGCGGGGAAGACGGAGTCCAGCGATACGAAACCCGCGACGCGGTCGGCGGCGGAAGCCGCTTCGGCGATGCCTTGGGTCTGGTTCGCGAGGGGATCGTCGACGGCGAAGATTTCTCCGTCGTCGGTGCGCCCGGCCTGCCACTTCATCCAGGCGGCGATGGCCAGGGTCAAAGCCGGGGACGCCAGGCCGCGCGCCTGTCTGACCATGAGTGGCGCGATCAGCCGCTGCGGCAGCTTTTGCGAGCCGTCCGCCGCTATCTGGCGAAGGGCGTGGTTCAGCGCCGGGTTGGCGAAGCGGGCGAGCAGGGCGGCGCGATAGGCGGCGAAGTTCAAGCCATCGGTCGGCGTGAGCGTACCTTCGGCTTCGTCCCAGAGCCTGTTGATAAAAGCGACCCGGTGCGGGGCGCCGACGAAGTCATGGACGAAGGGCAGGCCTGCCAGCCCGCCCAGATAGGCCATGGCGGAATGGGCGCCGTTGAGCAGGCGCAGCTTGGCGGTCTCCCAGGGCGCCACATCGCGCACCACTTGGACGCCGGCGTCCTCGAAGGCGGGGCGCGGGCCGGCGAAGCGGTCTTCGATCACCCACTGCCAAAAAGGCTCGGTCTTGACCATGGCCCGGTCAACCATGCCGATCCGGTCGGCGAGCGCCTCGATATCCGCTTCGGTGGTGGCGGGCGTGATGCGGTCGACCATGGTCGACGGGAAGGCGCCATGCGTGGCGATCCAGTCGCGCAGGCCGGCGCCGCGCGTTTCGGCGGCCGCGAGCACGGCCTTTGCCAGCCGCGCGCCGTTGCCGGCGATGTTGTCACAGGAGATGGCGGTGAAGGGCGATAGCCCGCGCTGCATTCGCAGGGCCAGGGCGTTCGTGACGATGGCGATCGCCTCGCCGTCATACCCCTTCTCGGTGATGGTCAGGGTGACGAGATGCAGGTCCGCCGCCGCCATGGCCTTGACGAGGGCCCGCGGGTTTTCAGGCGCCACAACAACCTCGTGGACGGCCCCGATCACCCGAAGTCGTTCGTCGCCGCTGTCCCGTTCGACCAGGGTGTAGAGGCCCGACTGCGGCGCCAACGCCTCCCGAACCGCGGGCGACCGCAGGGAGGCGCCGACAATGCCCCAGCGCGGATCACCGGCGCCGAGCAGCTGGTCGAAGACGACCGCCTGATGAGCGCGATGGAAGGCGCCGATCCCCAGATGGACGACGCCGGTCTTGATCGCCTGCCGATCATAGCGGGGCCGAACGACCTCCGACGGCAGGTTCGCCAGGGTCGCCGGCGACAGGCGAGGGCGGCCGGTCAAAGCCTGTAGGCCGCCTTGGCGAAGTCGTAGGCGAGGCCACGCGCCAGCTCATCCGCCTCGTCGCGTTCCAGCCGGTGTTCGACCACCAGCCGCGCCAAAAACCCGCAATCCATCCGCCGCGCCACGTCGTGCCGGGCGGGGATGGACAGGAAGGCCCGCGTGTCGTCGTTGAAGCCGACGGTGTTGTAGAAGCCCGCCGTCTCGGTGGCCTGTTCGCGAAACCGCCGCATGCCTTCGGGGCTGTCATGGAACCACCAGGGTGGCCCGAGCTTCATCGCGGGATAGAAGCCGGCCAGCGGCGCCAGCTCGCGGCTGTAACTCGTCTCGTCGAGGGTGAAGACGATCAGGGTCAGGCGCGGGTCGCCTCCGTAGCGATTGAGCAGCGGCTTGAGCGCTTGGACATATTCCGTCCCGGTCGGGATGTCCGCGCCCTTGTCGCGGCCGAACCGGCGAAGGGTGGCGGCGTCGTGATTGCGGGTCACGCCGGGATGGATCTGCATCACCATCCCGTCGTCCAGGCTCATCCGCGCCATCTGCATCAGCATATGGCCGCGGAAAAGTTCGGCGTCGGCGGGCGAGACGGCGCCATGGGCGACCTGGGCAAACAGGGAGTCCGCCTCATGGGGATTGAGGTCAAAGGTCGCGGCGGTGGGATGGCCGTGGTCTGTCGAGGTCGCCCCGGCGTCACGAAAGAAAGCTCGGCGGTTCTCCAGAGCGCGTAGATAGCCCTTGTAGCTGAGGGTTTCCTCGCCGGTGATCTCGCCGAGCGTGGCCAGATTGGCGCGAAATTCGGGCTGGTCCGGATCGAGCAGATTGTCCGGTCGGAAGGCGGTGATCACCCGGCCGCCCCAGCCGGACTTGGCGATCGCCGCATGATGCTCAAGCGGGTCCAGCGGGTTTTCCGTGGTCGCCAGCACCTCGATATTGAACCGCTCGAACAGGGCGCGGGGTCGGAATTCCGGCGTGGCCAGGGCGGCCTCGATAGCGTCGTAATAGGCGTCGGCGACCTCGGCGGTCAGCCGTTGCTCCAGGCCGAACACCTCGGCGAACACCCAGTCCAGCCACAGCCGCGAGGGCGTGCCGCGGAACAGGTGGTAGCGTTCGGCGAACCTGCGCCAGATCACGCGCGGATCGGGCTCACCGGGCGTTCCGTCCGAGGCTGCCAGCCCAAGGTCTTCAAGCGGGACGCCGGCGCTGTGCAGCATCCGGAAGACGTAATGGTCCGGCTTGATCAGCAGTTCGGACGGATTGGGGAAGGGGGCGTTGTCGGCGAACCAGGCCGGGTCGCAGTGTCCGTGCGGGCTGATGATCGGCAGGCCCGCGACAGCCTCATACAGCTCGCGCGCCAGGGCCCGCATCGTGGGATCGGCGGGAAACAGCCGGTCCGGGTGAAGGCGCAGTTCAGGCATGAGACGCTCTTCCTCCTGCTTCCAGTTAGAGCTCCGAGCGAGCCTGGACAAGCCGGGGGGCGCTACCTAGGGTCCGCGCGGGGAGAGGAGCGCCGCGTGGCCGCCGACGACAAAAGCCTGATCGAGACGCCCTCGCGCAGCGAAGGCCTGCCGCCGCTGCGCATTCGCGGCGCGCGGGTCATCGTCACCTGTCCTGGCCGCAACTTCGTCACCCTGAAGATCGAGACTGACCAGGGCGTCTATGGCATTGGCGACGGCACGCTGAACGGCCGCGAAAAGGCGGTGGTCTCCTATCTGGAAGACCACGTCATCCCGGTGCTGATCGGACGTGACGCCCGGCGGATCGAGGACATCTGGCAGTATCTCTACCGCGGCGCCTACTGGCGGCGGGGGCCCGTGACCATGCGGGCCATCGCGGCGGTCGACATGGCGCTGTGGGACATCAAGGGCAAGGCCCTGGGCGCGCCGGTCTACGACCTATTGGGTGGCCCGAGCCGCGATGGCGTCCTGGTCTATGGCCATGCCAATGGCGCCGACCTGGAAGAGACCCAGGACGAGGTCGCCCGCTATCTCGAGGCTGGCTACAAGGCCATCCGCGCCCAGACCGGCGTACCGGGCGTGGCCAAGCCGTACGGCGTCTCGCGGGACAAGGACTTCTACGAACCGGCCGAGGACGAGCTGCCGGTCGAGACCATCTGGTCGACGCCGCAGTATCTGCGGCATGCGCCAAAATTGTTCGAGGCGTTGCGGGTCAGGTTCGGCGACGATGTCGAGCTGCTGCATGACGTCCACCACCGCCTGACCCCAAACGAGGCGGCGCAGCTAGGCAAGAGCCTGGAGCCGTATCGGTTGTTCTGGCTGGAGGATCCGACCCCGGCGGAGAACCAGGAAGCCTTCCGCCTGATCCGCCAGCACACCACCACGCCGCTGGCGGTGGGCGAGGTGTTCAACAGCATCTGGGACGCCAAGGACCTGATCCAGAACCAGCTGATCGACTACCTGCGCGCCACGGTGCTGGGCTGCGGCGGCATCACCCACCTGCGCCGCGTGGCCGACTTCGCCGCTCTATGGCAGGTGCGCACGGGCTGCCACGGGGCGACGGACCTGTCGCCGGTCACCATGGCCACCGCCTTGCACTTTGATGCGTGGGTCCCGAACTTCGGCATCCAGGAATATATGCGCCACACCGAGGCCACGGACGCGATCTTCCCGCATGCCTACTGGTTCGAGGCCGGCCGGCTGCACCCCGGCGATGCGGCTGGGCACGGCTGCGATATCGACGAGGCGCTGGCGGCCAAATATCCCTATTCGCCGAAGCAGCTTCCGGTCGCGCGACTGGAAGACGGGACGATGTGGAACTGGTGAAACTCGCCACGCCGTCCTGGCCCATCCCGCGCGCGATCGTCTGATGGCCACGCTCGCTGATCCTCCGGTATTCCGCCTGACCGAAGGTGTCGGCGCCCATCTGACGCTCACGGCGCAAGGTGGTGAGACGGCGCACATCTTCGTGCTGGAGCAGGACATTATCCGGGTGATGGTGCTGCCCGATGGCGAGACGCGTTTCGCGCGCACCTGGGCTATCGCGCCAGGGCAGGACGACGTCGCCTATGAGGGTCGCGACCGCCTCGACCTGGAGGGCTTCGGCCAGCCCGACTATGCACTGGAGGTCCATGACGACCGGCTGGTTCTGTCCACCGCTCAGCTGCGGCTGGACCTGACCTTGCGCAATCTGCGCTGCCGCTGGTCGATGCGGGTTGGAGATGACTGGCGCCTCATCGCCGCCGACCGCCCAACCCAGGCCTATGACTTCGGCTGGTGGGACGGCCGCCCGCGCCACTATCTGAAGACCTTGGCCGGAGAGACCTACTATGGCCTGGGCGAGCGGTCGGGCCCGATGAACCGGGCGGGGCGGCGCTTTCGCCTGACCAACCTCGACGCCATGGGCTACGACGCCGAGACCTCCGATCCGCTCTACAAACACATCCCCTTCTACATGACGCACACGGGGGAGGGGGCGGCGTTCGGCCTGTTCTACGACACCCTGTCGGACTGCGAGTTCGACTTCGGCTGTGAGCGCGACAACTACCACGGCCTCTATCGCGGCTTCGTCGCCGAGCATGGCGACCTCGACTACTATGTCATCGCCGGACCGGCGCCTCTGGTGGTGACGCAACGTTTCACCTGGCTGACCGGCAAGCCCGCGCGCCTGCCGGACTGGGCCATGGCCTATTCCGGCTCGACCATGGCCTATACCGACGCCCCCGACGCCCAGGCGCAGATGGGCGAGTTCCTTAGGCTCTGCGCCGAGCACGACATCCCGTGCGAAAGCTTCCACCTGTCGTCCGGCTACACCTCGATCGGCGACAAGCGCTACGTCTTCAACTGGAACCGCGACAAATTTCCCGACCCCTCCGGCTTCGTCGCCGGCTACGCGGCCAAGGGCGTCAGGCTCTGCGCCAACATCAAGCCCTGCCTGCTGCGCGACCATCCCAGGATCGAGGAGGCGCACGCCAGGGGCCTGCTGATTTGCGAACCCGACGGCGCGCCGCACTGGGTGCAGTTCTGGGACGAGGTCGGCGCCTATATCGACTTCACCAACTCGGACGCGGCGTCGTGGTGGAAAGCGCGGGTGACCGAAAGCCTGTTGGACTATGGCGTCGCGGCGACCTGGAACGACAACAACGAGTACGAGATCGCCAGCCCGCGCGCCCGCATCGCAGGCTTTGGCCAACCGCGCGCGGCGGCGGCATGCAAACCGCTGCAGCCGCTGTTGATGATGCGGGCCTCGCGGGAGGCGCAGCTGGCTCACGCGCCGAACCAGCGGCCGATGGTGGTCACCCGATCCGGCGCGGTGGGCCTGCATCGCTACGCCCAGACCTGGTCTGGCGACAACACCACGGCCTGGAAAACCCTGCGGTGGAACCTGAGGATGGGCCTGGGTCTGGCGCTGAGCGGCGTCTCCAACTTCGGCCACGACATTGGAGGGTTCGCGGGGCCGAAGCCGGACGCCGAACTGTTCCTGCGCTGGATCGCTTCAGGCGTCCTGCTGCCGCGCTTCAGCATCCACTCCTGGAACGACGACGGCAGCGCCAATGAGCCGTGGATGTATCCGGACGCCGTACCAACCGTGCGCGCCCTGCTGGGCCTGCGCCACCGGCTCACGCCTTACTTGAAGGAATGCCTGCGGCGATATTCGGAGGACTACGAGCCGGCCGCGCGGCCGCTGTTCCTGAGCTTCCCTAACGATCCCGTCTGCTGGACCGAACAGGACGTCTTCATGCTAGGCGAACATCTGCTCGCTGCGCCGGTGGTTGACGCAGGCGCCCAGGCCGTGGACGTCATCCTGCCTCGTGGCGCGGACTGGGAAGACTATTGGACCGGGCGCCGCTACGCTGGCGGCGAAATCGTGCGGCTGGACTGCCCGCTGGACCGGCCGCCCATGCTGCTCCGCGCCGGCGCGGCCTTGCCGCTGAACCTGGCTGAAGCCCACTTCAATTCGACCGCTTTCGAACGCGGCGTGCGCGTGGCGGCGCCGGCCATCGGCGGTATCAGCGGCGGCTGGGTCGAGGACGACGGGGTGAGCATTGATGGGCCATCCGCCGCTTGGCGCATCGAGGGTAGGGCGAGTGAGGCGCGGATCAGCCTGTCCATGAGCGTGTCGGGGGAACTGGCGAAGGATCGGCGGCTGACGCTGGTGCTACCCAGTTCGGAGCGTCGGGCCGTCGAACTCGCCGCCGGCCGCATCGGGCACGAGCGCGAGGTTGCGGGCGAGCGCCTGATCGAGATCGCCGTCTAGGAAACCTTCCCCCTTCAAGGGGGAAGGTTTTAGGATTCAGTCCGCCAGCGCCTCATCCGAGACGAACGGGTTGGTCTTCCGCTCGCGGCCGAACGTCGACATCGGGCCGTGGCCGGGCACGAAGGCCACATCCTCGCCCAGCGGCCAAAGCTTGCCGGTGATCGACTCGATTAGCTGCTGGTGATTGCCTTGCGGAAAGTCCGACCGCCCCACCGAGCCCTGGAACAGCACGTCGCCGACCTGGGCGAAGCGGGCCTGGCGGTGGAAGAAGATCACGTGGCCGGGCGTGTGGCCGGGGCAATGAAACACTTCGAACTCGGTCTCGCCCAGCGTGACCACGTCGCCATCCCCGAGCCAGCGGTCGGGCGTAAACACCTTGGCGCCGGGCACACCGTAGCGTTTGCCGGCCTCCTCGATCCCGTCGATCCAGAACTTGTCGTCGGGATGCGGCCCCTCGATCGGCGCGCCGGTGGCGGCCTTCAGCGCCGCCGTACCGCCGGCGTGGTCCATGTGGCCGTGAGTGATCCAAATCTTCTCCACCGTCAGCCCCTGGCCTTCGATGGCCGCGAGCAGGCGCTCGACCTCGCCGCCAGGATCGATCACCGCGGCCTTCTTGGTCTTGGTGCACCAGACGATGGTGCAGTTCTGCTGCAGCGGCGTCACCGGCGCGATCATCGCGCGGATCGGCGGTCCTTCGGTGTCTGAAGCGTCCACGGCGTTTTCCTGGCGGTTGGCCTGACGACTGGCCGGCGACTGGTTTGATGGCGCGGTGTGCGCCAACCGCTCCTAAACTAGGCGCGCGCGGCCCAAATTCAAACCGGGGAGGCGATGGGGCTAGGCGTTCGAGGCCAATCCGCACACGGTCCGCCCCCTGCTGTGTGCGCCGTTGTGCAAACCGCGCCGCGCGGCTAGCTTGTTTGAAAGTCTTGGCGAAATTTGCGTCGGGGCGTTGTCGGGGAGTGCCGGATGGCGAACGTGGCGTTGGGTCCCAACCGGGGCCTGTCGGGGATATTCCGAAAAAAGACGGTCGAACAGATCCACTCGGAAACCCAGCACAGCGAGCTGAAGCGTTCGCTCGGCGCCCTGAACCTGGTCCTGCTCGGCATCGGCTGCATCATCGGCACCGGTATCTTCGTTCTGACCGGCCACGCCGCCGCCGAATGGGCCGGCCCGGCCATCATGATCTCCTTCGTTATCACTGGCACCCTCTGCGCCTTCGTCGCCCTCTGCTATGCCGAGCTGGCCTCCGCGCTGCCAGTCTCAGGATCGGCCTATTCCTACAGCTACGCCTCCATGGGCGAGATCGTCGCCTGGGTCATGGGCGTGCTGATGCTGCTCGAATACGGCCTGGCCGCCGCGACGGTGGCCGTTGGCTGGTCGGGCTATTTCGTCAGCCTGCTCGGCGACAATATGGGCATCCATATCCCCGCGGCCCTCACGGCGGCCTACGGCGTCCCCATAACCAATGCGGCGGGCGCGGTGATCGGAACCGGCATCGTCAACCTGCCGGCCATCTTCATCGTCGGCTGCGTGACGGCCCTGCTGGTTCTGGGCGTCTCGGAGTCCGCCACCGTCAACAACATCATCGTCGCCATCAAGCTGACGGTGGTCATCGCCTTCATCGCCATCGGCTCGCGGTTCGTCCACCCGGCCAACTGGCACCCGCTGGTGCCGGCGCAGATTCCCGCGCCGCCGCCGGGCACGCCGATGGATATCCCCCATCAGATCGGCAGGGCGCTATGGGACGTGCTCACGGGCGCCAAAAGCTCTCGCTACGGCCTGACGGGCGTCATTCACGGCGCGGCGGTGATCTTCTTCGCCTACGTCGGCTTCGAGGCCGTCTCCACCGCCGGCGCGGAGTCCAAGAACCCGGGCAAGGACATGCCCATCGGCATTATCGGCGCCCTGGTGATCTGCACCGTCCTCTACATCGCCACCTCGGCCGTTCTGGTCGGCATCGTGCCCTACCAGTCCCTGGATAATCCTGCGCCCATCGCCACGGCCGTCGACCAGATCGGCATGCCCTGGTTCGCCGTGCTGGTGAAGATCGGCGCCATTTGCGGCCTCTCCAGCGTGACCCTGGTGCTGCTCTATGGCCAGACCCGCGTCTTCTACACCATGGCCCGCGACGGCCTGCTGCCGCCCATCATCGCCAAGGTCCATCCGGTGCTGAAGACGCCCTGGATCAACACCATCCTGGTCGGCTGCTTCACCGCCACTTGCGCCGGCTTCCTGGGCCTCGACACCCTGTCGGACGTGACTAACGTCGGCTCGCTCGCCGCCTTCGCCATCGTCTGCATCACGGTGATCTATCTGCGGGTGACCCACCCCAACATGCCGCGCCCGTTCCGCACGCCGCTGTTCCCGATCACGCCGATCCTGGGCGTGATCATGTGCGGCATCCTGCTGATGAGCCTGATGGCCGTGCCGAAGACCCGCAACTTCTTCCTGGTCTATCTGGGGGTCGGCTTCGTGATCTATTTCCTCTACGGGATGTGGCACTCCAACCTGCGCAAGGGCGTCTGGGTCGACGGCCATGAACCCGAACCCTATGAGCTGCCCCACACCGGGGACTGATATGGCGGCCTCAATGGAGGCCGGGCTTCCCATCCATGAGGCGCTGCCATCCCTGATGGCGGCGCTTGGAGCCCAGACCCGGGCAGTGCTGGTGGCGCCGCCGGGCGCGGGCAAGACCACGGTCACGCCGTTGGCCTTGCTGGAGCAGCCCTGGGTCACCGGCAAGATCATCGTCCTGGAGCCTCGGCGCCTGGCGGCGCGCGCCGCCGCCGCGCGCATGGCCGCGACCCTCGGCGAGGCTGTCGGCGAACGCGTCGGCTTTCGGGTCCGGCTGCAGTCGCGCATTTCGGCGCGGACGCGGATCGAGGTGGTCACCGAGGGCGTCTTCACCCGCATGATCCTGGATGACCCAGGGCTCGAAGGCGTCAGCGCCGTCCTGTTCGACGAGTTTCACGAACGCAGCCTCGACGCCGACCTCGGTCTCGCCCTGGCTTGTGACAGCCAGGCGGTGCTGCGCGACGATCTGCGGCTGCTGGTCATGTCCGCGACGCTGGACGGCGCGCGGGTGGCCGCGGCGCTGGGCGATTGCCCGGTCATCGAGAGCCTTGGACGGCAGTATCCGGTGGAGACGCGGTATGTGGGCCGGAACGCGGCCTTGCGGTTAGAGGACCATATGGCCCGCGTAGTGCTGTCGGCCTTGGCCGAGACGGAAGGAGACTTGCTGGTCTTCCTGCCCGGCCAGGGCGAGATTCTGCGCACCCGCGAACGGCTGCTCGAGCGATTGCGTGACCCGGCTGTCGATATCGAGCCCCTCTACGGCGCGCTCGATCCTTCCGCCCAAGATCGCGCTATCGCGCCGGCGCCGCCCGGCCGGCGCAAGATCGTGCTGGCCACAGCCATCGCCGAGAGCAGCCTGACCATCCAGGGCGTGCGCGTGGTGGTCGACTGCGGTCTGGCCCGCGTTCCCCGCTATGACCCCTCGCGGGGGCTGACGCGGCTTGAGACCGTGCGGGTTTCCAGAGCTTCCGCGGATCAGCGCCAAGGGCGCGCCGGCCGCACCGCGCCTGGCGTCTGCTACCGCCTTTGGGACGAGGCGGAGACTCGCGCCCTCACGCCGTTTGCGCGCCCGGAAATCCTCGAAACGGACCTGTCGCGGTTGGCGTTGGATTTGGCCCAGTGGGGCGCCAAAGATGCGGGCGCGTTGGTCTTTCTCGACCCGCCGCCGGTCGCCGCCTTGAGAGAGGCGCGGGGACTGCTGCTGCAACTGGGAGCGCTAGACGGGCATGGCGACCTCACGATCCACGGCAAGGCGATGGCGAGCCTGCCGCTGGCGCCGCGTCTGGCTCACATGGTGCTGCGCGGCGCCGAGCGTGGCGCCGCCAGCCGCGCCGCTGGACTGGCCGTGCTGCTGGGCGAACAGGGCCTTGGCGGATCATCAGCGGACCTGTCGGATCGCATGACGCGCTGGATGCGCGATGCCGGACCCCGCGCCAAGGATGCTCGATCGCTGGCCGCGCGATGGGCGCGCGGCCTGCGCAGCGACGGGCCGGCGTTGAACGACGGTCTTCTGCTGGCGGAGGCCTTCCCCGAGCGGATCGCCAAGGCGCGGGGCGGCCCAGGGGAATTCCAACTCGCCAATGGCCGCGGCGCCTATGTCGATCCGGCCGACCATCTTGCCCGTGAGCCCTGGCTGGCGGTGGCGGAACTTGGCGGCGGCGAGACCCGAGACCGCATCCTGTCCGCGGCCAGGCTGGACGAGACCTCATTGCTGGAGTGCTTCGCCGATCGCATCGCGGTCCAGGAAGAGATCGAAACCGACGATGCCGGACGTATCCGCGCACACCGTATCCGGCGGCTGGGCAGGATCGTGGTCGACCGCCGTCGGCTCGACAATCCGGACCCGGCGATGATCGCGGCGGCGCTGCTGGCCAATGTGCGCGCGCAGGGACTGACAGCCCTGCCGTGGGGCGAGGCGTCGGACCGGCTTCGCGCGCGTGTGGGCTTCCTGCGCGCCTCTGGCGGCGATTGGCCCGATCTATCGGACGAGGCGCTGGCCGATGGCCTCGAAGATTGGTTGGCGCCCGCGCTCACGGGCAAGACTCGCATTACCCAGATCAATCCTGGCGATCTGCATGCGGCCCTGAGGGCGATGATCCCTTGGGACGCCCAGGCCCGCCTGGACGTCGAAGCGCCCGAAGCTTGGGCTGCGCCGACCGGCACGCGCGCGGCCATCGACTATGCGGCCGAAGGCGGCCCTCGCATCGAGATCAGGGTGCAGGAGCTGTTCGGACTGAATGCCCATCCGAGTGTCGCCGGCGGACGCGTGCCGCTGACCTTGGCCTTGCTGTCACCGGCGCGCAGGCCGATCCAGACCACCAAGGACCTGCCTGGGTTCTGGAAGGGCTCCTGGGGCGATGTGCGCAAGGATATGCGCGGGCGCTATCCCCGGCATCCTTGGCCGGAAGACCCCGCCGCCGCGCCGCCGACCACGCGGGTCAAGCCGCGCGGGACCTGAGCGTCAGCCGGTCACCGCATAGATCATGATCCCCGTGGCCACCGACAGGTTCAGGCTGTCGGCGCGGCCGCGCATGGGGATTTTCACATTCACATCGCAGACCGCCGCGAGGTCTGGCGGCAGACCCGCCTGCTCGTTGCCCATCAGGATCAGGGTCGGCGCGCGATAGGGGGCGTCGCGATAACCGTTGGTGGCGGTCAGCAGGGTGCCGACCACCGAACCTGGCCAGCGCTCGCGCCAGGCGATGAACTCGGCGACGCTGGCCTTGACCAGGGGAACCGCGAAGATCGAGCCCATGGTCGCGCGGACCGCTTCGACAGAATAGGGATCGCAGCAGTCGCCGACCAGGATCACGCCGCCACAGCCGGCCGAGTCTGCGGTGCGCACGATGGTTCCCAGATTGCCAGGGTCGCGCACCGCCTGCAGGGCGACCCAGCAGGGCGCATCGGACGGCTTCAAGTCGTTGAGGGGCGTGAAGACCTGCGGAAACACCGCGACCACCGCTTGGGGGTTGTCGCGGCGCGAGACCTTTTCCAGGATGTCGCGGCTGACTTCGATCACCTCGCCGCCAGCGGCCTTGGTCGCCTCGACAGCGCGGCGCAGGAGCGGGTGGCTGGTCGCTTCATGACCGAACATCAGGATGCGCGGCATCCGTCCCAGGTCCATAGCCTCGATGACCAGCTTCAGGCCTTCGGCGAGGAAGAGGCCGCTTTCCTCCCGCTCCTTACGCAGATGCAGGGCCCGCACGGCCTTGACCGTCGGATTGGTCAGGGAGGTGATCTGCCGGGAGCTCATCAGGCGCTCCAGCGGGCGAAGAAGGACAGGCCCACGCCACGGTCGCCCGCGTCCTCCATCAGCGCCAACTCGCCCCAGTCGATCTGGCCGCCGCGTCCCGCCATCGCATCGGCCATCAGACCGGCCAGGGAAAGGCCGGAGATGCGTTCGGCATAGCCGTTGAGAAGCAGGAAGGATGCGTCGTCGGACATGAGGCTGACGCACTGTCTCAGAAGCTCGGGCAGGTCCTCGAACAGCCGCCAGACCTCGCCGGTGGGGCCACGTCCGTATTTGGGCGGATCGAGAATGATGCCTTCGTATTTCGAACCCCGCCGCACCTCGCGCTGCACATAGCGGCGCGCGTCTTCGCAGATCCAGCGGATCGGCCGGTCGGTCAGCTTGGACAGCTCGGCGTTTTCCCGCGCCCAGCCGATAGCCTTCTTGGACGCGTCTACATGGGTGACCGCCGCACCGGCGTCGGCGCAGACAAGGCTGGCGACGCCGGTATAGCCGAACAGGTTCAGCACCCGCGCGCTGCTCGGGCCGGACTGCAGACGCTCCTTCAACCACGCCCAGTTAGCGGCCTGCTCCGGGAAGACGGCCAGGTGGCGAAAGGCGGTGAGGCGGCCGTGAAACCCGACCCCATCCCAGCTCATCGGCCAGGACTCCCTGGGCTTGGTGCGAAACCGCCAATGGCCGGCCTCGTCCTCGTCGGTGGGGTCGAACACGGCGTCGGCCGCGGCCCAGGCGTCCGCGTCCAGGCGTGGCGACCAAAGACACTGGGGTTCGGGCCGAACCAGCCGATAGGGGCCGCAGCGTTCCAGCTTCTTGCCATCGCCGCTGTCGATCAGGCCATAGTCCGACCAGCCGCTCGTGCGCATGACGATCGGGCCAGGGGCGATGACGGGTTTTGAAGACGCGGTCATGTGCGCGGCTTACGCGGATTGGCCCCGCGACGTCCAGAGTCCTTGACCGGCGAGGCTTCCGCAACGAAAAGCAAAGGATAGGGGTCGCGTAACTGCGCAGGGTGGATTTTGATAGATCAGCGCGTTCGTCGCCGGGGGGATTCGTCCGCACCCGGTGTTTTGGAAAAGCCCCGTTCGGCCCGTAAGGCCAAGGGCGATGGTCACCTTCGGCGGGCCGAGATTCTGCGCGCCGCCGAGGCGATCTTCGTTCGCGACGGCCATGAAGGCGCGACGATCCGCAAGATCGCGGACGAGGTAGGGGTGTCGTCAACGGCGCTCTATATGCATTTTCGCGACAAGGATCAGATCCTCAGGGAGATCTGCCAGGGCGCCATGGCCATCATGTTGGCCAACAATACCGAGATCTCGCGCCAGCCGATCGACGCCGTCGCGCGCGTGCGGATGATGCTGCAGGCCTATATGGATTTCGGCCTTCAGAACCCGAACGCCTACCGGCTGGTGTTCTGCAATACCGTGGACGAGGCGGCGACCGGACCTACCGAGCTCGTCGGCGATCTGGGCTCGCAGACCTATGAACGATTTGAGAGCGTGGTCACGGAATTAGCGGGGGAAGGGCGGCTTCGGTACGGCGACGCGCGGACGGCCACCCAGATGCTGTGGATGGCCTGTCATGGTCTCGTGGCGCTGAGGATCACCCGGCCGACGTTCGAATGGCAGTCGGCCGCCGAACTGGCCGCCGCGATGTTGGACAGCCTGCTGCATGGGCTGGTGACCGACTAATCGCGACCGACCGCCGGCGCTGGCCCCCACCGTCACGTCGCTTCTGCTCCGCTTCAGCGCCGCGGATGGTCTCCCCCTCTCGCTGCGCGAGGGGTGAGGAGAACCCCTCCTTATCCTCCCCCGCGAGCGAAGCGAAGACAGGGGAGTTGGCTTGCGAAGCAAGACGGGTGGGGGCCGGCACAGGCGAAGCGATTCAGCTCGACATCAACAAGGGTGGCCGAAGCAGACCCATCAGGCCGCAAAAAAAGAGCCCGGCGCTAGGCCGGGCTCTTCGTAGTTCTAGACCCTAGGTTCCGTCTTGATCAGAAGTTGATCGAGATGGTGGACCGGCGGTTCAAGGGTTCCTTCACACCGTCAGGCGTCGGGACGGCCAGATCGGTCTTACCGACCCAATCGACCTTCATGACGTCCTGGCCGATGCCGAGGCCAACCATGGCGTCGGCGACGGCCTTAGCGCGGCGTTCCGACAGACGCAGGTTGTACTTGACGCTGCCGGAGGTGTCGGTGTGGCCAACCACGACGATGCGGGTGGCGTGACC
>Ga0302314_10008006_pt1 | contig 18899 bp, 15 predicted proteins | sample III_Palsa_N2_3_FD_200533 | JGI IMG/M metagenome (GOLD analysis project Ga0302314, IMG submission 200533) | Peat permafrost microbial communities from Stordalen Mire near Abisko, Sweden - III_Palsa_N2_3 | ecosystem: Environmental > Terrestrial > Soil > Palsa > Peat permafrost | place: Sweden...
CGATGGGCACGGTGCAGGGGCAGTGCGTGCAGTTGCCCACGACTTTGCCCACGTTCGATGAACTGATCGGGGTGGACGGCCGCGACGCCCAGGGCGCCGCCCTGGAAATCCTGCGGCTGTCGCGTGCCGGTGCGACCGACACGCATGTCTTCACGCTGCACGCGGAACTCGAGGGGCAGAAGCTGTATCCGCAGTTCGAATACCTGTTGCGGCGCTGGCGTGAGGCCGGCCTCGAACTCACCTCGATGCACGACTACCATGAACAGGCCAAGCGCAGCGTCATCGCGCGCCACGAACTGGTGTTCGGTCAGGTTGAGGGGCGCTCCGGAACCCTCGCCGCGCAGGGCGCGTTGCAGTGACCGTACGGCGCTGGGCGCTGCTGGCGGCGTTCGTCGCGGTGTGGCTGGTGAGCCTCGGCCAGCGCGGTCTCTACAATCCTGATGAAGGCCGCTACGCGGAGGTCCCGCGCGAGATGCTGGCGAGCGGCGACTGGGTGATCCCGCGGCTCAATGGCCTGGTCTACATCGAAAAGCCGCCGCTGCAGTACTGGGCCACTGCAATCAGTGAGGCCGTCTTCGGCCTGAACGACTGGGCGGCGCGCCTGTATACGGGTGTTTGTGCGCTGCTGACCCTGTACGCCGTGTGGGTCCTGGTGCGGCGCGAATGGGATGCGCAGGCGGCGCTGCGCGTGGCCGTGATGCTCGGCAGCTCGTTGCTGTTCGTGCTGCTGGGACACCAGTTGACGCTCGACATGAGTCTGACCCTGTTCACGACGCTGACGTTCGTCGGCTTCTGCATCGCCCAGCGCGCCGCGGCCTGGCGGGGCTGGATGCTGCTGAGCTGGGCCGGCATCGCCGGTGCGTTCCTGACCAAGGGGCTCATCGCAGGCCTGTTGCCGGTGCTGACGCTCAGCGTCTATTCGGTGCTGGCGCGCGACTTCGGGCCCTGGCGCCGGCTGCTGCTGGGGCGCGGGGCGCTGCTCTTCGCGGTCCTGTGCCTGCCATGGCTGATCCTCATCCAGCAGCGGTTGCCGCAGTTCTTCCAGTTCTTCTTCGTGCGCGAGCACTTTCAGCGTTTTCTGACCAAGATCGAGGATCGCTACCAGCCTTGGTGGTTCTTCATCCCGGTGCTCCTGGCCGGCATCCTGCCATGGCTGTTGCCGGGCTTGCGCGCGCTGTGCCGGGACTGGCGCGCCAGCGCCGCGCGGCCGGGTTTCGACCTGCGGCGGTTCGCCTGGGTGTGGTGCGTCGTGGTGTTCGTGTTCTTTTCCGCCTCCGATTCGAAGCTGATCACCTACATCATGCCGCTGTTCCCGCCGCTGGCACTGCTGATGGCGACCGCCCCGGCGCCGAGCCTCGAGGCGGATCTGCGCCGCACCGGCGCGGGGATGGTGCTGGTGGCTGTGGCGCTGCTGGTGGGCACCGTACTGCTGCCGCGGTACCTCTACGATCCGCTGCGCGCGCCGTATTTTCTGCAGATCCGGCCGGCGCTGGTGTTCATGGCCCTGTGCAGTGCGGCAGGCGGTATCGCGGCCTGGCGCGTGCAGCCCGATGGCATCCGGCGCACGCTCGCGGTGGGGTTGGGCGGTTTTGCCGCCTGGGTGGGTGTGCTGTGGGCCGCGGCGGCACTCGCGCCGGTCTACTCCGGGGCCGCGCTGTATCAGCAGCTGCCGCCGCAGTTGCGTGAGAAGGTACCGGTGTACAGCGTGCGCACGTATGATCAGAGCCTGACCTATTATTTGAGACGCCCCGTGACGTTGGTTGAATATCGCGGTGAACTGGATTTCGGCCAGACTCTGGAACCCTTAAAGTCGCTGCCGACATTGGCGGCGTTTGCGCCGGTGTGGCGCGCAGCGCCCCAGGCGCTGGCCGTGGTCCAGCGCAAGACCTACGAACAGCTCGAGGAGCAAGGCCTGCCGATGGTGATCCGCGCGACCTCGCCCAACGCGTACATCGTGAGCCGCCGATGACCTGGCTCACCTGGTGCCTGCTGCTGGGCGGAGTGCTGCTCAATGCCTGTGCGCAGTTGCTGCTGAAGGCCGCGACGCGGCACAGCGGGGAACTGGTCGCCGATTCGGGCCAGGTGTCCTGGTCATCGGTCATGACGCTGCTGTCCGCCGTGCCCCTGTGGATCGGACTCGGCTGCTACGTGATCAGCGTCGTCGTGTGGCTGGGTGCGCTGTCGCGCGTGCCGGTGAGCGTCGCGTATCCGATGCTGTCGATCGGTTATGTGGTCAACGCCTTCGCCGCGGCGCTGCTGTTCGGTGAGGTCCTGAGCCTGCCGAAGCTGGCCGGTATCGCGCTGATCTGTGCCGGTGTCTTTACCCTCGCGAGGATCCAGCATTCATGAGCAACGAGCAGCCCGAATTCCTGCCCATGACCCGCCCCGACATCGACGAGGAGACCATCCAGGGGGTGTGCGAGGTGCTGCGCTCCGGCTGGATCACCTCCGGACCCCAGGTAAAGGCTTTCGAGGCGCGTCTGAGTGAGTACTTCGGCGGCCGGCCGGTGCGTGCCTTCAACTCCGGCACGTGCACCATGGAGATCGGCTTGCGGCTTGCGGGCGTGGGCCCCGGGCACGAAGTCATCACCACGCCGCTGTCCTGGGTGGCCACCAGCAACGTCATCCTCGCCGTCGGCGCGACGCCGCGGTTCGTCGACATCGATCCGGTGACCCGCAACATCGATCTGAACCGGGTCGAGGCGGCGATTACGCCGGCCACCCGTGCGCTGCTGCCGGTGGACCTGGCGGGCCTGCCGGTCGACCGGGACGCCCTGTACGGCATTGCGCGCCGCCACCGGCTGCGCGTCATCGAAGATGCGGCGCAGTCCATAGGCAGCCGGTGCAACGGGCGCGTCATCGGCGCCCTGGGGGATCTGGTCTCGTTCAGCTTTCACCCGAACAAGAACATCACCAGCATCGAGGGCGGCTGCCTGGTCATGAACGATGAGAACGAAGCGCGGCTTGCGGAGCAGTACCGGCTGCAGGGCGTGATGCGCAGTGGCTTCGATGGCATGGAAGTCGAGGTGCCGGGTGGCAAATACAATCTGACGGATGTCGCGGCGCGCGTGGGCTTGGGTCAGTTCGCCCACCTCGAGGAGTTCAATGCGCGGCGGGCCGAACTGGCACGCCGCTATTTTGCCGAGCTGCGTGCCCGCGGTGCGATCAGTTTCGGACTGCAGCTGCCGATGCCGGATTTCGAGAACAGCAACTGGCACATGTTCCAGGTGGTGCTGCCGGAGGAGCGCGTGACCCTCTCGCGTGCGCAGGTGATGGAGCAGCTGCATGCGATGGGTATTGGAACCGCCGTGCACTATCCGCCGATTCACCTGTTTGCGCTGTACCGGCGCCTGGGCTCGCGGCCCGGGGAGTTCCCGGTAGCCGAGTACATCGGCCGCAACATCCTGACGCTGCCGCTGTTTCCCGCGATGAAGGATTCGGATGTGGCGCGGGTGGCCGAGGCGTTGATGCGGGTGCTGTTGAACGCGGCCCGCTATTGATCCGGACTAATGTCGCCGCGGTTTCAGCAGGTAATCGTAACGATCCGCGGAATGCACGCACACCTGCGAGGTCTGCTCGCCACGAGTGAGGGTGAGAGGAATCTCGGCGCCCGCAGGCCCGATGCTCCAGACCTTGCGGAACATGTCGGCAAGTCCCGCCACTCCCAGTCCCGCCACGGCAGTGACCTCATCATTCACCCGCACGCCGGCGCGATGCGCCGGACCATCCTGTGCCAGGGCCCCGACCACCAGCCGGCCCTGCTGTTCGGTGGCATACATGCCCAGCCACGGCCGCGGGGTCTGCAGCGGTCGCCCGGCGCGCAGCATGTCATCGAGGATGGGATCGAGCAGGTCCACCGGCACGAACAGATTGGCATCGAAGGTCTCATCGCTGTTGGATTCCTCCACCAGCAGCGAGCCGACGCCGAGCAGGCGCCCGTCGGTGCCGACCAGCGCCGTGCCGCCCCACTGCGGATGCGCCGGCGCGGTGAAAATCGCATCATCCAGCAGGTATTCCCAATGACCGGCGAATTCCCGGCGCGCCGTGACATGAACGTTGAGCGAGTGCGCGAGACCTCCATGGCCGATCACGATTGCGTTGGCACCGACTTCGAGCCCCGAGGAGCTGCCGCGCTGCAGGACCGGGACGCGCAGGTCGCCGAGGGGCAGCACCAGTCCGAATCCGGAGGTCGGGTCATAGCCGGCGACGTGTCCGGGTACGGCGCGGCCGTTGAATGTGGAAAGCCAGACGTTGCTCGCCTCGGTGATCAGGTAGCCGATGGTGAGGACCATGCCGTCCTCGCCGATGACCACGCCGCTGCCGATGCGCTCGGTGCCCAGCAAAGGCGCCGTGAACGCGCCTTCGGGAATTTCCGAATGGACCATGACGACCGACTGCAGAGCCGATTGCAGGTCGAAGGGAACCTGCTCAGGTCGCGGTTGCAGAGCAGCAGGAAAAGTCCAGTTCTTGGATACTGACATGCGTACGTTGAATCTATCAGGCCCGGCAGCGCGCCGAAACTGCGCACCCCTATCTTTAATGTGATGAGTAATTAATGTGCAGATGAAAACAAACGGCGGTGCGCAGCCGCGGCGAATCGCGCTGGTGACGGCCGAGCAGGCACGGACGCTGGATGAGGATCTATCACCGCTCGCGGATGCATTGCACCACGTCGACATCGACGCGCAGATCGTGTCCTGGGATGCGGCCATCGACTGGACACAATTTGACATGCTGCTGTTGCGATCGACCTGGGACTATATGTCACGTCTGACACAATTTCTGAAGTGGGCGGAGCAGGTCTCGCGGCTTTCAGTGCTCGTGAACTCATTGACGACGATCCGCTGGAACATCGACAAGCACTATCTTGGCGCATTGGCCGCGCGCGGCGTACCGGTGGTGCCCACCAGCTTCATCGAGCCCGGCGCCGATGTGGCGCCAGCACTCGAGCGGTTCCTCGCCCAGGACGCCTGTGCGGAGTTCGTGATCAAGCCTGCGATCGGCTCCGGCTCGCGCGATGCACAGCGTCATGCCCGCGGGTCGCGCGCCGCTGCCGTAGCCCATGCCGCGGCGCTGATCGCCGCCGGCCGCAGCGTCCTGCTGCAGCCCTACCTGGCGCGGGTGGATGAGGAGGGCGAGGCGGCGCTGGTGTTCTTCGGCGGTGAATTCAGCCATTCAATCCGCAAGGGCGCGCTGCTGAAGAGCGGCGCCGGTTCCACCACCGGTCTGTTCGCACCGGAGACGATCAGCGCCCGTACGGCCTCGGCGGATGAACTGGCCGTGGCGCGCCAGGCGTTGGCCGCGCTGCCGGTTGATGCGCCGCTCTACGCCCGGGTGGATCTGCTGCGTGCGACCGCGGCACAGCCACTGGTGTTGGAGCTGGAACTGATCGAACCGTCCCTGTTCTTCGCCCAGGCACCTGCGGCCGCGGCCCGCTTTGCCGAATGCATCCGGCATATAATCCGCGCATGAGTCTTTCAACCTTCGACGTCTTCAAGGTCGGCATCGGCCCTTCCAGCTCGCACACCATGGGTCCGATGCGCGCGGCGCGCGAATTCGCGCTCCAGCTCGAAGCCAGGGGCCTGCTCGGGAACACCCAGGAGGTCGTGGTCCGCCTGTACGGTTCCCTGGCCCTCACCGGCAGCGGCCATGGCACCGACCGGGCGGTGCTGCTGGGGCTTTCGGGGGAGGATCCGGGCAGCGTCGATCCGGACAGCATGGAGCCGACGCTGCTCAGGATCCGCAGCAGCGGCCGGCTCGCGCTGCTTGGGCGTCACGAAATCCGCTTCGATGAGCCGATGCAGCTGCTGTTCATGCGCTCGGAACGGTTGCCGCGACACACCAACGGCATGCGCTTCACCGCCCTGGATGGGGCCGGCGCGCGGCTGCTGGAGGAGGACTACTACTCCCTGGGCGGCGGCTTCATCGTTCGCGGCGATGATCCGGAGAGTGCCGGGGCCGACGGCGCGCCGCCGTACCCGTTCAGCTCGGGCGGGGAGCTTTTGGAGCTGTGCCGCGAACACGGGCTCGAGATCTTCGAGCTGATGCTGGCGAATGAACGTACCTGGCGCACCGGCGAGCAGGTCCGCGCGCAGCTGCTGGCGATCTGGCAGGTGATGCAGGGCTGCGTCGCGCGCGGTTTTCGGCAAACCGGCGTGCTGCCGGGGGTGCTGAAAGTGCGGCGCCGCGCGCCGAAAATGCACCGCACCCTGACCGAGGGCGACGGCGCACATGGGGCGCTGGTCGCCATGGATTGGGTCAACGCCTGGGCACTCGCGGTGAATGAGGAGAACGCGGCCGGGGGGCGGGTGGTCACGGCCCCGACCAACGGCGCTGCCGGCATCGTGCCCGCGGTCCTGCACTTCTACGAGCGCTTCGAGCCCGGCGCGAGCGATGAAGGCGTCATCCGCTTCCTGCTCACGGCGGGTGCGATCGGTATGCTCTACAAGCGCAACGCCTCGATATCCGGCGCCGACATGGGCTGTCAGGGTGAGGTCGGCGTCGCCTGCTCGATGGCCGCGGCGGGACTGGTCGCGGCGCTGCACGGCACCAATGAACAGATCGAGAACGCGGCCGAGATCGGCATGGAACACAACCTCGGTCTCACCTGTGATCCGGTCGCGGGCCTGGTGCAGATTCCGTGCATCGAGCGCAATGCGATGGGTTCGGTCAAGGCGATCAACGCTGCCCGGCTCGCGATGCGGGGGGACGGCACGCACAAGGTGTCCCTGGATCAGGTCATCGCCACCATGCGTCAGACCGGCCATGACATGTCGACCATCTACAAGGAGACCTCCCAGGGAGGTCTGGCCGTGAATGTCCCCGACTGCTGAGCCGGTGAACCCGGAAGACCCGTTCCTGTGGCTGGAGGAAATCGACGGCGAGCGTGCGCTCGCCTGGGTGAGTGAGCAGAACGAACGCTCACTCGCGCATCTGCAGGCCGATGCGCGCTATGCCACCGATTACCAGGCGGCCTTGAGCATTCTCGAGGACCGCAGCCGTATTCCCTACGGCGCGCTGCGCGGTGGCCATCTCTACAACTTCTGGCAGGATGACCGGCATGTCCGCGGGCTATGGCGTCGCACGCCGCTGGCTTCGTACGAAACACCGACACCCGAGTGGCAGACCCTGCTGGACGTGGATGCCCTCGCCGCGGCCGAGGGTCGCAATTGGGTGTACCAGGGTGTCGATTGCGAGCCCGACGAGGGTCCGCGTTGCCTGATCAGCCTGTCCGATGGTGGTCAGGATGCCAAAGTCGTGCGCGAGTTCGATCAAACGACGCGCTGCTTCGTCGCGGACGGCTTTTCGCTGCCGGAAGCCAAATCGGACGTTGCCTGGCAGGACGCGGATACGTTGCTGGTGGCCACGCGGTTCGGCGCGGACTCGCTCACCGAGTCCGGTTACCCCTACATCATCCGCGAGTGGCGCCGCGGTCAGTCGCTGGCCGAGGCGCGCGAGATCTACCGCGGCGAGCCTGCCGACGTGCTGGTGAGCCCGGGTCGGATCGACGGGGATGGGGGTGAAGCACTGCTGCTGATCGTTCGCGTGCGCACCTTTTTCACCAGCGACTACCTGCGCGTGGCGCCGAGGGCGCTCGGCAGCAGCATCGAACCGATGACGCTGCCGCCGAAGGTTGCTCTGCAGGGCATCAGCCAGGGCGAACTGCTGTTCCTGATCCGCCAGGACTGGCAGATCGCGGGCCAGTCCTTCAAGAGCGGCTCGCTGCTGTCCATGCCGCTGGCGAGCGTGACCGCGGCGGAACCTGCGATCCGTACGCTGCTGGTTCCCGCAAGCCGTGATGCCATCGAGCAGGTTGCCGTCACCGGCAGCGGCGTGCTCGTGGCCTTGTATTCGAACGTGAAGGGCCGGCTGTTGCGGCTGCGATTCGCCGGGGCGGCCTGGACCAGCACGGACCTCCCGCTGCCGGCAAATGGCTCGATTGGCATCGTCAGCGCGCAGGAGCGCAGCGACACGGCGTTCGTCACCTACCAGGACTTCCTGCAGCCCGCCACGCTCTACCGGATCGGCGTCCGAAGCGGCCAGGCCCAGCCCATCAAGAGTCTCGCGCCGAAATTTGCGGCGGACGGCTGCAGCGTCGAACAGCTGCAGGCGACCTCGCGCGACGGCACGCGCGTGCCGTACTTCGTGGTGCGGCCCCGCGGGTTCGTTGCAACCGGCACTGCGCCGACCCTGCTGTACGGCTATGGCGGATTCGATGTCTCGATGCTGCCGGGTTACCTGGGCACGGTCGGCAAACTGTGGCTGGAAAAGGGCGGCGTCTACGTGCTGGCCAACATCCGCGGCGGTGGCGAATTCGGGCCGGCCTGGCACGAGGCAGGCCTCAAGACCCGGCGGCAGGTGGTGTATGACGACTTCATCGCCGTCGCGGAGGATCTGGTTGCGCAGGGCATCACCGCACCGCGCCACCTCGGGATCGAGGGCGGCTCCAACGGCGGCCTGCTGATGGGCGTGATGCTGACGCAGCGACCCGAGCTGTTTCGCGCGGTCGTCGTGCAGGTGCCGCTGCTGGACATGCTGCGCTTCGACAAACTGCTCGCCGGGGCCTCCTGGGTGGACGAATACGGTTCACCGCAGAACCCCGAAGAGCGTGCGTGGCTCGAAAAAATGTCGCCCTATCAGAATCTGCGCCGACGCCCGGACTTCCCGCAGATCTTCATCCTCACCTCCACCAAGGATGATCGGGTCCATCCGGGTCACGCCCGCAAATATGCAGCGCGGCTCGACTCACTGCAGATGCCGTTTCTGTACTACGAGAACACCGCGGGCGGTCATTCGGCGGCTGCGGATCTGCGCGAGCGCGCCCGACGCCTGGCGCTGGAGTTCGTCTACCTGGCGCAGCGCCTCATCGATTGAGGTCGATGAGGCTCGCGAGTTCCCCGGCCTCGATCAGGCGCGTTGCCGCCTCGATGTCCGGATGGATCAGCCGATCATGGTCGTAGTTGACGACTTTCCCGCGCAACAGCGTCAAGGCGTTTTCCAACGTCGGTGAGCTGGTCAGCGGTCGGTGGAATTCGATGCCCTGTCCCGCGCACAGCAGTTCGATGCCAACCACCGTGGCCGCGTTGCGGGTCATGTCCGTCAGCCGCCGCGCGGCATAGGTCGCCATGCTGACGTGATCCTCCTGGTTGGCGCAGGTCGGGATGCTGTCGACGCTCGCCGGGTGCGCCAGGGATTTGTTTTCCGATACCAGTGCCGCGGCGGTGACCTGGGCGATCATGAATCCGGAATTCAGGCCGCTGTCGGGCACCAGGAAGGCCGGCAGGTTGCTCATCTTCGGATCGACCATCACCGCCGTGCGCCGTTCGGACATGCCGCCGATTTCGGCGATCGCCACGGCCAGACAGTCGGCTGCGAACCCGACCGGTTCGGCGTGAAAGTTGCCGCCGGAGAGCACGACATCGTCCGCGGCGAACACCAGCGGATTGTCGGTCGCGGCGTTGGCCTCGGTTTCCAGGATCCGCGACACGTGCCGGATCGAGTCGAGGCAGGCGCCCATCACCTGCGGCTGGCAGCGCAGCGAGTAGGGATCCTGCACCTTGTCGCAATCCAGATGCGACTCGCGGATGCGGCTGCCGGCGAGCAGCTCGCGATACAGTTGCGCAACCAGCATCTGCCCGGGCTGGCCGCGGGCGGCATGGATGCGCGCATCGAATGGTGCATCGCTGCCCTTGAGCGCATCGACCGACATGGCGCCGGTCACGACCGCGGCGCTGAACACCTGCTCCGCGGCGAACAGTCCCTTCAGCGCGAGCGCGGTGGAGACCTGCGTGCCGTTGAGCAGCGCCAGGCCTTCCTTCGGGGCCAGCGTCAGCGGTGTGAGCCCGAGTCGCTGCAGCGCCTGCGCCGCCGGCAGCAGTTCGCCCTTGAGGCGGATATCGCCCTCGCCGAGGAGGGCTGCGGTCATGTGCGCCAGCGGCGCAAGATCGCCGGATGCGCCGACCGAGCCGCGCGAGGGAATGCAGGGCAGGGCGTCGGCATTCACCAGGCTGATCAACGCCTGCACGATCTGCGGCCTTACACCGGAGTAACCGCGCGCGAGGCTGATCAGCTTGAGCACCAGGACCAGCCGCACGACCGCATCATCGAGCATCGGCCCGGTACCGGCCGCATGCGACAGCACCAGATTGCGCTGCAGTTCGACCAGCCGTTCGCGCGCAATCCGGGTCTGCGCGAGCAGTCCGAAGCCGGTGTTGACGCCATAGACGGCGCCATCCTGTTCGATGATCCTGTCGATGACCGCGCGCGAGGCCTCGATCTTCTGCAGCGCCTGCGGGCCGAGTGTCACCTTTGCGCCATCGCGCAGCACCGCGCGCAGCGCCGGCAGGAAGATCGGTTGCGAGTCGAGGATGAGTTCCAGGGCGGGCATCTGTGCTTCCTCAGCGCTGATGGGGCAGCATCGGCAGGCGCAGACCGCGCTCGCGCGCGCAGTCCATCGCCTCGGTATAGCCGGCATCGGCATGGCGCATGACACCGGTTGCCGGATCGTTCCACAGCACCCGTTCGATGCGTTTCGCCGCCGCGGGCGTGCCGTCACAGACGATGACGACGCCGGCGTGCTGCGAGAAGCCCATCCCGACGCCGCCGCCGTGATGAATCGAAACCCAGGTTGCGCCGCTTGCGGTATTCAGCAGCGCGTTGAGCAGCGGCCAGTCCGACACCGCATCCGAGCCATCGCGCATGGCCTCGGTTTCGCGGTTCGGGCTGGCGACCGAACCTGAGTCCAGATGATCGCGACCGATGACCACCGGTGCCGTAAGTTCGCCGCGGGCCACCATCTCGTTGAAGGCGAGACCCAGCCGGTGGCGGTCCCCCAGGCCCACCCAGCAGATGCGCGCGGGCAGCCCCTGGAACTGGATGCGCTCGCGCGCCATGTCCAGCCAGTTGTGTAGATGCGGATCGTTCGGGATGAGTTCCTTGACCTTGGCGTCGGTGCGATAGATGTCTTCCGGATCGCCCGAGAGTGCGACCCAGCGAAACGGACCGATGCCGCGACAGAACAGCGGCCGGATGTAGGCGGGGACGAAGCCGGGGAAATCGAAGGCCTTCGTGACACCTTCATCCAGCGCGACCTGACGGATGTTGTTGCCGTAGTCGAAGACCGCCACGCCCTGGGCGTTGAACTCCAGCATCGCCTCGACATGGCGCGCCATCGACTGACGCGCGGCGCTGGCCACCGCCTGCGGATCCTCGACCCGCATGCGATCCCACTGCGCCAGCGTCCAGTCGTCGGGGAGATAGCCATTGACCGGATCGTGCGCCGAGGTCTGATCGGTGAGGGCATCCGGACGCACGCCCCGGCGCAGCAGCTCCCGCAGGACTTCGCCGGCGTTGCCGACGAGGCCGACCGAAACGGCGCGATGGGAATGCCGGGCCCGTTCGAGGTGTTCAAGGGCCTCATCCAGCGACTGCGCGGCCACGTCGAGATAGCCGGTTTCGATGCGGCGCGCGATGCGATCGGGACGGCACTCGACCGCGAGCATCGAGGCGCCCGCCATGGTGGCCGCCAGTGGCTGGGCGCCGCCCATGCCGCCGAGGCCGGCGGTGAATATCCATCGGCCTGCGAGGTTGCCATCGAAGTGGCGGCGGCCCATTTCGACGAAGGTCTCGTAGGTACCCTGCACGATCCCCTGGCTGCCGATATAGATCCACGAGCCGGCCGTCATCTGGCCATACATCATCAGGCCCTTGCGGTCGAGCTCGTTGAAATGTTCCCAGGTGGCCCAGTGCGGCACCAGGTTGGAATTGGCGATCAGCACCCGCGGCGCATCGGCATGCGTACGGAAGACGCCCACCGGCTTGCCTGATTGGATCAGCAGGGTCTCATCGTCGCCGAGATCCTTGAGGCAGGCCACGATGTATTCGTAGCACTCCCAGTTGCGCGCAGCCCGGCCGATGCCGCCATAAACCACCAGATCCTGCGGGCGCTCCGCCACCTCCGGATCGAGGTTGTTCATCAGCATCCGCAGCGGCGCCTCGGTGAGCCAGCTGCGGGCGGTCAGGGTGGTGCCGTGCGCGGCACGTACCGTCCGGGGGCCAAAGGTGGTCGCAGTCTTGTTTGTCATGCCCGGTGTCCTGCTCAGGGGTTGAAATGACCTTGAAGCTCGAATCGAGAGGCGGGGTGCGAAAGGGTCACGGCGGTGGCCACGCTACCGCGAGTCCAGGTGCGTCGCCGCAGCACCAGACACGGTTCGTTCGCATCCATCTGCAGCAGCTGCGCGGTGGCAGCATCAGTGCGTGCGGCCTGCACGATGTGTTCCACGCTCTGCAGCGGCGCCACCTGCATCAGGTAGGCGTTGGGTGTCATCGCGCTGAAGTCCTGGGCGAGGTACTCGGGGGCCACGGCCGGGTTCACGAGCCGGTCCTCGAGCTGGATCGGCAGTCCGTTCTCCAGGTGCACCAGGCGCGAATGGAACAGTTCATGGCCCGCCCGCAAATTGAAGCGACCCGCCAGTTCCGGCGTGGCAGTGCAGCGCTCGAGGCTGATGACGCGCGCCGAGTGCTGATGGCCGCGCTCGAGGATCTCATCGGCGATGTTCCGGATGGCCAGCGGGTGCGCCTGTGCGCGCCGATCCGCGACGAAGGTACCGACACCCTGCACCCGGATGAGGTACCCCGCATCCGTGAGTTCGCGCAGCGCCCGGTTCACGGTCATGCGAGACGCGCCCACCAGGCGCACCAAGTCGTTCTCCGACGGGATGCGCTGCGCCGCGGCCCAGCCGCCACTGGCAATCTGGGTGAGGATCAGAGTCTTGATGCGCTCATACAGCGGGGCGCCCGGGGCGGGAGTCATGGACTCGATTATCTATGCTTGTATATACAACTTGCAAGCGAAGGTACGTTGCCCGGGCGAAACATCGGTCCGCTATCCCTTATAATCTACTCATGAGTAAACCCGACCCCCGTACCGCGCCGTTTGGCAGCGTGTTCACCGACCTGATGGCCGTCGCCACCTACCGCAATGGCGCCTGGTCCGCTTTCGAACTCACCCCGGTGAGCGCCCTGGCCATGCATCCCGCGGCGCATGCCCTGCACTACTGCAGCTCCTGCTTCGAGGGCTTCAAGGCGTATCGGCGCGCGGACGGCGGCATCCATGTGTTTCGCCTCGACCGGCACCTTGAGCGGCTGCGGCAAAGCGCACGCCTGCTGGTGCTACCCGAGCCGGATGCGAACCAGGTGCGCAGCATGGTGCTGGCGCTGGTCGATCGCTGTCGTGGCGAGGTTCCGGAGTCCCCGGGCTCCCTCTATCTGCGGCCGCTGCTATTCGGCACGACGCCCAACATCGGTGCCGCGGCGACGCCCGCCGATGAGGCCACGCTCGTGGTGCTGGCAAGTCCGGTGTGGGACTACTTTGCCGGCGGCATGAAGCCGCTGCGCATCCTGATGGAGCCGGCGCCGCGGTCGGCGCCGCATCTGGGTGTGGTCAAGACCGGCGGCAACTATGCGGCAGCCCTCGGCCCGACACTTGCCGCGCGGCGTGAGCACAAGGCCGACCAGGTGCTGTTCTGTCCGGATGGCGAGGTCCAGGAAACGGGTGCGGCAAATTTCCTGCTGCTGCGGGATCGCGAAATCCTCACGCGCAGCCTCGATTCCACGTTCCTGCACGGCGTGACGCGTGATTCGCTGCTGACGCTGGCCCGCGATATGGGCTACACGGTCGAGGAGCGCATCGTCACCGTCGATGAGACCCTGGAGTGGGTCAAGACCGGGGAAGCAGCCCTCTCGGGTACCGCCGCGGTGCTCGCCGGCGTCGGCACCCTCATCTGGAAGGACCGCGACGTGCGGGTCGCCGATGGGGCGGTCGGGCCGGTAACCCAGGCGTTGCGCGCGGCCCTCGTGGACGTACAGCGCGGCGTGACGCCGGACCGGTTCGGATGGCTGACGCCGGTTTGACATCAAGATGACCAGGGTTCCGCGATTGCATGTTCCGCGCCCGCCGGCCAGGCCGGGTGAGACACCTGATTTCAGCTATCTGCAGGTCTCGCCGGCCGGCGCCGTGGCGCGGCCGGATATCACCGCGGCGCTGACCGACATCGAGTTCCTGGCCACCGGGCTGGTCCGGGTTCTGGATGATCAGCACGCCGCACTGGGCCCCTGGAATCCGCACCTGGAGCCGGCCGAACTTCAGGTCGGCCTGCGGCACATGATGCTGACGCGGATCTTCGATCAGCGCATGCAGAACATCCAGCGCCAGGGACGCATCTCCTTCTACATCCGCTCGCTCGGCGAGGAGGCGGTGTCGGTTGCCCAGGCCATGGCACTGCGTCCGGATGACATGCTGTTTCCGGCCTATCGCAACCAGGGTCTGCACATCGCGCGCGGCCACAGCATCGTCGAGCTCATGTGCCAGTGCCTGTCGAACACCCGCGACATGTGCAAGGGCCGCCAGATGCCCATCATGTATCACTGGGCCTCGGGGAACATTTTCTCCATCTCCGGCAATCTTGCGACCCAGTATCCGCAGGCCGTGGGCTGGGCGATGGCCTCGGCCATCAGGGGCGAGGATCGGATCGCCGCGGCCTGGATCGGTGAGGGCAGCAGTGCCGAGGCCGACTTCCATCACGCCATGACCTTCGCGGCCGTGTATCGCGCACCGGTGATCCTCAACATCGTGAACAACCAGTGGGCGATCTCCAGCTTCCAGGGATTTGCCGGCGGCGAGCAGCGCAGCTTCGCCGCGCGTGGACCCGGCTACGGCATTGCCGGCATCCGTGTCGACGGCAATGATTTCCTGGCACTGCATGCGGTGACCGCCTGGGCAGCCGAACGCGCCCGGCGCGGCGCCGGACCGACCCTGATCGAACCGGTGACCTATCGGGCCGCGGCGCACTCGACCAGCGATGATCCGGCGCGCTACCGGCCCAAGGATGACTGGGAGGCGTGGCCGCTCGGTGATCCGGTCGAGCGTCTCAAACAGCATCTGATTGCGCTGGGCGAGTGGTCGCTCGAGCGTCATGAAGAGCTGACGCGCGAACTCGATGCGCACGTGCTGGACTGCTGGAAGCAGGCGCAGGTGGCGGGCACGATGACCGAGGGCCCGCGCCTGGACCCGCGCACCATGTTCGATGATGTTTTGGCGATTACGCCGCCGCATCTGGAGCGGCAGCGCGAGCAGCTGGACCAGGAACTAAAACAATCCACTTGAGTCCGGCGGAGCGACCATGCCGCAGATGAATATGATCCAGGCGATCAACTCCGCATTGGATGTGATGCTGGAGCGCGATGCCAACGTCGTGCTGCTCGGGGAGGACGTGGGCTATTTTGGCGGCGTCTTCCGCTGCACCGACGGCCTGCAGCGCAAGTACGGCGAGCAGCGGGTGCTGGACACGCCGATTGCCGAGGGCGGCATCGTCGGCGCGGCGATCGGCATGGGCGTGCACGGGCTCAAGCCGGTGGTCGAGATCCAGTTCGCCGATTACGCCTACCCGGCCTTCGACCAGATCGTGAGCGAGCTGGCGCGCCTGCGCTACCGCACCGCCGGTGAATTCCATGCGGCGGTGACCGTGCGCATGCCCTGTGGCGGCGGCATCCGCGGCGGTCAGACCCATTCGCAGAGTCCGGAGGGCATCTTTACGCACGTGTGCGGCATCAAGGTCGTGATGCCCTCCAACCCCTATGATGCGAAGGGCCTGCTGATCAGCGCGATCGAGGACGATGATCCGGTGATCTTCTTCGAACCCAAGCGCATCTACAGCGGCCCGTTCGACGGCGAGCACGAGAAGGCGGCCATTCCCTGGAGCACGCATCCACGCGGCGACGTGCCGGCCGGCCACTACACCGTACCCCTGTCACTCGCCGAGATCGTCCGTCCGGGCAAGGACGTAACCGTCGTGGCGTACGGCACGATGGTGCACGTGGCGCAGGCGGCCGTGACCAAGACCGGCATCGACGCCGAAATAATCGATCTGCGCACGCTCTCGCCGCTGGATACCGGGACACTATGCGACTCGGTGAACCGTACCGGTCGCTGCGTGATCGTCCATGAGGCCACGCGCTTCGGCGGCTTCGGCGCCGAGCTTTCCGCCACGGTGCAGGAAGCGTGCTTCTGGAACCTGCTGGCGCCGATCGAGCGGGTGGCCGGTTGGGATACGCCGTATCCGCACGCGTTCGAGTGGGAATACTTCCCCGGGCCCGACCGCATTGCCGCGGCGCTGACCCGGGTCATGGGGGTCACATGAGCCGCTATGTATTCAAGCTTCCGGACCTCGGCGAGGGTGCGGTCGATGCCGAGGTGGTCGCCTGGCGCGTCGCCGCCGGTGAAGAGGTCCGCGAGGATCAGCCATTGGTGGAAATGCTGACGCAAAAAGCGACCGTCGAGGTTCCTGCGCCCGTCACCGGCCGGGTGGTCAGCATCACCGGCACGCCGGGGGAGCGGGTCGCCGTGGGCGCAGAGCTCGCGGTGTTTGAAACGAGCGGCGCTGCCAACGCCGCGGCACCGACCCAACGAGCCGCACCTGCTTCACCGGCACAAGCTGCCACAGCGCCTGCAGTCGCTACACCTTCGTCCGAAGCGGACGCACGCCGGGTCGCGACTTCACCTGCGATCAGGCGTCGCGCCCGCGAAGCGGGCATCGACCTGACGACGATCGCCGGCACCGGGCCGCACGGTCGGGTGCTGTTGCAGGATTTGGAGGCGCGGCTGCGGGCCCCGCCGGCAAACGCCAGCGCCGCGGCGGACGCGGGCCCGGAAGTGCAGGAGATTCCGGTCATCGGTCTGCGCCGGGCCATCGCCGAGCAGGTGGCGGCGAGTGCGCGCAACATCCCGCATTTCGCCTACGTGGAGGAAGTCGACGTAACGGCACTCGAATCGCTGCGCGGTAAGCTGAATGCCGGCGCCGGCAAGGGCGGCAGCGCGCTGACCTATCTGCCTTTCATCGTGCGCGGACTGATCCGTGCGCTCGCGCATCATCCGCAGTGCAACGCGCGCTTCGATGCCACCCGCCAGATGCTGCTGCAGTCCCGTGCGGTGCACGTCGGCATCGCGGTGCAGACCCCGCAGGGGCTGAAGGTGCCGGTGGTGCGCAATGCCCAGCAGTTATCGCTGCACGAACTGGATGCCGAGATCCGCCGGTTGAGCGCGGCCGCGCGCGACGGCCGGGCACGCCCGCAGGAACTCTCGGGTTCCACGATCACGGTCACGAGTCTCGGCAAGCTCGGCGGAATTGCCTCCACGCCCATCATCAACCAGCCGGAACTTGCCATCATCGGCGTCAATCGCGCCGTCGAGCGCCCCGTGGTGCACGGTGGCGCGATCGCCATCCGGCGCATGATGAATCTGTCATCGAGCTTCGACCACCGCTTCATCGACGGCTTCGATGCCGCACGGCTGATTCAGACGCTGCGTGAGGCGCTCGAGCAGCCGGCGCTGCTCTTCATGTGACTGCAAGGCTCGGCGTCAGTCGGCGAAGCCCAGACCCCAGCCGCCGTCGATCGTGATCTGCTGGCCGGTGACGTAGGCGGAGGCGGGCGAGGCGAGGAACAACGCCAGTCCCTTCAGGTCATCGGGAAACCCGACCCGGTGCATGGGAATGAACTTGCCGACGGTCTCCTGGGTTTCGGGTTTCTTGGCGTGACCGCCGCCGATGTTGGTGACGATGAAGCCGGGCGCAATCGCGTTCACCGTGATGCCGTACGCGGCCAGTTCCAGGGCCACGCAGCGCGTCAGGTGGAAGGCACCGGCCTTGGCGGCCATGTAGGCCGAACCGATGGCGGGCTCCACCTTGTCCGCGGCCAGGGAGGTCGTGACGATGATCCGGCCGGAACGCCGCGGGCGCATGTTGCGGGCGGCCGCCCGCAGGGTTGCAAAAACGCCGTTGAGATTCACGTCGATCACGCGGTTCCAGCGCTCGTCGGTGTAGTTCTCCAAGGCCCCCTCGGGCACGCGCTTGCGCTCGGCGCCCACCCAGCCGTCGACGAATCCGACGCCCGAATCGACTCCGGCATTGGCGAAGACCACGTCGAGGCGGCCATAGAGTTTGGCCGCGGCATCGATGGCGGCATCCAAAGCGGCGTGATCCGTGACATTGACCGCTGCGCCGCGCACGTCGTGCCCGGCGGCGGTCAGCCGCGCCGCCTGCTCCGCGACCTGCGCAGCGTTCAGATCCAGCAGGGTGACGCGCGCGCCGTTTTCCGCGAGCGCCTCCGCGTATGCGAGGCCCAGGCCGCTGGCGCCTCCGGTCACCACCACGCCATAACCACGCACTGCAAACAATTCCGAAATCTGCATCGCCGCCCCCTGTTCTGGACCTGCACCTTGGGGCCGCATATTACAATGAAGCGTGCGATCCGGATCCCGCCGTATTTATCTGCCGCACGCCCCCTTGCGCCGGGCGCGCCGGATCGTGGCCGTCTTCCTCGTGGCCGGCATCCTCGCCGGTGCGGCCGCCGGGACCGCGCGGGCCGCCAGCGCGGCCGCGCAACTGGCTCCCGATGCGCGCCCGATCCTGGTGCTCGAGCCGCCACCGGGCCCGTTGCTGCTGGTACACGCGGCGCGGCGCGGACCACTGCCGTCGGCCTGGCGCACCTCCGAAGCGGATCGCGGCTTCAATCAGGCACTGCTGATGCAGTTGTCCCAGTCCGCCACCAACTGGCCCTGGCGGACGCTGGTCGTCAGCAGTTCGGGTCCGCAGAGCGACAGCCAGCTGCAGACCCAGGTGGGTGGGGACGCGGTGGTCGCCGTGCTGCGCGCTGAGCTGGTGGACCTCGAAGGCAAGGTGGAGTACCACCTGCGAATGGAGCTCACGACGGTGCGGGCCATCGCCACCAGCCACGAGAGCCGCGTGGTCGAGCGGGTCGACTACGTCGCGCGGCCGCTGGCCGCGGACAGCGCCCGGCCGCGCCGCAGCGTGGCCCATTTCGTGATGGATGGCGCATTGGACGCA
>Ga0302314_10008007_pt1 | contig 18898 bp, 20 predicted proteins | sample III_Palsa_N2_3_FD_200533 | JGI IMG/M metagenome (GOLD analysis project Ga0302314, IMG submission 200533) | Peat permafrost microbial communities from Stordalen Mire near Abisko, Sweden - III_Palsa_N2_3 | ecosystem: Environmental > Terrestrial > Soil > Palsa > Peat permafrost | place: Sweden...
TTCGGCGGCGTACTCATCACACCCAACCCCAACCCCAACGCCACCACCCCAACAACCCACGCACTCGGCGCCCCACCAACCATACCGCCGCGCCCACCACGCGGAAGCAGCAACGCACACGCCACAACCAACACGGACAACACTGCCACGCTAAGCAGCTGCGCATGAGTCGCCACAAACTGATTCTGCTTGAACCCAATCCCAAAGTTAGCCACCGCACCCAGCACGAACACCAACCCCATAACAGCATCGCCAACGCGCCCCAGCCACGGCGCATCGGCCTCAGCCGGATACAGCGCCTCCACCAGCGCAATCGAAACCCCCATGCTCCAGAACGCATGAAGATTCACCATAAGCAGCGTCCACCACGCCCCAATCCCCAGTGCCGGCATATACGCAGGAACAAGCAGGTGCAGGTGCATCTTCAGGTAATCGTGGTTGAACAGCGACTGCGTGATCAGTCCCTCCGCAATCAACGCATACGCCACACCCAGCAGCAGCATCGTCGGCCATCCACGTCCAACTCGCCGCGTCACCTCGCGAAGCAGCACCGCACCGCCGCCGTACATCGGTACCAACACAATCAGCGCGGGCAACAGCTTCAGCGGCAGATCGCCCAGCAGATACTCCGCCACCAGCGGAGCCACAAACAACAGCGTAATCACGGCAGAGATATTCTTCTTCGGCGCGACCATAGCCGTCCTTTCACAATCTGAAAAATCCTGCCGAATCGGTCCGCACCACCCCAACAATCTATCCCAGCCGCCCCTCAGCCTCTTTCGTCGCCTCATAAATCTGCTCGAAGCTCTCAATCGCATACAACACCGGCTGCATCTTGCTCACATCCACCACCGTATCCAGTACGCGGTCCAATTCAAAATCCCTCACCTCAACCTTACCCTCCACCACCTGCGTACACTCGCCATGCGACGAGATCAACCCGCTCCCATACACCTTGATCTTCCCCTGCTCCCGGATCACGCCGAACTCCACCGTAAACCAGAACAGCCGCCCCATCCGTTCCAAATCTTCCTGGCTCGTCAACCCCGCGCAGACCTTCCCATAGTGCTCCAGGAAGTCCGCAAACACCGGATGCGCATGCATCGGCACATGCCCAAACACATCATGGAAGATGTCCGGCTCCGGCGTGTACTCCATCGCCTCGCGGCTGCGTATCCAGGTCGTCGTCGGAAACATCCTAGCCGCCAGCATCTCGAAGAAAGCGTCCGCCGGCAGAAACCCGCTCACCGGCGACGACTGCCACCCTGTCCGCGGCTGCAACCGCGCGCTCACCGCAGTCAGATCCGGCAGCCGGTCCACCTGCAACCCAATCTGCTTGAAACCATCCAGATACTCAGCGCACGCATGTTGCTCCAGCTGCGGCAGCCGCCGCGACACCAGCTCGCTCCAGATCGCATGTTGCTCCGGCGTATACCCCGCCCAATCCTGCCGGATCAAAAACGGCTCAGCCGCGCGAAGCTTCCCGGAAACTTGCGGCGTAGCTACTGTAGCGCACATGCGAAACCCCCATCTGATTCACCGCGCTTCGACGCCGTTCAGCGCAACCTACAGTTACAGCTTCGCCCGCAACGGCATACCCGTATCGATATAAGCCAACTCCGCCGCCTGCGGTTCAGTCTTCAATATCTGGTGATGCAGGCAATAAAGCGCCAACTCCAGCCTGTCTGAAACACCAAGCTTGTCGTAAATCTTGCGCAGGTAGTTCTTGATCACCTGCTCCGTCGTCCCAATCTGGTAGGCGATCTCCTTGTTCCTCATCCCGCGCGTGATGCACGTAATGATCGACAGCTCCTTCTCCGACAGTCTCGGCTGCGTCCGCGGATTGGTCAGGTTCGCCGCCTGCGCCCGGTACGCATCGATCACCCAACTCACCGACTGGTTGTCGATCCATGTCTCGCCCGCCGCAATCTTGCGCACGCACTTGATCAGCAGGTCCGGTGAGATCGACCGCGGCACCACGCCACGCACCCCGCGGCGATACAATTCCACCGTATTGTTCTCGTCCGTCTCCGACACCTGAACAATCAGCTTGGCCTCCGGCGCGCGCCGCACAAACTGCGGAATCGCATCGATGGTCCCCGCGATCAGACGGCCTTCCAGCACCACCACATCGGTCGGAAACCGCTGCAGCGCGGCGTACAGGTTGTCCAGCGTCTCCGCCTGGGCAACCACCCGTATATCGTCTTCCAGCGCAAACACCTTGCGCATTCCAACGCGATAGATCGCCTGCGAATCCGCAAGAATAATCCGGATCGCCTGCTCCGGCATCTCGGACTCGTCTTCCAGCATTTCCTGGCCCATATTCAAAATCTCAGCACTCATAGATGCTCAGCCTTTAAGAGAGTAGTCATCGATCACCGCGGCCGCCATATTCTTGTCGGCGGTCCGTTCATGGCGAACAATTCTTCCAACGCAGTGAAGTGTTACATCCTCGCCGCCACCCATGATCGCAGCCGGCATGGTCAGCCGAAACGAGACCTGGCTGTCGACGGGGGGAAGATCCACGGCACTAAAAAGTAGTCCATTCGCAGATACATCCTCGGTAACCGCCTTGTACTCGCGCTCCTCCGTCGCCAGGACGATGTCCAGGTGCAACGGGAAGCGTACGGAAGTCCGTACAGGGTCTGTTCCAAGAACTTGGGGGGAAACTGGCAAGGCTCTCCTTCAGCAACTGCGTGCGTACTTCAGCAGATGCCTGACCACGCCTAGATTCTACCCGACGCCCCGTGCCTGTGCCATCACAAATTTGTGGGAGACCGCGCAATATCTACGCTGAAGGCCACAATCCAGCCGAGCCACCGACCCACGTCCGGTCGCGGTTATGGTCCACGCCCATCATCAACCCCCGCCCCATTCGCACCAGGCTTAGCATCGGCCGCATCGGTTGTGTCTCCGGCCATACATAAAGAATCCGTATCTCCGCCTGCGTCGGACCCTCCGGCGTCGCGATCACCGGCTCAAATGCGACCCGCGCCTGCAACAGATAGTTGTGCCGTTCCGCGGCTGCAACCGCCGCCAGCTCCGCATCGCTCGGCGCAAACTGCACTCCCTTGCCCGCAAACGAATACAACGGTTTGAACACCCACTGGCTGCGGTCTTCCGGCAGCCGCTCCCGCCCCACGCCCGCATACCAATCGTCCAAAAACACCGCCGCCGGCACTGCCGCATGGTCCAAATAAGGAATCGAAAATTTACTTACCCGAAAGTACCAGTTCGGATGCCCCGCCCACTCCACCTGCAACTCATCGCGATAATCGAATGGCAGCGCAATCTTCTTCCGCTCCAACTCATCCACGATCACCCGGTTATAGATCCGCTCAATCGGCACCAGCGTTCCTCTGCGCTCCTCGCGATAGAAAAGCTTGTTCCCCTCCTTCACCAGCTTCGCCACATCCACCGTCTTGATCCCCAGCTTCCGCTCATGCACGCGAAAGTCCGGCAGCGTCTTCTGCGTCTCCGGCATTACCTCCGCCAGCACCACATTCTCCGGCTCATGCTCCCCAACAATCACCTCCCGCAGCAGCGACCAATATCCCGCCTCATCCAGACCACCCAAAAAATACTCCAACTCCGGCGCCAACCCATACACATCGATATATCCCTGCGACAGCTCCGCTTGGTACCCATAGATCGAAGGAAACGCCTGCATCTCCACCAGCTTCGGCTGCAACTCCCCCTCCGCGTCCCGCACCAGCCCAAAGTCCACCGTCATAAAATGCGGATGCCCATCTTCATTCGGCACCCGAAACGCCTCCGGAATCGCCGCCCCCGACTCCTCCCTATACCTCGCATTCCCCAACAACTGCGCGGTCATTTCGACCCCCGCATCCACCATCCGCTGCATCAACTCCGGCGCAAAAAAACAAGGCGTCTCCGCAATCCGAAACTCGATCTTCGTCTGCGTCCGCTCCTCCATCAAGCGCAGCAACGCCGCATACTTCGCCTCGGTAAACCGCGCATTGAAGTCACCGCGATAAGGCTCAATCATGCGTGATCTCTATCCTCTCAACTCTGTCATCTCGACCGAAGGCCGCGCTTTTTGCGGCCGCAGTGGAGAGATCTGCTTCTTGCACCACGACACCTCTAAGCCTCAATCAAAAACTTCCCCTCACGCATGATCTGTTCTTCCCCATCCGCCCCACCCAGCCAGATATTGAACTCCAGCCCCACCACATCGATATGCGTCGTCGACCTCCACGGAGCCCCCGTATGGTTCCCATAAGGATCGCCGAACGCAATATGTATCCCCGGAAACTTCTCATCCTGCAATATATTCCCAATTACTTTCTTCACCCCGATATTGGTCCCAATCGCAAACTCCCCCACCCGATCGGAGTTCGCATCCGTATGCGTATAAGTCCAGAACTCCCGCTCCAACTCCTTATTCTCACAAGTAACCGCCGTAATCCGGTTCGCCTCAATCTCAATCGTCAACGGCGTCTCCCGCAAAATCCCATACTTCACGCAAAGATAATCCCCCACCACACCGTCCACCACGAACCGCCCGTTCACCTCACCTGGAGCCGTAAAGCACTCCCCGCCCGGCAAATTCCCCCACTTCTCCGTACTGATAATCCCAGAAGTCTTAAACCACTTATATTCCGGATTTAATTCCGCCCGAATATCCGTCCCCGCCGCAGTAGTCGCCCTCACATAACTGGCCTTCCGTACTTTATCCAGCACCACCTGGCTCAACCGGTCAACCGCGTTGAAGTCCGCGCGCATCCCCTCCACCATCACCTCAGGAGTAATGCTCACCATGTGCGCATGGCGCATATGCCGCCGGTTCACCACATCGGTCATATCCATCCGGCTGCGCAACTCATTCGGCTGCACCTGCACCGCAAAAATACTCACCTGCGACGTCTCCATATCCTGCAAAACTTCAACAGGCATCCCCACCAGCGGACGCGGCGCAATGTCCTCCAGCACAAACCCATGCCAAGCGCACCCGATCGCCTCCAGCTCCGCCGCAATCGCCGCCGCGATCGTCAGTGTCGCCACGTCGGTAATCACCGTCACCTTCTCGCTCGCCGCAATCCGCAAGCAAGTCGTCACAGCATTCCGCGCACCCTCCCGAAACTCCTCTGGAAACGCCACCGCCAGCAAATCAGTCGTCACCGCATAACCCATCTTTTCTCTATCCTCTACTCTCTATCCTCTACACTCTGCTTCTACAGCCCCGCCTTCGTCTCCGCCGCCATATAGTCCACAACCTTCACCAAACTCCCCGTCTCCCGAAACACCGCCAACTGCCTGTCCGCTCCAGACCCTTGCTTCAACATCGTCTTCACATACCCAATCGCCTGGCGGCAATCCAACTCATCCACTACATCGTCGATGAACGCCAGATACTCCAGTATCAACTCATGCTCCGGCACCTCCTGCTCCTTGCCAAAGTCGATCAGCTTACCCTCCAACCCATACCGCACCGCGCGAAACTTGTTCTCCATCAGCAGCGCCCGCGAGTATTGCCTGAAGTCGATGTTCCTCTCATGCAACTGCCACAGCTTCGCCGCAGTAGCCTGTATCAACGCCGCAATCGCCACCGTCTCCTCCGCGCGCAGCGGAATATCGCACACCCTCACCTCCACCGTATCGAAGAAAGGATGCGGCCTCACATCCCACCAGATCTTCTTCGCGTTATCGATGCAGTTGGTCTTGATCAACAAATTTACATAGCTCTCAAACTCCGAGTAAGTCGCAAAGCTATCCGGCAAATTCGTCCGCGGAAAATGCTCGAATACCTTCGCCCGATAGCTCTTATATCCCGTCTCCATCCCCAGCCAGAACGGCGAGTTCGTGCTCAATGCCAGAATATGCGGCAGAAAATACCGCAGCGAGTTCATAATCCGGATTGCCGCCTCACGGTCCTCGATCCCCACATGCACATGCAGCCCAAAGATAAGATTCGACCGCGCCACCAGCTGTAAATCTTCTACTACCTTGTCATACCGCGGGTCCGGATAAATCTCCTGCGACCGCCAATCCGCAAACGGATGCGTAGCTCCCGCCACCAGCACCAGCCCATTTTCCTCAGCCAGCCGGATCATATTTCGCCTCAGGTCATAAATATCCTCCCGCGCCTCTTCAATATTTCTACAAACCCGCGTCCCTACCTCAATCACAGACTGATGCATCTCAGCCTTCACCCGCTCTTCCAGCCGCAGCTTCCCCTGCGCCAGCATCTCCGTCTGGATATGCGACCGCAAGTCCCGCGTCTCCGGATCGATCGTCTGATACTCCTCTTCAATTCCCAACGTAAATGTAGGTCGCATCGTCGTCCCTCAATCAATCCCTTTTGTTTTTCATTCCGTAGGAATCTGCAGTTGCACTTGCTTTTGCTTGTCTTGTTGTCATCCCCGAAGGGGATCTGCTTCTTCTTTTGCTCTTGCTTTTCTTTCTTCCATTCCCGCAGGGAATCTGCTTCTTGCGACTTCTACTTCAGCGGCTTATCCTGCTTCACCGCCGACTTCACTGCCTTACTCACCGCACCTTTCGCCAACTCCGTCTCCGCAACCTTCTTCGCCTTCAACGGCTTCGTCTCGCCCTTCAAAAACCCAGACCACCGCAACTCCGGCAACGTCCCCGCGAGTGAAGCCTTTTTCACCGCCAGCTTCGCCACCTTATCCACGATCCACTCAAAGCTCTCCTCACCCACCGAGTGCCTATCCGCATCCGGCGCCGGGTTCATAAAGTCGATGGCATATGGCACACCATCCTCCACCGCGAACTCCACGGTGTTCAAGTCATACCCCAGCGCCCGGCACAGCGTCAGCGCATCCTTCTCCACGCGCTTCAGCAGGGCCTTCGGATACGCCGGCGGGTCCAGCACATACCGCTCCGCATGGGGCCGCCGAGGATCGTACGGCATAATCCGCACCTCCTCCTGCCCTACCACATAGCACCGGAAATATTCCTTGAAATTCACCGCCGCCTGCAGCGTCATACAAAGATCGCGCGTCTGGTCATACGCCGCAAAGAACTCTTCCGGCGAATGCACATGAAACACATCCCGCCACCCGCCGCCATCGAACGGCTTCAGAAACGCTGGAAACTTTACATATTCGAAGATCGAATCCCAATCCAGCGGATACTGCAGGTTCCTCACCGACTTGATATTGATCTCCGGCGGAAAGCTTTTGTGCGGCAGCAACACCGTCCGCGGCACAGCCACACCCAACTTGTCCGCCAGCGAGTAGTTGAAGAACTTATCATCCGCCGACCACCAGAACGGATTATTAATAACCTGCGTCCCCGTTAAAACCGCATTCTTTAAATAAGCCCGATAAAACGGCATATCATGCGAAATTCTGTCGACGATCACCGCATAGCCGCACGGCTTCGCCATCTCCACGCCGCCCACCTCCACAAACTCCGCATGGACCCCATCCACCTCCATCGAGTTGATGCGCTCCACCAGCACCCCCGGAAACGTATTCTCCATCCCAAACAAAACACCAATCTTCTTCATCACCACTCCCTCGTCTTTCCTAACTCGCTAACCAGCTAACCGCTAACTCGCTACAAGTAAACCTGCGCCATCCTCTGCCACCAAGGCCAATCGTGTCCGGTATCGTCGCCCCACACATCCAGCCTTACCGGAATATGTTTCGCCCGCATCTCCGCCGCCAGCCGCTCGTTATCATTCCAGCACTGGTCGTGGACACCCGTAGCCAGCACATACGCGTTATGCCGCATCTTCTCTAAATAAGCGTGGTCGCAGATATTCGGCACATAATCCAGCGGCATATTGAAATAAACATCGTCGCTATAGTATCCAGGCAGAAATCCCAGCCCCTTCAAGTCATAAGCCCCACTCATCGACAAACACCCGCTAAACAGATGCGGATGCCGCAGCGCGATATTCACCGCATGATATCCACCAAAGCTGCAACCCACCGACGCCAAATGCGGCCGGTGGTTGATCTTCCTCACCAGCGGCAGCACCTCGCGCAAAATATAGTTCTCATACTGGATATGCCGTGCGATCCGCCAATCCGCCCCGACGCCGCGGTTATACCAGCTCTCCCCATCCACGCTGTCCACGCAGAACAGCTGTAGCCGCCCACCCTCAATCTTGTCTCTCACGGCATCCACCATGCCACGGTCTTCAAACTCGAAGAACCGCCCGCCCGACGTAGGGAACACCACCGCCGGCAGGCCGTCATGCCCGAACACCAGCAGCTCCATATCGCGCCCCAACTCCGGCGACCACCACTTGTGATAATCCCGCCTCATGCTCGCCTTTCCATTCCCTCTGATACTCTGAGGCCCGGCCTTCCATGGATCCGATTCCAGACAACCTCGACCACGATCTCGACGACAATCCCCGCTATCGTGTCCTGCACGACTTCCGTTCCCGCTTCCTGCCCGGCGCCCGCAACATTTCAATCTATCTCCCTGAAGCCTACCGCATCGAGCCCCATCGCCGCTTCCCCGTCTTCTATCTTCACGACGGCCAGAACCTCTTCGACCCCCGAACCTCCTACCTCCCCGGCCACACCTGGCGCGCCCACACCACAGCCGACCGGCTCACCGCCGCCGGACTCATAGAGCCCCTCATTCTCGTCGGCGTCGCCAACACCGGCATCCGCCGCATGGACGAATACACCCCCACCCGCGACCCCAAACTTGGCGGCGGCGAAGGCGCCCTCTACGGCCAGTTCCTCATCGAATCCCTGCTCCCGCACATCAACACCGGCTTCCGCACCCTCACCATCCCCGCCAACACCGCTCTCGGCGGCTCCTCGCTCGGCGGCCTCATCTCGCTCGCCCTCGGCCTCGCCCACCCGGAGACCTTCGGCAAACTCGCCGTCATCTCCCCCAGCATCTGGTGGAACGGCCGCAGCATCCTCACCCTGCTCGACCAGGCCCATCCCAACCCCCGCCCCCGCATCTGGCTGGACATGGGCATGGCCGAAGGCCTCCGCCACCTCCGCGACGCCGACCTCCTCCACCGCCGTCTCCTCCAGCGCGGCTGGCGCGATAGCCCCACACCCAACGCAGACCTCCACTACCTCCGCGTCCCCGGTGGCCTCCACACCGAGGACGCCTGGGCCGAGCGCTTCGGCGAAGTCCTCCGCTTCCTCTTCCCCGCCCGCTAGCCTCCGGCCTTACTGCTACTGCGCCGCAAACTTCAGCTTCGCAAGCTGGATCCCATCGAACCCCGGCTTCACCACCGCCAGGTAAAGCTGCTCGCCATCCTGCACAATCTCCGGCGCCGCCCCCACAGTCAGCGTCTCCACCAGGTACTTGTCGTCAGCCTTCCCAAAGTCCAGCGGGTCCTTCGACCGGTACACCTTGAACTGCGACTTCGCCCCATAAAACTGATTGCGCAGCAGGTAGTAATACTCCGTCGCCTTGTCGAAATAAACCCACGGACACTCTGCGCTGAACCGGCCATCCCCACCCGATCCGCCATACGCCACCTTCACCGCCGCGCTCCAATGCACCATGTCCTTCGACGTCCGCGCAAACACATATCCTTTGTTATCCGGATATGCCGAGTAGTACACGTAGTACATGTCACCGATCTTCCGCACCATCGGGTCGCGAGTATTCGTCCCCGGACCTTCGCCAAACATTCCAGACCTCCCGTACGGCCCCAGTTGCCGCGCAAACGTCTTGCCGTCCTTGCTCTTCGCCATCGCGATATGGTCCCACTCGCCGTAGAGCATGATGTAGTCCGTGCCTTCCTTGAACACGTAAGGGGCCTGCAAGCCGCCTTCGGTCTCGCCGAACCCCGGATCCGCCATCATGGCTATCCCCATCGGCTTCCAGTCCACATCGGTCAGCTTGTCCGCCTGCCAACGGTAAAACAGCCGCGTCTTTCCGGGAACCAGCGTGTTCCGAATGCACGACCATAGCTGCCACGTCCCATCCGCCGCCTGCCAAATCGCAAAGTCCACCGGCTGCTCCTTCGGAGACGACAAGGCTCCCAAATCCGGCGCATGAGAGATTGACCAAAACTCCCCATCCACCACCGGCACCAGCACCGGCTTATCCTGCCCACGTAAGCCCCCACAGACGCCGCCCAACATCATGCCAATGACCACCGCCCTCATTACCCGTGCTCGCATCACATCTCCTGGATATTGCAAGGGAGAAATATATCCTCCATCGAAGCCAAAGTCCACACGCCTCTACTCATTACTGACTGTGCCCCATTTGCGATTTCCCCGAAAATCCGCGATACTTAGTTGTTCGGGTGTACTTAGGTCTGCGGTTAACGCTGTTCCACTCGACCGCATCGTCCCTTAGAACAAAAATTGCAGTTTGAGAGGATCTACCCCTGTGTTGATGATTCGTCTGGCGCGCGTTGGCGCCCGCAAGCAGCCCCATTACCGTGTCGTTGTCATTGAAAAGGACCGCGCCCGCAACGGCCGTTCCGTCGAAGTGGTTGGCACCTACAATCCCCGCACCAACCCCGCCAGCGTCGACCTCAAGACCGACCGCATCGACTACTGGACCGGCAACGGCGCCCAGCTCTCCGACCGCGTCGGCAAGCTCCTCGCCAAGTACCAGCCGGCAGCTGAGATCGAAGCCGTTCCCGAAGCCGCTCCCGTCGCTTAAGGTTACTTCCGAGTAAACCTTTGGGAGGTTCTATGTGCCCAAAGATTGCAAAAACTCACAATCCTCTCACGTAGACTCGCCTCACGAGTCCCCGCAAACACGGGGCTTGTGGCAGGGTCTTTTCGGCATCCGCCACTCTCTGCCTGTACTACACTTTGTGCCGTGACCTTCGGTGTTACTCAGACCTCCCGCATCGCACTAAAGGAGGCTGCAAGCACCAAAAGTCGCAACATGGTTAATTCTTCCGAGGTGAATGAGTGACTGAGAGTTTGGGACCAGATGTTAGCAAGGATGCTGTTCCGGGTATGCAGATATTAATGACCGAGATCGTGAAGGCGCTGGTCGACGAGCCCGCCGCGGTCGATGTTCAGGCCATTCCCGACAACGATGTCACGGTGCTCCGGCTCCGTGTTGCAGCCGGCGACGTTGGCAAGGTGATCGGCAAACAGGGCCGTACGGCGCGCTCGCTGCGCACGATCCTCAGCGCCGCCAGCATGAAGTATCGCCACCGCTTCGCCCTTGACATCGTCGAAGCAGAGGGTGGCGGTCACGGCTCCTCTTCGGACTCAGACGACTAGCTTTTTCCCCCCAATGTCCCCTTGGGCGTAAGCTTGCCTTTGGGGGAGATTCCGGGATCGCAATGCTTGATCCATCTATATCCGGCTGGGTGGCCATTGCCAACCTCCTGCGTCCCCAGGGACGCAAGGGCGAACTCCTCGCCGACCTCCTCACCGACCTCGAACTGGACACCCAGTTTCGCCCTGGACGCCTTATCTCCCTCGCCAAACCTGGAGCTGTGGTGCCCAACACTGCCCCTATCGCCCTCGAAGCCCATTGGCTCCCCCTCGGCAAAAACGCCGGCCGCATCGTCCTCAAACTGGCCGGCTGCGACACCATCTCCCAGGCCGAACTCCTCGCCGGCCAACAGGTCATGGTCCCCGCAGAAGATCTCCCCACCCTCGATCCAGACACCTACTACGTCAGCGACCTCGTCGGCTGCACTCTGTTCAACGGAAATGTCGCCGTCGGCACGATCGTCGACGTCCAGTTCGCCATGGCTCCCGACGGCAAAACCCGCCTCCCCGAAGCCGCCCCACTCCTCGGCCTCGAACTCCCCGGCGTTCCCGAACCCATCCTCATCCCCTTCGTCCTCGCCCACCTCGAATCAGTCGACCTCGCCACCAAACGCATCCACATGCACCTCCCCGAAGGCCTCCTCGACCCACCACAATAGCCGCATTGCCTTCTCTACTCTCTACTCTCTATCCTCTACACTTTGCCTTTATGCGCTTCGACATCCTCACCATCTTTCCCGGCTTCTTCACCAGCCCGTTCACCGACGGCGTCGTCGCCCGCGCCCTTCGCTCCGGCATCGCAGAGGCCCACACCCACGACCTCCGCGCCTTCACCCACGACCGCCACCGCACCGTCGACGACCGTCCCTTCGGCGGCGGCGAGGGCATGGTCCTCAAGCCCCAGCCCATCTTCGACTGCCTCGAATCCCTCTCCGTCACCCCCAAAAAAACCCGCGACACCACCCACGAATCCGTCATCCTCCTCTCCGCCCAGGGCAAGCGCTTCACCCAGGCGACCGCCCGCCGCCTCGCCACACTCTCCCGCATCGTCCTCATCTGCGGCCGTTACGAAGGCGTCGACGAACGCGTCTCCCAGCTCCTCTGCGACGACGAGCTCTCCATCGGCGACTACGTCCTCTCCGGCGGCGAGCTGGCCGCAGCCGTCCTCCTCGACGCCACCGTACGCCTCCTCCCCGGCGTCCTCGGCCACGCCGACTCCAGCAAATACGAATCCTTCGGCGAAGGCGACTCCGATCTCACCAACCCAGAACATTGTCATCCTTCGCGCAGCGGAGGACCTGCTTCTAATACCGTCGACGACGCCCAACTTCCGCCCCGCACCACCAACGCTGCCGCCGGCCTCCTCGACTACCCCCACTACACCCGCCCCGCCGAATTCCGCGGCGTCCCCATCCCCGAAGTCCTCGCCGAAGGCGACCATGCCGCCATCCGCAAGTGGCGTCGCCAGGCCGCCCTCGCCAAAACCCTCACCAACCGCCCCGACCTCCTCATCCCCGCCCACCTCAGCGACGACGACCGCGAGTTCCTCGCTAACCTCGGCTTCAACCCCTAAACAACAAAAGCCGGGTGCCCTACCCTCGACTCGCAGCCCTATCGCGAGGCAGGGTGGGGTATCGCGAAGCGACCGCTCTCCTTGACACCACCCATAAATCGTCATCCTGAGCGCAGTCGAAGGACCCCGAAGGTCTCCGCACGACCCAAAACGGTCAAACCTTTCTCCCAACAACCGCTGCCGGGTGCCCCATCCTCGACGCGCGCCTTTGCGCAGCAGGGTGGGGTATCGCGCAGAGCGCGACCGCTTTCTTCTATAGCGCAAACCATCTTCCATTCCAAAATTTGATACAGTTGCGCCATCATGCTGAGATCGCTAACCATATTCGCTCTTCTCACCGCTACCTCCATCTCAGCGCAAACTCCATCACGCATCTCGGACACCATCACACCGGATAGCTGCAGGTTCACCTTCGAAGACGATCCGATCCCAAACTGCCTGGTGACGATTGGATCGCACACATACATCGCAGCACCCTATCGCTCGCGGCTCGACTTCAACAAAAACGTCACTCCTCCAATGGCAGCACACTATGGCCTGGCCTGGGTGATCGGCGGAAACAGGTTCATGTATGTCGACCACTCGGGTCTCGTCCGAATCAGCGATGCCGTCGAGTTCGATAATGGACCTTCCGACTTCCACTACGGCTTAGTCCCGGTTCATGCGAATGGAAAGTACAACTACGCCAATCCCTCGGGCACGCTCTTGTTCACTCAGGGCTTCGATTGGAGCAGCCCGTTTGGGGCCGGTCGTGCTTACGGCTGCGTCGGTTGCCGCAAAATATGCCGCTATCCCCCATCTGAATGGGGCGAATGCGAAGACATCGATATCAGCTGGGTCGGCGGCCAGTGGTTTCGACTGACCCCCGACGGTCGCGCCCTCGAATTGGCGCAGCAGCGACTCTACAAATGGATGCTCGACCCCGGCGAGCAAGCAAACCCCACATTTCACCGCTAAGCTCAAAACCTAGGTGTCTCGGCATAATTTCCGCACCAAAATCGCCCAAATTCATGTAAACTGAATCCTGCGACTTTTCGTAAGGAATCAACATCATGTCCATCCACCCCATCATGCAGAAGCTGGCCGACAAGCTCCAGCGCCACGACCTCCCCGACTTCGCCGCCGGCGACACTGTCCGCGTACAGGTAAAAATCAAGGAAGGCGACAAAGAGCGCCTCCAGGCCTTTGAAGGCATGGTCATTGCCATCAAGAAGGGCCCGCAGGGCTCCTTCACCGTCCGCAAGATGAGCTTCGGCCAGGGCGTCGAGCGCATCTTCCCCTACAACTCCAAGGTCGTCGACAAGGTAGAAAAGATCCGTTCCTACCAGGTCCGCCGCTCCAAGCTCTTCTACCTCCGCGGCCTCCGCGGCAAGGCGGCCCGTCTCAAGGAAGTCGCGCGCGCCTCCTAAACTTTACTCACCTCCAGCACTAAAACCAGCGGCGATCCACCAGGGTCGCCGCTCTTCTTAGTTTGCGTTTCATCCCGCAGGGATCTGTAGTTGCCTTTGCTGTTGCTTGTTCTCCCTACTCCCTACTCTCTGGCTTCCATCACTTTTGCGGCGCAACCGTACCCGTCGTTCCAGTCGCTCCGATAGCTCCCGTTGGCCCGGTCTTGGCAGCCATCGGCGCCGATGTTCCCTTCGGAATCGGCACGCACGGCTGTTCCACGGGAGCCTCTCCCGGCAGCGTCTTCGCCGCCGCCCGCATCATCCCTGCCGGGCAAGGCGCCAACAACAGTGTCGGCCTCAGGTTCTTCGGCACAGGAGGCGGCGCCACCGTGCCCGCTAGCGTCGCATTCGGTTTCGCCCCCGGCCATGAGTATGGCGGCGCACGCAGCGGCCCATACCCCACCACCGGGTACCGCGACGGCAGCGAGAAGTCCCGATCGATCAGCACAAACGCAGACGTCGGTTTCTTCCCCAGAATCTGCTTCTCCGACGCGATCTCCAGCGTATGGTCGCTCACCATCACCGTCAGCACTTTGTCGTTGAACGCGTTCGGCTGCTCCTTCGCCCCAGGAAACGCCACATTCGAGATCACCGCTATCCCCATCCCCGGCACATACATGTAGATGTACTTCAGGTCGGGAATGTCGTAGTTCAGCGCAGCCTTCCCCACAATCCCGTCTACCGTAAACGTCCCCCGGCTGATCGAAACCGGCGTCGCCTTGGGCGGTTTCTCCTTCACTGCCGCAATCTTCTTGCCCTTCTCGTCATAACCCAGTTCCTTCGCCGTCTGGAACACCGGCTTGCCCTTATCGTCGAACACCGGATGCCCGAACTTATCGCGCATCTGCTTCACCGGCGGATTGAACATCGGCTTGGCATCCGGGTCCAGCATCTGCCGTCCCTCCTGGTCCAGCATCGGCGTCGGCGGAAGAACCACAATCTCGGTCGGCCCGGTATACGGCGCCTTCTTGCCCTTCTCCTTCGGATTAGCCGGCGCCACGGGCTTAGCCGCCGCAGCTCCCGCCGCCGGAACTGCCGCTGTGGCTGCAGCTGGAGCCTGTGCGGAATCTGTAGCTGCCGTTGCAGATGGCGCAACCTGCGAAGCATCGGCTGCGGGCGCAGCAGTAGCTGGCGCGGCAGTTTGCGTAGTATCGGCCGTAGGCGGCGCAGCAGGAGTAACTACCTGCGCGGCGTCAGCACCGGGCGCCTGGCCGTCGGCACACACCATCCCGGCCAGCATCAAAAACGCAATCGGAAAGATAGAGAATAATCTAGTAGTTCGCATGGAGCCCTCGGGTAGAGTTTCAATCTTGACCGCTCAGCAAGATCAGCGCCAATATACGCCAGTCTTCTGTGCATGGGTGCTCATTCTGACACGCCCGTACCCTCTCCGCCATACAACTTCGGCTCAACCCCACCCTGCCCAAAAATTGCACCGCCAGATGCTCTAAACTCGACAGTTAGCCATGCCCTCGCTCTTCCCCACTCCCGGCGTCTCCAAGGCAACGGCCAAGCAGCGCATGCTGAAACAGCTCATCTGCTCCAACGCCCCCGAGCAGGCCCTCCGCTACCACGGTTACCGCCTCATCGCCGGTGTAGACGAAGTCGGCCGCGGCGCGCTCTTCGGCCCCGTCGTCGCCGCCGCCGTCATCCTCCCCGAAAAAACCGCCATCCTCGCCCGCATGGGCCTCAAAGACTCCAAACAGCTTGACCGCACCCAGCGCGAAACCCTCGACCGCAAGATCCGCGGCCTCGCTCTCGCCTTTAGCATCGCCGAGATCGACGCCGCCACCATCGACCGCGTCAACATCTACCAGGCCTCCCGCATGGCCATGCTCCTCGCCGTCCAGCAACTCTCCCTCACCCCCGACCACCTCCTCATCGACGCCATGCTCCTAGACTCGCCCCTCGCCCAAACCAAGCTCTTCTACGGCGACGCCCTCTCTCTCTCCATCGCCGCCGCCTCCGTCATCGCCAAGGTCCACCGCGACAACCTCCTCCGCGAACTCGACCTCCAATTCCCCCACTACGGCCTCGCCCAGCACAAAGGCTACGCCACCCCCGAACACCGCCGCGCCCTCGCCGCCCACGGCCCCTGCGCCCTCCACCGCCGCACCTTCGCCCCCGTCGCCGCCGCCGACCCCAACGCCGTGAAACAGGAGCCCACCGCTACCCTCTTTTTTTCATTCCGCAGCGCAGCGGAGGAATCTGCATCTGGCGCCACCACAGATGCGGGTGCCCCCGATCTCTCGCATTTGGAGATCCGGGTTTCCACGTCCGCCACCGGAGTCCCCGCATGATCCGCCTCCTCCTCGTCATCGCCCACCCCGACGACGAATGCTTCGCCTTCGGCGGCGCCCTCGCCCTCGCCGCCAACGCAGGCATCGAAGTCTCTGTCCTCTGCCTCACCGCTGGCACCGCCGGCAGCTATCGCGGCGCCGCCAACTCCGCCGCCGAGCTAGGCCAGCTCCGCCGCGCCGAGTTCGCCGCCTCCTGCAACATCCTCGGCGTCTCCCACCACGAACTCCTCGACTACCAGGACGGCCAGCTCGAACACCAACCCCTCACCAAGCTTGCCGCCGAGATCGTCACCCGTATCCGCACCTTCCGCCCCCACGTCGTCCTCACCTTCGGCGGCGACGGAGCCCTCAACACCCACCCCGACCACACCGTCGTCTCCGCCGCCGCCACTGCCGCCTTCCACTGGTCCGGACATCCCAAACGCTACCCCGCGCTCGGCCCGCTCTTCCAGCCCCAACGCCTCTTCTACGTCACCACCAGCTACTTCCTCCCCGGCCGCCCCGCCCCACTCCCCGCGCCCTGGACGGTCACCCTCGACATCGCCTCCGTCCTCCCGCGCAAGCTCGAAGCCTTCCGCGCCCACACGACGCAGGCCCCACTCCTCACCCAGGTCGAACCCATCTTCCAGCAGTACGGCCGCGAAGAGCACTACACCCTCATCGCCAGCCCCACCGCTCAACCCGCATCACAAGCCATCGACCTCTTCGAAGGCCTCGCCGAATAGCACTTCCGCCCTTTTCATTCCATTCCGTAGGAATCTACAGTTGCCTGTTCTTCCTCTAGGCTCAAACGCTCATAGCTCTGAGCTCATAACAACCCTGTCCTTCCTCACCCCATCCCCCAAACCTCACCCCTCTACAGAATCCGCCTCTAACTCATAACTGAATCAGACCCGCTCTTGCCTCGGCCCCCAACCTCACTTCATCGTCACAGCCGTCGCCGCAACCTCTTTCCCTCTCCGCACCGGAGTCGCCGCTCCACTCAACTCATTCCCTTCCACCACGATCCCGCTCGTCTTCTCTCCATCGGCCTGCAAAAAACAAGCACTCCCCGCCGCCGCGCGGCATCCATGCACCCATGCCCGCCGCACATCCTTCAGCACCACAGTCGCTCGCTGCCCGCTAGGAGCCGTAGCTTCCAAATCTGAAATAACAATATCTTCTACATCGTCGCAAACAATCGCCGGCCGAGCATCGCCCTTCGCCGCGATCAACTCCAACCCCCGCAGCCGCAGCCGCTTCACATGCCGCACATAAAATCCATACGCCGGAAACCGCCCAAAAATAGTCGACTGCGGATAGTTGTTCTCCTTCTCCGGCACCACGTTCTCCGCCCAGGCCTCCGTACCCTGCTCCACCGACGACAGCCTCACATCCTCAATCGTCACATCCTCCACCACATGCCCCGGCACGCCCGTAATCGAGTTCGTCAGCGTCTGCCCAACAGCATCGATCCCGCTGATCAGCACGTTCCGCATCGCAATCGGCGGCGCGCCCGCCTTGGCCTCCGCGCGTGTCCCCAACCGGATCGCAATCGGCGTCCGCACATTCTTCATCCGTATGTTCGAGATCACCACCCCATCCACCGTGCTCCCATCCACCATGTTCAATCCGATCCCCGAGATCACCCGCTCATTCACCGGCCCATCCCCGCTATAAATCACCGAGTTCGAAAACACCAAATTTTCATAAGCCCCATGCGTCTCCGTCCCAATCTTGTATCCATTGCAGCTCGTCGTGATCACGCAATTGGTCACGGTAACATTCCCGCACAACTCCGTCTTCCCATCGACGCCTTCACTCTTCAAACAAATCGCATCGTCGCCCGTGTTGATGTCGCAATCCGAGATCATCACATTCCTGCACCCACTCACATCGATGCCATCCGTATTCGCTCCCCACGCATTGCGCAGCCGAATCCCATGGATCACCACCGACTCGCACCCCACCGGCCGCAGCGTCCATCCCGGCGCGTCCTTGATCGTGATGCCCTCGATCAGCACATTGCTGCAACCCTCTAAATTCACCAGCGGCGATGGCCGCCAGTCCTTCGGCACCAGGTCATTCGACTTCGCCTCTGCATACAACTTGTCCGCCGGATAAGACTTGCCCAGCGGCTGCCAGAACAGCGGCCCCTGCCCATCGATCGTCCCACGCCCCGCAATCGTAATCGCCTCCGCCTTATACGCATAAATCAGATGTGACCCCGGCGCATCATGGTTCTTCGGCCCTCCACCTTGCCCCTTGTAATCCTTCTGATCCAAGCTGCCCAGCAATACCGCACCCGCTTCCAGGTACAGCGTCACCCAGCTCTTCAGCACAATCCCGCCCGTAAGAAACCTCCCCGGAGGCATATACACCACGCCACCGCCGGCCTTCGCCGCCGCATCAATCGCCGCCTGCAAC
>Ga0302314_10008008_pt1 | contig 18897 bp, 19 predicted proteins | sample III_Palsa_N2_3_FD_200533 | JGI IMG/M metagenome (GOLD analysis project Ga0302314, IMG submission 200533) | Peat permafrost microbial communities from Stordalen Mire near Abisko, Sweden - III_Palsa_N2_3 | ecosystem: Environmental > Terrestrial > Soil > Palsa > Peat permafrost | place: Sweden...
GGTCGCCCCCGGCGAGGGCCGCACCCGCCCGTCGGCCGGGGCCGGGGCGTGTCGCCCGGTCGGGTTCATCGCGTCCTGCGCGGCCACGTCCCCCGGCAGCACCACGACCGACACGCCCGGGCCGCCCAGGGCGTGCTGGACCGCGATCCGGCCCATCCGGGGCATCTGCGCGGGCTGGGACAGCAGCTCGCACCAGTCGGCCACGTCCCGGAACAGCAGCTCGGGGTGGGTCTCCTGGAAGTAGCCGGTGCCGATCTGGCCGGTCGGGATGTGGGAGGCGATCGCCAGCACCGACGCCCCGCTGCGCCGGGCGTCGTACAGCCCCTGGACCAGGTGCGCGTTGCCCGGCCCGCAGGAGCCCGCGCACACCGCCAGGCCCCCGGTGACCTGCGACTCGGCCGCCGCCGCGAAGGCCCCCGCCTCCTCGTTGCGCACATGCACCCACTCCAGCGCGCCCTTGCTCCGCCGGATGGCGTCGACCAGCGGGTTGAGGCTGTCCCCGACCACCCCGTAGATCCGGCGCACCCCCGACTGCGCCAGGACCTCCACCAGCTGCTCCGCCACCGTGCCCACGGGTCCTCCTCGCGTTCGTCCCGGTCGGGATCGCCCCCGGTCAATACTGGGGTCAACGCTGGGGGATGGCCGGGCCGCCCGCAACCGGGCCCGAAGCGGCCCCAGCCGCGGCACGGTCCTCGGCCGGCGCGGTCAGGGCGCCAGCGCGATCAGGGCCACCAGGGTGTCGATGACGCCCAGCACCAGCGCGATCAGCGGCACCAGCGCGGCCGATCCGCGCCAGCGCCGTTCCATCGCCAGCCATCCGGCGACCAACGCCACCGGTCCGAGCAGGATGCCCAGGGTGAAGAACCCGGCCACCGCGCACACCAGCGCGATGATCCCCAGGGTCTCGTTGTCGACACGGCTGTTCAGGCTGCCCGGCGTCATGGCGTCCGTCCCTTCGGTCCAGGTTCCCTCTGTCTGCGGACACCTGCCCGCTCCGTCCGGCCTGACGCGGGTGCGGAATTGACACCGTGGAAACAATCGCCGCGGCCAAGTGCCCGGTCGGTGGCCTCCGGCGCCGGTAGGTTGGCGGCTTCGGAGCAACTCCAGGAGGCAGCTGTCGATGAGGCTCTCCCCACACGAGCAGGAACGCCTGCTGATCCATGTCGCCGCCGACGTCGCCCGGGCCAGACAGGGCCGGGGACTGGCGCTGAACTACCCGGAGGCGGTGGCGATCATCACCGTGCACCTGCTGGAGGGAGCCCGCGACGGGCGCAGCGTCGCCGAGCTGATGGAGTCCGGGCGCGCGGTGCTGACCCGGGCGGACGTGATGGAGGGCATCCCGGAGATGATCCGCGAGGTCCAGGTGGAGGCGACCTTCCCGGACGGCACCAAGCTGGTCACCGTCCACGAGCCGATCGCATGAACGGGACGCCGATGACTGAGACGTCTGCGGTCGGGACGCCGATGGTCAGGACGCCGATGGTGCCCGGCGAGGTGCTGCTCGGCGCGGACCCGGTCGGGCTGAACGTAGGCCGGCCGGTCACCGTGCTGGCCGTGGTCAACACCGCCGACCGGCCGGTCCAGGTCGGCTCGCACTACCACTTCGCCGAAGCCAACCCGGGCCTGGACTTCGACCGCGCCGCCGCCCGCGGCCTGCGGCTGAACATCCCGGCCGGTACCGCCGTCCGGTTCGAGCCCGGCCTCCCGGCCGAGGTCGAGCTGGTCCCGCTGGGCGGACGGCGCGAGGTGTTCGGCCTGCGCGGCGAGATCGGGGGAGGGCTGGATGGGTCCGCTGGATGAGCCCGCGCTGCGGTTGTCCCGCCGCCGCTACGCCGACCTGTACGGTCCGACCGCCGGGGACAGGATCCGGCTCGCGGACACCTGCCTGCTGATCGAGATCGAGCAGGACCTGGCCGCCGGGGGCGACGAGGCGGTGTTCGGCGGCGGCAAGGTGATCCGCGAGTCGATGGGGCAGTCCCGGGCCACCCGCGCCCAGGGCACCCCGGACACGGTGATCACCGGCGCGGTGGTGCTGGACCACTGGGGGGTGGTCAAGGCCGACGTGGGCCTGCGCGACGGCCGGATCACCGCGCTGGGCAAGGCCGGGAACCCGGAGACCATGGACGGCGTCCACCCCGCCCTGGTGATCGGTCCGGAGACCGAGGTGATCTCCGGCAACGGCCGGATCCTCACCGCCGGAGCGGTCGACGCCCATGTCCACCTGATCTGCCCGCAGCTCTTCGAGGAAGCCCTCGCCTCCGGGGTGACCACCCTGCTCGGCGGCGGCACCGGACCGGCCGAAGGCAGCAAGGCCACCACGGTCACCCCGGGCGGCTGGCACCTGGCCGCGATGTTCGCCGCCGCCGAGCAGTACCCGGTCAACCTCGGGCTGCTCGGCAAGGGCAACACCGTCAGCACCGACTCGATGCGGGCGCAGCTGCGGGCCGGCGCGGTCGGCTTCAAGATCCACGAGGACTGGGGCGCGACCCCCGCCGTCATCGACGCCTGCCTGCGGGTCTGCGAGGAGAGCGGCGCGCAGCTCGCCCTGCACACGGACACCCTGAACGAGGCCGGCTTCGTCCAGGACACCCTGGCCGCCATCGCCGGGCGCGGCGTGCACGCGTACCACACCGAGGGCGCGGGCGGCGGCCACGCCCCGGACATCATCACCGTGGTCTCGCAGCTCAACATCCTGCCCAGCTCGACCAACCCGACCCGTCCGCATACCCGCAACACCGTGGACGAGCACCTGGACATGCTGATGGTCTGCCACCACCTCAGCCCCAGCGTGCCGGAGGACCTGGCCTTCGCCGAGTCCCGGATCCGCCCCTCGACCATCGCCGCCGAGGACCTGCTGCACGACCTCGGCGCGATCTCCATCATCAGCTCCGACTCCCAGGCCATGGGCCGGATCGGCGAGGTGGTGCTGCGCACCTGGCAGACCGCGCACGTGATGAAGCTGCGCCGGGGCCCGCTGCCCGGCGACGGACCGGCCGACAACCAGCGGGCACGTCGCTATGTCGCCAAATACACCATCAACCCGGCCGTGGCGCAGGGCCTGGACGGCGAGATCGGCTCGGTGGAGGCCGGAAAGCTGGCCGACCTGGTGCTGTGGACCCCGGCCTTCTTCGGGGTCAAACCGGACCTGGTGATCAAGGGCGGGCAGATCGCCTGGGCCCAGATGGGCGACGCCAACGCCTCCATCCCCACCCCGCAGCCCTTCCTGCCGCGTCCGATGTTCGGTGCGATCGGCCGCGCCCCCGCCGCCAACTCGCTGAACTTCGTCACCCGGTCCGCCCTCGACGCCGGGATCGGCGAGCGCCTGGCCGCCAGCCACGGCGTCGGCAAGGCGTTCACCGCCATCCGTGACACCCGCCGGGTCACCAAGGACGACCTGCACGAGAACACCGCCAGACCGGAGGTCACCGTCGAACCCGACACCTTCACCGTGCGGATCGACGGCGAGGTGGTCGAACCCGCACCGGCCGTCGAACTCCCGATGGCCCAGCGCTACTTCCTGTTCTGAGCCGATGAACCCGACCCTGCTGATCCTCGCCGACGGCCGTTTCCCGGCCGGCGGGCACGCCCACTCCGGCGGCGTCGAGGCCGCCGTCAAGGCCGGTCGCGTCCAGGACGCCGCTGGGCTGCGCGAGTTCTGCGCCGGACGGCTGCACACCGCCGGGCTGACCTGCGCCGGGCTCGCGGCGGCGGCCGCCGCCGGACTGCCACCGCTGGAGCTGGACGCCGCCGCCGACGCCCGCACCCCCTCGCCCGCGCTGCGGGCCGTCTCCCGCCGCCTCGGACGGCAGCTGATCCGCGCGGCCCGCGCGGTCTGGCCGGATCCGGCGTTGGACCGGCTCGCCGCCGACCTGCCGCGCGGCGCGCACCAGCCGGTGGTGCTCGGCCTGACCGCCCGGATCGCCGGTCTCGACCCGGCCGCCGCAGCCGCGGCGGCCGCCCACGAGTCGGTCTCCGGACCGGTCGCCGCGGGCGTGCGGCTGCTCGGCCTGGACCCGTTCCAGGCCACCGCGGTCCTCGCCCGGCTCGCCCCCGACCTGGCCCTGGTCGCCGACACGGCCACGGCCGCGGCAGCCGCCGCCACCCGCGACGGCCTGGACGCACTGCCCTGCGCCACCGCCCCGCTGCTGGACCTCTATGCCGAACAGCACGCCGCCTGGCCGGTCCGGCTGTTCGCCTCCTGAGCCCCCAGACCGCCACCCACCCGCGAGGAGACCGCATGCACCGAGACCACGACCTCCCCGCGCCGCTCCCCGGCGCGGCCCCACTGCTCGCGGACGGACACCGCCGCGCCCTGCGGATCGGCCTCGGCGGCCCGGTCGGCTCCGGCAAGACCGCCGCCGTCGCCGCGCTGTGCCGGGCGCTGCGCGACGAACTGGCGCTGGCCGTGGTCACCAACGACATCTACACCACCGAGGACGCCGACTTCCTGCTGCGCAACGCGGTGCTCCCACCCGAGCGGATCACCGCGGTGGAGACCGGCTGCTGCCCGCACACCGCGATCCGCGACGACATCTCGGCCAACCTGGAGGCGGTCGAGGACCTGGAGGCCGAGACCGGTCCGCTGGACCTGGTGCTGATCGAGAGCGGCGGCGACAACCTCACCGCGACCTTCAGCCGGGGCCTGGCCGACCACCAGATCTTCGTGATCGACGTCTCCGGCGGCGACAAGATCCCACGCAAGGGCGGCCCCGGGGTCTCCAGCTCCGACCTGCTGGTCATCAACAAGACCGACCTGGCCGCGATGGTCGGCGCCGACCTCGCGGTGATGGACCGCGACGCCCGGGCGCAGCGCGGCGACCTGCCGGTGGTCTTCTGCTCGCTGGCGGCGGCGGACGGCATCACGCCCATCGCCGACTGGGTCCGCGCCCGGCTGCGCGCCTGGGCCGGGTGACCGCCCGGGTGAGCACCGCCGCCGCGGTGACCGCCGTCGCCCGGATCACCGCAGCCCCGGACGGGCGCGGCGGTACCGCCCTGCCGCTGCTCGCGGGGAACGGCCCGCTCGCGGTGCGCCGCACCACCCACCCCGACTCGGCGACCGCCGCGCAGGTCACCCTGGTCGGTGCGATGGCCGGCCCGCTCGGCGGCGACCGGCTACGGATCGAGGTGCGGGTCCGCGCCGGCGCGCGGCTGCGGGTCACCAGCGCCGCCGCCACCGTCAGCCTGCCCGGACGCGTCCGCGCGCCCGCCCACTACGAGCTGGACCTGCGGGTGGACCGGGACGCGGCGCTGGAGTGGCTGCCGGAACCGGTGATCGCCGCGGCCGGGAGCGAGCTGCGGAGCAGCACCCGGGTCCGGCTGACCGGCAGCGCCCGGCTGCTGCTGCGCGAGGAGCACGTCCTCGGCCGTAGCGGCGAGCCGTCCGGGCGGCTGACCTCCCGGCTGACGGTGAGCCACGACGGCCGGTGCGTCCTCGACCAGTCGACCGACCACGGCCCGGGCGCACCCGGCTGGGACGGACCGGCCGTCCTGGGCGGCCACCGGGCGGTCGGCCTCTGCCTGCTGCACGATCCGTCCCTGGTCGGGCAGCGGCTCGCGGCGGAACCGCTGGGCACGCCGCCCGCCGAGGCCGTGCTGCTGCCGCTGGCCGGCGGCAGCACCGTGCTGGTCACCGGCCTCGCCCCGGACGGCCTGCGGCTGCGGCGGGCCATGCGGCACCCGCTCACGGTCGCCGCCGACCTACATCGCCAAGCCTGGGGCGGAATCGGACGTACCGCCCGTGGGACCTGATCCACGCCGGCGCTGCTCCCGCTGTCGGTCGGCGTCGCCCGCTGGTACACCCCAGCGCCCGGCTCAGTCCTGACACCTCGGCAGCCGCTACACGGACCCGGACCCGGACCCGGCCCCGCGCGGCGTCGGCGGCACGCCGCCGCCGGCCGTCGGCCGGAGGTCGACGCCGAGCAGCTCGGCCAGCCGGGCCAGGGTGTCGTCCGCCGTCCGGTGCAGCACGGTGGCCATGCCCAGGTCGCGGGCCGGGGCCAGGTTGCCGGGCAGGTCGTCGACGAAGACGCACTGCTCCGGGCGCAGCCCGAGCGAGCGCGCCCCGAGCCGGTAGATCTCCGGCGCGGGCTTGCGCAGCCCGACCGAACCGGAGATCACCACGCCGGTGAAGAGCTCGGTGAGCAGCCCGGCGGGGTAGCCGCCCAGGCCCCAGGAGTTGGAGACCAGGCCGGTGGGCACGCCCTGCCGCCGGGCCGCCAGTACCGCCGCGCGCATCCGTTCGTCCGGGCGGACGCCGCCGAGCAGCCGCTCGATCAGGCCGTCCGGCGGGACGCCGAGCAGGTCGGCGAAGCCCCGCTCGAACTCCGGCTCGGCCAGCGTGCCGGTCTCCAGGCCGACCAGCAGCCCCCGGGCGGCCGGGTCGCTCCGGAAGAGCCGCGCCACCCGGTCCGGTCCGATGCCCTCGCGCTCGCCGAACTCCGCGAACGCCTCGAAGACGTCGCTGGTGAGTACCCCGCCCCAGTCGACCAGCAGGCCGGTGATCGATACCGCCTCGGACATGGCAGGGCTCCTCGGTCGGGGTTCGACAGCGTCAGATGTGGAGGCGTCAGATGGGGAGGCGTCAGATGTAGAGCCGGGAGACGGACTCGGCCACGCACACCGGCTTGTCGCCGCCCTCGCGCTCGACGGTCACCCGGGCGACCAACTGCACCCCGTCGGCGACGTCGGTCACCTCCAGCAGCTCCACCCGCCCGCGTACCCGGGAGCCCACCGGCACCGGCGCCGGGAACCGCACCTTGTTGGTCCCGTAGTTGACGCCCATCCGGACCCCGCCGACCGCGATCAGGTCCCCGCAGATCACCGGCAGCAGCGACAGGGTCAGATAGCCGTGGGCGATGGTGGTGCCGAAGGGGCCCTTGGCGGCGAGCTCGGGGTCGGTGTGGATCCACTGGTGGTCGCCGGTGGCCGAGGCGAACTCGTCCACCCGGTGCTGGTCGATCTGGATCCAGTCGCTGACGCCCAGCTCGGTGCCGACCGCCGAGCGCAGGTCGTCGAGGGTGGCGAAGCCCATGGGATTCCTCCAGGAGGGGTGGGAGCAGGGGGTGGAACAGGCAGGGTGTCGACTAAGCGCTCACTTAGCATTGTGGGGGACGCCGCAAGCTGTCAATGCTGGTCATTGACAGCGGGGGCGCGCCTGGCCGAGGCTGAGCGAGCGCTTAGTCACCGCTAGGACGACCGTGCGCCCCACCCGCAAGGAGCCTGACATGCATGTGGACCACGCCATCGACGCGGACGGCCTGCGCCGACGCGTCCTGGCCCTGCTCGCGGAGCACGATCCGGCGGGGGACCCGCTGACCTTCCTCCGGGCCCGCTTCGACGCGGGTCTGGCCTGGGTGCACTTTCCGGTCGGCCTCGGCGGTCTGGGCGCCCCGCGCTCGTCGCAGGCCGTGGTCGACGCCGAGCTCGCCGCCGCCGGTGCGCCCGACAACGACCCGCGCCGGATCGGCATCGGTCTCGGCATGGCCGCGCCCACCATCCTGCGGTACGGCACCGAGGAGCAGCAGGCCAGGCTGCTGCGCCCGCTGTGGACCGGCGAGGAGGTCTGGTGCCAGCTGTTCAGCGAGCCCGGCGCGGGCTCCGACCTGGCCGCGCTGGCCACCCGCGCGGTCCGCGAGGGCGGTGACAGCGCGGACGGCGAGGGCGGCGGGGACTGGATCGTGGACGGGCAGAAGGTGTGGACCTCCAACGCCCACAGCGCCCGCTGGGCGATCCTGATCGCCCGCACCGACCCGGCGGTACCCAAGCACCGCGGCATCACCTACTTCGTCTGCGACATGACCGACCCCGGCGTCGAGGTCAGGCCGCTGCGGCAGATCACCGGCGAGGCCGAGTTCAACGAGGTCTTCCTGACCGGTGTCCGGATCCCCGACAGCCGGCGCCTGGGCGCGGTCGGCGAGGGCTGGAAGGTCGCCCAGACCACACTGAACAACGAGCGGGTGGCCATCGGCGGGCAGCGCGCCCCGCGCGAGGGCGGGATGGTCGGCAAGGTGGCCGCGACCTGGCGCGAGCGGCCGGAGCTGCGCAGCCACGAGCTGCACCAGCGGCTGCTGTCCGGCTGGGTCGCGGCCGAGGTGGCCAGGCTCACCGGCGAGCGGCTCGGCCAGCAGCTGGCCGCGGGCCAGGCCGGACCGGAGGGGGCCGGGCTGAAGCTCGGCTTCGCCCGGCTGGCTCAGCAGCTGAGCGGCCTGGAGCTGGAACTGCTGGGCGAGGAGGGCCTCGGCTACCAGGACTGGACCATGGCCCGGCCGGACATCGTGGACTTCACCGGACGCGACGCCGGCTACCGCTACCTGCGGGCCAAGGGCAACTCGATCGAGGGTGGCACCTCCGAGATCCTCCGCAACATCATCGCCGAACGGGTCCTCGGCCTGCCGGCCGAGCCGCGCAACGACAAGGACCTGCCCTGGAAGGAACTGCCCCGATGACGACCGCACCCGACCTCCTGTACGGCGAGGTGGAGGAGGAGCTGCGGGCCAGCGTCCGCTCCCTGCTCACGGACCGCTGCCCGCCCACCTCGGTGCTGGCCCGCTGCGAGGGCCCGCAGCCGCAGGACCCGGACCTGTGGCGCACCCTCGCCCGGGAGCTGGGCGTCGCCGGACTCCAGGTCCCGGAGGCCCTGGGCGGGGCCGGGGCCTCGCTGCGGGAGACCGCCGTGGTCCTGGAGGAGCTGGGCCGCGCGGTGGCCCCGGTGCCGTACCTGGGCAGCGCGGTGCTGGCCACCACCGCGCTGCTCGGCTGCGACCTGGCCCAGGGGCCGGTGGCGGAGCTGATCGCCGCGCTGGCCTCGGGCGAGCGCACTGCCGCGCCGGCGGTGCCGCTGTCCACCGCGCCGGGGAGCGGCTTCCCGCAGGCGGTGCGGGCCGCCTCCGGTGCGCTGACCGGGCGGGTGACCTCGGTCGCCGACACCGCGCTCGCCGACGTGCTGGTGGTGCCGGCGCTGGGGGCGGACGGGCCGCAGCTGTGGCTGGTGGACGCCGCCGGACCGGGCGTGGAGCTGCTGGCGCGGACCTCGCTCGACCTCACCCGGCCGGTGGCCGACGTCGTGCTGACCGGCGCGGCCGGGCAACTGGCGGCAGGTCCTGGGCTGGCCGCCGAGGCGCTGGAGCGGGCGCTGCTCACCGGGGCCGGGCTGCTCGCCTCGGAGCAGCTGGGCATCGCCGAGCACTGCCTGCGGACCACCGTCGAGTACCTGCTGACCCGGCGTCAGTTCGGACGTCAGATCGCCTCGTTCCAGGCGGTCAAGCACCGGCTGGCGGATCTGTGGCTGGAGATCGCCGGGGCCAGGGCGGCGGCCCGCAACGCCGCCGACGCGCTGGCCGGGTACTCGTCCGCGGCGGAGGTGGCGGACGCGGCGGAGGTGGGCATCGCGGTCGCGGTGGCCCAGGCGCACTGCGCCGACGTCGCCGTCCACGCGGCCGAGGAGTGCGTGCAACTGCACGGCGGCATCGGGATGACCTGGGAGCACCAGGCGCACCTGTACCTGAAGCGGGCCAAGGCCGACCAGTTGGCGCTGGGCACCCCCGGGCGGCACCGGGCGGCACTGGCCGCCCTGGCCGACCTGCCGGGGCCGACCGGCTGAGCCCGGCCGGTCTCAGGTCAGTGCGCGGGGTGCGGCGCGGGATGGGCGCCGGGTGGGCGTCGGGGATGTCGGCGGCGCCCCCGGCGTCACCCCCGGCCGGCCGAGCCCGGCGGCAGCGGCGGGAGTTGGCGGACCGTGCCGATCCAGTGCAGCACCCGGGCCCGCAGCTCGGGCGGGACCGGCGAGCCGGCCGCCGCGCCGAGCCGGGCGGCTGTCTCAGCCAGCTCGCGGGCCTCCTGCGCGCAGCGGCGGCAACCGGCCAGGTGGTGCCGGAAGGTCTCGTCCTCGGCCGGGTCCAGCGCGTTCAGGGCGTAGGCGCCGGTGAGGATGTGCGGGTCGGCGAAGGCCCGCCGGCTCCTGGCCGCCCCGGTCGACTCCGTTGCCTGGTTCACGTCGCTCCCGCGTCTCGCCGCCGTGGCACTGCTGTGCGTTCTTCGGTGGCCATTCGGAGCCGCAGGCTGCCTGGATGGGCCGACCCGCCCGGTCGGGCGGGTCCACTGACGGACAGTCAGCCGGGAGGCCCGCTGTTCTGACCGTGACCCGTCATTTATCCTGCTCGCGAGAGTGCGGCAGGGAGGTGTGGGATGAGTGGGGATCCAGTGTTGGCCGTGGTCGTCCTGGACCGGGGCAGTACTGCCGAGATGCTGCTCGCGGGCGACCTCGACGTCGACAGCGATCCGCTGCTGCGTACGGTGGTCACCCAGGTGCTGATCGACCCGCAGGTCCGGCGGATCATGGTGGACGTCTCGATGGTGGAGTTCTGCGACTCCAGCGGGCTGACCGCGCTGATCCGCGCGCACAGTCGGGCCGAGAGCTTCGGCGTGCCGCTGTGCCTGGTCCGGGTCGGGCCGCAGTTGCGGCGGATCCTCAACCTGACCGGCCTGTGGGACGTCCTGGACTGCACCGGAGTCGAGGACGCCCCCTGAGCTTACCGCTGAGCCGACCGCTCGTCGGCCTGACCGCTCGTTGCGGCTCCAGGTCACCCGGCCTGGACGCCGTGCAGCCGGGAGTAGCTGCCGGGCCTGCGGATCAGCTCGTCGTGCGCGCCGATCTCGGCGATCCGGCCGTCCTCCAGGACCACGATCCGGTCCGCGTTCCGGATGGTGGACAGCCGGTGCGCCACCACGAAGGTGGTCCGACCCCGCATCAACCGGGCCAGCGCCTCCTGCACCAGCGCCTCGGAGCGGGTGTCCAGGGCTGAGGTGGCCTCGTCCAGGACGAGCACCCTCGGGTCGCGGATCAGCGCGCGGGCGATGGCCAGCCGCTGCTTCTGCCCGCCCGACAGCCGCGCCCCGCGCTCGCCGACCACGGTGTCCAGGCCGGCCGGGAGCCGGTCCACGAACTCCAGCGCGTTGGCGTCGCGCAGGGCGGCCCGGACCGCCTCCTCCGGCGCGCCGTCCATGCCGTAGCTGACGTTCTCCCGGATGCTGCCCTCGAACAGGATCGACTCCTGCGGCACGATGGACAGGGACCGGCGGAAGGTCCGCAGGTCCAGGGTCTCCATGTCGACCCCGTCGAGCAGGATGCGCCCGCTGTCCGGCCGCAGGAAGCCGATGGCGAGGTTGAGCACGGTCGACTTGCCCGCGCCGGACGGGCCGACCAGCGCCACCGTCTCGCCGGGGGAGACGGTCAGCGAGAAGTCCCGGATGGAGCGCCGGTCCGCGCCGGGGTAGCTGTACCCGACGTTGTCGAAGCGGATCTCGCCGATCACCGCGGGGGCCTCGGCCTTTCCGGCGTTGTTCTCCAGGTCCGGCGCCTGGAGCACCTCGCCGACCGAGCGCACCGACTCCAGGCCCTTGCTGATCACCGGGACCAGGCTGATCAGCGAGGTCACCGCGCCGGTCAGGGTGGTGAAGAAGGCGCTGAGCATCACCACGTCACCGGCGGTGACGCCGAACTGCCCGCTGTAGGCGAGCCAGGCCGAACCGGCCAGGCAGCCGACGCCCAGGGTGTTCAGGGTGATCCAGGACAGGGCCCCGAAACGGCCGTTGAGCCGGTCCAGCCGCAGCCCCGCGCCCTGCACCTGGTGCAGCGTGCCGTCGACCCGGCGGATGGCGTCCTGCTCCAGGCCGTGCGCCCGAGTGATGGGGATCAGTGAGGTCATCTCGATCACCCGGGAGGAGAGCACCTCCACCTCCTGCCGGAAGGACTCGTTCTGGGTCCGCAGTCGCGCGCGCAGGCTCATCACCAGCACGGCCGCCGCCGGGACCACGATCAGGAACACCGGCAGGAACACCGGCGTACGGATCCCGATGATCAGCAGGCCGCCGAGCAGGCTGCTGATCGCCGAGAGCCCGCCGTCGGCGGCCTGCTGCACCATCTGCTCGACGGTCTCGACATCGCGGATCACCTTGGTTTGCAGCACTCCGGCGCTGACCCGGGAGTGGTAGCCGATGGACAGGGCCTGCAACCTGCGGCAGATCGCCGAGCGCAGCCCGGTGCTGACCCGGCGGATGGACCGGCTGTAGCAGCGGATGTACAGCAGGTGCCCGGGGAAGTTCAGCAGCAGCAGGCCCAGCAGCAGTCCGCAGTTGAGCCACAGCCCGGAGCTGGGGCCGTGCGCGACCACGATGTCGATGACGTTCGCGGTGACCAGCGGCAGCAGCCAGGTGGGGCTGTGCTTGACCAGGAAGGACGCGGTGCCCAGGGCGAGCCTGCGCCGATCGTCCCGGTAGAGGTAGCCGAGGGTCCGCAGTGGGCTCTCGCCCCGGTAGCGGTGGTCCAGCGGATGGGCGGAAGGCGTCACGGGGACTCCCCAGAGCGGGTGGTGTGGTCGCGGCGACGTTGCCGGGTGTGTCGCCCGCGGGCCGGGAACCGGCCCAGCCCATGGACGTCGTAGATCATCGCAGAGCGGAGGCCGCGTCTCCAGGGGTTTTCCGGTCGGAGACCGGAGCGGTGGCGAACGGGGTAGTTGAAAGTGCCGAGGCGGGGTAGAAGGGCGTTATGACCCCATTGATCCTGGAAATCAATCCTGGAAGTGTCGCGATCCTGGACAACCCTGGGAGGACCTGATGAGCGTTGACATCCTGGAGGAGATGACCGCCGAGCACGCCGACCTGCGGCTGCTCTTCGCCGCCTACACCGGAATCGGTTTCCATGACCCGCGCCGCAAGGAGCTGGTCGACCAGGCCACCGTGCTGCTGATGCGCGAGGCCAGGGTCGAGGAGGCCTGCCTGTACCCGCTGGTGCGGGACCTGCCCGGCGGCGAGCGGCTGGTGCTCAAGGGCCTGGACGAGAACCGGGAGATTGAGGCGCTGCTGAGCGAACTCGGCCACAGCGACCAGGACACCCCCGGGTTCGACCGGCGGGTGGCGCAACTGGTCGAACGGGCCACCGGGCACGCGAACCGGGCCGAGGCGACCGTCTTCCCCGAACTGCGCTCGGCGCTGTCCGCCGAGGAGCTGGCGCGGATGAGCGAGCGGGCCACCAGGGTGCGGGACGAGGCCCCGACCAAGCCCCGGCAGATCGCGCTGGCCCTGCCGCCCGACGACCTGCCCCCGCCGGAGCAGGGCCTGGGCCGACACGTACGGCGGCCGGCCTATGCCGCCGACATCCCCGGAGGCATCCAGTCGACCATCGAGGCGCAAGAGGCGCACGAGGCCGAAGAGGCGGAAGAGGCGCGCGAGGCCGAAGACGTGCAGGAGGCACGCGAGGCGGAAGAGGCGCACGAGCAGACGTCGACCCAGGCCGGCATGGCCGACCGGGTGCGCGGGGCGCTGAAACTGCCGCACGGCCGGTGATCCCGTTCCGGCCCAGCCGAGCCAACACTCGGCTGGGCCGGACGGCCTGGGCCGCCCGGGTGCCACCCGGTCAGGGAACCGAGATCTCACCGGCATGGGTCGGGATGTACGCCTGGGAGGTGTTCTCCATCAGGTACCACAGGTGGTCGTCGAACCCGTGGTTGGCCCAGACCGAACCGGTGCCGGAGCAGGTGAAAACATTGAGCTTGGCGCTCGGGGTCTTGTCGGAGTTGTTGAAGGCCCAGTTCGAGACGTCAAGGCAGAGACTGGACTTGTAGTTGCGGATCAGCCCCCCGAGCCCGCCGGAGCTGGTCGAGTTGACCGGCGGGAGTTCCCACAGCTCGTTGTCGTCGCTGACGGGAGTGGTGCAACTGAACACGTCCACCCCGGCCCCGTTCGATGCGGCGCCTGTCCCGGGGACGTCCAGGCACGGGTTGGAGCCGAGCGTGCTGCGGATCCAGTAGAGCGGTTCCCCGTCCGGCGCGGTGCCCTGCTGCTGTAGGTACCACATCTGGTTGTCCGAACTGCCGTACGTGCACTGGAACTGGTCGACCAGGTCGCCGAGCGCGGGCGTGCCACCGCCGGGAAGGTCCGCGCACTGGTTGGTCCACTGGTTCAGGAGCACGAACTGGACGGGGGCGGCAGGCGCGGCGGAGGCCTTCGAGGACTGCCCGCCTCCGGACGCGGCCTGGGTGCTCGGGGCGGCCGCGGCGGTGGTGGGCGCGGCCGGCGTGCTGGGGAGCGCCGCCCCTGCCGTGGCAGTGGGCGTCGGCAGCGCGTCACCGGCCGTCTGGGTCTGCGCCTGGGCGAGGCTGACGACGTTCGGCTGGTAGGCGAACCAGAGCGCGACCACGGCCACGGCCAGGCCGGCCAGCAGCCCGAGCAGGCCGGCCAGCCAGCGCGGCAGCACGCCCTTCTGCACGAAGGTCCCGTCCACACCGAGTGGCGTGGTGCCGGACCGCAGGACGGACAGCCGGTACGGGCGGTTCTCCTTGCGCCCGAACCAGGTGATCCGACGCGGCTTCAGCGTCGCCTTGACGAAACCGGCCCGCCCGGGCTCGATCTGCACGTTGGCCGGGTGGACGTCATAGCTGAGCTGGTCGCCGTTGTCGGCGCCGTTGATCGAGGCGATGAGCCTGGTGTTGCCGAGATTGTCGATGGCGAGCCGGGGACGCCCCCGGAAGCGCCCCTTGACGGTGTGCGGGACCAGCTCCGCCCGGATCTCGGTGAACGGGGTGATGGTGACGTTGCCCTCGGGGACCGTGGTCGCCTCGGGGTGCTCGGTCGGGGTGATCTGGACCGCGTACGGATTCGGTCCGGCGGTGGCGTCCGGAGAGCGCGGCGGCGCGAAGGTGAGCTCGACGGTCCCGGTTGTACCCGGGTACAACCGGAGCGTGGGCGGCTCGACAGTGACGTAGGGAGCGATCTCGCCGACCGGGGTGAACCGGTACTCGTCGACGATGTCACTGGTGTTGCGTACACGCAGCCGTACGGTGGTGGTGCCGCCGGGGTCCACCACGGTGGACGAGGGTTCCAGGGATGTCCATATACTCACCCGCCGATAGTACGTGGGCTGATGAGCACCCGTCAGGCCGCCCCCGTGGCCGCGCTCCCGGCCGCCTCCCGAGCCGTGGGTCAGTGGTCCTGGGGGATGCGTTCGAGCAGGCTGCGCAGGTCGTCGGCGTGCTCCTCCTCCTGGCTCAGCAGCTCCTCGAAGACCCGGCGGGTGGTCGGGTCCTTGTCCCCGAGCCACTGGATGATCTCGGTGTAGGAGGCCACCGCGACCCGCTCCGCCACCAGGTCCTCGGTGACCATCGCGATCAGTCCGGCGCTGGCGTCGTAGGGCGTGTGCGAGCGGGTGCTGAGCGTGTCCGGGTCGAAGTCGGGCTCGCCGCCCAACTGCACGATCCGCTGGGCCAGCTTGTCCGCGTGCTGCTGCTCCTCGGCCGCGTGCTCCAGGAACTCCGCCGCGACGGGCTCCGAGTACAGGCCGCCGGCCGTGTAGTAGTGCCGCTTGTAGCGCAGCACACAGACGATCTCGGTGGCCAGGGCCTCGTTCAGGACCTGAAGCACCCGCTTGAGGTCCGCGCCGTAGGCGTCGGTGACGGGGCCCTTGTCGATCTCCTTCCGGGCGCGATCCCGAAGCGTCTCAATGTCGGTGAGGAACTCAGCCATGGGCTGATACCGCCTTTCGTTGCCTGTCCACTTGCCTGTCCACTTGCCTGTCCACGCGTCTGGTCCGCGGGCGTCCTGTCCGCGCGAAGCCGCTGTCGCGCTGTTCGTCGTTCGCGTACCCGCAGATCTCCAGCCAACGCCCCGAACGGAGGCCTTTCTCCGGCCCGCGTCAGCCGCCCCTCCCTCCGACCTGAGTTGACGGATCGTCACGGATCGGTGCGCGGTCTTGACGGCGGATATTGGTCTGGACCACAGTGTTGCTGCCGCGCGGCCAACCACCCCCACACGCCCTGGCAGTACGAGTTCCGTGCTGCCCCACGCCGAGGAGAAACCCGCCCATGAGGCGTTTCACCTTGCCCATCACCACGGCCGTGGCACTGGTCGCGGCCCCTCTGCTGGTCCCGTCCGCCGCCTTGGCCTCCACCCCCACCACCGGCGGCATGTCCGGGCTGATCGCGACCTTCGCCGTCACCCAGACCTGGCAGGGCGGTCTCTCCGGGAGTTACACGGTCATCAACGACACCAACTCCACCGTCAACTCCTGGTCACTGACCTTCAGCCTCCCCACCGGCGAGACGGTCACCAGCGCCTGGAACGGCACGCTCACCCAGTCCGGCAACAACTACACGATCGCTTCTCCCAGTTGGGCGAGCCCACTCGCCTCAGGGGCGACTGCCGACGTGGTCGGCCTGGACATCTCGTCCGGCGCGACCCAGACCGATCCGACCGGCTGCCTGATCAACGGCGGCCCCTGCCAGGGGACGCCCCCGGACACCACCCCGCCGTCCACGCCGACCGGCCTCGCCGTGAGCGGTACCGGACCGGGCAGCATCGCGCTGTCCTGGAAGGCCTCCACCGACAACGTCGGTGTCACGGGCTACAACGTGAACGAGGGGAGCTCGGTGGTCGCCACGGTCACCGGCACCACGGCCGACGTCACCGGCCTGCTGGCGGGCAGCAGCCACACCTTCGACGTCACCGCGTTCGACGCGTCCGGCAACCAGTCGCCGGCCTCGGCGACGGTGACCGCGGTGGCCGGCAGCGGTACCGTGCCCGGGGTCGCGGCCCCCTATGTCGACCTCGGCGCCTACCCGACGCCCAGCCTGCCGGCGATCTCCGCGGCGAGCGGGCTCAAGCAGTTCTCGCTCGGGTTCATCGTCAACGGCAGCACCCCCTGCACCGCCAGCTGGTTTGGTGACTACAACACCTCCACCGCCTGGGACGCGTCGGACTTCAACGCCGTCCGGGCGGCGGGCGGCGACGTCCGGCCCTCCTTCGGCGGCGAGAACGGCACCGACCTGGCCGAGTCCTGCACCACCGTGGCCGCGCTGGCGGCGCAGTACCAGTCGGTGGTGAACACCTACGGCCTGGACCGGATCGACTTCGACATCGAGGGCGCCGCGCTGGCCGACACCGCCGGGATCGACCGCAGGTCGGCGGCCATCGCCCAGGTCCAGGCCGCGCAGCGGGCCAAGGGCCGGGACCTGAAGGTGACGCTGACCCTACCGGTGCTGCCGAGCGGCCTGACCGCCGACGGCGTGTACGCGCTCCAGTCGGCCGAGAACGCCGGAGTGGTGGTGGACGCGGTCAACGTGATGGCCATGGACTTCGGCGACTCGACCGCGCCCAACCCGTCCGGCCAGATGGGCACCTACGCGATCGACTCCGCGACCGCCACCCAGGCGCAGATCAAGAGCGTCTGGCCGACCCTGACCAACGCCCAGGCGTGGGCCATGGTCGGGGTCACCCCGATGCTCGGCCAGAACGACGAGTCGGACGAGGTCTTCGGCCTGTCCGACGCCGCCCAGCTGATCTCCTTCGCCGAGCAGAACCACCTCGGCGAGCTGGCCTTCTGGGAGGTCACCCGGGACGCGGACGCCTGCACCGGCGGCCTGTCGCAGTGCACCGACATCGCGCAGACCCCGTACGAGTTCTCCAAGATGTTCGCCGCGTTCTAACAGCTTACCTTTGACATGCGAAAATGCCCCGACCGCGTCCCTCATCGGGCGCGGCCGGGGCCGTTACTCGCTCGGGTCAGGACCGGAATAGGTCGGCGGGCGAAAGATCCGGGGAAACGCGTGGGGGCCGTGCCGTCGTTCGAGCCCGGTCGCCAGCGGGCGGACGTCGCCTGTGATCATCGCGGCCACGATCTGCCCGTGCAGGGCGTCCGCATGGTCCCCGGCTGCCTCGGCGAGGAACCGCTGATATCGCGCGCCGACGCCGCGCTCATAGCCCGCCACGGCCTGCTGGAACCGGGTCGCCCCTCCGGGGTCGCTGCCGTCCGGTAGGCCGGTGAAGTCGGCAGGCCCCAGCTGTCCCGTGGTGTCCCGGTAGGCAAGCCGGTCGAGCGGGGCGGCAGGTTCGGTCAGTTCCCAGAACGGATGGGCGGGTGCATACGCGGAGCTCCGAACCGTCGGGCTCACGCGCGTGCCCTCCCCCGCGCCGTCCCGTGGCTGGCCTCAAGGTGTCGCCACCACCGGCTGACGCGCCGGGGCCGAGGCCTGGGGGCCGACCCGCCGGGGCCGACACCCCGGGGCTGACGCCGCAGGTCGGCCGTGTTCGCCCGGGCTACCATCAGGGCGGGCGCGGCCGAACCGGCGCCGGGCGGACGGCTGACGTGAGGATTTGAATGCACCAGGACGACCTGCCGGCGAGAGTCTCGGAGATCGCGGCGGCGATGGCGGCGGCCGAGGGGAGTCCGGACGTGCAGCTGACGCAGACCCGCTACCGGGCCGCGCTGGTCACCGGTCTGGGCATCCCGGCCGGGGCTTCGGTGCTGGAGGTCGGCTGCGGGCAGGGCGACATGACCGCGGTGCTGGCGGAGGCGGTGGGCCCGGAGGGACGGGTGGTGGCCGTGGACATCGCGGACCCCTCCTACGGCGCGCCGGTCACCCTCGGCCAGTCGGCCGAGCGACTGCTGGCCACCGAGCTCGGCTCGCGGATCGAGTTCCGCTTCGGCCTGGACGTCCTGGACGAGGCGGTGGACTTCCCCGAGGGGGGCTTCGACCAGGTGGTGCTGGCGCACTGCTCCTGGTACTTCGCCTCGCTGGAGCAGTTGGAGCGCACCCTGGCCCGGGTGCGCCGCTGGGCCCGGACGCTGTGCTTCACCGAGTGGGACCTCACTCCCGTCGATCGGGAGCAACTGCCGCATCTGCTTGCGGTACTGATTCAGGGTCAGATCGAGGCGAGCGGATCCCGCGGCAACGGCAACGTCCGCGCGCCGTTCTCCCGGGAGAGCCTGCTCCGGCTGCTCCCGGCGGCCGGCTGGGAGGCCACGGCCACCAGGACCGAGGACACGGCCGGCCTGCAGGACGCCGACTGGGAGGTCGGCGCCTGCTCGGCGCTGCTCCAGGACGCGGAGCGGATGGCGGCGCTGCCGCTCCC
>Ga0302314_10008009_pt1 | contig 18897 bp, 20 predicted proteins | sample III_Palsa_N2_3_FD_200533 | JGI IMG/M metagenome (GOLD analysis project Ga0302314, IMG submission 200533) | Peat permafrost microbial communities from Stordalen Mire near Abisko, Sweden - III_Palsa_N2_3 | ecosystem: Environmental > Terrestrial > Soil > Palsa > Peat permafrost | place: Sweden...
CGACGCGCGCCGACACGGTGATGGGCGTGACTTTCTGCGCGGTTGCGGCCGAGCATCCGCTCGCGCTCAGCGCGGCTTTACACAATCCGGCGCTGGCGCGATTCATCGAAGAGTGCAAGCGCGGGCCAGCCGTCGAAGCGCAGATCGCCACGCAGGAAAAGAAAGGCATGGCGACAGGCTCCTCGGTGCGCCATCCCCTGACGGGAGAGGACGTGCCCGTTTGGGTCGGCAACTATGTGCTCATGAGCTACGGCGAAGGCGCCGTCATGGGCGTGCCGGCGCACGATGAGCGGGATTTCGAGTTCGCCAAGAAATATGATTTGCCCATTTTGCCGGTGATCGACGTCGACGGACGCTCGTATTCCACGGATGCCTGGCACGCCTGGTACAGCGAGCGCGGCCGGTGCGTCAATTCGGGGAAGTACGACGGCCTCGATTTCAAGGCGGCCACGGATAGAGTGGCGGCCGACCTCGAGCGGCTCGGTCTCGGTGAAAAGCAGGTGACCTGGCGGCTGCGCGACTGGGGAATTTCGCGGCAGCGCTACTGGGGCTGCCCGATTCCGATGATTCATTGTTCCGCGTGCGGCACGGTGCCGGTGCCCGAGGATCAGTTGCCGGTCCTCCTGCCCGAGAACCTCGTGCCGGACGGCAGCGGCAATCCGTTGCTCAAGGACGAGGCATTTCTCGCGTGCACGTGCCCGCGTTGCGGGGGCGGCGCGCGGCGCGAGACCGATACCATGGACACCTTCGTGGATTCCTCCTGGTATTTCCTGCGCTTTGCCTCGGCGAACGACGACCGCGCGATGCTCGACTCGCGCGTGAACTACTGGCTGCCGGTGGACCAATACATCGGCGGCATCGAGCACGCCATATTGCATCTTCTCTACGCCCGCTTCTGGACCCGGGTGCTGCGCGATTTGGGAGCCGTCGAGTTCAAGGAGCCTTTCGAGAATTTGTTCACCCAGGGCATGGTGCTCAACGAGGCATTCTTCCGCAGGGCCGACTCCGGGCGTATCGAGTACTACGATCCCGCGGATGTGGAGCTGCTCGTCGAGAAGGGTGCGCCGCGGACGGTTCTCAAGGCCGACGGCAAGGAAGTGCAGTCGGGCGGCGTCGTCACGATGTCGAAGTCGAAGAAGAACGGCGTCGACCCCCAGGCGCTGGTCGATGAGTTCGGCGCCGATACCGCGCGGCTGTTCACCATGTTCGCGGCGCCGCCCGAGCAAACGCTCGAGTGGTCCGACGAGGGCGTGCAGGGAGCGTACCGATTCATCAAGCGGCTGTGGAAGGCGGTGCACGAGCACGTGCTCGCGGGCGCTGTGCCGCCGCTCGAGAAGGCGGAGCTCAACGAGGCGCAGCGAGCGCTGCGCCGCCAGGCGCATCACACTCTCGCCAAGGTGAGCGATGACATCGGACGCCGGCGCACGTTCAACACCGCCATCGCGGCCGTCATGGAGCTGCTCAACTCGCTCGCCAAGTTCCCGCAAGCGGCGCCCCAGGATCGCAGCGTCGCGCACGAGGCGCTCGAGATCGCCGTGATTTGCTTATCGCCCATCATTCCGCATGCGACGCACGCGCTGTGGCGGGCGCTGGGCCACCCGACGGCGCTGATAAACGAGCGCTGGCCGCCGGTGGATGCCGCCGCGCTCGAGCAGTCGAGCGTTCAGATCGTGGTACAGGTGAACGGCAAGCTGCGCGCGCACATCACCATGCCCGCGGGTGCCGACGACGAAAGCCTGCGTGCGGCCGCGGTCGCGGACCCGCACGTGCAGAAGTTCATCGGTAGCGCGCAAGTCCGCAAGGTCATCGTCGTGCGCGGCAAACTCGTCAACGTGGTCGTGTAGGTGCGCGCCGCGATCACAGCACTGGTCTTGAGCCTCGCGCTCGGCGCCTGCGGTTTCCGGCTGGCCGGCAGCGAGCACCTGCCGGCGGTGCTGGCGAAGCCCTACCTGTCGGTGAAAGACCCATACACCGATTTCTCGCGCGAGTTCGAGCGCCAGCTGAAGGGCTCGGGCGCTGTCCTGCAGCTCGGCCGTCAGGACGCGACCGCGACCATCGAGGTGACCAAGGATCTGACCGAGCAGCGCACCCTGGCCGTGTCGGCGCGCAACATCCCGACCGACTACGAGCTGCGCTACACGGTGACTTTCGCCGTCAAGGGTCCCGACAACGAGATCCTGGCGCCGCAGACCATCACCCTGTCGAGGGACTACAGCTTCGAGGAGAACGAGCTGCTCGCCAAGGAGCATGAGGCGGACATTCTGCGCGCGCAGATGGCGCGGGATCTGGCGACCATGGCCATGCGGGTCTTGAGCCGCATCAAATAGGCCGCTTGCGTGCTGCTGCTGAGCGCGATCGATCGGCTGGAGCTCGCGCTGCTGCTGGACAAGTTTGGTCTCGAGCTCGTGCTGGCCGCGCCGGAGACGGACATCCCCGGGTCGTACTGGGGCGAGCGCGAGGCGGGCCTGATCGGCTCGAAGATCTACGCCCGCCTGGATACCCCGCTCCACTCCGTGCTGCATGAAAGTGCCCACTTCGTTTGCATGTCACCGGAGCGGCGCACGGGTCTCGATACCGATGCGGGCGGCGACGATGCGGAGGAAAGTGCGGTGTGCTACCTGCAAATCCTGCTGGCGCTGGAGCTGCGCGTCGAGCGCGGGCGTATTTGCGGCGACATGGATGCCTGGGGCTACAGCTTCCGCCTGGGGAGCGCCGCGCGCTGGTTCGCCGAGGACGCCGAGGATGCGCGCGACTGGCTCCTCGGGCACGGGCTCACGGACGCGCGGGGTGCGATCAGTTACCGCGTACGCGAACCCGCAGGTGACGGGCCGCGTGCCGAGGAAGGCCGTTGAACCGCATCATCCCGTCGAGCCGGCAGGCGGATCGGCGCTTTTTCGCCGCGTCCGCGCTGGCGATTTCGGTGTTGTGCTTCGCAGGGTTCGCGCGGAGCTATTACCTCCGAGCGTGGCTCGGCAAACGCGCGCTGCCGCCGATTTTGCACCTACACGGCTTGATAATGACGGCATGGATCGTGCTGTTCGTGATCCAGATTGCTTTCGTCGCCAAGAACCGTATCGAGCTGCATAGAAGGCTCGGTGTCGCGGGTGCGCTGCTCGCCGCTGTCATCGTCGGACTTGGCGCCTCAATCGTCGTTCACGACGTCAATCGCCAATCGCCCGAGGCCACGACGGCCGCGTTCTGGGCATTGTTTGTGGCTTTCGACGGCATCAACCTGATGTTGTTCGCCGGCTTCGTTTTCGCTGCGGTGTCGATGCGGCGCCGCTCGGATATCCACAAGCGCTTGATGCTCATGGCCACGTTGAGTCTTTTGCCTCCGGCGCTCGGCCGAATCGCAATCCACTTCGTGCCGGACACCGCCGAGCCGATCACCAAGCTTGCGCTGCTGACCGGCTGCCTCGCGCTCGTGCTGCTCATCGACACGTTCAGGCACCGCCGCCTGCATCCAGCTTTCGGCTGGGGCATCGCGACTTTGCTAGCCGCTGACTATGCGACCTATCTGGCACAGATCTCGACTTGAAGTCGCATTCGCCTGAAAGTCTCAGGCCGCTGCGGATGCCGCCAGCGCCGGGGTCGCGTAGACGCGCCCGAAGCGGTTGCCGAGGAAGGCTTGCAGACCGATCTCCTCCTGCTTGATGAGGCCGGACTGCGGCAGATGGCCTTCCCGCAGTAGATCGAGCACCGCGCAAATGCCTCCCGCGGTGGTGATCTGAATGGCGCTGCGCACTCGGCCGCCCATGGGAGCGGCATACACCTTGTTCGCGTAGGTCTCCTGCACGAGCTGGCCGCCGCGCTTGCCGCTCACGGTGACGAAAATGATCACGACGTCCTGCAGGGTGACGGGCACTGCACTCTCGAGGATATCCCGCAACAGCTCGCGGCGATCGCGCAGCCGCAGGTCGTTGAGCAACGCCTTCATGATGGCCGCGTGGCCCGGATAGCGGATCGTGCGGTAATTGAGATTGCGCACCTTGCCCGCGAGCGTCTCGCACAGCGTGCCGAGGCCGCCCGAGGTGTTGAAGGCCTCGTACAGAACCCCGTCGAGCGAGAACTCCTCGAGCTCTTCGAGCGCCTGGGTCTCGCGCAACTGACCGTTGACGATCGCCTCGCAGGGCTCGCAATACTCGTTGATGACCCCGTCCGTGCTCCAGGTGAGGTTGTAGTTGAGCGCGTTCGACGGGAACTTGGGCAACGCGCCCACCCGCATGCGTACGTCCTGCAATTCGTCGAAGTGCGAGGCCAGATCGCTCGCCACGATGGTGATGAAGCCGGGTGCGAGGCCGCATTGAGGAATGAATGCCGTGTGCGCCCCTGCGGCCAGCTGTTTGACGGCGCGCGTGCTCGCCACGTCCTCGGTCAAATCGAGATAGTGCGCACCGGCGGCCTTGGCCGCTTCGGCGATGAGCCGGGTGGCGTGATACGGCGCCGCGCTCAATACCGCGAACTTGCCCGTGAGAATTTTCTGCAGGGTGTCGCCCTGGGTGATGTCCGCGGCCACCCGGGTGACGGCCGCCGCTGTCTCGAGGCGGTTGAGTGCCGGCTGGGATCGGTCGATGACGGTGACCTCATAGTCCCCCGACCCGACCAAAAGCTCGGCGATCATCGAGCCGATCTTCCCCGCGCCTACGATGGCAATGCGCTCCATGGAGCCTCCCAGATTGAATAACCGCCGTTCCGACGGCCATTTTCGTCGCCCGGCACGGCGATTAGTAGGGTAGAAATGGGCGTTATAGAGGTATAGTTAGTTAAATCAAAGTGCCAGGTCGACGAAGTGCAATGGATGCGATCGACGAAAAGCTGCTGCTAGCGCTGCGTGAAAACGCCCGGGCCTCGACGGCCAGGCTGGCTCGATTGGTCGGGCGTTCTCGGACCAGCGTCCAAAGCCGCCTCGAGCGCCTCGAGCGGGAGGGCGTCATCGTCGGCTACAGCGTGCGCGTGGCGCCCGAGCACGAGCTGGGGGCGGTGCGCGCGCACGTCATGATCAAGGTGGGCCCCAAGGAAGCTCGGGCGGTCACAGCCGCGCTCAAGGCCATCCCGCCGGTGCGGGTGCTGCACTCGGTCAGCGGCGAGGTCGATCTCATCGCGGTGGCCGCCACGGCATCGGTGGCCGAGATGGACGAGGTCATCGATCGGATCGGTGCGCTTGATGGGGTGGAGCGCACGACGTCTTCCATCATTCTGTCGACGAAGTTCGAGCGCTAGGCGCACTTCAGTCCCGAGCCGCGATAACCCCGATCTCGATTTTGTAGGCGGACCCGGCGAGCGCGGGGGACAGGACCGTCGCGCGCGCAGGAGCGGTACCCGGCGCGACCCAGCGCTCCCAGACGCTGTTCATCTCATCGAAGGTCGCCATGTCGGTGAGCCAGATGGTGGCGGAGAGGAGCTTGCTCTTGTCCGTTTTGGCCTCGCCGAGCAACGCATCGATGAGCGCCAGGATTTCCTGGGTCTGTGCGGCGACATTCTTGCCTTGCGCGTGAGTCGCCACTTGACCCGCGAGATAAACGGTCTTGTCGTGGATGACCACTTGCGACATGCGCGGGCCGCAATGCAGGCGTTCGATGGACATGATTTTCTCCCCCCAAAAAGAAAAAACGGCGCGGGCTTTTGGCCCACGCCGCCGGATTATCGCACCGACGGGGGAGTTGGCTGGCTTGCCGGCGCGAGAGGCTCCTAAACTTTGAGCCTTGCTCAAATCGGTAGGCTCGACTCCATACTGCCAAATCGGTGCCGAAACGCGACGTACTCTTTATGCGCTTCGGTTCAATTTATTTCACTTGACGCGCCACGATCTGAAAATCCTCGTTCAAGTCGCAGGTGACGGTGCGCTGCGCGGATGGCGCGCGCGCTTTACATAATAAGCACCCACCGCCACCGCCAAGGTCACGAGACTGGTCTTGAAGTCCTGCTGCATGGCCGGCGTGAAGTCCATGGCGATCAGCACGGCTGCCATGCCGGCGATCGCCGCATAGCTCAGCCAGGGGAACAGCCACATGAGGACCGGCGGTGCGGGATCTCCTGCGCGCTCACGCCGCCTGCGCAGCGCGATTTGCGCCACGCAGATGGCCATGTAGACGTACACGACGAGGGCGCCGGAGGAACTCACCAGAAAATCGAAAACGGCCTGCGGGGCTTCGGTCGCCGCGATGATGCCGAGGAATCCTGCCGCGGCGCCCATGAGCACCGAGCCCACGGGCACCCGCCTTTTATTGACCCTGACCATGATCTGGGGTGCATCGCCGCGGTCCGCGAGAATGAACAGCACGCGAGAGCTGACATAGAACGCGGAGTTCAGGCACGACAGCACGGCGGTGAGGATGATCACCGTCATGATCTGGCCCGCCCACGGCACGCGCATGGTATCGAGCGCGAGCGTGAACGGCGATTCTCCGGAGCGCACCGTGTTCCACGGAGCTACCGAGACGATCAAGAATACGGACAAAACATAGAAGGTGAGAATCCGCAGGATGACGGCGCTACCCATGCGCGCGACCGCGCGACCCGGCTGCGCCGACTCTGCCGCGGCGATGGTGGTGATCTCGGCGCCCGTCATGGCGAAGAACACCGTGGGCACGGCGGCGAGCACGGCGATCCAGCCGTTCGGCGTGAATCCGCCGAAGGCTGTCAGGTTGCCGAAGGTTGCGCCGTGCGGCGCAGTAAAGCCGAAGGCATACGAGGCGGCGATGACGATGAAGACGATGATCGCGGCCACCTTGATCGAGGCGAACCAGAACTCGAACTCCGCATAGGAGCGGGCGGACATGAGGTTCACGGCGGTCATGATGGCCATGAGGCCGAGTCCTATTTCCAAGGGCGTGAACTGCGGCAGCCAGTGCTGCAGGATTTTCGCGCCCGCGATGGCCTCCACGGGCACCACCAATACCCAGAAATACCAGTACAGCCACCCCACCACGAAACCGGCCCCGTCGCCCAGGCCCGCGCGCGCGAATTCGGTGAACGAGCGCACTTCCGGGAGCGCCGTCGCCATCTCCGCCAACATGCGCATCACCAACAAAATCAACAGCCCGCAAATGGCATAGCTGATGAAGCTCGCCGGACCGCCGCGCAGGATCGAGGTGCTGCTGCTGACGAACAGTCCCGCTCCGATGATGCCACCGATGGAGATCATGGTCAGGTGCCGACCCTTGAGGGAGCGACTCAATTCGTTCTTGCCGGTCGTCGTAGTGCCCGATTGCGTCATCGTGGGTCCCTCAATGTGCCGCCGAATCCAACGCCGTCCGCCTGCCTGCAGCCAGCAGGTGTGCGTCGCCGGCCGGCGCGTTGCCGCGCGCGTAAGGCTTGGCGAGCACCATGTACGCGGCTCCGATGAGCATGACGCCCGCCGTGGTCGCCGCCATGCCGTAAATCGCATACCACGGGTCCGCATCGCTCTGCGGGCGCGGCCAAAGAATGTTCACGATGGCCGCGACGCCGTAGGCGAGCGCCAGCACGTTGATCGGGATGCCCCACGCGCCCAAGGTGAAGAGCCCCGCGGGTCGCCAGCCTTTCACGCGCGCGATCAGCGCGGCGAGCACGATCATCTGAAAGGCGATGTAGATACCGACCGCCGCAAAACTGATGATGGTGTTGATGGCGTTCGCAAGCCACAACGAGGACAGCGCAATCAACGCGGGTATCGCTCCCATCACGATCAGCGCGTTGGCCGGCACGTGATGAGCGGGCGACATGCGGGACAGGAACCGGCTGCCGAAGATCATTTGATCCCGCGCATAGGCGAACACCAGCCGGCTCGCGGCGGCTTGCAGGCTCAGCAGGCAGGAGACGAACGAGATCAGCACGACCAGGATGACGGCGCGAAACCCGTTCTCGCCCATCGCCGCCTTGAGCAATGTGACGATGGGATCCGAATCCTTGCCGGCCAGCACCGCGCCCAGGTCCGGAATCGCGAGCACGAACGCGAGACACACCCAGCTTGCCGCGGCGCCGCCGATGTAGATGGTCATGCGCATGGCCTGCGGAATCATACGGCTCGGATCCGGGGTCTCCTCCGCGACGTCCCCACAGGCCTCGAACCCGTAATAGCAGAAGATCGCGGCGAGCGATGAGGCGAGGAACGCCGGCCAATAGCTGCCGTCGGTGTGCACGAGCGAGGTGTCGACCAGCACCCGCAGCGGTTGATGGCGCGCGAATATCAACAAGTAGCCCCCGACTACGATTGCGCCGATGATTTCGCAGACGAAGCCGAACATCGCCACCCGCGAGAGCAGGCGCGTGCCGGACAGATTGAGGGAGGTGGTGGCGGCAATGAGCACCAGCGCGATCACCGTGGTGGCTGCCGGCGAACTCTCGTGACCGAACAATTGCGCGAGAAACGGCGCGATGCCCGTCGCGACCCCGGCCATGGTGCAGCAAAGCGCCCAGCCATACACCCAGCCCGCCATCCACGCCCAGCGCTTGCCGACGAGCCGCCGAGCCCAGGGATAGAGCCCTCCCGATATGGGGAACTGGGAGACGATCTCCCCGAAAATCAGGCAGACCAACAGCTGCCCCAAGCCCACCGCGAGGTAGGTCCACCACATCGGCGGCCCGCCGATCACGAAGTTGGCCGCGAATACGGTATAGACCCCGACGACGGGCGAGAGATAAGTGAACCCGAGCGAGAAGTTCTCCCATTTGGACATGGTGCGGTCGAAATGAGAGGTGTAACCGAGCGCGCGCAGTTGTTCCGCGTCGCTATCGGCCGAGTCTGCGCGCCGGTCGTCCATCTGTGGTCATCCCCTGAGTGCGGCCGGTATGTTACGCAAATTCGGGGCTTGCCGGGGGAGCTAGCCGGCCGTGCCGTAGGGCGGAAAGCGCGCCATTGTCTCGAGGTCGCCGAGCTCTTGATCGTTGCGCACATACAGGCGGGTGGCGTCGCGCGCCGGCTGAAAGTCCCAGGGCGTATAGCGTCCGGCACGCAGAGCGCGGTACACGAGATGCCGGCGGCGCTGACTGTCGAGCACCGCGGCGTGCACGGCGGGAAGATCCCAGCGCCGCCCGACCTCGGCACGAAATTCGCGCACGCGCGCCTGGTGCAGAGGAGCTTGCGCAAGGTTCACGAGCTCCTCCGGATCCTCGGCCAGATCGTAGAGCTGATCCGGATCGACGGGGCAGTGCACGAACTTGTAGCGGCCGCGCTTGATCATCACGAGCGGCGCAATCGCACCTTCCGCAAGATACTCGCCGAACACCTCGTCCTTGCCGGGCGCGCCGGCGAGCTGCGCCGCAAGGCTGCTTCCGTCGAGCGGCGTCGCGCAGTCGGCGAGCGTGCCGCCCGACAGCTCGATCAGCGTCGGCAGGACGTCGACGAGCGAGGCGGATTCGCGCACCCGCCGTGCGGCGAAGCGCTCCGGTGCGTGCACGATGAAGGGAATGCGGCACGCCGGCTCGAAGAAGTTCATTTTGTACCAAAGTCCGCGCTCGCCGAGCATGTCGCCGTGATCGGCGAGGACTAGAACGACGGTATCCTCGGCGTAACCCGCATCGGCCAGCGCGCCGAGCAACACGCCGATCTGATCGTCCACGTAGGAGACCGCGCCGAAATAGGCGCGGCGCGCGGCGCGCGTCTGCGCCTCCGTCACGGGCTGCAAATCCAGGCCGCACACATGGCGCAAGCGGCGCGAGTGCGGATCGAGCTGATCGGGCCTCAGCTGCACGCGCGGCATGTCGATATCGACGCCCGCGTAGCGCTCCCAGTAGCGGGCCGGGATTACGTACGGGTCGTGGGGATGCGTCATCGAGGCGACCAGGCAGAACGGGCGACGATCGCGGCTGCGCGCGTAGTCGAAGATTTTCTGCCGCGCCTGGAACACGACGTCGTCGTCGAAGTCGATTTGATTGGTGCGCGCGCACGGGCCCGCCTGCGTCACCGAATCCATGGTGTGATACCAGCCGGGGCGCTCCTCGAAGCGCTCCCAGTCCGGAGTCCAGCCGAAATCCGCCGGATAGATGTCGGTGGTGAGCCGCTCTTCGAAGCCGTGCAGCTGATCGGCCCCGCAGAAATGCATCTTGCCGCTGAGCGCCGTCTGATAGCCGGCGCCGCGCAGATAGTGCGCGAAGGTGGGGATCCCGGACTGAAACTCCGCTGCATTGTCGTACGCGCCGATGGCCGATACTCGTCTGCCCGACAGCCAGGAGAAGCGCGAGGGGGCGCACAGCGGGCTGTTGCAATAGAACGAATCGAACACCACGCCGCGCGCGGCCAGCGCATCGATATGCGGGGTCTTCGCGAAGCGATTGCCGTACGCGGGCAGCGCCCGCGCCGTCAGTTGATCGGCCATCAAAATCAGGAAATTGGGTTTGTTCGCCACGGCGGCTCCTGCGCTCATCGCTTGATCATCGCACGCGCCGTGCGCCGCAGCGCGCCGAGGACGGCCTGGTCGGAGAATGCGCGCTTCGGAATCGCGTGAATCGCGCCGCTCTTTTGCTGGAACAGGACGATGCGCTCATTTTCCTTGAAGGCGGCGAGCTCATTCCACGAAATCCTTTCGACGAGGGCGTCGCTCGGTTGAATGCTGACGCCTCCATCGTCCCACATCGCGATCGTCAGACGGCGCAGGGTTGCGTTGCGCTTGAACGCCGCCGCGGCCGCTTGGCGCACTTTGTTGATTTGCGTGAGACGAAACGCCCCGAGGCACGCGGTCAAGCCGATGATCAGCGGCAGCGTACCGAAACTTAAGTTCGACACCGAGATCGCGGCGAGGCCCACCAGCACGGCGGCGAACAGGCTGAACTCAATCCGCGGCCGCGCGCCCAAGGCAAGCAGTCGGGCGGACGCGATGTCGTCGGCCTCCAATGTGTATTCGATCGACTGCATCGGGTGTTCACGGATGTTTCGCCGCTTGTTGCGCGCGGTACGCGACCCAGGCCTGATCGATCAGATAGGCGTGGATGTTCTCCACGTCGCGCTCCGTCAGGATGTCATCGAATCTCTCCATGCCCGCCGCGCCGAGCACACCGTGCAGCACGATGTCCTTGAATTCCGCATGCAGCCCCGCGTTGAGCCGGCGCAGGTCCGGCGTGACGTTGATGCCGAGCGCATGGCAGCGCGAGCATTCCTCGACGAACTTGGTCTCGCCGGCTTCGATCGTCGCCTTGCTCGCGGTCTGCGCGGGCGGTTTCTCGAACGGCTCCAAGACGCGCTTCGGCGGCGTCGGCACGGCACCGCCACCCAGCTTCAGCGCGATGATGCGATTGGTGTTCTCGAACTTCACGGTCGCGCTCGAGGGCGGCACGGGGCCTTCGGCGATGCCGGTGCCGCCGTAGCCCACTTGCACCGCGACGTATTGTTCCCCGTTCACGGCGTAGGTGGTCGGCGCCGCCATGATGTGGCTGCCCGTGTTGATCACCGTGAGCACTTTGCCGGTGTCGGCGGCATACACCCAGAGTCCGCCGCTGCCGCGGCCCTGGAACACCAGATTACCGGCGGTCGACATCACGCCGCCGTCGTAGCCGCGCATGCCGCTCGAGGTCTCGTGCTCCCAGACGATTTTCTGCGCAACCGGATCCCATGCGCGGATGAGCTCGCGCACCAGTTTCACCTTGCGCTCGGCCTTCAGGTCTTTCAGCTCCGGCAGCGGGCCGAACAGCCGCTTCAGGTCCCCGGCATCGTAGGAGTCGTCGGGGAAGATGCCGTCGGTGGTGAAGAAACCATCCAGAAACTTAAGATCCCCACCGTTGTGCCCGAGGTTCACCCAGACGCTCGGGGTATCGACCACCGGGATGTACACGAGATGGGTGCGGCCATTCAAGGACATGGGATTCCAGGTGTGGCCTCCCGACCATGAAGGGTAGACATTCTTGGGGGTCTCGTACCAGTCGGATTGAGGCGTGGTGACGGGGCGCCCCGTCTTCATGTCCACGCTCGAGGCCCAGTTGATGTAGGTGTAGGGTTTGGCGGAGAGCAGCGCGCCGCTCGCGCGGTCGAGCACGTAGAAGAAGCCGTTCTTGTTCGCCTGCATGAGGACGTGCCGGTCCGCGCCGCCGACGTTCAAATCGGCAAGGATCATTTTTTGGACGGCGTCGAAATCCCAGTGATCGTTCGGTGTCGTCTGGTAGTGCCAGGCGAGGCGCCCCGTGTCGGCGTGCAGGGCGATGATCGAGGCGGTATACAGACCATCGAGTGCGGCATTGCCAAGCAGTCTGAGGTCATACGGCGCCGCGTTGGCCGTGCCGAAATATACGAGCTGCAAGTCCGGGTCGTAGGCGAAGCCGTCCCAGGCGGTTCCGCCGCCTTTGTATTGCGGATCGCGCTTCGGATCCCAGGTCTTGGCCGCAGCCGCGAGATCCGGGCTTTCGAGCGGACGGCCGGGGTCCGGCGGTACGGTATAGAACCGCCATCGAAAGACACCGCTCGAAAGGTCGTAGGCCGAGACGTAGCCGCGCACGCCGCCTTTTCCCATGTCCGACCCGCCGTTGCCGATGACCACCACCGCGCCCGCGATCTGCGGAGCGCCCGTGCTCGCGTACGGCAGCTTGTGATCGACGATGGTGTCGACCACCCAGACGGGCTTGCCGGTCGCCGCGTCGATTGCGTGCAGCCGGCCATCGCCCGAGGCGACATAGACTTTGCCTTTCCATACGGCAACACCGCGGTTCACCAGATCGCAGCACGGATTTCGGGCGGGGAACCAGTCGCCTTTCGGATCGTAGCGCCATAGCTCCTTGCCGCTTGCGGCATCGACGGCGTAGACATACCCCCAGGTGCCGGAGGTGTACATGACACCGTCGACGACGATCGGTGTGGCCTCCTGGCCGCGCTGCGGGTTGCCGAGATCATAGCTCCAGGCATATCCGAGCTTTTTCACATTGCCGGCGTCGATGTTCGCAAGCGGTGAGTAGTAGCTGCCTTCTTGGTCACGGCCGCCGGTGAACCAGTTCTGCGGCTCGGAATCGGCGGCTTTGAGCCGGGCCGTGTCCACGGCCGAAGCCGTCGACGCGGCCGCCTGGGTGCTTGCGGGCGCGAGGGCACACACCGAGCCCACGGCCGAAGTCAGAATGAGGGCCGAGGCCAGTCGGCGCCCGGTGCGCACCGCGGCGCCGGCGAATAGATGGGTCATAGGCAACACGAATCTCCCTGGACGAACAGAGGAAAGCTTAGCGGACATGGCGCATTACGCAATAAGATCGCGCGGCGGCGCCCGACGCCGTGATCCCCGAGAGGAGTACCGGACGTGATCCTGAGCATCGAGGACCTGCGCGCGCGCGCCAGGCGACGCATACCGCGCGCCATTTTCGACTACGCGGACGGGGGCTCCTATCAGGAGACGACGCTCAAGGCGAACACGGCCGACCTCGATGCGATTCAGCTGCGTCCGCGCGTCATGATCGACGTGTCCGACATCAAGCTCGCGACCGCGCTGGCGGGAGTGCCGGCCTCGATCCCGCTCGCCATCGCACCGACGGGTCTGTGCGGGCTGTACCACGCCGACGGGGAGATCTTGGGTGCCCGCGCGGCGGCTGCCTTCGGCATTCCGTTCTGTTTGAGCACCATGTCCATCTGCTCGATCGAGGACGTGCGCGCGGCGAGCGATCAGCCTTTCTGGTTCCAGCAATACCTGATGCGCGATCGCGGCTTCAATCAGTCGCTGATCGAGCGGGCGATCGCCGCGCGTTGTTCGGCGCTGGTGCTCACGCTGGATCTGCAGATTCTGGCCGAGCGCCGGCGCGACGCCCGCAACGGCCTGATGATTCCGCCGCGACTCACGCTGCGCAACGCCTGGGACGTCGCGACCAAACCCGTATGGGCGCTCAAGGTGATGCTCGGCAAGCGCCGTACCTTCGGCAATCTCGTCGGTCACATCGGCGGTGCGGACGGTGCGGCGACGCTTGCGCAGTGGACCCACACTCAGTTCGACCCTACCGCCAACTGGCGGGACGTCGAGTGGGTCCGCAGCCGCTGGCCGGGGAGATTGATCCTCAAGGGCGTCATGGATGCCGAGGATGCTCGCTTCGCGCTCGCAGCCGGCGCCGATGCGGTGGTGGTGTCGAACCACGGCGGCCGGCAGCTCGACGGCGCGCCCTCCTCGATCTCCGTGCTGCCGGAGGTTGCCGCGGCCATCGACGGGCGCTGCGAAGTCTTGTTCGACGGCGGCATTCGCTCCGGGCAGGATCTGGCGAAGGCGCTCGCGCTCGGGGCGCGCGGGGGAATGATCGGCAAGTCGTTCCTGTTCGCGCTTGCGGCGGACGGCCAGGCCGGCGTCACGCGCGCGCTCGAGATCATCCGCGACGAGCTGCGCGTGACTCTGGCACTCGCGGGGATCCGCGATGTCGCCGCGTGCGGGCCGCACATGGTCCGTATGCGCTAGCGCCGTGGCCCGCGACGGCTGGGTCGATGAGCCCACGCTCGAGGCGCTGCGCCGCTTCAAAGCGACCGGCAAGCAGCTGATCTTGATCACCGGGCGCGAGCTCGCCGACCTGCGCGCGGTCTTCGACCACACGGACGAGTTCGATGCCCGATTCGCGAGCTGGGGCTCGACTGGCAGCTGACCTTCGGCAAGGGCGCGGTGATGTGCCTGCCGCCCGGCATCAACAAGGCGAGCGGCCTCACAGCCGCCATCGAGCAACTGAAGCTGTCGGCGCACAACGTCGTCGGCATCGGCGACGCCGAGAACGATCAGGCCTTTCTCTCCGCCTGCGGCTGTTCAGTGGCCGTCGCGAATGCGCTCGAGAGCGTAAAGGAGAACACGGACCTGCGCACGGCGGCAGACCGCGGCGCGGGTGTCGCGGAGCTGATCGATCTGTGGCTCGAGGATCCCGGTGCGACGTTCGCGAACATCCGCCGGCACGATCTCTACCTCGGCGGCGGCCGGAGGACGTGTTGAGCGTGCTCGCGACCCCCGATGCGAGCGTCGTGGTCAAACTGCTCGGTCTCGACGTTCCCGAGCGTGCGGCGTATTTCGGCAAGCTGCTTGGACAAATCAGCGGCCTGCGCGCGACGACGGGCCGTCCGCACTGGCTCATCCTGGATGAGACGCATCACTCGAGCCCGAGCACGCAAGACGTGCAGCACAATGCGCTGCCGAACGAGCTCTCCTCGGCGCTCGCCGTGGTGCGCACGGTGATCATCGTGGGTTTCTCCGCGCCGGAAGTGATCGATTAAATAGGCAGCTGGTTCTCGAGCGGCACCCACGCCGAGAGAGTCACGGTGCACGGGTCCACCGCGTAGCTCACTCCGCCCGCGACCGCCGCCATGCGATGACGGATCGAGGCGAGCTCATACGATTTGGTGCGCGGTTGATCGTCGGGAGAATGCGCATCGCCGTGTCCGGTCACCGACAAGGTGGCCCGGTCGTGCAAGCCGCCGAGCTCGAGGGCGACGGATTGAATCCATTTGGATTCGAGGAGGATGCCGATGCCCTCCTGCGCCATGCGGAATAACGCGATCGCCGCGTCCGGGCTGAAGCGCGGCTCGGCCGACGAAAAGCGGATGACGCTCGCGAGCCCGGTGCGTGCCGCCGTCGTGCTGACCAGCCAACGCAGCGCCGCGAACAAACCCACGTTATCGAGCAGGGTCGGGCGCAGGTCCTCGATGATCTTGCGCTTGATGTCCACCGCCCCCGCGAGGCAGTCCTTCAAGCGGCCGAGCCGGCGGCTCACCTCGCCGCTGCGCGAGGATTTCGGCGCGGCGTCGATTTCCCGCTCCAGCCAAGCAAGATCCATGGAGGCCGCGACCAGCAGGCCGCCGAGCTCATCGTGCAGCTCGCGCGCGATACCGGCCTTCTCCCGCTCCGTGACGGTTTGCAGGTGAGAAACCAAGCCGGATACGGTCGGGGGACGGTCCTCGCTCACAGCGGTCAGCTCCATATGCGCCGCCGGGCCTGAGCTTCCCGCGCCAGCCGCCGGCGGTATGCACCGTAGGCGCGGCCCACCGTGAAGCCGATGATCGCGAGATTGAAATAGAATTTGAGTTGATTGCGCATAGAAAAATGCCTCCCACGCGCTCGCATGGTCCTCTACAGGCAGGCGCGTGCCAACTCTTAGGAGGTGGCTTCCTGCGTCAGACAGCCGACGACCCTGCGCTCGGGGTGTCCCTCAATGCGCGCCTGCGAGTGCACGGGGACCTACGCATCAACGCGTCATTCACCGGCTGCCGGCGGTCGCGGATTGGCGCATGATCAGGTGATGCGACGCACTAAACATCGCAGCAAAGACGCGCCGGGTTCGAGCCCGGCGGCGCCCGGCGCAGCAACGCCGGCCGACGCCAACCGGCCCCCCGGCGCCAACGAACCCGAAGGCTCCGCGGATGAATCGATCGGGCGACCTGCACCGTGGCGTGAGGGCCGATATCAACAAAGTGGAGTCCCGGTGGACCAGTCGGTCAATGAGCCTTCGAATCGCCCGAAATCACCGCCCCCCGACCAGCAGAAGCCCGTTACTTTGCGGGACTACGAAACGTAGAGACGTGCACTCAGATCATCGGCAGGGCGCGCGCCTTGCCGCGCGGAAAGACGGCATCGATGCGGGCGCAGTCAGCGTCAGTCAGGTGCACGGTGCCCGCGCCGGCGTTCTCGCTCGCGTGATCGCGGCGCGAGGCCTTCGGGATCACGAAGGTATTCGGATGATGCAATAGGAACGCGAGGGCGATCTGCCGCGCCGTCGCGCCGCGCGCTGCGCCGATCTCTTGCAGTACGCGTCCGTGTCGAGTGTGGGGATCGAACGCCTGCGCAGATTCGCCGAAGGGCGTGTAGGCGACGACCGCGACGCCGCGCTCCCGACACCAGGGAAGCACGGCGTGCTCGATGGCGCGTTCCTCGAGGTGGTACAGCACCTGGTTGCACGCCGGCAGGCCTGCGCCCTCGAGCGCGCTCAGCTCCTCGAGATCGTCGACGTCGAAATTGCTCACGCCCCACGCTCGAATCTTGCCGCTCCCGCGCAACTCTTCGAACGCCGCCACGGTCTCCGCGAGCGGATGCGCGCCGCGCCAATGCAGCAGATAGCAATCGAGCCGGTCGGTCTTCATGCGGGAGAGGGATCGCTCGCAGGCGCTGATGGTGCCGGGACGCGACGCGTTGGACGGAAGTACTTTCGAGACCAGGAATACCTCGTCCCGCCTTCCTTCGATCGCGCGGCCGACGAGAGTCTCCGCGGCCCCCGAGCCATACATCTCCGCGGTGTCCAAGTGAGTCATGCCGAGGTCGAGGCCGTGCCGCAACGCATCGACCGCATCGCGCGGCGATTGCTCCGAGTGCCAAGTACCTTGGCCCACGACCGCCACGCGCGGACCGCCGGGATTGAAGACGCGTAGCTCCATGCGCGCGGCAGGCGGGGGCACGGCGAGCGCGTCAGGGCAGGCGGCGCGACATGCGCAGCGCCGGCTCGCGTCCCTGGTAGTAGCCTTGCACCACGTCGAGCGACTGAAATCCGAGACTATGATAAAACGCGCGCGCTCCGGTATTCGTCTCCCGGAGCTCCAGATCGATGCGAAAGACCCCGGCCGCGACGGCGCTCGTCGAGAGCCAATCGATGAGCTGCCTGCCGAGTCCTTGACGGCGGTGCTCGACGCACACCGCCAGCAAATTGAGGTGTGCCGCCTCGTCGCCGAAATGCATGATGGCGAAGCCGGCGATCTTGCGCTCGCGGCGCGCGATGAGCACACAGCATTCGCGGCCGAGGATTGCGCGGCGCACGCGCGCAGGTGTCCAAGACCAAGCGAGCCCCTGCTCGATCAGGTCGCGCGACATCTCGGCGATTTCCATCGCATCCGGATAGCGGGCGAGACTGAGCGTCGCGAGCTCGGACATCAGCGGCTGCGGTAGCGGTCCGTGGCCGAGACGAGCTCGTGAATGTTGCCGAGCTCGAACGCCGAGTGACCGGCGTCGGGCACGATGCGCAGATCCGCCTCGGGCCAGACACGATGCAGGTCCCAGGCGCTCGTCGCCGGGCAGACGATGTCGTAGCGCCCCTGCACGATGGTCGCCGGGATGTTGCGAATGCGCGGCACGTCGTCGAGCAGCTGCGTCTCGCTGCGCAGAAAGCCGCGGTTCACGAAGTAGTGGCACTCGATGCGCGCCACGGCGAGGGCGAATTGGTCCTCGCTCCATTTGCGTATGTTGTCGACATTGCTGTGCAAAAAACTCGTGGACGCCTCCCACACCGACCAGGCGCGCGCGGCTTCGAGGGCGGCGCGCTGATCGGTGCCGGTCAGACGATCGTGATAGGCATGCAGGAAATCGTCGCGCTCGTCGAGCGGAATGATGTCCCGGTACGCTTCCCAGCAGTCGGGATAAATCTCCGAAGCGCCGTGCTGATAGAGCCAGCGGATCTCCGCGTAGCGCAGCAGGAAAATGCCGCGCAGCACGAGTTCGGTCACCCGTTCCGGGTGCGCCTCGGAATAGGCGAGCGCGAGCGTCGAGCCCCATGAGCCGCCGAACACCAGCCAGCGCTCGATGCCCAAGTGCTTGCGCAGCCGCTCGATGTCGGCGACCAGATGCCAGGTGGTGTTCTCGACGAGACTCGCGCTCGGCCGGCTGCGGCCGCAGCCGCGCTGATCGAATACGACGATGCGGTAATGCAGCGGATCAAAAAATTGACGGGCGCGCCGGTCCGAACCCGCCCCGGGGCCGCCATGCAGAAACACCGCGGGCTTGCCGGCGGGATTACCGCATTCCTCGTAGTACAACTCGTGCACGTCCGAGACGCGCAGGTAGCCGTGTTTGAAAGGCTCGATGGGCGGATAAAGCCCGCGGCGCTGAGGCGCCCCCGCCATGCGGGCCGAGAGCGATGCGCCATCCGCCGCAGGACGGAGCCGGGACGAAGTCTTTTTCTTCGTGGATGTGCCTTTGGAGGGGGTGCGGAGCGCACGCGCCTGGGCGCGAGCCTTGGGGGGTGCGGCTTTTTTCTTCTTCGTCATCGCGATGGTCCTTAAGATTTAGAGCGCTCGTG
>Ga0302314_10008013_pt1 | contig 18886 bp, 11 predicted proteins | sample III_Palsa_N2_3_FD_200533 | JGI IMG/M metagenome (GOLD analysis project Ga0302314, IMG submission 200533) | Peat permafrost microbial communities from Stordalen Mire near Abisko, Sweden - III_Palsa_N2_3 | ecosystem: Environmental > Terrestrial > Soil > Palsa > Peat permafrost | place: Sweden...
CGGCCGATGGCCACGGCGTCGCTGCCGAGCCAGGCCCGGGAGAGGTGCACCGGGTGCCCGCTCACCGGCGGCTCGTCGGCGAGCGCCTTGAGGATCGGCGGGGCCGGCGACGTCACCTGGGGTCTCGAACACGTGCTCGCCCGTCCGGAGTTCAAGGACTCCGAGGGCCCGGCCGTGATCTACGCCTCGGTGCCCGGACCCGCCGCCGTCGCCGCCGCCGTGGAGGCGGGCATCGGCGCCGGGATCACGGTCACCGCCGGGGCCGAGGTCGACGACCGCCACGCCGGTCCGGTCACCATGACCGGCGTCGTCCACTCGATCAAGCACGGGGACCGCGACGCCGGGACCGAGGTCGCGCTGCGCGTCGGCCGGGTCCATGTCATCCTCACCGGACGCCGCAAGCCGTACCACCTGGAGCGCGACTTCACCGAGCTGGCGCTCGACCCGCGCTCGGCCGAGATCGTCATCGTCAAGATCGGCTACCTCGAACCGGAACTCTTCGACATGGCCGCCGACTGGCGGCTCGCGCTCACCCCCGGCGGCGTCGACCAGGACCTGGTCCGGCTCGGGCACCGGCGGATCCGCCGACCCATGTTCCCGTTCGACCAGGAGATGGCCGACCCGGACCTCGCCGCCCGGTTCATCGCGCCCTCGAACGAGCCGCTGACCGGCGACGACGAATGACCGCGGGCCCCGCTGGGAACGCCGCCCCGACCGCGCTCCCCGGCACGCGGCTCGCGCTGGAGATCGCCGTGACCGGCCCCGCCGGGGCCCGCGTCGCGCGGGCCGCCGGGGCCGACCGGGTGGAGCTGTGCTCGGCGCTCGAACTCGGCGGGGTGACCCCGTCGGCGGCGCTGGTCGAGGCGGCGTCGGCCGTCGGCCTGCCGGTCCAGGTACTGGTCCGCTGCCGCCCCGGTGACTTCGTCTACGACGCCGACGAGATCGCGCTGATGGTCGCGGAGGTGCGCTCGGTCATCGCCTCGGGCGCGCGCGGCGTCGTCATCGGCGCGCTGACCCCGGCCGGAGCGCTCGACCTGGACGCGATGCGGCTACTCGTCGACGCCGCCCGCGGCGCGGCGGCGACGGTGGCACACCCGGTCGAGACCACCCTGCACCGGGCCGTGGACCACGCCACCGACCCGGTCGCCACGGCGGCGCTGCTCCCGTCGCTCGGCCTGACCCGGGTGCTCACCTCGGGCGGTGCGGCCGTGGCCGCAGCCGGCGCGGCGGTTATCGCCGCGATGGCCGCGGCCGCCCCCGGCGTCCAGGTGATGGCCGGCGGCGGCGTCCGGCCCGGCGACATCGCCCGGCTCGCCGCCACCGGCGCGGCGGCCGTGCACCTCTCCGCCAAGCGCCCGGTCCGCACCGCCCGCGCCGGAACCGGGGTCCCCCTGGGCAGCGCGGACTCGTCCGACGGGGCCGACACCCGTTTCGTCACCGATCCGGACACGGTCGCCGCCGCCCGGGCCGAGGTGGACGCCGTCCGGCGCTGAGCGCGGGCCCGCGACCCCGGGTCGCCGACCGATCGCGGAGCGGGTATCCGACGAACGCCCATCCCGGCTCGTCGCAGAGTTCGTCGAACATCTCGGATCCCACTCCGCGACCGGCGTTCACATCAGTTCCACCGAGTGAGGTAGGTCAGGCTGAAGACGGCGGCGGGCGCGGAGGAACCCGCCACCGCGGCTTGCAACTCGACCGGAAACTGCTGCTCGGACGGGTTGGTCGTGGAGGCGGTCCGTCCCGAGAAGATCCCCGCGTTGGCCCGGCCCTCCTCGTCGGTGACGGCGGTTACCGTCTTGCCCTGGCCCGTCGCGAAGACGCCGTACGTGTGCTGCGCGTCGTCGGCCTGCGCCGTGAACTCCACAACGACGTTCGGCACCCAGTACCCGGACGCGTCCGTGACGATCGCGATGATCTGGTTGAAGAAGTCCTGGCCGCCGATCTGGCCGATGTGGGTCCGCTGAGGCGTGGACGTCGCCGCAGGCCGGACGGTCGCGACCTGGGACGGCGTGATCGTCACGGTGAAGGTGCCGGCTGCCGTCCGTACCCCCGGTACCGCGGCGGTGATGACGCACGTCCCGGTGGCGCCGCCCGCCGCGAAGTACGTGCGGGCTTTGCCGTCGGCGCCCGTTGTGACGTCGATCGTGTCGGTGGCCACCCGGAAGTCCTCCGACGCCGTCCCGTTCGGGAAGATCCCCGTCGGGCCCTGCGACGGGGCGCTGAACCGTACGGTCGCCCCCTCCAGGAGGGCGCCCGTCTTGTCCCGCACCGTGGCGACCAGCACGTCGTGCAGGCCGATGGTGCTGGCCGGCAGCGACCCCGGGGCGGTGCCGACGCTCAGGGATCCCACCGGTGTGCCGGTGACCTCGATCGTGCAGGTCGCGTCGGCCGAGTACTGCGGCGGCGAGAAGGTGTCCGTGCACCGGACCGTGAAGCTCAGCGGCTTGTCCGTCATCGCCGCCGGCGTTCCCTTCACCCGGCCCGTAGCCGTGTCGAGTTTCAGACCCGGCGCGAGCCCGGTGCCCCCGCGCAGTTCCCAGCTGGCGATCCGGAAGACCCGGGACTCGTTCTTACCCCTCAGGTAGCTGTCGTAGGCCATGCCGACCTGGCCCGTGGGGAGACTCGTACTCGTGACCTTCGGTCCCCCGGCCGTCTCCAGGATCCCGACGACCGTCGGACCGGTGACCGCGGCGAGGTTCAGCGCGAGATTCACCGGGACGATGTAGCTCTGGATCGCGGGGCGGGTGAACTGGTCGACCAGCGGCAGGCACACCGCGACCGCGGCCAGCGAGCTCACCCAGTCGGTGGGGTTGTACGCCAGGTAGAAGATCGTGAAGCCCAGGATCACGACGCCGAAGAGTGTCGTGATCTTCGTGCCGGTCACCATCGCGCCGACGTTCTTGAGCGAGGACCGTGCCGTGAGCACCGCTCCGAGCTGGCAGAGCGTGAACAGGATCCACAAGACCCAGATGACGGTCATCAGGCTCTCCGGAAGGGCCTCGTCACCGAGGAGGAACGGCGTGGTCAGGCCAACGTTGCCGACGAGCGGCGCCACCACACTGCCCCACCGGGCGATTATCCCTCCGGGCGTGTCGAGCAGGTCGTAGTTCCAGTCCGTCACCACCCCGACGGCCGGGCTGGCGATGAAGTTGAACAGATTGAAGGCGAGTTGGATGTCGAGCTTGACCCGGTTGCAGTGCGCCGGATCGTCGCCGCCGACGGCACCGGCACCGCCGACGGCACCGGCGGCGTCCGCATGCCCGGGCGGCGCCGGGATCGTCGGGAAGACGCCCCCGGGGAAGGGCGCGTTGTCGACGCCCATGAACGCCTTGTAGAGCACCGTCTGGACGAATCCGAAGCCCAGCAGCAGCATGCCGCCGGGAGAGGCGTCCTCGACGGCGTCCTCCGGCACCCCCGCCTGCTCCTGCACCCAGTGGTACAGGGGGTTGAGGAAGCCCAGCTCCGCGAGCGGCGTGAACAGCAGGTCGACCAGGTGGCCGGCGACGGCGATGCCGCAGGTGAACACCGCCCGCACCGCCAGGTCCGCGATCTGCAGGATCGCCGTCGCGATGCCGTGGAGCGCGTCGAGCAGCGGGATCAGCGGACTCGACGCGCTGTCGGACAGCGACGCCTGGACCGCGTCCGTGACGCCGCTGAACGCCGTGGCAACCCGGTCGAAGACCCCTGACGCGGTCAGATCCGCGAGCAGCTTCTGAAAGGCGTCGATGACGGGATCCGCAGCGGCCGGCAACGGCATCGCGGCGTAGCCGCCGGCCGCGTGGGCGGCGGTCGCGGACACGCTGGTGAACTGGTCCATCATCCAGTTCGCCTGGGGATCGCTCTGCAGGGAGGCGGGGTCGACCGGCTGGCCCGACGCGTCCGCCAGCGGCGCCACGTGCGTGCCGAGGTCGGCGATCCGGCTCTCGTCGAACAGCGCGCGGAGCCCGTCGAAGGCGTCGTCCAGCTTCTCCTGCTGGCGCTCGAACCAGCCGGCCGACAGCCCCTGGTAGCGGACGAGCGTCGGGACCAGCCACGGTCCGATCTGGCGGATCGCGCTCTCCAGCGCCGTCTTGGTGTCCCAGACGTCGTCGAAGGCGAACAGCGACTTGAGCCAGTCGACCACCCGCACGACCGATTCGGCGATCATCGTGAAGGTGGCCTCGACCGCGTGAGCCGCCTGGGTGACGCTGTCGATGATCATCTCGCCCAGGGAGACCAGGGCCCCGCCAACCCGGACCAGGATCTGGACAACGGTGTCGACGAAGACCTCGGCGATCTGCGTCGCCCCGGTCTTGACGCCCTCCCACACGTCGCCGGCCCAGTTCGAGAAGTCGTCCCACACGCCGCCGAAGTCCGGATGCGCGGCACGGCGCTCGTGGTACTCCGCGACCTCCGACGGGGTGCGGAAGGCCTGGAACCGCGGCCGCTCGGGATCCCAGGTCTGGATGACGTAGGCGAGGACCGGCTCGGCCTCGGCGGCGCCGGGGAACAGGACCTTCGGCATCTTGGGCCTGCCGTCGACCATGGAGTAGACCGTGGCGCAGTGGTCGACGACGGTCTCGGGCTGGAGGTGTGGGGTCCACACCGAGTCCGGGACGAGCGGCGTCGCCTGCTTGGTCGTGTCGTCGGTGGCCTTGGCGTCCTTCAGCGCCTGCGGCGTGAGCAGACCCTTCTGCGACGGCAGCGAGCCCTTGCCGGCCAGGTAGTTGTTGACGCCGGCGGCCAGGTCGATCGCGGTGCCGGAGGCCAGCCCGTGCGTCGCGACCGTCACCTTGGGCGCGACCAGGCTGTCGGCGTCGGCGGAGATCGTGACGCGGCCGCGCGGGTCGGTGGCGGCGACGGCGTCCTTCCCGGGGCCGACGAGGAACGAGACCCCGTTGACGCGCAGCTCCGCGAGCTCCTCGGCGCTGACCGTGATGGCGCGCCCCGGGATCGCCGCGCCCCGGGTGTCGAGCAGCGTCACGTCCGCGACGTAACGGGTGATCACGTGCGGTGGGCCGGTGTCGGGTAGCCGGACCCGGTCGTCGGTCCAGGCGGTCGAGTGCAGGTCCTGACTCAGAATGCTGAAGGCCTCGGCGGGCGAGGCGCTCGTCCGCACCAGCTCGGACGGCTTGAAGTCGGGGTACGGATCGATGTGGAAGTCCAGGACGCCGGCCCGCAGGCCGGTGGCCATGACGGTGCGGCTGCCGGTGGGCTTCGCGTCGGTTGTCTCGGTCTTGGCCTGCGACCAGGTCGGGAGCAGGGTGACGAGCTTCGTCGTGGTCGGGCTGTAGCCCTGCCAGCCGGTCTGGTGGACGGCGCGCAGCACATCCTGCTCGTCGCGGCCGAACACGTGGAGCATGCCGTCGGCGTCCTGCCAGGCGCGCGCCTGAGCGAACCGCGGTCCGCCGACCGAGACGCCGACGAGGTTGGCGGCGGACCCCGGCATCGTGAACGGCGGCGACAGGTAGGCGCCGACCACGTCGCCGAGATCATTGAGATAGACACAGCCGACATCGCCCTGGATCGTGGAGTGGGGCAGGTCGGGGACCATCCAGGTTCCGCAGAACTGCTTGACGTCGTAGGCCACGACGTTCTGTGCGCCCGTCGTCTGCGCGAAGACCTGCGCACTCCCGTCCGGCGCGGCGACGATCGCGGGTGACGACACCTGGAACGGCACGCCCCCGGGCTTCACCCGGACCGGCTGCCAGCCCGTGAAGGTGCCGTACGCCTTGCCGACGCAGTGATAGAGCACGCTGTCGCCGCTGCCGACCCCGACGAGGTCGAACTTTCCCGAGGGCGCCAGGCTGCAGGCCAGCTCCCGGAGGCCGGCTGTACCCGGAACCGGCGTCCAGTCCGGCTCCATCCCGTAAAGGATCGCGTGCGTGGCGGTCTGACCCGCCGGTGTCGCCAGCAGGAACAGCCCGTCGCTGGTGAATCCCGACACCGCGATGTTGGTGCCCTGGAACGTGCGGGCCTTTCGCAGGCCCGTCACGGGAAACCAGCTCTGCCACGGCGAGCCGGGGCGGCGGAGGGCGACGTACAGCGTCGCGTCGGGCGCGTAGGAGGCGAGCGCGAACTGACCGTCGTGCATGACGCAGACGGCCGCCTGGCCGGTGCTCGTGAACCCGCCGTTCCCGGAGAGCGCGGGGACGGGCCCCCAGTCACCGAACCAGCCGCCGCGGTTGAGCTCGGCGGTCGTCTCGTAGAGACCCTTGTCCCGGCCGACCGCGATCAGCTGGACCGATCCCTTGGCGTCGCAGGCGACGGCGACGCTCACCGCTCCGCCCCACGTCGGCTCCTGCGGTCCCACCGCGGCGACCTCGCGCCACGCCATCCGCTCGCCACCGCGCGCGATGCCGATGTAGACGCCGCCGTCCACCACGGCCGCCATCATCACACCGGCCGCCGCCGCGTCGGTGCCCTCCGAGGTGCCCTCCGATGCGATCCCGGGGACCGCGGGCAGAGCGCAGACGGCCTGAGCCACCGCCGCGAGCGAGTCCGTCGGCGAGAAACCCGCGGCCGGGGCGGCGGTGTTCCAGGTGCCGTCAGCGAAGCAGGTGATGGTCTGGACCGGCGAGTCCCTCGGGGTGAAGCCCGCGAGCGGCGTGTCGGAGCCCTTGACCAGGGTCTGGTCGAACCGCATCAGTCGTTGATCCTGCTGGACGTAGTAGGCGACGATCATCGAGGCGTCGTGCGCGGCGACATGGCCTCGGAACGCGGCCCCGACGGGGATGCCGGCGGCCAGCGGGTGTTTGAGCGGCACACCGGGCGACCACGCGGTGGTCACTCCCCCGAAGACGATGACGTTCGGGTGGATCGTCTGCACCCACGACTGGGACGACGTGGCCTGGTTCACCCCGCCGAAGACGATCGGCCCGGCGTTCGGCGAGTAGGAGACCCCGCCGAGGATCTGCCATCGCGGCGCGGTGGGGAAAGCAGCCGCCGTGTCGTCCACCCAGTCGCACTGGATGTCGCGCGGATCGGACGACGTCTGGACCAGCCGCAGCGCGCTCAGCGGCTGCGGCGCCGTCGACACCGGGGGAAGCACGAAGGCCCAGACGTCGCCGTTCGGGTGCACCGCGACCGCGACCGCGTCAGCCGTCAGATTCGCGCCGGCGGCGGTCCTGAGCGGTTTCTGCTCCCAGCCGGTCGGCGAGGCGCCGGACCGCCGGAGGTACGTCAGAACCTTGTCCTGCCGGATGATGAGCGACTCCTCGCGCCCCTCCTTGAACCAGTTCGCGAACAGCGCGACCTTCCCGGACCCGTCGCCCATCGCGACGGCGGAGGCCGGCACGGCGTCCTGCATCAGGGCGGTGCCGACCTGGAACGAACCTGGGGCACTGGTGTCGAGGGATTCGGTGACGAACGGAGTCGGGCTCAAGGGACCACGCACCTTAAGTTAAGGCTTCGGGGGCAAGTTTCGAAGAGTCGCCGGGGGACGATCCGGGACAAACGGACCGGGTCGTGCTGAACGCCGTTCCGGCCAGGGCACCTTGGTGAACCGGCCGGTGTGACAGGCGGTGGCGACCGCGTTGGATCGAGAACGGCACGGCGAGCCGGGCCCGACCTTGCAGCCAGCGCACGGGTGCCGCTCGATCTCCCCGGCGTCGGCCGACAGAGACTCTCTGACGACCTGTCATGGCTCAGGATCCTGACACAAATCCTTCACATAAGGGGTCTGGATCCGACTTTTGCATGAGAACGAGTTCTGGGAGCGGATCGGAATCCTGAGGGCCCCCGGGACCGACTCTGGCATCTTGCTCCGGGAGAGGACCGTGCACGAGACGCCGCCGAGCCACGCCGTCGCTATCCCGGCCGGCGCTTCTGACATCAGATCAGCACCCTGATCCGGGTCCGCCCACGGGCGCTGCGGGGCAGGAACGGCCGCTGGACGTCTACACGCGCTCGGCACTGGTGGCCTACTTGCGGTTGCGTCGGCAGTCCTGGCCGCGCACTGGGCGGGTCGTCAGGTGTTCAGTGGCCAGGAGCTGAGCAGCGTTCGGGCGGTTCCGTTGTTGCCGAGTTGGTAGACGGCGAGGCCGTCCGGGTGGACGTCGAAGGCGTCGAAGGCGTCGAAGGCGTCGAAGGGTTCAACGTGCAGGGTCTTGAGGTGTTCGACAGTGTCGAGTCCCACCGTGAGGTGGGCGGTGTAGTTGGCCGCGGTCTGGTCGGGCACGTAGGTCTCGACCCAGTCCTTGGTGGTCTGGCTGATCCGCTGGCCGGGGTCGGTCACGAAGGCGGCGTCGGTGCCGCCCGATCCGGTGAACGGCGCCACCGCGGCCACCAGGGCGGCCTGGAGGTCGAGGACCTGTTGGTTGGGTTGGACATCGAGACCGGCGGCGGCCTGCCCCGGCGGTCCCCAGTGCTCGGAGTAGGTGATCCCGGGGTGACGAAGTCCAGAACCGCGCCTTTGGCCCTGCCGTCGCGCCAACTCGCAAGCCTCGTGTCAGTCATCGCACGGTCCTCCCACCTGCCCGGCCCGGTAGCTGCTGGGTCAGGCGTTGGAGTTGGTCAGGGCGAAGTTGGGCGAGAAGTCGTCCAGGAGGCCGGTGAGGGTCTCGAAGACGCTGCGGTCGCCTTCAGCGCTGATCTGGCCGGCGTCGACGGCGGCGGTGAACGCGCCGGGCAGGAGCAGAGCGCCCGCGAGTTGGGCCTTGCCCAGGCGCAGGGTCAGGTCGGGGTTGGCGGTGTGGCGGGTGCGGTGGTGCAGGACGCTGTTGGTCAGGTGCAGGCTGTGCGGGCCGGGCTGGTCGCCGTCGGTCAGGTCCAGGTTGATGACCAGGGTGGTACCGGCGGCCTTGGGGCCGTTGAGGCGAACCGCGATGTAGTCCAGGAACAGGTCCAGCGGCATGGCCATGATGGTCTCGATGCTGCCGGTGCTCTGCACGCCGGTGGTGGGCATGCCCTCGCGCAGTTCCTGGGCGGCGGTCAGGTACAGGTTGCGCCACTGCGGGCCCTCGGCCTGGTAGCCGAGCTGCTCGTAGGCGTCGGCCTGGAGGTGGCGGGCGTCCTGGTTGCCGGGGTCGGCGAACACGGCCTGCCCGGCCAGCTCCACCACCCACCGGTAGTCCCCGGCCTCGAAGGCCTCCCGGGCCAGCTCCAGGACCCGGTCGGCACCGCCGATGGCCTGGAGGTAGCGCTTGGCGCTGTCGGCGGGGGGCAGCGGGTGCAGGTGCATCGGGTTGCCGTCGTACCAGCCCAGTTCCTTGGCGTAGACGCCCTTGAGGTTGTGGTTGACGGTGCCGTGGTAGCCGCGGTTCCACCAGGCCCGTCCCAGGGAGGCGGGCAGGTCGAGGTTCTCGGCGATCTCGATGGGGGTCAGGCCGTGGTTGGCCAGCCGCAGGGACTGGTCGTGCAGGTACTTGTAGGTGTCGCGTTGGGAGCCGAGGAACTCGGTGACGTTGTCCTTGCCCCACACCGGCCAGGTGTGCGGGCCGTAGTGGATCTCGGCGTCGGGGAACAGTTCCATGGCCTCGTCCAGGCAGGCGGCGAAGTTGGCCGCGTCGCGGGTGCGGGCCCCGCGCAGGGTCTGGATGTTGTGCAGGGCGTGGTTGGCGTTCTCCGCGCAGGTCAGGGCCTTGAGTTCGGGGATGTAGAAGTGGAACTCCTCGGGGGCCTCGGTGTCGGGGGCCATCTGGAAGACGAACTCCAGCCCGGCCAGGGTGCGGGTCTCCCCGGTGGCGGTGATGGTGTCGGTGGGCTCGATGTAGGCGAAGGTGCCGGTCGGGGGCAGGGCCAGGCCGCCACCGTCGCTGACCATGCCCTGCGGGCCGTGCGGAAGCAGCGTGCCGAACGCGTGTGCGGCCCGCCGGGACATGACGTTGCCGCAGATCACGTTCTCGCCCAGGGCGTACTTCCCGAAGTTCTCCCCCGGGGCGAGGATCGCGACCTTCCCGGAGGCGACGTCCTCAGGGGTGGTGATGCCGGTGATGCCGCCGTAGTGGTCGATGTGGGTGTGGGTGTAGATCACCGCGACCACCGGCAGGTGCCCGGGGCGGTGGGCGTAGTACAGGTCCATCGCGAACTTGGCGCACTCGGCCTTCGACCCCGTGTCGACCACGATCAGGCCGCCGTCGCCCTCGATGATCGTCACGTTCGCCAGATCGTGGTTGCGCACCTGGTAGATCCGCTCCAAGACCTCGTACAGCCCGGCCTCGGCGATCAGCTGGGACTGCCGCCACAGGCTCGGGTGCACCGAGTCCGGGGCCGGGCCGTCCTGGATGAACGAGAACCACGCCAAGTCCCACACCACCTCGCCGTCCGACGTGCGAATCACTCCCCCGTCGGGCAGCGGCGCGATCAGCCCGCGCCGCACGTCCGCGAAATCGCGCACATCATCAAAGGCCAACTGCCGCAACGCCGCCCGGTTCGCCGCGGCCGTCACGTCCGACGCAGCCTTGGGTGCTACTCGCATGACCTGCTCCTCGATCGATGACCCGTGTTGATACCACCAATTACGCGGTGACCGGAAGTCGGCTCGAACTCCCCGACCCGGTCAACCTTCAGGAGTTGGATTCCGCCGTTTCGAGTGCCTCGACAAGTTCCTCCATCGGGATGCGTCCGCCCGCGATCAGTTGCGCACCGCTGCGCCGCAGCGCGGAGGCCATGGGCGCGGCCCACAGGTTCTCGTAGACCAGGATCCCCGCCGCACTGCCGGGGGCGAGGACCGCGCCGGCCTCGTCGATGTCCTCGCCGCTCAGCAGCCCCGACGACACGCCTTCGAAGACGGCCAGGTCCACGCTGCCTTCGTGGCCCAGGTCGGCGATGCTCAGCGTGACGAGTGATCCGTCCGCTTCCTTGCGGACGAAGGAGAGGTCGAGGATGCGGATGATGCCGCGGTCGACCAGGTCCAGGAGCAGCGGAATGCCTTCCCCGTCCATGTCGCCTCGGGGGAACTCCACGATCAGGTAGTCGATCGGTCCCATGTCGTCGGTAGTGTCCATGTCGGCTCCTCGCGGGTCAAGGTCAGGTTCGTCTGCCGGCGGCGCGGGGCTCATTGGGCGGACCGGCCTGCGGTCGTCACGGGCCGAGCACCTTCGCCTTCTGTGCGGCGAACTCGGCCTCGCTCAGTACACCCTGGTCCCGCAGTTCGCTGAGCTGCTTGAGCTGCTCGATCGTGTCGCTCATGCCTGGTGCTGGTGCTGCCGCCGGGGCCGGGGCCGGCGGGTACGGGTCCGGCTGGGCCTGTGCTTGCGGTGCGCCCTGGTCGGCCCAGCGGCCGGCCTGCCGTCGCGAGACACGGTTGGACACGGTGGTGGCCGTACCAGCGACCACCGCGGTACGGGCGACGGTGCGTAGAAGTCGTGGCATCTGCTTGCTCCCTCGAATCGGCTGCGGGCGGTGGTCCGCGCGGGTTCACGCGGCCTGGGCGCTGACCCGGCTGGTGCGTACGGCGTCGACCAGCGCCTGGTGGTCGCGTTCGTTCTGGTCGGCGTAGCTCTCCGCGAACGTGACCAGCGCGCGGTCGAACACGTCGCCGCCGCCGAGGTAGGCGGCGATCGCGATTCGGTCGCCGGAGCGGGCGTGGGCGCGGGCAAGGGTCGCGCCGCACAGCTCGCCGAAAACCCGCATGCCGTCGGGCACCATGGCCTGGGGTTCGGCGATGCCCTTCCAGTCGCGCAACTGCCGGACGTAGAAGTCGCGCTGGCGGCCGTCGATGCCGTCGATCCGCTCCCAGCCGAGGAAGATGTCGCTGGTGGCCTGCATCAGCCGCTGTCCGGCGACGGCGCGTTGCCCCTGGTTGGCGTACTCGCTGTCACCGGCGTACTCGGCCAGAACCGACGGGCCTGCCTCCTTGAGCTGGAGCAGCAGCGGGTCCTGGTTGTCCTTGCCGAGCATCAGCACGATCCAGCAGCGGGTGCCAACACTGCCCACACCGACCACCTTGCGGGCCACATCAGCCAGGTGGAACTGGTCCAGCAGCAGGCGGTGGTCGTCCTGCAGGCTGTGGGCATACCGCTCGATCAGTGCGCGGATCTCCTGCTCCAGGCGGCCCCGCTCCACGTTCGGCAGCAGGTCGCCGATCGGCACGATCAGCGGCGGGACGGCGGCGATCCGGCGCCGGCCGTCGACCACCTCGGTCAGCTTGTCGAACGCCTGCAGCGTGTCGCGGGAGCGGGCCTTCGCCAGCGTCCGGGAGACGAGCTTGCCCCGGCGGGAGTCCAGCCGGTCGACGGCCAGCGCCTGGAGGCTGTCGGCCTCGATCCGGGCGTACCAGACGTCGAGGTTGCCCATCGTGGCGAAGCGGCTCATCTGCTCGCGGTAGGAGCGGACGGTGGCTCGGACGATCGCCGCGCGTTCCTTGCCGGTGAAGCCGTTCTCACGCGCCGCGATCACCATGCTGGCCGCCAGCCGCTTCACGTCCCACTCCCACGGTCCGGGCAGGGTCTCGTCGAAGTCGTTGATGTCGAACATCAGCCGCCGTTCCGGGGAGGCGAGCAGCCGGAAGTTCAGCAGGTGCGCGTCACCGCACATCTGGACCCTGAACCCGGACCGCGGCGTGGCAGCCAGGTCGGCGGCCATGATCCCGGCCGCACCCCGGTAGAACCGGAACGGCGACTCCGTCATCCGCCCGTACCGGATCGGCACCAGCTCGGGCACCCGTTCCGCGGACTGCCCCTCCAGCAGGTCGACCGGATCCAGCCGATCGCCCGGCGGCTCGAACTCGGCGTGACTCGCGCGAGGAGCGGTAGCCCGCGCTGCCTTGCCCCTGGCCGCGCGTTCCTGAGCGCTCAGGGGTGCGCGCGGCGCCACCTTCGTGGTCTCACTCATGGAAGGACCCTCCTACCTCGATACGCTCCTCGGCATGCCCACGGAGACGGGGCACGAGAAAGCACCGTCCACGGTCACAGCGGCCGACACGCCCGTTCCGCCCTTCCCGGGACGGCCTGTGTCTCTCGCCTCGGAGGAACCGCATCTTCAACCCTAGGTCGATGGCCGCATCCGCGCCCGTCCACGCGGAACCGGACGGGTCAGGGCGGGGGTCAGGGCAGGCAAGTTCGGCCCCCGGGCATGCCGGGCATGCTCCGGGAGCCGAGTCCGTCAGTGCGCAGGATCAGCGGTTGGCCCTGGTGACGTAGACGGCCGCTGCGCCCCCTCGTCCAGGAACTCGACCAGCGCGACGGCCACCAGGACGGCGATGATCAGCCAGAAGACCACCCAGCCGGTGGGGTAGTGCCACAGGGCCAGAATCAGGGCTCCGACCAGCAGGACCGCGAGCAGCACCCAGCTCTTGAACCGGTGCACCCACGGTCCGACCGGGCCGAGGCCGAAACCCGAGCGCTCCCGCAGCCACGCGATACCGGTACGGCACCAGGTCCTCACCCGCATCGCATAGTGGCCGGGCCCGCCGAGGTACGCGCCGAGAGCCACACCCAGGCCCAGCACTCCGACTGCCCGGAGAGTACGACGCAGGAAGAACACCAGCTGGTCGAAGATCGCGGCCGCCGCGGGTGAGGAGACGCCTTCGGGCAGGTGGGCGAGGTAGATGTGACGGGCGGCGGCAAGCCCGATACCCAGCAGGAGCATGCCGACCGCGGTGCCCAGCGCCGCGGCGACCAGGGCACGCCGCCGACGGACGGCAAGCGCCACTCCGGCCGCCGCGATCAGCACCGTGATCAGGGGCAGCCAGTTCCCGACCGCGTTGAGCAGTCGATAGCCGGTCTGGACCTTGTGCACGTCGGCCGAGGTGAACAGTGTGAACTGGGCGTTCACCGTGGGAATGTGCGAGGCCGCGCTCAGGCCGTTCGCCACGAGTTGCTGCTTGACCTGGTCGACCGCCGGCCCCAGGTCGAGAACCACGTCGTTACCGTGGGCCTGCAGAGCGGTCGACTTCTTTCCGGACAGCAGGTTGTCCACGGCGGTGTGCGCTGTTCGGTTCGCGTCCTTCCACACGGTCGCGAAGGCGCTGCTGGTGACCACCTTCTGGGACGCCGTGTGCACCAGGCTGGTGACACTGCTGGTGACCGGGCCGGCCAGCAGGTTCTCCAGGGCCGAGGCGGCCTTCGGCGGCACCCGGGTACCCCCGAGAGCCTGGTCGGCCTGGTCCACCAGGGCAGGAACGTCGAGCTTCTGGACGACCGCATCGGTGATCCGGTTGGCTACCGCGTCCTGTACTGCGGGGTTCTCGGCCAGCGGAGCCATCGTGGCGACGTAGCGCGAGGTGTCGGAGATCTCCGAGTCGGCCCACACGGCGATGACGCACAGCGGGGCCAGGATCCAGGCCAGCACCAGCAGCAGCAACGCGATGAGCGAACGCCCCGAGTGTCGCTTCACCTGTGTCCCCACGGCCGTCGACGGGCTCACCGGCGGTACGGGTTCGCTGCTGGTCAAGTCCGGTCTCCCTCGGGTAGCCCTGGCTCCAAGGAAAACGGACCGTCAACGCTACGGCGACCCGGCCGGTGCAATCGAGCGGCTTCGCCGGTGTCCCGCAATGCTCTTTTCGATCGAAGCCCCGACAATCAAACACAGGGAGCGCGTGGCCGACGGCTCTGACAGCCAACAGACGACGGGAGGCCGCAATGGTTCTTGACCTCGTCATCATCGGCGTGATCATCACCCTGGGGCCGCTGCACAACACCGCGTTCATCCTGCTGCTCTCCTCGACCAAGGGGGTGCGCAAGGGGCTGGCGTTCATCCTGGGGTGGCTCGCCACCCTCGTGGCGCTTATCGCCGTCGTCACGCTGATCACCGGCGGCAAACCCCCAGCTCACAAGAGCGCGTCCTCCACGGCGGTGCTGGCCGTCAAGCTCGCTCTGGGCCTCGGCATGGTCCTCTACGGGGAACACAAGCGACGCCAGGGGTTCGGACCTCGTAAGACGCCCAAGTGGTTCGCGCGACTGGACCACGTCTCCGGGTGGATGGCCGCCGGTTTCGGCGTCCTGCTGCAACCGTGGGCCATGGTCGCGGCAGGCGGGGCGACCGTGGTTGACGCGCACGTCTCCTCACTCGCCTCCTACCTCGCCCTGATGGCCTACGTCCTGATCGCCAGCGCCAGCCTCCTGGCGATGGAGTTGTACGCGACGTTCAAGCCCGCTGCGGCTCAGGGCAGACTCACCGCGTTGCGCACCTGGATCGAAGGACACCAGGACCAGGCGATCGTTTCCCTGTCGCTGGCGTTGGGCCTGTGGCTGGTGGGCAAGAGCATCTACGAGCTCGTCTGACCGGAGCGCCGTCAGTGACCAGCGACGGTCAGCCCGGGGTTGTGGCGCCCGCTGCGACGATCGACCCGCTTCCAGATCGCCCGCTGGCACTTGAGCGTGAGCGTGCCCACCACAATCAGCACGACGATGTTGACCAGTAGTTGGACGAGTGATCCCCAGGCCTCGTGCCAGCTGCTGAACGCGGACGACACGCCGATGTCCGCCGCGGCCGGGATCGTCGTGACGGAGATGAAGACACCGAGCAGAGCGCTGGTCTTGGACTCGGTCAGCGAGACAATGCCGACGATACCGGCCAGGCCGGCCACGGCGAACGAGAAGAAGTTGGGCGTGTTGATCAGCGTGGAGACCGGACGCAGTCCCAAACTGAACGCCTTCGACTCGAATCCGAACCCGCGAATGAGCAGGCTGAAAAGGAACGTGGCGACGATGGCGAGCAGGAAGCCGACGAGCAGCGCGAGCAGCCCCTGCTTGATCCTGGGCCGGTCGCCCTGGTCGAAACCCAGGGCGACGCTGACGATGGCACCGTACTCCGGGCCGACGACCATGGCCGCGACCACCAGGATCTGGGAGTTGGTGACGATCCCGACGGCACCGATCAGGCCTGCGATGACCAGGTAGAGATAGAAGCTCGGAGCATAGGTGCCCTCAGCGCGGATCCGTGCCTCGACCTGATCCCAGACGGGGGCCCGGGCGAGCGTGCCGAGTTCACGCGCTCCGGCTTCGGCGGCCCGACCGGAGAAGGCCATGTCGACCGGCTCGATGACGATGGAGCCGCGGTCGTCCAGGCGCAGTCCACGAAGGCCGCGCAGCACGTCGTTCGCCGCTCCCGTCAGCACGTCGCACGCGATCGAGTCCCCGTCCGGGTTGCGCACGATCCCCGGCTGGACGACGAGATTGAGGACGCAGGGATCCCCGGACAGGACCTCGACAGCGCGGTCGGTGAGGTCCGATGGACTTACCGCGCGGACATGGATCATGTCCATTCCGAACCTCCGAGCGTCCGGGAACCCACAGCAGGCGATCAGGTAGATCCTGGCAGATAGTGGGACATAAGGGGGGGATCTTCAAGGGGGAGCTTCGAGATTGGATGCCCCATGGACCGCTACCCGCCCATCGCCGATCACGGCCTCGTAGGCGATCTGCAGACCTCCGCCCTCGTCTCGTCCCAGGGGGTGGTCGACTGGTTCGCCGCGCCCCGGTTCGACTCCCCCAGTATCTTCGCCGCGCTGCTCGACCACGCCAAGGGCGGCTACTTCCGGCTGGCCCCCGAGCAGCCGCCGGAAGGCTCCCACAAGCAGCTCTACTACCCGGACACCGCCGTTCTCGTCACCCGCTTCATGTCGCCGGACGGAGTGGGCGAGGTGATCGACTGGATGCCCCCCAACACCAGCCCCACCCCCACCGACCGGCACACCCTGATGCGGGTGGTGCGGGCCGTGCGCGGGACCGTGCGGTTCACCCTCGAATGCCGACCCCGGTTCGACTACGGGCGGGCCCAGCACGAACTCGACCTGCGGCCCGAGGGCGCCATGTTCCAGGCGCCCGGCATCACCGCCCACCTGCGGAGCACCTTCCCGGTCGAGCGGGACGGGCAGGACGTGCGCGGCGAGATCACGCTGAGTGTCGGCGAGGCGGCTGCGGTCGTGTTCACCGTGTGCGACCCCGACGGGGCGGCCCCCGCCGCACCCACCACCGATGGAATCACCGACCAACTGTGGGAGGTCGTGGACTTCTGGCAGCGCTGGCTGCGCTCCTCGAACTACCGCGGCCGCTGGCCGGACATGGTGGGACGCTCCGCGATCACCCTCAAACTGCTGACCTACCACCCCACCGGGGCCCCGGTGGCCGCCGCCACCATGGGCCTGCCCGAGCAGGTCGGCGGCGAGCGGAACTGGGACTACCGGTACACCTGGGTCCGGGACGGATCGCTGTCGGTGCGGGCCCTGCTGGACCTCGGGTTCGTGGAGGAGGCGACCGCCTTCACCCACTGGCTCGGCGACCGCCTGCATGACTCGGCCGGCAAGGACGGCGAACCCCTCCAGATCATGTACCGGGTCGACGGGGAACCCCTGCTCACCGAGGAGATCCTTGAGCACTTCGAGGGGTATCGCGGCTCCTACCCGGTGCGGCTCGGCAACGCGGCCTCCGACCAGCTACAGCTCGACATCTACGGCGAGGCCCTCTATGCCCTGTCGGAGGGACGCGAGATCGGCGTCCAGGCCGGCTACCAGGGCTGGAAGGTCCTGTCCCGGACCCTGGACTGGCTCGCGGACAACTGGGACCGGCCCGACGAGGGCATCTGGGAGACCCGAGGGGGCCGCAAGGACTTCACCTACAGCCGGGTGATGTGCTGGGCGGCCTTCGACCGCGGCCTGAAGCTGGCGGCCGAGTTCAGCCGACCGGCCGACACGGTCCGGTGGACCCAGGCCCGCGACACCATCCTGGAGCAGGTGATGGAACGCGGGTGGAGCGAGAAGGAGAAGGCCTACGTGCAGCACTACGGGGGCGAAGCCGTGCTGGACGCCTCGCTGCTGCTGATCCCCCGGGTCGGGTTCCTCGCTCCCAAGGCCCCCTCCTGGCTGTCCACCCTGGACAGCATGGACCGCACCCTGGTTTCCGACAGCCTCGTGTACCGCTACGACCCGGCCGCGTCCCCGGACGGCCTGCGCGGCTCGGAGGGCACCTTCAGCCTGTGCACCTACCTGTACGTCGACGCGCTCGCCCGCGCGGGGCGGCTGCACCAGGCCCGGTACACCTTCGAGAAGATGCACACCTACGCCAACCACGTCGGACTGTTTGCCGAGGAGATCGGCCCCAGCGGCGAGCAACTGGGCAACTTCCCGCAGGCGTTCACCCACCTGTCGCTCATCATGGCCGCCACCACCCTGGACAACGCGCTCGACCGCCGGCGCGACTGACCCTCCGCGAGGAACGCTCCTGATGACCACCCCGACCGAACCCGGCAGCGCTCCGCCACTCAGCCAGGACGAGTTCCGCGCGCTGTACCGGCGGCTGCGGGCCCTGGCCGCGGGCAGTGGCGCCCGGGGCGCGCTGGACACCATCACCCCGGAGAAAGTACGGGCGGCCGCGGCGGAGGTCCGCACGGGCCGGACCGTCACCCTCGCGGCACCCGTGGAGACCGAGCCCGGACCCGACAATCCGCAGCCCGCCGGTCACCGGCTCACCAGTCCGCCCGAGGAAGAGGCCGACTCCTGCGGACTGCACTTCACCACGGACCGCTTCAGCATGAACGTGCACGGCGACGCCGACAGCCACCTGGACGCGCTGTGCCACGTCGTCTACGACGGCACCCTGTACGGCGGCGTCCCGGCCGCGACCGTCACCCCGGCCGGCGCGGCCACGCTCTCCGTCGAGCTGGCCCGGAACGGGATCGTCGGCCGCGGTGTCCTGCTCGACATCCCCCGGCTGCGCGGGGTGCCCTGGCTGGAACCGGGCGACCATGTGACCGCCGACGACCTCACCGCAGCCGAGGCAGCACAACGCGTCCGGGTCGGCGAGGGGGACCTGCTGTTCGTGCGGGTGGGTCACCGGCGACGCCGCACCGAGAGCGGACCGTGGGACGCGGCGAACGCGCGAGCCGGCCTGCATCCCACCGCGATGGAGTTCCTGGCGGAGCGGCGCGTCGCGGTGCTCGGCAGTGACAGCAACAACGATACGGCCCCGAGCTCGACGGAGGGCGTCGCCTTCCCCGTGCACGTGCTCGCAGTCCACGCTCTGGGCCT
>Ga0302314_10008014_pt1 | contig 18884 bp, 13 predicted proteins | sample III_Palsa_N2_3_FD_200533 | JGI IMG/M metagenome (GOLD analysis project Ga0302314, IMG submission 200533) | Peat permafrost microbial communities from Stordalen Mire near Abisko, Sweden - III_Palsa_N2_3 | ecosystem: Environmental > Terrestrial > Soil > Palsa > Peat permafrost | place: Sweden...
TGCCGAGGGAGCTGGGCGCCGTCGAGGCGTTCGACGGGACGGCGCTGTCGACGCTGCTCCGCTACGGCTACGGCATCTCCCGGCAGGAGTTCGACACCAACGGGACCTGGCCCTACCACCGGATGGTCGCGTCCGCGCGCTGCCTGTTCGGCGTCCAGCTGTACGTCTGCCTGCCCGAGGGCGTCCACCACTACGACGCCCCGCACCACGCGCTGGTGCTGCTGCGCGAAGGGGACCACCGGCGGCTGCTGACCAGGGCGACCGGAACCGCAGGCGCCCTGCCCGAGGCCGTGTTCGTGCTCTCCGGGCTGTTCTCCAAGACCGCCTACATCTACCGCGACTACGCCTACCGGCTGTGCACCCAGGAGGCCGGCCTGCTCACCGGGAACCTCGACCTGGTCGCCCGGGCCATGGGCCTGGAGGCGCAGGTGCACCACCAGTTCGTCGACGAGCCGGTCCACCGGCTGCTCGGACTCGACCGCGACGAGGAACCGGCCCTGGTGGTGGTGCCGCTCCACTTCGCCGATGCCGACGCCGACGCCGGCCGGCGGCGGGACCCGGTCCCGCGGACGGCCGCGGCGCTGGCGGCGACCATCGACCCGATCGGTCCGACCGCGGTCCCCAGCGGACTGAAGGTCACCCAGGCCTGTCCGACACTGACCAAGGTCAACCGCGCCTCCTTCCGCACGGACACCTCGACCTTCGCGGCGGCCGCGCCGGTCGCGCCCGACCTGCCCGACACCGAACCGCTGCCCCTGCCCGGGGCCCGGGTCCCGCCGGTGAACCTGGCGGCGGTGCTGCGGGCGCGCGACTCCGGCCCGGGGATCTTCCGGCCGGTCGCCTCACGGGTCGACGGCATCGAACTGTGGACCCGGCTGGCCCGGATCCGCACCGGCGTCACCAGCGACGCCGTCCCGGCCGGGGTGCCGGTCCCGCTGGAGATCTACCTGACCGTCGGCGACCTCGACGGCATACCGGCGGGCTGCTACCGGCTCGACCAGGACACCGGCGCGCTGCGCCCGGTCGTCCGGGCCGGCGCCGACACCGGGATCGACGCCGGGATCGACGCCGTCACGGCGATCGAGCGGGTCACCATCCCCGGACCGGTGTTCCGGAACATGAACGCCATCGTCCATCTCGTCGGCGACCGTGACTGGGCGTTCGACACCTTCGGCGACCGGGGCTACCGCGTGCTCAACCAGGAGGCCGGTCTGCTCGCGCACCGGGTGTGCATCGCCGCCGCGGCACAGGGCATCTCCGGACGGGTCGTCAACGCCTACCACGCCGAGGGGGTGCGCGCGGCCCTCGGACTCACCGAGCAGCGCCACACCCCGGTCTTCCAGATCCTGCTGGCCAGAACCGGGCCCGGCGGACGGATGATCGTGCCGGTCGAGCCCGAGGCGGGGGAGTGATGGAGCGACTGCGGGAGACCCGCCCCGACTCGGTGCACCACGAGCTCGGCCCGGCCGTGGTGGTGCGCCTGGCCGGCAGCCCGGTCGCCGCACTCGAAGGGCTGCGGTGCGCGCAGAGCTGGCGCACCGCGGCGGACCTGGTGGCGCTGCGCACCGTGATCGCGGACGCGACCGGCGAACTGTCGGACCTGCTGCACGCGGCGATCGGCGCCGCCGGCGACGGCGAGCTCAAGGCCAGGCTGGTCGCGGTGCGCCGGGCGGTGCACCGCGGTCGCCGGGTCGACCCCGCGCGCCTGGTCGACGTGCCCGCCGACCTGGTCGCTCCGGTCCAGGAGTGGACGGCGCGGCTGGCCGAACGCGACCGGCTGCTGGCGGCACTGCCGGAGCAGCTCGACCAGGACTGGGCCGCGAGCTACGAGTCGCTGCGCACGGCGGCCCAACTGCCCGCCTTCCAACTGGGTCTGGTGCACGCCAACCCGGACCTGTTCCTGGCCCTGCGCAAGTGGTTCGGCACCGGACACGCGCCGCAGCGCCAGACCGTGCTGCGGCTGGCCCAGTACCTGGCCCGCTCCGCGGCGAAGACCAGCCCGTACTCCACCTTCACCAGCAGCGGTCTGGCCGCGTGGGGCGAGGCCGAGGACATCGTCGGGTGGTCCGGGCCGCAGGACCGGGGGCAGCCCGTCGCGGCGACCTCGACCGAGGTCAGCGTCGGGTCGCTGCACCAGATCGCGCGTGCCGTGTGCGAACGCCCGGAGTTCGTCGGGGGGTGCCGGATCCGGATCAACCCCAGCGCCACGGTCACCGATGACGTGCTGCTGTTCCTGGGCCGGCGTCCGATCGAACACGTGCACAGCCTCGCGCTCACCCCGACCCTGCGCCGGGTGATGGAGCTGACCACCCCGGGCAGCACCCTCAACGACCTGAGGGGCAGGCTCAAGGCCCTGGCCGGCGACGGCAGCCAGGCCGACGCGTTCCTGCGCCGACTGGTGGCGCTGGGCCTGCTGGAGCTGGTCCCGCCGCTCGCCGACCAGTCCCCGGACCCGGTCGCCGACCTGCGCGGCTGGCTGAACCAGCTGCGGCAGCCCGGTCTGGAACGGCTGGACCGGACCCTGCAGGGGCTGCACGAGGCGCTGGCGAGCTACCCCACGATCACCGCCCCCGGCGACCGGGTCGCCGTCCGCGACGCGGTGATCCGCAGTCTGGACACGGCGCTGCGGGAGGTGGGGGACCACGCCCACGCGAACAACCCGAAGCTGGCCAAGGAGTTCGCCCGGTACAGCTTCTACGAGAACGCGGTGCACCCGGGGACGACGGCGGTGCTGGACCGCAGGAGCTGGCAGCCGCTGCTGGCCGACCTCGACGCGGTGCGCACCCTGCTCGGCCTGATCGGGCCCGACCTGCCGTTCAAGCTCACCCTCAGCTCGATGTTCCGGAGCCGCTACCCGGTCGGTGCCCGGATCCCGCTGGTGGTGTTCTACCGGGACGTGCTGGCCGAGCAGTCCGCCGCGGTCGCCTCGGACCCGGCCGCGCGCGGGCTGCACCCGGTCCACAGCCGGTTCGCCGACGAGGACAGCCCGGTCGAGGCGGTGCGTGAGCTGTACCGGCTGCGCACCGCCAGCAAGCGGCTGCTGGGCGAGCGGACGCCGGACCGGGACGGAGTGGTCCGCATCGATCCCGAGGAGGTGCGCACCCTGGCCAAGGAATGGCCCGGCTGGGTCCGCACGCCGACGTCCGTCGCGGTCTACTGCCAGCTCGCCGCCGCCGCGCACGGTCCGGAACTGGTGGTCAACACCATCAGCTCCGGCTTCGGCCGCGGCCGCAACCGGGTGCGGCAGATCCTGGACGTGCTGGACCTGCGCGACGGCCTGCCGGCCGAACCAGGGCCGGCCGCCGGCCGCGACGACGTCCTCTTCGCCGAGTTCGAGGCCGTGGCCCGGTCCGCGGTCAACGTCCGGAAGCCGGGTGTCCGGCTGGCCGTCGACTATCCCGGGGTGCGCAGCGTGCGCGAGGACGAGGAGCTGCTCCCGGTCAACGACCTGGATGTGCGGATCGGGGCGGACGGGCTGCTCGCGCTGGTGTCGCGGCGGCTGGACCGGCAGATCTGCCCGGTGCACCCGGGGCTGGCCGCCGACCGGCTGCTGCCGCCCACCGCCCGGTTCATGATCGAGGCGTTCGGCGAGTCCAACACCTGGTTCGGCGCGCACACCGAGCTGCGGATGACCTCGGACCCGCGCGCGGACAACGGCGTGCGCCATCTGCCCCGGCTGATGGTGGGCGACGTGGTGCTGCGCCGCGCCATGTGGATGACCCGCGCGGACCGGATGCCCCGGCGGGCCGACGGTATGACCGACGCGGCCTGGATGCTGCGGACGGCCGGCTGGCTGGCCGAACACGGCATCCCCGAGCGGTGCTTCGTCACCGTGCTCGACCCGGCCTCCCTGGGCCGGCCCCAGAACGGCCAGGGTCCGAGCAACGACACCAAACCGAACTACGTGGACTTCGCGAGCATGCTGCTGCTGCTCGGGTTGGAACGCCGGCTCGCCGAGCCTAACGCGATCGTGCAGATCAGCGAGATGGTGCCGGATCCCGGCCACCTCCGCGGTGAGCGCGTCGCGGAGTACATCGTGGAACTGAACGAGCCCGGAGTCACACATGTCTGAGCGCAGTTGGGTCAGTGCCCACCTCTTCTACCACGGCGACCAGGATGCCGTGGTCGTCGGTGTCATCAGGCCCGCGGTCGAGCGGCTACGCCGAGCCGGGACCGCCGACGGCTTCTTCTTCCTCCGCTACTGGGAGGGCGGACCGCACGTCCGGCTGCGGGTGCTCACCCGGCCCGAGCACGTCCGCTCGGTCCGTTCGGTGATCGAGGAGACGGCCGCGGAGTTCTACCGGACGTCGCCGTCGCGGTCGGCGATGACCGAACGGGACTACGCCGAGTCCGCCTCCGGCCTGGCCAAGCTGGAACGGATGGACGACTACGACACCGTGCTCCACCCGGACAACTCGGTGGCGTTCATCGACTACCTGCCGCAGACCGAGGTGTTCGGCACCGGCCGGGCGCTGGAGGCGGTCGAGCGGCAGCTGATGTCGGCCAGCGTGCTGGCGGTCGAGCTGATCGCCCGGGGCCGCACACCGGGTCAGCGCGCCATGGACGCCTTCGCCATGCTGGCCGCCAACCGCACCGTCTTCACCGGCATCCTGCCCGAACTCGCCTACCAGGCGCGGTTCATGGTCGAGAGCGGTGGCTCGGGGGCGAAGCTGATGCAGTCCTCGGAGTTCGAGCGGTACTTCGAGGCCAACAAGGCCCCGCTGCGGGCCGGCCTGGAGGCGGTGTGGGCGTCGACGCGGGGCGTGGCGCTGCCCGACGCGTCCGTGGCGAGCAGGTGGCTGACCACCGTGCGGGACGTCAACGACACCCTGGTCGAACTGGAGCTGCTGGGCGAGCTGGACGCCTACCCCGACTTCGAGGCCCCGGCCGACGTGCTGCAGCACATCAACCACCTGGTGCCGCAGCTGATCGTGGAGCGGTGCACGCACCTGATGTGCAACCGGCTCGGCATCAGCCTGGCCCAGGAGTCCCACCTGCGGCTGCTGCTGACCAGGACCGCCTTCGACCTGTGCGCGGTGTGAGCGGATGAGCAACGAGGCGACGCGCTACCAGGAGAACGTGCACACCCCCACCGAAGTGGTGAACAAGGAGGCGTACCCGCCCCGGCTGGTCAAGAGCTACCCGGGGGCGCCGCGGCACGCGCTGCCGTGGCCGCCGGAGAAGTCCGCGCACCGGCTCGGCCGGATGCTCGCCGACCTCGGCGGCATCACCCGGGCGCAGTGGCTGACCCCGCTGGACATGCTGCCCTTCACCGACAGCTTCGAGGCCATCCCGGACGCCGATCCGCTGCAGTGGCTGGTGACCCGGCGCCCGACCCCCTCGGGGGGCGCCCGGTACAGCTCGGAGTGGTACGTCATCGCCGGCCCCGACTCGGAGGTGCCCACCGGCGTCCACTACTACGACCCGGCCCGGCACGACCTGGTGCGGCTGCGCGCGGGCGACTACCGCCACTGGGTGGCGTCCCGGCCGGCCGCCACGGTGCTGGTGCAGACCAACGTGTTCTGGCGGCTGGCCGCCAAGTACGGCGAGATGTACTACCGGCTGGCCTGTCTGGAGGCCGGGATCCAGGTGGCGCAGGCGCTGGTGGTCGCGGGCGACCAGAACGCCACGGCCCGGCTCTGCTTCCCCGACGCCGACGTCACCGAACTGCTGGGGCTCGATCCGAGGGAGGAAGGGGTGCACGCGGTCGTCGAACTGGTCCCGCCGGTGCCCGCCGCGTTCGGCGGCCCCTCGCTCGCCGCCTTCCCGCGCGCCTTCGGCGCGCACGCGGCCGTGCTCGCCGAGAGCCGTCCCGGACCGGAACCGCTGCCGGCCGCACCCTCGGGCGACGGCGAGCGGATCAGCCTGCCGCTCGCGGCCGCGGATCTGCCGACCGGCACCCGGACCCGGCACGCGGCCATGCGCGGCTTCAACGGCGAGACCATGTCCATGGGCACGCTGGCCACGATCCTGGCCGGCTACGGTCAGCAGCCGCACTGGGACCTGCCGGCGAACCTGGTCGAGTTCTACTGCGTCGTCGCCGACGTCACCGGGGTCCCGGCCGGCGCGTACCGCTACCACCCCGGCGAGCACCAACTGGAGTTGGTGGGCGAGGGCGATCCCCGGCAGCGGCTGCGCGAGGCCGCGCTGGCCGCGCTGACCCAGCAGGGCGCCCGCACGGCGAACGTGTGGCTGCTGCCGGTGGGGGACGCCGAAACCGCCGAGGAGCGGTTCGGCAACCGCTGGTACCGCGTGCAGCAGGCGGCCGCCGGTGCCGCGCTGCACCGCGCCTGCCTCGCCGCGGCGGCCGTCGACGTGGCGAGCCGGATCCAGAACGACGTGCTCACGCACCTGCTGGACGACTGGTTCGGCCTGGAGGGCCGGAAGCGGAGCCTGCTGGTGGCGCAACTGGGCACGGAGCACCCCGCCGGGCTGCGCCCCGAGTTCCGGCTGACGTGGTGAGGGAGAACCGCTGGTGAGCGACACCGTGATCGGTGACGGCCTGCTGGCCGACGCCATCGCCCGGCGTCCGCCGTCGATGCTGGTGGTGGCGCGCGACGGCTGGGACACCGGCGACTGGGCCCCGGCCCACGACCGGGGCGAGCCCTGGCTGCCGGTGTGGACCGAGCTGGACCGGGTCGTGATCGGCCCGCTGGTCCGGCCCGGTGAGCGCGGCTGCGTCTGGTGCCTGCAGAAGTGGCGGTCCAGCGCGCCCCGGCGCGACCCCTGGACGACCGAGCTGCGGAAGGACGACCGGGTCGCGACCCGGCCGTCGACCTGGCTGTCCGGCTTCGCCGCCGACGCGGTGCGGGAGCTGGTCCACTCGGGCGTCGCCAGGGACTGCTGCCGGTACCTCGACCTGCGCGACCTGTCGCTGACCCGGCACACGTTCCTTCCGGACCCGCTGTGCCCGGTCTGCGGCGCGCTGCCCGACGACACCGCCGAGCGGGCCGTGATCGCGCCCCGCCCGCGCCCCAAGCCCCGGATCCGCGCCAGCAGGACCGGCGAGCTCTCCGAAGCCCGGCTGACCGAGCTCTACGTGGACGCCGAGACCGGGGTGGTCGCCCCGCCCAGCGGGCTGCGCGACTCGATGGTCCCGCTGGCCGAAGCGGTCCTGGCCGAGTACGGCTACCGCGGCGAGGCCGGCTTCGGGCGCACCCGCGACTTCGCCTCCTGCCGGGCCACCGCGGTCGCCGAGGCACTGGAACGGCTCGGCGGCCAGTGGCCCTGGGGCAAGCGGACCACGGTGCGCGGCAGCTACGCCGAACTCGCCGGGGACGCCCTCGATCCGCGCTCGTTCGGCCTGTTCCCGGCCGAGCGCTACCAGGAGCCGGACTGCGAGTACCAGCCCTTCACCGAGGACGCCGTGGTGTCCTGGGTGTGGGCGTACTCGTTCCGGCAGGGCCGACCGGTGCTCGTCCCGGAGACGCACGCGTACTACCGGACGCCCTGGCGACCGGGGGCCCGACCGGACAAGCCGTTCACCTTCGAGATCTCCAACGGCTGCGCGCTCGGCGGCAGCGTGGAGGAGGCGATCCTGCACGGGATCCTGGAGGTGGTCGAGCGCGACGCGTTCCTGATGACCTGGTACGCCCGGATGCCCGTGCCGGAGGTGGACCTCGCCCGGGCCCCCGACCCGCGGATCGGGCTGGTCGCCGAGCGGATCCGGCGCACCGGGTACCGGGTGCGGGCCTTCGACATGACCCTCGCCGAGGCGATCCCGGCGTTCTGGGTGCTGGCGCAGGACACCACCGGCGACGACACCCGGCCGAAGGTCGTCTGCACCAGCGGCTCGGCGCTGGACCCGGTCGCCGCGGTGCTCACCGCGCTCGGCGAGCTGGCGCCCATCGTCGAGCAGGAGCAGGCACGCTACCCGGCCGAGGCCGAGCGGGCCCGGCGGATGGCCGCCGATCCCGAGCTGGTGCGGATCATGACCGACCACTCGCTGTGCAGCGCCACGCCGGAGGCGTTCGACCGCTTCTCCTTCCTGCTCGGCGAGGACCGGGTGACCGGCTGGGAGCAGCTCCTCGGCCGCGCGCCCTGGCCGTTCCGGGCCGACCTGCGCGACGACCTGACCGAGGCCGTCGGCCGGATGCTGGCGGGCGGCATGGACGTGGTGGTCGTCGACCAGACCTCGCCGCTGCACCGGGCCGCCGGCCTGCACTGCGTGAAGGTGATCGCCCCCGGCGCCCTGTCCATGACCTTCGGCCACCGCAACCGGCGGATCACCGGACTGCCCCGGCTGCGGGAGGTGCCGCACCGGCTCGGCCACGCGCCGCGCCCGCTGACCGACGCCGACATCAACCCCCACCCCCACCCGTTCCCATGACCGACCACGCCACCACCTTCGGGGTACGGGTCGCGGGTCTGCCCGCGACCGTGCTCGACCAGCTCGTGGACCACCGGCTGCGGCAGGCGCTGCTCACCATGGCCGGAACGGCGGCCGAGCTGACGGCGGACGCCGCCGCCCTGTCCGACCGCTGCCACGGGGTGATCGGCGCCCTGACCGACGCCAGGGCGAAGCCGAAGCTGGTCGCACTGCGGCGGACCGTGCACCAGTGGCGCGATCCGGCACGGCTGCTCGCCGAGCCGCTGGCCGCCGCGGCGCTCGGCATCGAACTGGCTTGCGACATCGCCGAGTTCGGCCGGGCGGTGGGCCGGTACCGCGCCGACCGCGCGCGGTTGCCGACCCTGCTGGCCGAAGCGGACCGGTCCGTCGAAGCCCGGCTGCGCGCGATCGGCGCCGACCCCCGGTTCGACCAGGGCCTGGCCTTCGCCAGCCCCACCCTGCACGAGGTGCTCCGGCGCAACCCCGGGCGGCAGGAGCTGATCCGGCTGGCCGTCTACGTCGCGCGGGCCGCGGCCAAGACCAGTCCGTTCAGCACGTTCACCGCCAGTGGCCTGGGCAGGTTCGTCCCGGACGGGCCGGCGCTGCGCTGGACCGCCACCGCGCAGCCGCGCTCGATCGTCGAACTCGACCTGTCGGCCCTCGGCCCGCCGGCCGCGAGGCTGGCCGGGGTGCGGGTCCGGGTCAATCCGAGTGCGCATCCGGTGGGCGACACCGTCCGGTTCCTCGGACCGGCGCCGGCCGAGGAACTGCTCACCCTGCCGCTGACCCCGCCGCTGCGGCACTGCCTGCGCGCCGCCGCCGGTCGGCCCACACTGGCCGAGCTGACGGCCGGTTTCCCCGCGCCGCCGGAACGGGCGGCCGGATACCTGCGCTCGCTCGTGGCCGGCGGCCTGCTGCTGGTCCGGCCGGACTTCGACGAGCACGGCGTCGACCCGCTGGGGCAGTTGGCGGACCGGATACCCGAACTGGACCCGGTCCGGAAGGAACTGCGCCGGTACCGGAGCGCGGACGGGACCGACCGGGTCGCGCGCGGCCCGGCGCTGGGCGAGCAGCTGTCGGCCCTCGGCATCACCGGCAAGCTGCGCGACGTGGTGACCGAGCAGTCGGTCATCCCCGGGGTCGTGGTCGAAGCCGGCCGGCCGGCCTGGCGGGAGCTGCTGGAGGAGCTGGCGGTCGGCTGTCGGCTGCTCGCGGTCTTCGACAGCACGCTGCCGTTCAAACTGGCGATCGCCGCGTTCCTCCGGGAACGCTTCGGCACCGGGACACCGGTGCCGTTCGACCGGTTCTACACCGAGCTCCTGCGTGACGGCCACGAGGCGGTGCGACTGCATCCGGCCGCGGTCGCCTTCGACATGACCGGCCCCGGCGAGACCCTGGCGGCCAGCCCGGTCCCGGAAGTGCGCCGACTGGTGGGCCTGATCGCCGACGTCCGGCGGGCACTGCCCGACCGGCAGCGGATCGAGCAGGTGCTCGACGGCCTGCCGGCCTGGGTGCGACCGGTCGGTTCGGTCGCCGTGTACGCCCAGTACGACGGTGGCAATCTGATCGTCAACGCGGTGAACTCCGGATTCGGCCGGACCCGGTCCCAGGTGCGCCGGCTGCTGAGCCACCTCTCGGACGACCCGCTCCCGGTCGACGTGGTCCGCCCCGGCGCGCCGACGTACGCCGAGTTCACCCAGACCCTTGCCACCTCGCTCAACCAGCGCGAGCTCGCCCTGCCGGACCGGCTCGACTACCCGCCGCCGGCCCGACTGACGGTCGGCCTGGGCGACGACGGGCTACCGGTCCTCCTCGACGGCGGATCGGTGGTCCGTCCGGTCCACGGGGGACTCTCCTACGAGCGGCAGTTCCCGCCGGTGATGGCGCTGTTGATCGAGGCCTTCGGCGACAATCCCATCCTGTTGCGGCCCGACCAGCCGCTGCAGCACGACCCGGGCGCCGGCCGGGGGGAGGGGCAAGTGCTGCACGCGCCGCGGCTGAGCATCGGGCACGTGGCGCTGCGGCGGGCCACCTGGGTGGCCCAGCCGGGGACGCTGCCGCGCCGTGCAGCGGGTCAGTCCGACGCGGACTTCCTGCTCACCGTGACCATCTGGCTGGCCGAGCACGGCATCCCGCCCCGGTTCTTCGTGTCCGTGCTGCGGATGCGCGCCATCTCGGCGGGTTCGGCCGCGGGCGACCGCACCCGGAAGCCGATGTACGTCGACATCGGATCACCGCCACTGGTCCTTGCCTTCGAGCGGCTGGCCAGGGACCCGGACAGCGCGGCGGTGATCTACGAGGTCGCGCCGGAACCGGAGGCCGCGATCGTCGACCACCGGGGCGCGCCCAGAGTGACCGAGTACGTCATCGAACTCAACTGCCGAGGAGGCGAGGAGAAGTGACCGAACACCTGTGGCGCAGCGTGAACGTCCACCACCACGACAGCGACCGGACCGACCTGCTGCTGGACGCGGTGCGCCCGTTCATCACGGCAGTGGCCCCTGCGGTGTCCAGGGTGTACTTCCAGCCGCACTGGCGGCGCGGGCCGCACGTCCGGATCCCGATCCAGGCGAGTGCCGAGACCTTCGACACCGTCGTCGCACCGGCCGTCGCCGAGGTGCTGGAGGGGTACCTGCGGGCGCACCCGTCCAGCGTGGTCCTGGACGAGCAGGCAGCGCTCGCCCAGCACGTCCGGCTCGCCGAGCAGGAGCGCGAGCGCGGGCCGCTGACGCCCTGGGCGGCCAACAACACCGTCGGGACCGAGCCCTACGACCGGCGCCAGGACGTCCTCGGCGGGCCGGCCGCGGCCGACCTGCTCGCCGACTACTACGTCGACACCAACGACACGGTGTTCGACATCCTCGACTGGGTCCGGGGCGGCGGTTCGAAGATGGCGCTCGCCGTCGACATGTTCATCGGGGTGGCGAACCGGTTCCTCCCACCGGTGACCTACGGCTACCTGTCCTACCGCGGACACGCCGACTCCTTCCTGGCGAAGATGCCCGACGGCCTGCGCGAGCGCTTCGACCGGGTCTACGAGGCCAGTGCGGAGCGCTTCCGGCAGCGGGTCGTCGAGATCACCGGGGCGGCCGACTACCACGACGTCCTGCTGTTCAGCGCCCTGCCCGACATCCTGCTCCGCTACCGCAACCAGGCCAACGAGCTGATCGTGACCGGTGAGCTGGCGCTCGACGCCGACGCCAACGGCGACCCGGAGGAGTGGGGCTCGACCTGGAGCGCCTGGTCGGAGCGCAGCCCGTTCCACCGGGCACTGGGGGGCCACCGGGGAGCGGCCGACCAGCTCGGCGGCTGGAACACCTTCCAGCAGTACCGGGTGGTACTGAACTGGCTCTACCTCAACATGTACCGGCTGGGCATCGGCGAGCTGGAGCGCAACCTGATCTGCCACGTGGTCTCCCGGGCCGTCGAGGACGTCCACGGGGTGACCGCGATGGAGCGGATCCAGGACCTGATCGGATTCGTCGACAGCGGCGGTCGCCTGTAACCGGCTCAACGGAGGAAGGAACAACGCATGAGTCACGCCGTCACCGTCAGCGGACTTGTCAAGCGCTACCACCCGCACGCCCCGGCAGCCGTGGACGACCTGAGCTTCACCGTCGACCGGGGCGAGGTCTTCGGCCTGCTCGGCCCGAACGGGGCGGGGAAGTCCACCACGGTCGGCGTGCTGACCACCCGGATCCTGCCGACCTCGGGCCGGTGCCTGGTCCTCGGCACCGACGTGGTGGCCCAACCGGCCAGGGCCAAAAGGCTGCTGGCGGTCGTGCCGCAGCGGCAGAACCTGGACCGCTCCCTCGACGTGCGGCAGAACCTGCTCTTCCACGCGCGCTACCACGGCATCGGCCGGGAGGAGCGACTCGGCCGCGCCGACGAGCTGCTCGGCCTGATGGGGCTCAGCGACCAGGCCGGCCAGCGCGTCGAGCGGCTCTCCGGCGGCCAGGCGCAGCGGGTCGTCATCGCCCGGGCGCTGATGCACGCACCCGAGGTGCTGTTCCTGGACGAGCCCTCGACCGGTCTGGACCCCCAGTCGCGGCTGTTCCTGCACGAGCGGATCCGCGAACTGCGCGACCGCGGCGTCACCGTCGTGCTCACCACCCACGACATGGACGAGGCCGAGAGCCTGTCCGACCGCATCGGCATCGTCGACCACGGCAGGCTCCTGGCGCTGGACACACCGGGCGCGCTGACCGGGGCACTCCCCGGAGGCACCGTCATCACCGCACGGGTGAGCGGTGAGCAGGTGCCGGCCGACACGATCGTCGCCGCGCTGACCGAGCTGCCCGGAGCGGGCGCCGCCGAGCACGAGGCCTCGCCGCGCGAAGCCGGGACCGGCTTCGGCCACTGCTTCCGGGTGCGCACCGAGAAGGATCCGTCGGTGCTGCTGCCGGAGGTGCTGCGGATCATCGTGGACCAGGGGGCCGAGCTGGTCGACCTGTCGATCGCCCGGCCCAGTCTCCAGGACGTGTTCATCAGCCTGACCGGAAGGGAACTGCGGTGACCACCCTGACCGAATCGGCCGGCCCGGCTTCGAGCCCCGACACCGGCACCGCCGACCCGACGGCGCAGCACCACGTCGGTCCGGTGGCGCGGACCTTCCTGGCGGTGCTGTGGCGCGACGTGTACACCACCACCCGGCGGCCGACCGCGTTCCTGGTGCAGGTGATCGTCCAACCGCTGCTGCTGTTCTTCGTCTTCGGCAAGGTGCTCGGCACGGCCGGCTACACCAGGAGCGACTTCGGCGCGACGCTGCTGCCGGGCGTGATGGCGCTGAACGCGCTGCTGGTCTCGCTGCAGAACACCGCGATGCCGCTGATCATGGACTTCTCCTGGTCCGGCGAGATCGAGGACAGGCTGCTCGCACCGCTGCCCGGGTCCCTGGTCGCGGTGGCCAAGATGGTGTTCGGCACCCTGTGCGGCCTGTTCGCCGGGCTGGTCATGGCGCCGATCGGGTTCCTGGTGCTCGGCACCTCCGGCTGGCCGCTGTCGGCCTGGCCGGGCGCGGTGCTGATCCTGCTGCTCGGCTCGGCGACCGGCGCCGGCATCGGCCTGATGCTGGGCACGGTCGTGTCCCCGGAGCGCATCGGCGTCACCTTCTCGCTGGTCCTCGCCCCGCTGACGTTCACCGGATCCGTCCAGTACCCGTGGTCGTCCCTCAGCCACTTCAGATGGTTCCAGGCGGTCTCCGCGATCAACCCGCTGACCTATGTCAGCGAGGGGCTGCGGGCGGTGGCCCTGCCCGGGCTCGCGTCGTCGATCCCGCTGTGGACGGACACGCTGGTGCTGCTGTTCGCCATGACCGTCACCGGCGCGATCGGCATCAGGGGGTTCATGTCGCGCGCGCTCGGTTGAGCGGCTCTTGAAGCATCGTCAGCAGATGATTGGGTAACCGTGGGTGAGGAAAGCTTGCTGGATGTGCGGAGAGGCACCTCGCCAGAAGTGAACCGGCGCTCCCGCAGGGCGCGCCGCACCACCTGTCGGCTCGTGCGAACGGGCCTCGACACAATCGGGGACAACGGATGAACAGGAACCTCAGGACCGCCGCGCCGATGGTCTTCGCGGCACTCGTCGTCGGCGGCTTCATGATCAGCTCTTCGATCGGCGTCGGCGTCTGCGTGGTGGGCGGCATCCTGCTCGGAGCGCTGTACGCGACCACCAACGGCGGCGGCAGGGACCGGGACCGGGACCGGTGACGGGCCGACCGCGATGACCGGCCCCGCCCGGTAGCGGACCACCCGGCGCCGGGCCCGGGGAGTCCGGCGACCCCCTACAGCCAGCCGCGGGCCTCCGCGGTCCTGGCCGCCTCGACCCGGTTGCGGGCCCCCAGCTTGGCCATGGCGCTGGACAGGTAGTTGCGCACGGTGCCCTCGGCCAGGAAGAGCCGCACCGCGATCTCGGCATTGGTCGCCCCGTCCGCGACCGCGCGCAGCAGTTCGCGCTCCCGGTCGGTCAGCGGGTCGGCCGCGTCCCAGGCGGCCACCGCCAGCTCCGGCGCGACCACCCGCTCGCCCGCGTGCACCCGGCGCAGGGCCGCCGCCAGCTCGCCGATCGGCGAGTCCTTCAGCACGTAGCCGGCCACCCCGGCGTCGACCGCGCGCCGCAGGTAGCCGCTGCGCGCGAACGTGGTCACGATCAGCACCCGGGTGGGGTCGCCCGCCCGGTGCAGCTCCGCGGCCAGGTCGAGTCCGGTGCGGCCCGGCATCTCGATGTCGGTCACCAGCACGTCCGGCCGGTGCTCCAGCACCGCGGCCAGGGCCTTGTCGCCATTGGTCGCGGTCGCCACCACCGCGATGTCCGGCTGCAGGTCCAGCAGGGAGGCGAACGCGCCCAGCACCATGCTCTGGTCCTCGGCCAGCACCACCCGGATCACCCGGCCACCTCGACCGGCACCGTGATGGTCAGCGTCGTGCCGGGCGAGCCGGTGCGCTGCACCGCGCCGCCGAGCCCGGTGATCCGCTCCCGGAGCCCGGTCAGCCCGGTGCCCTCCGGGGCGCTGCCGCCGATCCCGTCGTCCGCGATCACCAGCCGCACCCGCCCCTCGTCCGCGTCCAGTCCGATGTGACAGGTGGAGGCGTTCGCGTGCCGGGCCACATTGGTGACCGCCTCGCGCAACGCCAGCCCCAACTCGTGCTCGGTCGCCGCGAGCAGGATCAGCCCGCCGTCGTAGTCCACCCGCAACGCTACCCCGGTCCCGGCCAGTGCACGCCGCGCCGCCTCCAGCTCCGCGCGGATATTGGTCTGCCGCCAGCCGGTGACCGTGCTGCGCACCGCGCTGAGCGCCTCCCGCGCGTTCCGCTCGATCTCCTCGGCCTCGGCGCAGGCCCGCTGCGGGTCGGCCAGCACCAGCTCCCTGGTCAGCTGGGCGCGCATCACCACCGCCGTCAGCGAATGCCCGAGCAGGTCGTGCAGGTCGCGCGCGATCCGCTCGCGTTCCGCGATGGTCGCCATCAGCCCGACCTGCGAGCTGCGCAGCCGCTGGTTCTCCAGCTCCCGCCGCCGGTCGTGCTGCCTGATTTCGAGCAGCCCGACCACCCAGATCAGCACCAGCGCCGACCCGAAGCCCAGCAGCCGGTAGGGGATCGGCACCCGCGACACCAGCGCCGTGGCGAAGTCCAGCACGGTCAGGCCGGCGAACCACCGCCGTGCGACGTGCCACGGCAGGGCCTTGCCGGCCGCGGCCGCCGCGTAGACGAACAGCACGCTCGCGTCGGCGTTGAACGGCGTGGCCAGCGCACCGATCACGACCATCGGCACGATCGACGACCACACCAGCCGCGCGGAACGGCCCCGCAGCAGCGCCACGGCGTAGAGCACGACCGTGGACGCGCAGACCACGGTCGCCAGCGGCCACTCCCACCATGCGGGATCCGGGGAGAAGTACGGCTGCGCCAGGACGAACAGCAGGTAGCCGAGGGAGAGCCAGTCCCAGGTCCGCAGCCGCTCGGCCACGGACCCGGAACCAGCGGCGTCGACGGTGCTCATATCCGGGCGTGACGGTAGGACAGGGCGGCCACAGCGCCGGCCACGGCCGTGGTGACCACCAGGGCCAGGACGTGGATCATGGCGCTGCCGTCACCCAGTTGAGCGAGCCCCAGCTGCGCCAGGTGGTAGGTGGGGAGGAACTTCGCGATCTCCCGCACGACCGAGGGCAGGAACCGGATCGGGATCCACAGCCCGGACATCACGGCCAGCGGAAACAGCACCGCGTTGAGCAGCGCGATCGCCGCACCCGTGCGGAACTGGAAGCCGACCGCCACGCTCAGCAGCGTGAACGGGATGCTGCCCAGCAGCAGCACCACCGCCAACCGGAGCAGCGCCCAGGGGGAGGCGTGGAGCGTGCCGAAGGCCTCGGCCCCGATCCCCATCAGCACCAGTACGCCCACCCCGTAGAGGAGCGCGGCCGTGGCCTTGGCGGCGAGGCTGATCCCGATCGGCACCGCGGACACCCGCTTCATCCGCAGCCAGCCCAGGTCCCGGTCCTGCGCGACCCCGATCCCCGGCTGCAACGAGGCCACCGTGATCACCCCGTAGGTGCCGAACGTGGCCACCATCGCCGTGCCGGCCGAGAGGCCCTGCGTGGCATCGTGCCCGTACAGCAGGTTGAACAGCACGAAGAACCCGACCGGCATGAGGACGCCGAAGAACAGCGAGGTCGGCTCCCGCACGATCGCCCGCAGTTCGTCCCGCAGCTCGACCCCGAAGACCCGTCCCATCATCGTGTTCATGCCGCCGCCTCCGCACCGTTGGTCAGCGAAACCACGGCCTCCTCCAAGCCCGCGTCCTGCACCCGCAACTCCGAGAGATCCGGATCCCGGTCGAGCAGCACCCGCAGCAGGTCCTCCGGGGAGCGCGTCTGGATCTTCACCAGGTCGTGCTCCCGCCCGACCGACAGCACACCCGGCATCCGCCCCAGTTCCTCCAGGTCAAGGCTGCTCCTGACGGTCACCGTGCGGTTCGGCACTCGGGACACTAGCTCCTCCGGCGTCGCGTCCGCCAGTATCCGGCCGTGGTCGAGCACCACCACGCGGTCCGCGACCGCGGCCGACTCCTCGATCAGGTGGGTGGTCATCAGCACCGCGGCTCCCTGCGCCCGGCGCCGCGCCAGGATCTGCCAGAAGTGCCGCCGGGCCGAGGTGTCCAGTCCGACCGTCGGCTCGTCCAGCACCAGCAGCATCGGCTCGGTGACCAGCGCCATCGCCAGCTGGACCCGCTGCCGCTGGCCGCCGGAGAGCTTCGACACCCGCCTGCGCGCCAGATCGGTCAGCCCGAGCTCCGCCAGCACCGGACCGGCCGCGGGCGCCCGCAGCCCGCCGCGGACGGCCGCACCGGTCACCAGCTCGTTCACGGTCAGGGTGTTCGGAAAGCCGAGCGTCTGCTGCGCCACGCCCAACCGCCGACGGGTCGCCGCGCGGCGCGGATCACCGCCCAGGATCCGTACCGTCCCGTGCTGCGGCGCCAGCAGCCCGACCGCGAGCATCACCAGCGTCGACTTCCCGGCCCCGTTGGGCCCGAGCAGGGCGACGCACTCTCCCGGGTCGACCCGCAGGTCCACGCCGTCCAGCGCGAGCGTCTCGCCGTACCGGTACCGCAGCCCCTCGGCTGCGAGCACTGCCTGATCCGTTTCCATGGTCGCCAAGCTCCCATCCGCCGGCCACGGTCGGTAGTGATGCCCAGTCAGCGGCGGTCGGTGACAAATGTCAATCCCGAACCGACCGGTCGGCCGATCGGTCGGCGCCGTGGAAGACGCAGCCGACCATGGCGCCGCTGCCCATGCTGACCACCCCCACGGCCGGATCGGCACTGGCCCGCACGAACCCGCCTGCGTACCCGTCGTCGTCGGCACCGCGCGCACCCAGGTAGAGGCCCCAGTTGAGGAAGAGGTCCTGCAGGCCGCCGGCACCGTCGGGAAACGGCTCGGCGGCGGGACGCACCCGGTGCTGGAGCACGAACGGACCGTTCATGGCGGAGGTGACCCTGCTCCGCCACTCCGCCGCGCCCGCCTGCCAGCCGGCGGTGATTCCATTGCCGCCGTGCAGCAGCGTCGGCTTGAGGATCAGCTCGTGCTGGTGGGCCAGGGCATGGGCGAGCAGGTCGACCCGGGCGCCGCCGGGGTCCGTGGCGTGCGGGCGTACGTACCGGGTCCAGGGCAGGAGCCGGTCGACGCAGGCCAGCTCGGCGGCGTCGAACAGGCCGCGGTGCTGCTCGTCGGAGAGCATCGCCAGGGCGCCCTTGTTGCCGTACAGCTCGGCGTCCAGCCGGCTGAACAGGCCCACCCGGCCCTGCTCGACCGCGAGCAGCAGCGGCTCCAACTGGGCCGCCGCGGTGGGGTCGGTGAGGTCCTCGGGCAGGAAGTACCGGTAGACCACGTCGATGGCCCGGCCCGAGACCGTCGGACGGCCGTTCGGGTAGGTGAGCTCGCCGAGGTCGCAGGCGATCCCCTCGGCCCCGTAGCCGGCCAGCTGCTCGGCGAAGATCCGCAGCCGGGGCCCCACGACGGCGAAGTTGTCCACCGTGTCCACCACGGCGACGAGGGGCGCCCGGTCGGCGGGTATGTTCGCGGCGCACTCGGCGTACATGGTCCGCACCATCCGGCCCAGGGTGTCCAGGTAGCGGAGCCCGTGCCGCCGGACGAACTCGTCGAGCGGCGGGTACGCCAGCATCGCCCGGTTGAGGTCGGCGTTCTCGAAGCCGCCGAGCGCGCTGGTGAGATTGAACTCCAGGAGTTTGAACCCCGCACCGTCGTGGTACAGATCGGCCCGCCCCAGCGGGTGGAGCGCCCCGGTCCGGGCGCTCCGGGTGATCAGCGCCGACTGCCTGGCATCCATGCCGACCGCCGCCGCCAGCGCGGTGATGCTGCCGCCGAACAGGCGCTCCGGCAGCGAGCGCAGCAACTCGTAGACCGTGTGCAGGTCTTGGACGACGGTGCGGCGCTCGTCCTCGCCGAGGAAGGCCGGGCCGTCCAGGAAGCGCTCCCGGTACGCCAGGGTGAGGGCGGCCGACTCCCTGGCGGCGGCCGTGGGGTGCCGGCCGCCCGTCGACG
>Ga0302314_10008017_pt1 | contig 18883 bp, 18 predicted proteins | sample III_Palsa_N2_3_FD_200533 | JGI IMG/M metagenome (GOLD analysis project Ga0302314, IMG submission 200533) | Peat permafrost microbial communities from Stordalen Mire near Abisko, Sweden - III_Palsa_N2_3 | ecosystem: Environmental > Terrestrial > Soil > Palsa > Peat permafrost | place: Sweden...
CTGCGTTCCGTGAAGTACGGCGACCTGATCGACAAGGACCCGCGCAAGGCGCTCGAGAAGGCCGTGCGCGGCATGCTTCCGCACAACAGCCTCGGTCGCGACATGCTCAAGAAGCTCAAGGTCTACGGCGGACCGAACCACCCGCACGCCGCACAGCAGCCCGTCCCGTACGAGCTGTCCCAAGTCGCTCAGTAATCGATCAAGGAGTTTGCGGCAGTGTCCGAACTGACAGCCGACGTCGAAGTCCTCGACGAAGAAGAAGTGGTCCCGGAGACCTACACCACGGAGACCGCCCCGGCCGCCGACGCCCCCGTGCGCCGCGCCGCCAACCTGGTCCCCGCCGGTGGTACCGGTCGCCGTAAGGAGGCCGTGGCCCGGGTGCGCATCATCCCCGGTACCGGCAAGTGGAAGATCAACGGTCGCACCCTGGACGGGTACTTCCCGAACAAGGTGCACCAGCAGGAAGTCAACGAGCCGTTCCACGTGCTCGAGCTCGACGACCAGTACGACGTGATCGCCCGGATCAACGGCGGCGGCATCTCCGGCCAGGCCGGTGCGCTGCGCCTGGGTATCGCCCGCGCGCTGAACGAGGCCGATGTCGAGGCGAACCGTGCCACTCTCAAGAAGGCCGGCTTCCTGACTCGCGACGCTCGTGCCATCGAGCGCAAGAAGGCGGGTCTGAAGAAGGCCCGTAAGGCCCCGCAGTACTCGAAGCGTTAATCTTCGGACACGCACTCGTGGCCCCTTGCCGTTAATCGGCAAGTCAGACAGCCCCATCGTCCGTCTCACGGCGTACGGTGGGGTTGTCTCTTTCCGGATGGACCGCATGTTCCGCATGACCGAAACCACGACAGCTAAGGGGTCCGCTTCCATGGCCCGACTTTTCGGAACCGACGGGGTACGAGGGCTGGCGAACCGCGAGGTCACCGCCGAGCTCGCGCTCGACCTCGCGGTTGCCGCGGCGCACGTCCTTGGCGAGCGCGGTGAGTTCGCCGGGCATCGGCCCAAGGCGGTCATCGGCCGGGACCCGCGCGCCTCCGGCGAGTTCCTCGAGGCCGCGGTGGCCGCGGGCCTCGCCTCGGCCGGGGTGGACGTGGTGCGCCTCGGCGTGCTGCCGACCCCGGCGGTGGCCTACCTGACCATCGCGCTGGAGGCCGACTTCGGCGTGATGCTCTCGGCGAGCCACAATCCGGCCCCGGACAACGGGATCAAGTTCTTCGCGCGCGGCGGCCTGAAGCTGGACGACGAGGTCGAGGACGCCATCGAGGCCCGGCTCAAGGAGCCCTGGGAGCGTCCGGTCGGAGCGGGCATCGGGCGGATCACCGACCTCGCCGACGGGATCGAGCGCTACGTGGACTACCTGGTCGGCACGGTGCCGAACCGGCTCGACGGCCTCAAGGTGGTCCTCGACGCGGCGCACGGCGCGGCGGCGGTCGCGTCCCCGGCGGCGCTGCGCCGGCTCGGCGCGGAGGTCATCGCGATCGGCGACGCGCCGGACGGCCTCAACATCAACGACGGCTGCGGCTCCACCCACCTCGACGCGCTCAGCGCCAAGGTGATCGAGCACGGCGCGGACCTCGGCGTGGCGCACGACGGGGACGCGGACCGGATGCTCGCGGTGGACGGGAACGGCGAGCCGGTCGACGGCGACCAGATCATGGCGATCCTCGCGCTGTCCCTGCGCGAGCGCGGCATGCTGGCCTCGGACACGGTCGTCGCGACCGTGATGGCCAACCTGGGCTTCAAGATCGCGATGGAGCGCGAGGGCCTGCGCGTGGTCGAGACGGCGGTCGGCGACCGCTACGTGCTCGAGGCCATGCGCGAGGGCGGCTACACGCTCGGCGGCGAGCAGTCCGGCCACATCATCATGCAGCAGTACGCGACGACGGGGGACGGGATCCTGGCCGGGCTGCACCTGCTCGCCCGGGTCGCGGAGAGCGGCAAGCCGCTGTCCGAGCTCGCCGCGGTGGTGCGCAAGCTGCCGCAGGTGATGGTGAACGTGCGTGGCGTGGACAAGTCGCGCGTGGGGTCGAGCACCGAACTGGCCGACGCGGTCAGCGCGGCGGAGGTCGAGCTCGGCGAACGCGGCCGGGTGCTGCTGCGCCCCTCGGGGACCGAGCCGCTGGTGCGGGTCATGGTCGAGGCGGAGACGCAGGAGCAGGCCGACTCGGTGGCGAACCGGCTGGCCGGAGTGGTGAGTACGGCCCTCGCGTAACGGGGGCGGCGGGACTTCGCCGGGTGCTGACGAGGTGTCAGTCCTGGCCGAGTGGGACTTCCGCGGCGACGATCCAGCGGTTGCCCACCGGCCCGGCCTCGAGCGTCCCGCGCAGCAGCTTCATCCGCTCGCGCATGCCGGTCAGCCCGTAGCCGCCGTCGATGGTCTGCAGCCGCGGCGCGTCGGCCGCCGCGGCCTCGCTCGCCGCCAGATCGTTCGCGATCGCCAGGCGCACGGACTCGGCCGAGTAGACCAGGTGCACCTCGATCTCCGCGCCCGGCGCGTGCTTCGCCGCGTTGACCAGGGCTTCCTGCGCGCTGCGGAGGAGGGCCACGGTCGCGTCCGGGGGCACCGGACGCGGCTCGCCCTCGATGTCGCAGTGCACGAGGACGTGCTGTCGCTCGGCGTGATCGGCCGCGGCCTTTGCCAGCTCCTCGTGCAGCGGCAGCGTGTCGACGCGCAGCGCGTGGACCGCCCGTCTCGTCTCGACCAGGCCCTCCGAGGCCATCCGCTGGGCCGCGGCCAGCGCCTCGAGCGCGGCCTCGGTGTCGTTCCGGTCGGTGATCAGCGCTCGGGCCATCTGGATCTGGATGCCGAGCGCGCCGAGCGAGTGCGCGAGCACGTCGTGGATCTCGCGGGCCAGCCGGGTCCGCTCGTCCAGCACGTCGGCCCTGCGCTGCTCGGCCTGGAGTCGTACCTGCTGCTCGAGAAGCGCCGCGGCCTGCTCGGCGCGGATCCGGTAGTCGGCGCGGTTGTTCCCGAACAGCAGGCCGATGGCGAGCAGCAGCGGGAAGCCGACGTAGGTGCCGACGCTCTCGTTGAAGACGACCCCGCCGATCTCGGTGACCAGCACGCCGAGCGCGCCCGCCGCGACTCCGAAGACCAGGCCGAGCTCGGTGGTCGCGGCCATCAGGCCGGTGACGGCGAAGGCGATCAGGAAGGTGCCGCCGCCCGCCGCGGTGGCACCCAGGCAGCCGGCCGCGACGATCAGCATGCCGGTGCCGGGCCACAGGTACCCGCGTGACCGCTCGGGTAGCTTCTTCGCCTCGCCCAGCGCCCAGCCGAGCTGGCCGAGGCACAGCGCGATGAACGCGATCAGCTGGGTCGTGGGGCCACCCGCCACGGTCGACGGATGGGTGAAGGTCAGCACGCCGATGACGATCAGCCCGACGGTGCGCGTCGTCCAGGCGGCGGCTCCTCCTTGCAACATGGGCCAAGTATGGACCGGGGGCGCCGCAGAGGGGAGCGCTGACGTCGTGCGCGCGTCAGCGGAGGTGTCGGGATCGGTGCTCACGAGTACGAAGCTACGTTCCGGTCCTGCGTCGGCACGTCGGAGCGTGGTGGGAGACCCGGGTTGATCCGGCGCGGCCGGTTCTAGTACCGCGTGGTACCAGGTCAGGGGCGGGAGAGTCATACCCGGGCCCGAACCGCGGGCTGATCCGGTTCGGGGCGTTCGGCGGCAGATTTGGAGTTGTCACCGCGACACCGAATCCCCGAACCGCACGCACCGAAGGAGCCCGAAATGTTTAGCGAACTGGCCCAGGCCGAGATCGTCAACGGCATCGTGCTGACCGTGACCCTGCACAGCGACCTCGGCTCGCACAAGAAGGTCGGCGCCTTCCGGGTGCTGCGTCCGATCCTGACCGCGGGGGCCATCGTGCCGCTGTTCATCGACCCGGTGGTCAAGCACGGCAACGGCCTGGCGATCGAACTGGCCGGCGTCGCCGCCGGGCTGCTCGGCGGCCTGATCGCGACCTCGCTGATGAAGGTCTACCGCAGCCCGAAGACCGGAAAGGCGGTCAGCGCCGCCGGCTGGCCCTACGCGCTGCTGTGGATGCTCGTCGTCGGCGCCCGAGCGGCCTTCTCCTACGGCGCCGAGCACTGGTTCCCGAAGCAGCTGGACAGCTGGTGCCTCGCCCACCAGGTCACCGGCGCGGCGATCACCGACGGCCTGATCTTCATGGCGGTCGCGATGGTGCTGACCCGCACGGCGGGCCTCGCCGCCCGAGCCGCCCTGCTGCGCGGCCGTCCGGTCGACGAGCGCGCCCTGTCCGCGGCCCGATGACCGAGGCCCGACCGACGAGCGCGACCCCGACCCCGCAGCACGGCCCGCCGACCCGGATTCCGGGTGGCGGGCCGTTCCGCGTTCTCTTCTCCTTCAGCCGACGGTGTACTCGTAGCTGGGAAAGTTCACCGTGGCCTGATAGCCCATCGTCCGGTTGACCGCGAGCATCCACTTGTTCTCGTCGTTGTTGAACGTGCGCACCCGGCGGGTGCCCGGCCGGTCCTCGAGCACCCAGAGGGTGGCGGCGGCCTTGACCCGCAGCCCGAGGCCGTGACCGCGGTGCTCCCGGACGACGCCGGTGTCCCAGATGTCGATGTCCATCGGCTCGTCCGGGTACGCCGCGAGTACGTTGAAACCCGCGACGGTCCCGTCCGGAGCGAGCGCCGCCCGCACGTACCTGCGGACGCCATACTCTGTCGCCTGGTTCTCGTAGAAGCGCAACCGGTCGAGGTCGTGTGTCGCGAATTCGCGCTCGGACGTGCCGGTCGGCTGGTCGGCCATCGCGCCCAGCGCCACGCAGTAGGACTCCGCCAGTTCGTCGGGACAGCGCCCGATCCATCGCACGAGCGTGTACTCGCCGTTTTTCGCGGAAGGCTCGGCCCACGCCTCGTACCGCGCCCGGTCGATCGTGCTCAGATTGAGCACGGAACTGATCGCGGTCTCGGTGAGCTCCGCGCCGCCCTGCCGTGCGGCGAACCCGGCCGGGTCCGTGGTCTCCGGGGGTTCGAGGACCAGCAGCTTGCGACCCAGTTCAGCCGTCTGCCGCCGGGCCTCGTCGAACAGCGCATTCTCGATGTCCCGGGCTCGGGGCCTGGCCGGAACGTTCACATCGACCCAGGCACGGTTCAGGTTCTTAGCTTCTTCGAAGCCGTAGGTGGCCAGGCCTTCCGCCTCGGTCGCGTGCTCGTCGGCGAACGCGGCGAAGACCATCACGGGTTGTCGATAGCCGCTCGAGCACCAAAGACGAAGCCTGGCCTCCCCGAAGTCGGGGAAGCCAGGCAGGTAATCCTTGCGCCACTGTTGGAAGGCCGGGAGCACGGCCGCCAGTTCCTGCGGGTTGTCCAGCGGGTTCAATTGTCTGATCTGCATGAGTTCAGGACAGCACCGGGTCCGCTGAGACCGCCATCGAATTATCAGTCCGCCCGGACCGTGAAGGCGCTCAGCCGCTCCGAGGCGTAGAAGACCGTGACCACCACCGCGATGACGGCCAGCACCAGCGACGGAGTCATCGTCAGATGCGAGCCCAGGTTGTTGTCGCCGGAGATCGAGTGCGCGAGTCCCAGCGACCACTGCTCGACCGAGAGGTACTTCGCGCCGCCCACCAGGGTGCTGATCAGCTCCTCCCACAGTGCTACGTAGGCCAGCGAGTAGATGACCGGATGCCGCAGGGCCGCCGAGATGAACACGAAGACGCAGGAGTAGACGATCGAGCCCAGCACGGCGCCGAGGAAGCAGCCGAACGCCAGCGAGTGCGGCCCCTGCGCGATGATCCCCGCGACCAGCACCGGAACCGCCGCGAACAGCGTCGTGACCAGCGCCGAGACGATGCACTTGGAGATGATCACGTCGCGCCGCGGCACGGGCGTGGCCAGCAGGTGCAGCACCGAGTTGTCGTCGATCTCCGAGCCCAGCACCGACGTGCCGACCAGCAGCGCGGTCAGCGGCACGACCGCGCCGACGCCGACTCGGCCGAGGACGAGCGCGGGCCAGTCGGCCAGCGTCCCGTGCGCTCCCTTCAGCGCCAGGGTCAGCAGGATCAGCACGAGGGCCGGGAGCACGAACAGCAGGGCCCGCTTCCGCCCGAACAGTGCCCGGAAGGTGATCCAGGCGACGGTGGAGTTGTACATCTCCGGCTCCTCAAGATCCAACTAGGTAAGCGAACACGGATTCCAGCGACTCGTCCGAGGGAACGACCTCGCGCAGCCCGATCCCCGCCGCCCGGCTGACCTTCGCCAGCTCCCGGGTGAAGGTGCCGTGGTCGCTCGCGTGCACCTCGAGGCCGTCCTTCGTGAGCTCGACCCCTTGCACCGCCGCGCTTTTGATCAGCACTCCGGCGAGCGCCCGGTTGTCGGTGCTGCGCAGCAGGAAGACGTGCGGCCTTGTCGTCATCAGCCGGCGGATCGTGCGGTAGTCGCCGGACGCGGCCAGCCGCCCCGCGACCACGACCTGGACCGTGTCCGCGAGCTTCTCCACCTCCTCCAGGATGTGCGAGGAGAACAGGATCGTACGGCCCTCGGCGCCGAGCCCGCGCAGCAGGTCCATCATGTGCATCCGCTGCCGCGGGTCCATGCCGTTGAAGGGCTCGTCCAGCAGCAGCACCTTCGGGTCGTGCACCAGCGCCGCCGCGACCTTCGCGCGCTGGCGCATGCCCTTGGAGTACGTCTGGATCGCCCGGTCCGCGGCCGGTGTCATCTCGACGAGTTCCAGCGCCCGCTCGGCCGCGGCCTTCGGGTCGGGCAGTCCGTGCAGCTTGGCCGACGCGGTGACGAACTCACGGGCCGTCAGGAACGCGTAGACCGAGTCGCGTTCCGGGACCAGGCCGACCGTGCGGAAGACGTCGGGATGCCGCCACGGGCCGACCCCGGCGATCGTGACCGAGCCGCGCGAGGGGTTCAGGAAGCCGGACAGCAGGTGCAGGATCGTCGACTTGCCGGCCCCGTTCGGCCCGAGCAGTCCGGTGACGCCGGGGCCGAGCTCGAGCGAGATGTCGTTGACCGCGACCACGTTGCCGTACCAGTGGGTCACGTGGTCGAAGCGGACGATCGCGGGTCCGTCGGGTGCGGTCGCGGTGTCGCCGACCGGCGCCGCGGTTTGCTCGATGGCGCTCACGCCGCCACCTCGCTAGCGCTCGGTAGAGCGCTCGCGACTGTGCTCAATGGTTCACTCGCAAGCTCGTTCACGAGACGCTCACCTTCCGGTATCGCAGGAACATGCCGCCGGACGCGACGACGACGAGGAGGGCCAGCTCGGCCGCGTAGAGCGGGCCGATCGGCGACGGGTTCGGGATCAGATCGTCGGTCGAGTCGAAGACCCAGATCTTGGTGCCCTCGACCACGTTCACCGGGTCGATCATGCCGCCGGCCTTGGCGATCATCGAGTAGACCGGGGTCTGGTACGTCACGGTGAGGTCGGCGTAGCCGGGCTTGTTCGGATCCGGCTGACCGTTGACGCCCGTGAGGTTCTCATTGCTGACGCCCGGGCAGAGCTGGGAGACCCCGCCGGTCGGCGGTCCGCTCTGGCCGCCGCCGAAGCCGTAGACGTTGCCGTTCGCCGTGTTGATATTCACGGTCGGCTCGACGCAGCTCACGCTGTGCGACACGTACGTGGTGCCGACCGCGTCCTCGAGCACGCCCGAGATCGCCGTCGTCGCCAGGAACAGGATCGCGATGGCGCCCGTGGCGATGACGCGGCGGCCGGTGGTCGAGGCGATCAGCAGGCTGATCAAGCTCAGCAGCGCGGACTGCGCGAAGGCGACGAACACCGCGGGGAAGGCGGCCCTCGAGTCGAGCCAGATCTCGTGGCCGGACGTCGCGGACGCGATCTGGCCCACGTACGTGACCAGCACCGGAAGCAGTTCGACCAGCAGCAGCGAGGAGAACAGCGCCAGCATCTTGGCCAGCGGATAGTCACCGCGGCGCAGCGGCCGGGAGAAGTACAGCGGCAGCGTGTGATGCCGCAGGTCGCGGGAGACGAGTTCAGGCGCGGCGATCGCGACGAACAGCACCGCGAAGAGCATCAGGTGATAGCCCATCACCCCGTAGCTCATGACCAGCGCCTTGTTCGTCGAGCTCATGTAGACGTTGAGCGCCGCCGGCACCAGCATCACCGCGATGACGAACCAGGGCACGATCTTCGCCTTCGGTCCGCGGCCGAGGCCGAAGATGCCGCGCACACTGTGGATATAGAGGGCGCGCACGATATGCGCGCGGCCCTGGCGTGGCCCGGTATAGGGCTTGTAGCCGATGTCATGGATGACGCTTGCGGTTGTCTGGGTGCTCACAGCTGTGCCTCCCCTGCGGATGCGCCGACTTCGACTTGGGCGAACAGTTCATCGACGTGGTGGCGGCGGTGCTCGAGCCGGGTCAGCGGGAGTTCGAGGTCGGCGACCGCGTCGCGCACGACGTCGAACACCGGCTCCTCATCCAGCCGGACCAGCAGTTGACGCCGGACCAGTTGCGGGCTGACCGTGAGCCCCTGTTCCGTCAGCCGCGCCCGCAGCAGTTCCGTCCCCTCGTCCACCTCGACCGCGAGCCAAGGCAGCGCCTGCGTCATCGAGTCCAGCGAGGCGGCGCGCAGCAGCTTGCCGCCCTCGATCGCCACCAGGTGGTCGCAGATCCGCTCGATCTCGCTGAGCAGGTGCGAGGCCACCACGACGGCGATGCCGAACTCGGTGCCGATCCGGTGGATCAGCGCCAGCATCGCGTCCCGGCCCGCCGGGTCGAGCCCGTTCGTCGGCTCGTCCAGCAGCAGCAGGCCCGGATCGCCGACGAGCGCCTGGGCCAGCTTGACCCGCTGCTTCATGCCGGTGGAGAAGGTGCCGATCTGCCGGTAGCGCTCCTCGTGCAGGCCGACGTGCCGCAGCGCCTCGGCCGCCTGCTCCTTGGCGGCCGTCGCGGGCAGCCCGGACATCCGGCCGAGGTGGGTGACGAACTCCGTGGCGGTCACGTCCGCGGGCAGACAGTCGTGCTCGGGCATATAGCCCACCCGTGCGCGGATCTCCTCGCCCCGCTCCCGTGCGTCAAGGCCCAGCACGCTCACCCGACCCGAGGTCGGGGTGAGCAGGCCGAGCAGGATCTTGATCAGGGTGGACTTGCCGGCGCCGTTGGCGCCTACCAGGCCGGTGATCCCCGGCCTAACCGTGATTGTGAGGTCATCGAGTGCAGTGACGTCCCGATAGCGCATGGTGAGCGCCGTCGCCTCGATGATCGATCGCTCGTTGTCTGACACGCCTTGAAGGTAGCCCGGATGTGGCGCGCGCCACATCCGGCAGAAGTCTGGTTTATGAGTCATCCATGAGGATGGTGATCCCTGACCCCGCTCAGGGGTTTTCCCCGACCCGACACGTTGGTCTATACCTCTACCTGCGGTTTTCCGTTCGACGGCTAGAGTGGGGCGCGGCAATCGCGGAGAGGAAACGGTCTTATATGTGCGGAATCGTCGGTTATGTCGGTGACAAGTCGGCCCTCGAGGTCGTGCTGGAGGGCCTTCGGCGGCTCGAGTACCGGGGCTACGACTCGGCCGGTGTGGCCGTCGTGGCCGCCGGGGAGCTGACCGGGCGCAAGAAGGCCGGCAAGCTGGCCAACCTGGAGAAGGAGCTGGCCCAGAACCCGCTGCCCGCCTCGGGACTCGGCCTCGGCCACACCCGTTGGGCCACCCATGGCGGCCCCACCGACGCGAACGCGCACCCGCACTTCGACTCCGCCGACCAGGTCGCGGTCGTGCACAACGGGATCATCGAGAACTTCGCGGCGCTGCGGCACGAGCTGCGCGAGGCCGGGGTCGAACTGCGCAGCGAGACCGACACCGAGGTCGTCGCGCACCTGATCGGCCGGGAGTTCCCGCTGTGCGACGGGGACCTGGCCGAGGCGATGCGGCGGGTTTGCCGAAGGCTGGATGGTGCCTTCACCCTCGTCGCCGTGCACGCGGACGTCCCCGACGTGGTCGTCGGTGCGCGGCTCAACTCCCCGCTGGTGGTCGGCATCGGCCCGGGTGAGGCCTTCCTGTGCAGCGACGTCGCCGGCTTCATCGGGCACACCCGCGACGCGATCGAACTCGGCCAGGGCCAGGTCGTGGAGGTGCGCCGGGAGGGCGTGCGGATCACCACCTTCGACGGCGAGGCCGCCGAGGGCAAGCCCTTCCACGTGGACTGGGACGTGGCCGCCGCCGAGAAGGGCGGCTACGACTACTTCATGGTCAAGGAGATCGAGGAGCAGCCGCGGGCCATCGCCGATACGCTGCTCGGCCGGATCGGCGACGAGGGCCAACTGCAGCTCGACGAGATGCGGATGAGCGAGGCCGAGCTGCGCAGCGTGGACAAGGTCATCGTGATCGCGGCGGGCACGGCGTACCACGCGGGCATGATCGCCAAGTACGCGATCGAGCACTGGACGCGGATCCCGGTCGAGGTCGAGCTCGCCTCCGAGTTCCGCTACCGCGACCCGATCCTCACCCGCGACACCCTCGTCATCGCGATCTCGCAGAGCGGCGAGACCGCCGACACGCTGATGGCGCTGCGCCATGCGAAGGAACAGCACGCACGCGTTCTGGCTATCTGCAATACGAACGGCGCGACGATCCCGCGCGAGTCGGACGCGGTCGTCTACACCCACGGCGGCCCGGAGATCGCGGTCGCCTCGACCAAGGCCTTCCTGACCCAGCTGATCGCCTGCTACCTCGTCGGCCTCTACCTGGCCCAGGTGCGCGGCGCGAAGTTCCCGGACGAGATCAAGGAGATCCTGGGCCAGCTGTCGCAGGCCCCGGAGAAGGTGCGCGAGACGCTGGACCGGATGGAGCCGGTGCGCGAGCTCGGCCGGCTGCTCAAGGACGAGGAGCGGGTGCTCTTCCTCGGCCGGCACGTCGGCTTCCCGGTCGCGCTGGAGGGCGCGCTCAAGCTCAAGGAGCTCGCCTACGTGCACGCCGAGGGCTTCGCGGCGGGCGAGCTCAAGCACGGCCCGATCGCGCTGGTGGACGAGGGCCTGCCGGTCGTGGTCGTCGTTCCGCCCGCGGACCGGCCGCTGCTGCACGACAAGATCGTCTCCAACATCCAGGAGATCCGGGCCCGCGGCGCGCGCACGATCGTGATCGCCCAGGACGGCGACGAGACGGTGGCCCCCTTCGCCGACACGCTGATCCTCGTGCCTGAGCTGCCCACGCTGCTCCAGCCGCTGGTCGCGACCGTGCCGCTGCAGATCTTCGCCTGCGCGCTCGCGGACGCCAAGGGACTCGACGTGGACCAGCCGCGTAACCTGGCGAAGTCCGTCACTGTCGAATAGGGCGGGATGTAAAAGATGATCGTGGGCGTGGGCATCGACGTGGTCGACATCGCCAGGTTCCAGGCCTCGCTGCAGCGCACGCCCGCCCTGATGGAGCGGGTGTTCACCGAGAAGGAGCGCCTGCTCCCGCCCGCGTCCCTGGCCGCGCGCTTCGCCGCCAAGGAGGCGGTCGGCAAGGCGCTCGGCAACCCGGGCGACCTGAGCTGGCAGGACGCCGAGGTGTGCAGCGAGGCCAACGGCCGTCCGTACCTCGTGGTCAGCGGCGGGGTCGCCGCGCGGGCCGAGGAACTGGGCGTGGCCCGGTGGCACCTGTCGCTGAGCCACGACGCGGGGATCGCCTCCGCGATGGTCGTCGCGGAGGGATAGCGCGCGCTTTTCCGGCTAACAATGGATCCATGAGACATGCACACGCAGTCGCCGATGTCCGGTCCGCCGAGCGGGAGCTGATGGCCCGTCTGCCCGAGGGTGTGCTGATGCAGCGCGCGGCATTCGGGCTCGCGAAGGTCGCTGCCGGAATGCTGCGCGGCGGGTCGGGTGCGGTGTACGGCTCGCGCGTGGTGCTGCTCGTCGGCGTGGGGGACAACGGCGGCGACGCGCTCTACGCCGGCGCCTTGCTGGCCCGGCGCGGCGCGAGCGTGCACGCGGTGCTGGTGGATCCCGCTCGAGCGCATGCTGGCGGAGTATCAGACCTGCGTGACGCTGGCGGGCGCGTCCTGCCCGCGTCCGAAGCCGAGTCAGTACTGTTGCGGGCCGACCTGATCGTGGACGGCCTGCTCGGCATCGGCGGACGCGGCGGGCTGCGCGGTACGTTCGCCGAACTCGCGGCCGTCGCGCACTCTGCGGCGCAAGCGTCCGGCGCGCCGATCCTGGCCGTCGATCTGCCGAGCGGCATCGACGCGGACACCGGCGAAGTTGCCGGAGCCGCCGTGCAAGCCGACGTCACCGTCACTTTCGGCACGCACAAGCCGGGGCTGTTCGTAGATCCGGGCGCCGGGCACGCGGGCATCGTCGAGTTCGTCGACATCGGGCTCGAGTTCCCGCCGTCGGTAGCGCCGATGATCGAGAGCCTGCAGGAGGAGGACGTGCGGGCGCTGCTGCCCGAGCCCTCGCGTTCGTCACACAAATACAGCCGTGGAGTGGTCGGCCTCGCGGTCGGCTCCGAACGCTATCCCGGTGCCGCGTTGCTGGCCGTGGGCTCGGCGCTGCGCTCGGGCGTCGGCGCGGTGCGCTACAGCGGGCCGGTGGACGTCGTGCGCGCCCACCCCGAGGTCATCACGGGGGAGGGGAAGGTGCAGGCGTGGGTGGTCGGATCGGGGCTCGGGCAGGACGACGAGGCGCGGCGTCGGCTGCACGAGGTGCTGGCGTCAGACGTGCCGGTGGTCGTGGACGCCGACGGACTGCGGCTGCTGCCGCAGAAGGTCCTCGACCGCTCCGCGCCGACGATCCTGACGCCGCATGCGGGGGAGGCCGCGCACCTGCTCGGCGTCTCCGCTGCGGAGATCGATGGACAGCGGCTCGCCTCCGTCCGCCGTCTGGCCGAATCGTATGACGCGACGGTGTTGCTGAAGGGCAGCTTTACGTTGATCGCCGATCCTCGTAACAGCACGGCCCGTGTGAATACACACGCGAGCCCGGCGTTGGCGACGGCCGGGAGCGGAGACGTACTGGCCGGGCTCATCGGCGGGCTGCTGGCCGGCGGGCTCTCGGCGTACGACGCGGCGGCCGTCGGGGCGTACCTGCACGGCGCCGCCGGGCTGCTCGCCGCGCGCAGCGGGCCGGTCGCGGCAAGTGACCTGGTCGCCACGTTGCCCTTGGCCTGGCAGAATATTCAAGAATGAACGCCCTGGACGCTGTACCCGATGCGCGCGCGTTGAAGGTCAACCCTGCTCGCCTGGAAGCCCGGATCGACCTCGACGCGCTTCGGGGCAATGTCCGGCGGCTCCGTGAGATCGCCGCACCGGCCCAGGTCATGGCAGTCGTGAAGGCCGACGCCTACGGACACGGCATGATCCCCTGCGCCCGCGCCGCACTTGAGGCCGGCGCCAGTTGGGTCGGTACCGCGCTGCCCGAGGAGGCGCTCGCACTGCGCGCGGCCGGGATCGAGGCGCCGATCCTCACCTGGCTGCACGCCCCCGGCGACGACTTCGAGGCCCTGGTGCGGGCCGGCATCGACATCTCCGTCTCCAGTCTGTGGGCGCTGCACGAGATCCTCGAGGCCGTCGAGCGGGCGGGTCGGCCGGCCCGGATCCAGCTGAAGGCCGACACCGGGCTCGGCCGCAACGGCGCCGCGCCGCTCGACTGGCCGCTGATCGTCGACGAGGCGGTCAAGTCCGAGTGGGACGGGATGGTCAAGGTGACCGGCCTGTGGTCCCACTTCGCCTGCGCCGACGAGCCGGGCCACCCCTCGATCGCCCGTCAGCTGACGGCCTTCCACGAGGCCCTCGCGTACGCCGAGGCCGCCGGAGTGCGCCCCGAGGTGCGGCACATGGCCAACTCCCCGGCCACCCTCTCCGTCCCGGACAGCCACTTCGACCTGGTGCGCACCGGCGTCGCGATGTACGGCCTGAGCCCGGCCCCCGAGCTCGGCCGTCCGGCGGACCACGGCCTGCGCCCGGTCATGTCGCTCGTCGCGCGCCTCGCCTCGGTCAAGCGCGCCCCGGCCGGGCACGGCGTGTCCTACGGTCACACGTACCACACCAGCGAGGAGACCCGGCTGGCCCTGGTCCCCGCGGGCTACGCGGACGGCATCCCGCGCGCCGCCTCCGGCCTCGGCCCGGTCTCGATCGGCGGATGCCGCTACACGATCGCCGGTCGCGTCGCCATGGACCAGTTCGTCATCGACCTCGGTCCGGGCGGCGAGAACGAGCTGGAACCGCGGGTCGGCGACGAGGCTGTGCTCTTCGGTCCCGGCGACGGCGCGACCCCCACCGCGCAGGACTGGGCGGACGCGACCGACACGATCGGCTACGAGATCGTCACCCGGATTGGACCGCGGGTGCCGCGGGTGTACTCCGGCACGTCCGTTGCTGGTCGACAGGTTGGCCACAGCTTGGCCGCGAACGCTTGAACCCGGCTTGACGGGCGATACTAACCAGTAGATAGTCGTGATCCCAATGCGGGCAAACGGGGTAAAACGAGCGTCGGCGCAGCAGTGCGCGGTGTGGAAGGCGGCCGGAGGAGTGGCACAGGCATCGGGGAAGGGCAGGAGGGCCGGGATCCTCGGCGCGGCCGTCGGCGTGGTGGCCGCGGGCGCGGCCGTCGGCTTCACCGTGGAGCGGCTGACGATCGGCCGCGCGGTACGCCGGATGGCCTCGATCCACGACCCCGGCGAGCCCTTCGGCACCCTGCGCGGCGACCCCACGACGGTGACCGCCACCGACGGCGTCGAACTGTACGTCGAGATCGACGAACCGCGCGGCTGGGCGGCCAGCCCTCCGCGCAACGGCTCGGCCGCCTCGGCTTCGGCACACGGGACGGTCAACGGCTCGGCCGGCTCGGCCGCCGCGTCCCCGAACCGCCCGGCCGACGCCGCGTCCGCCGCCGCCTCCGGAGGCCTGGCCGCGGCGATGCGCTCGGCCCGCGAGGCCGCGACGTCGCCCGCCACCCCCCGCCCCACGCTGCTGTTCACCCACGGCTTCTGCCTGCCCCAGGACTGCTGGCACTACCAGCGCGCCGAATTCTCCGCCACGCACCGGATGGTGTTCTGGGACCAGCGCGGCCACGGCCGCTCCGATAGGCCCCCGCGCGACGAGAACGGCCGGGGCAAGCCGGTGACCGTCGACCAGCTCGGCGAGGACCTGAACTCCGTGCTCGAGGCGACCTGCCCCGAGGGCCCGGTGATCCTGATCGGCCACTCCCTCGGCGGCATGACGGTCATGGCCCTGGCGGCCCAGCGCCCCGAGCTGTTCGGCGGCCGGATCGTCGGTACCGCGCTGCTCAGCACGTCGGCCGGCCGCTTCGAGGACGTCGCCTTCGGCCTGCCGCGCCCCAGCGCCAAGCTGCTGCACCGCACCACGCCCGCCGTGCTCGACCTGCTGGCCAAGCAGAGCGGCCTGGTTGAGCGCGGCCGGGCGCTCGGCGGCGACCTCGGCCTCGTGCTCACCCGCCGCTACGCCTTCGGCTCCGAGGTCCCCGAGTCGCTGGTGCGCTACACCCAGGACCTGATCCAGTCCGTCCCGATCGACGTGATCGCCGACTTCTACCCGATCTTCGGCAAGCTGGACTTCAGCGCCGCCCTGCCGGTCTTCGACCGCGTCCCCACCCTCGTGCTCAGCGGCGCGAACGACTTGGTGCTGCCGGTCGCGCACAGCGAGGCGCTGGCCGACGCGATCCCCTCGGCGGACTACGTCGTGCTGCCCGACGCCGGACACGCGGTCATCCTGGAACACCCGGACGCGGTGGGGGAGGCGTTGCGTAACCTGGTGGACCGGGCCGAGGCTCAGCTCGGCTCGTCATCGTCCGGCAGGAGAGCTGCGCAGTGAATGTGCTTGACGGTCAGTCAGAAGAGGCAGGTTCGGCTACGGACGCGGCCGTCGAGCGCCTAACCGCCACCGACGCCGCAGCTACCCGGGCGGTCGGCCTGCACTTCTCCCGGCGCCTCGTCCCCGGCGACCTCGTCATCCTTTCGGGTGAACTCGGCGCCGGAAAGACGACTTTCACCCAAGGCCTGGCCGAGGGCCTCGGCGTCCGCGGCCCGATCACCTCGCCGACGTTCGTCCTGGCCCGCGTACACCCCTCACTCGTCGGCGGCCCCGCTCTGGTCCACGTGGACGCGTACCGCCTGGGCAGCCTCGCCGAACTCGACGACCTCGACCTCGACGCCTCCGTGGACGACTCGGTGACCGTCGTCGAATGGGGCGAGGGCAAGGCCGAGGTGCTGGCCGAGGGCCGCTCCGGCCACTACGTGGTGCGGCTGGACCGCTCCCGCGAGGACGACGTCCGCGAGATCAGCGTCTCCCGTGCCTGACTGAGTTCGTCGCCCGACAGCGCCCGAACTACGGCACGACCACCACGGACGTGCCCACCGACGAGAACTGGTAGAGCGCGTAGGCGTCGGTCTGGGCCATCCGGATGCCGGCAGTCTGGCCGGTCGGCGCGGGCGGCAGGCCGGAGACGTTCGCGTCGGCGTCGAAGCCGTAGGTCGTCGACGAAGAGCTGGAGTCGAAGCGCACGACGTAGAGCACCTGCACGCCGTCGGACCCCGTCGCGCCCGGCGACTTCGCGGAGACCTCGTACGTCCCGGCCGGGGCCGCGATCGTGCCCGGCACCACTTCCATGGTGCGATCCACCGTGGTGTCCTGGACCAGCCAGGCGCGCTTCTGGCCCACCGAGTAGACGATCCGGGTGCCGCTGCCGGAACTCGCGGGCAGCGGGAATGTGGTCGTAGTAGTGGTCGTCGTCGAGCCGGAGCCCGACTTGGAACCCGACTTCGCCGCGACCGCCGTGATAGGGGCCCGGACCCTGGGCGCGGTCGCCTCGGCCTGCGCGGCCAGCACGCCGACGGCCGCCAGCGAGGCGATGGTCATCATCAGGACCGAGAACGTCGCGCCGTGCCCCGACTTCTTCGGCTTGCCCGGGCGCGGCGCGTCGGCCCGCCGGGTCGGCGGGGGCGAGGTCGGCCCGGAAGAAGACGGCCCCGTCGAGGCTGCGCGAGTGCGTTGTCCGGCGGCCCGGGTTCCTTTGCCCATGGGGGCCATCATGCCTTACCGGCACCGTACGGGTTAAGAGGGAGCTTAAGAAGCTGAAGAGCGCTCACCCACGGCGATCCGCAACGATACGAAGGGTATCCGCCGCGGTATGCGACGGCGCGCGGACGGTCCCGGTCACCCCTGATAGCCAACCGTGTCCACCGTCCGCCGCTTCGTGTCGGATAATGGCCAGGTGCTGCTCTTGGCTTTCGACACGGCGACCCCCGCGGTGACCGTCGCGCTGCGTGGAGACGAGGGTGTGCTCGCCGAGCACACCGAGGTCGACGCCCGCAGGCACGGCGAACTGCTCGCCCCCGGGATCGAGAAGGTGCTGGCCGCCGCGGGACGCGCGCGCACCGAGCTGACCGGCGTCGCCGTGGGGGTGGGCCCCGGCCCGTTCACCGGCCTGCGCGTCGGCCTGATGACGGCGCGGGCGCTCGGCGACGCGCTGGAGATCCCGGTGCACGGCGTCTGCACCCTCGACATCCTCGCCGCCGCAAGTAAGCCGCTCCGCGAGCCTCCCCCCGGCACCCGGGTCATCGCAGCCCCCGAAACCGGTACGTCGACAGCCTCCGCCTCCGACGTCTCCTATGAACAGTTCGCGGTGGCGACGGACGCGCGGCGACGTGAGGTGTACTGGGCTATCTACAGCCAGACGGGTGAGCTGACGGCTCGTCGCGTGACCGAGCCCTCCGTCGATCGTCCCGGGGAGATCGCCGCGCGACTGGCCGGGCTCCCCGTGGCCGGGCAGGGGCCGTTGCTCTACCCCGAGCAGTTCCCGTTCGCCCTGGAGCCCGCCCTGCCGAGCGCCGCCGTGCTTGCCGAGCTGACGGTGCGTCTGCTGCGCGAGGAGCCGGGCGCGCTGCTGCCGGCCGTGCCGCTCTACCTGCGCCGTCCCGATGCCGTGGAACCGGCCGCGCGCAAGTCGGTGACCCCGGCATGAGCCAGGCCGCCCACCTCCTGCCCGAGGCCGCCCATCCCGGGCGCGTCGAGCTGCGGCGCATGCGGTGGTGGGACATTCCCGGCGTCATCCTGCTCGAACACGCTGCGTTCCCCGAGGACGCCTGGTCGGTCGGGATGTTCTGGTCGGAGCTGGCCGAGGCGGCGACGCGCTACTACCTCGTCGCCGAGCAGTACGGTCCGGCGGACGAGGATCCCGACCTGATCGGTTACGCGGGCCTGCTCGCGGGCGCCGGTGAGGCCGAGGTGCTGACGATCGCCGTGTCCCCGGCGCACGAGGGCCGGGGCCTCGGGTCGGTCTTGCTGACGGAGCTGATGATCGAGGCGGCCCGGCGCGACTGCGACGACGTCGTCCTGGAAGTCCGGGTGGACAACGAGCGGGCCCAGCAGCTCTACCTCCGCTTCGGCTTCGAGGGCGTCGGGGTGCGCAAGGGCTACTACCAGCCGATGAACATCGACGCGCTCGTCATGCGCAGCGGCGATGTGATCGAGCGGTTCGGGAAGAGTGCGAAGAGCGTGGACGTGGATTGGGTGAGGGAATGAGCGCCGACCAGCCGATCGTGCTCGGCTTCGAGACCTCCTGCGACGAGACCGGCATCGGCATCGTGCGCGGCACGGAGCTGTTGGGCGACGCCCTGGCCACCAGCGTCGAGGAGCACGCGCGCTTCGGCGGCGTGGTGCCCGAGGTCGCCTCCCGCGCGCACCTTGAGGCCATGGTCCCGACCGTGCGCCGCGCGTTGGACAAGGCGGGCCTGAAGCTCGGCGACATCGACGCCGTCGCGGTCACCGCGGGCCCCGGCCTCGCGGGCGCGCTGCTGGTCGGCGTCGCCGCGGCCAAGGCGTACGCGCTGGCCATCGGCAAGCCGATCTACGGCGTGAACCACCTGGCCGCGCACGTCTGCGTGGACCAGTTGGAGCACGGCAAGCTGCCGAAGCCCGCGATGGCGCTGCTGGTCTCCGGCGG
>Ga0302314_10008020_pt1 | contig 18876 bp, 14 predicted proteins | sample III_Palsa_N2_3_FD_200533 | JGI IMG/M metagenome (GOLD analysis project Ga0302314, IMG submission 200533) | Peat permafrost microbial communities from Stordalen Mire near Abisko, Sweden - III_Palsa_N2_3 | ecosystem: Environmental > Terrestrial > Soil > Palsa > Peat permafrost | place: Sweden...
CCACGGCTCGGAGACGGCCGAGGAGGAGCAGTTCTGCAAGGAGCTGTTCGGGATGGGCCCGACCGACTACTTCGAGAGCGTGGGCTGGCTCGGCGAGGACGTGTGGATGGCGCACTGCGTCCACATGCACGACTCGGACATCGCCAAGTTCGCGGAGACCGGCACCGGAGTCGCCCACTGCCCCTCCTCGAACGCCCGCCTCGCGGCCGGCATCGCCCGGGTACCGGACATGCTCGCGGCCGGCGTCCCGGTGGGCCTCGGCGTGGACGGCACCGCCTCCAACGAGTCGGGCGAGCTCGGTACCGAGCTGCGCAACGCGCTGCTGATCAACCGCCTGCACGGCCGCCCGGACGCCCTCACCGGCCGCAGCGCGCTGCGCCTCGGCACGATGGGCGGCGCGCGGGTGCTCGGCCGCCAGAACGAGATCGGCTCCATCGAGGTCGGCAAGCTCGCCGACCTGGCGCTGTGGCGGATCGACGGCATCATGCACTCCTCGATCGCAGACCCGGTCGCGGCCCTGACCCTGGGCGCGCTCCCGCCGCTGTCGCTGCTGCTGGTCAACGGCCGCGCGGTGGTCGAGAACGGCACCCTGACCACGGTCAACGAGGAGAAGATCGCCAAGGCCGCCGCCGACGCGGCCAGGGAACTCGCCTCGCGTTCATAACCCCCTCCATACTCCGGGCGCCGCTGGACGGTGTGTCGCCCGGGCTCCCCGACGCCTACCCGCGCCGGGGACCGATGTCCCGGACCCACGGCGAGGGTCCGGGACATCGGCGCGCCCGTATCCGTCACCCCTGCTCGCCCGGCGCGTCCCCCGCCTGGATCAGGGCCCTGACGTGGAGCGGGGTGATCCCGCGCCCGGTCAGCACCTCGCGGACCGCGCCCTCGCGGATGAGCAGGGCGAGCAGCAGGTGTTCGCTTCCGATCGACGTGCTCTTCAGGTCGAGGGCCTGGCGGAGCGATGCCTCCAGGACGCCCTTGGCCTCCACGCCCCAGGGCATGCGGTTCCCGACCGTGCTGCGTCCGGTCTGTCCGCGCCTGCGTCGCATCCGGCCGACGGGCTCGAGCGGTGCGGGTTCCTGCAGCGCGCCCTCGCCCCAGATCTCCTCGACCCGGTCGATGATCTCGTCCACCTGGATGCCGAGGCCGCGCAGCGCCTCCGCCTCGGCTCGGCCGATACCGCCCCGGCGGCGGTAGTCGCGGCACTCCAGCAGCACCTCCGCATGCTGGTCCGGGCCGCAGCCGCATCGGGCCAGCAGTTCCGCAGCGTTGCATTCGGGCTGCGAGAGCAGCCCGGCCAGCACATGCTCCGGGGCCACCTCGGTCGCCTTGGCGGCGGCGGCCGTGGTCCCGGCCTCGCGGGTGGCCCGGCGGGCGGGCTGAGTGAATCGTTCGAACATGGTCATCGACCCCCGTGCTTCTTGTGTGCCGCCTGCCTGCTGACGCCGAGCTCGTCGCCGATCTCCTGCCAGGACCAGCCCTGCTCGCGTGCGCTGCGGACCTGCAGCGCCTCCAGTTTCTCCAGTAGCCGGCGCAGTGCCGCCACCGCGCGGAGCCCGGTACGCGGGTCACGCCCGCCCGCCGCCTCCGCCAGGGTCGTCGCTTCGGTCATGGTGTCAATGTACGTTGACACCCGGCCATGCGTCAACCTTGGTTGACACGGGCGGCACTCCCGCTACGACATACCAGCCGGTATGTTGGCAGCGAGGTACTACCCACGAGTAGGGAGCAAGTGATGCGGGCTATCCAGATCACCGAGTTCGGCGGCCCCGAGGTGATGCAGCCGGCAGACGTGCCGGAACCGGTGGCGCAGCCGGGGCAGCTGCTGATCGACGTGGCCGCGGCCGGCGTCAACTACGCGGACACGCACTCCGTCGAGGACTCGTACCTGTCCAGCAGCTCGCTGCCGATGATCCCGGGCGGCGAGGTCGTCGGCCGGACCGCGGACGGGCGGCGGGTGGTGGCCCTGACGGCCACCGGCGGCTACGCCGAGCGCGCCGTGGCCTGGGCGAACATGGCCCATGACGTGCCGGAGGGGGTGTCCGACGGCGCCGCGCTGGCGCTGGTCGTCCAGGGCCTGACCGCCTGGAACCTGCTGCGCACGGCCGCACGGATCACGCCCGGCGAGTCGGTGGTGGTGCACGCCGCGGCGGGCGGAACGGGGTCGCTCGCGGTCCAGCTGGCGAAGCGCTTCGGCGCGGGGCGGGTGATCGCGACGGCCTCCAGCAAGGAGAAGCGCGAGCTGGCCCTGGAACTGGGCGCGGACGCCGCGGTGGAGGCGGAGGCCGAGGGGATGAAGGAGCGGCTGATCGAGGCCAACAACGGCGCGAAGGTCGACATCGTCCTGGAGATGACCGGCGGACCGGTGTTCGATGCCTCGCTGGCGGCGCTGGCCCCGTTCGGGCGGCTGGTGACCTACGGGATGGCCTCGCGCACCGATCCCAAGCCGATAGCCGCGGCGAACCTGATGGCCCACTCCAGCGCCGTCGTCGGCTTCTGGCTGGTGCACTGCGTCGGCAGGCCCGCCCTGCACAGCGAGCCGATGGCCGAGCTGCTGCGGATGGTGGCGGACGGCGAGCTGCGGACGCTGACCGGCGAGGCCTACCCACTGTCGGAGGCGGCACGTGCCCACGAGGACCTCCGCGCGCGGCGGACCACAGGAAAGCTGATCCTGGACCCCAGCCGGTAGCCACCCGGCAGCTGACGGGCCATCATGTGCCTTACGGGGCAACCCAGGGAGGCAATGGTGTCCAAGAAGACCCGCAAGCGGAGCTGGCGCAGGCGCAAGGCCAACCACGGCAGGCGGCCCAACTGCCGCTGAGCTCCGGACATGTGTCGGGCGGCGGTGACCGAGGAGGACCTCCCCAGGCTTTCCTCGATCACCGCCGCCAGCAGGTGGGCCCGCTCAGTCGAGCAGGGCGTATCCGGGCAGGGTCAGGAAGTCGACGAACTCCTCGGCGAGGGCGACCTGCTCGAAGAGCTCCGCGGCCGCCCCCCAGCGCCCGGCCTCATAGGCGGCGTCGCCCAACTCGGCGCGCAGCTCCGCGAGTTCGGTGGCGACCAGGCCGCGGACCAGATCCGGGGTGACCTTGGTGCCGTCGTCCAGGACGACGCCGTTGTAGATCCACTGCCAGATCTGCGAGCGGGAGATCTCGGCGGTGGCGGCGTCCTCCATCATGTTGAAGATGCCGACCGCGCCCAGGCCCCGCAGCCAGGCCTCGATGTAGCGCACGCCGACCTGGACCGCGTTGTGCAGACCGGCGGCGGTGCAGCTGCCGCCGGAGCCGGCGATGTCGAGCAGTTCGGCGGCCGTGATCGCGACCTGCGGGACGACGTCCTTCTGGTTGGGCCTGGCGCCCAGCACCGCGTCGAAGGAGGCCCGGCAGACCGGGACCAGGTCGGGGTGGGCCACCCAGGAGCCGTCGAACCCGTTGCCGGCTTCGCGCTCCTTGTCCGCGGTGACCTTCTCCAGCGCGGCGGCGTTGACGGCCGGATCGCGCCGGGAGGGGATGAACGCGGCCATCCCGCCGATGGCGTGGGCACCGCGCTTGTGGCAGGTCTGCACCAGCAGCTGGGTGTACGCGCGCATGAACGGCGAGGTCATGCCCACGGAGTTGCGATCGGGCAGGATGTACTGCTCGCCCGCGTCGCGGAAGTTCTTGATGATGGAGAACAGGTAGTCCCAGCGGCCGGCGTTGAGCCCGGCGGCGTGGTCGCGCAGTTCGTAGAGGATCTCGTCCATCTCGAAGGCCGCGGTGATGGTCTCGATCAGGACGGTGGCGCGGATGGTGCCGTGCGGGATGCCCAGGGCCTCCTGCGCGTAGGTGAAGACCTCGTTCCAGAGCCGGGCCTCGAGGTGGCTCTCGGTCTTGGGAAGGTAGAAGTAGGGGCCCGAGTTGGGGTCCTCGGCGCCGCGGGCCAGCAGCCTGGCGGCGTTGTGGAAGAAGTACAGGCCGAAGTCGAAGAGGCCGCCGGCCACGGGCTCGCCGTCGACCTGGAGGTGGGCCTCCTCAAGGTGCCAGCCGCGCGGGCGGACCACGACCGTGGCGAGCTCGGCGTCGGGCTTCAGCGCATAGGCCTTGCCCTCGGGGCTGGTGAAGTCGATGCGGCGCTCGAAGGCGTCGATCAGGTTGATCTGGCCCTCGACGATGTTGTTCCAGGCGGGGGCGGTGGCGTCCTCGAAGTCCGCGAGCCACACCTTGGCGCCGGAGTTGAGGGCGTTGACCACCATCTTGCGGTCCGTGGGTCCGGTGATCTCGACCCGGCGGTCCTGGAGGGCGCGGGGAGCCTCGGAGACCTTCCAGTCACCGGCGCGGACGTCAGCGGTCTCGGGACGGAAGTCGAGGGTGCCGGTGGCGGCGATCTGCGCGCGGCGCTCCTTGCGCAGGGCGAGGAGTTCGCGGCGCCGGGGTTCGAAGCGGCGGTGCAGGGAGGCGACGAAGGCGAGTGCCCCGGTGGTGAGGACCTCCTCGCCCCGGTCGACCGGCAAGCCCGCGACGGCGACGGAGGAGAGGGGTGGGTCCTGTGGTCCGGCCATGGTCCAAAGCTCCTTCAGGCTGGGGAGGTCATCCCGCACAGCGGTAGACGGCGGTTGATCGAAACTGTCGTCGTGACCGCCGTGCTTCTGTAAGGTGGAGGCTAGTTTCCGCCATGCAGAAATTCAACACTCTGTTGATGTTGCTCGCGGCACACCGTACTCCTACTCGTCAGGAAGGCAATTCCGTGGTCGCTCCCCCCTCCGCGTCGGACGCTCCGGCCGCCGACCGCTCCGGCGGTGTGCAGTCCGTCGAGCGGGCCTTCCAGCTGCTCGAAGTCCTGGCCGACGCGGGCGGCGTGAGCACGCTGAGCGACCTGGCGACCGCCTCGCGCCTGCCCATGCCGACGATCCACCGACTGATCCGCACCCTGGTCCAACAGGGCTACGTCCGCCAGGACACCTCCCGTCGCTACACCCTCGGCCCCCGGTTGATCCGCCTCGGCGAGACCGCCGGGCGGCTGCTCGGCAGCTGGGCCCGGCCCTACCTCGCCGAGCTGATGGAGGCCACCGGGGAGACCGCCAACCTGGCCGTACTGGAGGCCGGTGAGGTGGTGTACGTGGGACAGGTGCCCTCACGGCACTCCATGCGGATGTTCACCGAGGTCGGACGGCGGGTCCAGCCGCACTGCACCGCTGTCGGCAAGGTACTGCTCGCGCAGCTGCCGCGCCAGGAGGCCGCAGGGGTGCTGGGCAACGCGCCGCTGCCCGCGCACACCGTGCACACCGTGACCCGGCCCGCGGACCTGCTGGCGCAGTTCGACGGAGTGCAGGTCGCCGGGTACGCCGTGGACGACCAGGAGCAGGAGATCGGCGTCCGCTGCATCGCGGTCGTGGTCCCGGGCGCGCCCACCCCGACCGCACTGTCGGTGTCGGGTCCGGAGGCCCGGGTCAGGGCGCTGGAGGCACGCACCGCGCACGGCGGGCTGATCCCGCAGATGCAGGAGATCGCCACCCGCCTCGGCCACGCGCTCGCCGCCAGCGGCTGACACCCGGTGATGCCGGGTCAGCGCCAGGCAGCCCAGGCCTCGGGGGTGTCGATGTCGTCGGGGACGGCAATGTCCCCGCACTCGACCAGGAGCAGCTCATCGGCGTGGTCGCGCAGCAGGGCGCGTGCGCCTGCGTCGCCGACCGCACCCGCCGATGCCTCCGGCCAGTGCCGAGCTCCGATGATCACCGGGTGCGCGCGCTTTCCGTCGTAGGCGGCAGCGGCGAGGTCCACCCCGGACCGGTGGGCGTCCAGCAACCGGGCGACGGCCTCGGACGTGACCCCGGGCGTGTCGACCAGCGAGACCAGGGCCGCCGAGGCGGCCGGCGGCAGCGCGGCCAGGCCGACCCGCAGCGAGGAGCCCATCCCCGAGGACCAGTCCGGGTTGCGCACGACCGTGCAGCCGCGCAGATCGGCCGCGCCGACCACCTCGTCCGCCCCCGCCCCGAGCACCACCACGACCCGCGCGCAGCCGCCCGCGTGCAGCACCGACACCGCGTGCTCGATCAGCGGACGCCCCCGGTAGGGCAGCAGCGCCTTGGGCCCCAGGCCCAGACGGCGGCCCTCCCCCGCGGCGAGCAGCAGGGCGGCGGGTCCGGAATCCGGTTCGGTCGGCGTCATGCGTCCAGTCTGGCGGGACGCCCCGCCCCCGCGCCTTGGACGAAACTACAGCTCCCCTGGTCAAGCCATCACCGTTCACCGGGGCTTCACCCGCTGGACCCCGACCCGCGCCGCCCGGTCTACTGACCACATGCACATCTCGGACTCTCCCCACGGCACCCGCACCCGGGTCGCCGACCCGATCGCAGGGAAGCCGAGCCCGCTGGCGGACCGGTTCGGTCGCATCCACACCGACCTGCGGGTCTCCCTCACCGACCGGTGCAATCTGCGCTGCACCTACTGCATGCCGGAGGAGGGGCTGGCCTGGCTGCCGAAACCCGAGCTGCTGACCGACGACGAGGTGCTGCGGCTGATCCGGGTGGGCGTGCAGCGGCTCGGTATCCGCTCCGTGCGGCTGACCGGCGGCGAACCGCTGCTGCGGCGCGGGCTGCCCGGACTGGTGGCCGGCATCGCCGCCCTGGACGACGCCCCCGACATGTCGATCACCACCAACGGCATCGGTCTGGCCAGGAGTGCCGTCGCGCTGCGCGAGGCCGGGCTGCGCCGGGTCAACGTCAGCCTGGACACGCTGCGCCGCGACCGGTTCCAGCAGATCACCCGCCGCGACCGGCTGTCGGACGTGCTCCTCGGCCTGGCCGCCGCACAGGCCGCGGGGCTGGCCCCGGTGAAGATCAACGCCGTCCCGGTGCGCGGGGTCAACGAGGACGAGATCGTCGACCTCGCGGCCTTCGCCGTCGAGCACGGCTACCTGCTGCGCTTCATCGAGTCCATGCCGCTGGACGCCCAGGGCGCCTGGGACCGCGACCGCATGATCCCCGCCGTCGAGATCCTCGAACGCCTGGGCGAGCGCTTCGCGTTGGAGCCGGTCGAGCGCGCGGACAGCTCCCCCGCCGAGGAGTGGCGCGTCGCGGGCACGGACAGCCGCATCGGCGTCATCGCCAGCGTCACCCGCCCGTTCTGCGGCAGCTGCGACCGGGTCAGGCTGACGGCCGACGGCCAGTTGCGCAACTGCCTGTTCGCCAGGGAGGAGTCCGACCTGAGGGCGCTGCTGCGCGGAGGCGCCGACGACGCCGCGATCGAATCGGCCTGGCGGATCAGCGTCGCAGGCAAGGGACCTGGTCATGACATCAACAGTGTCGACTTCCGGCAGCCCGACCGTCCGATGTCGGCCATCGGTGGCTGAACAATCACCAGGGTCTCCCCGAACCGAGTTGGATCAGGGACGATGGAGGCGCACGCACTCCAGCCGAACGGACGGTCCACCATGCCAGGTATGCCGCAGCCAGACAACGCGGGTCAGCCGCCTGCGGCGAAACCCGTGCGCTGCCCCTCCTGTCGGCGGGAGCACGCCTACCAGCCACCGGTGTTCCCGTGCCCCTGCGGGGCCGCGCTCAAGATCCCGCTGCTGCGCGGCGGCATCCCGGTGCAGGTGCGCTTCCGCTCCTGGGCCGACTCCTGGCTGAGCATGCGCTGCCCCTCCTGCGGGCGTTCCGAGGAGTGGCCGCAGCCGGAGTTCACCTGCGGCTGCGGGGCGACCGTGCGGCTGCCCGTGGACACCGCCCGCAAGCCCGTGCCGGTGACCGCCCCGCCGCGCAGCACTCCGCCGCCCCGGCCCGTGCAGCCGGTGCAGCCCGTGCAGCCGGTCCAGGCGGTGCGGCCCCCCGAGCAGATCCCGGTCTCCCGGCCGCCGTTCATGCCCCAGCCGGTGCACACCCCGGACGACGCGGTCCTCACCGCCGCCCGCTTCCTGGAGTGGCTCGGCTACGGCGACCTGGAGGTCTCCGACTCCCAGGACCGCGAGGGCGTCTGCCTGCTCGGGGCCAGGATCGTCGCCCAGGTGGACACCTGGACCGAGCCCGCCGACCTGCGCGCGGTGGAGTGCCTGTGGCTCAACACCCTGCACGCGGACGAACTGCAGCCGGTGATGTTCACCCTCGCCGGATACAACCAGGAGTCCCGCAACCGCGCCGACCAGCTGCTGGTCGCCCTGTTCGAGCTGGAGTCCACGGGTACGCCGAAGCCGGTCAACTCCACCGCCCGCGAGTTCCTGCGCGGCAACGGCGGCGGATGAGCTTGTCCTGAACGGGAGTTGAACGGGCGTCGGTTTGTAGCAATCCCGACGGGATCTGTCCTTGATCTGGCGCGCCTCCATGGCCGCGTGTTGGAATTCCGTCACCACCGGCCATCAGCAGCACGGAGGGGAGCGGTCCTTGTCGGACCAGCAGAGGGCGCGGATCGACGCCCCGCAGGAGAGCCCGCAGCAGAGCTCGCGCGAGGAGAGCGGCGGCGTCGACCAGGAGGCCGTCTGGCTGCTCCGCTCGCGCGGCTGCTGGGAGATCGCGGCGGCGCTGCTGGAACCCCAGGCGGCGCACTCACCGCAGGCCGCCGTGGACCGGGCCGAACTGCTCATCGAGCAGTGCCTGTTCACCGGCAAGGGCTGGGCCGCCGCCGAGGGCGCGCTGAGACTCGCCGAGGCCGGTGCGCGCACCGACGAGGAGCGCTCCGCCGCCGCCTGCGCCCGCGGCTCGCTCGCCTACAACGCCACCCTGCTGCGGGTCCACGACCGCCTCGACGAGGCGCAGGCCGCCCTCGGACGGGCCTCCACCCTGCTGCCGCCGAACGCCCAGGGGCGGGCCCGGCTGGACTTCCGGCGCGGGCTGATCGCCGAGAACCTGCTCAAGGACCCGGTCTCCGCCCGCACCGCCTACCGCCGCGCCCACGCCGGCGCCGAGCAGCACCACGACGACCTGCTGCTCTCCTACACCTGGCGGCACCTGGCCTCCATCGCCCAGCAGGACGGCAACCTCGCGGGGGCGCGCCACGGCTTCGCCGAGTCGCTGCGGCTGCGCGAGGAGACCGGTTTCACCATCGGCATCGCCCCGGCGCTGGCGGCCCTCGCCGAGGTGTCCCCCGCCGCCGAGGCCGCCCAGCTGCGGGCCGAATCGGCCAGGCTGGTACGGGCGTTCGGCAACGTCCCGGTGTGGCTGGCCCAGGAGCAGCCGGGGCGCACCTAGACGCGTCCGGCTACTCGTGGCGCAGGCCCGCCGGGCGCATGATCCGGACCAGCACCGGGAGGCTGAGCAGGGTCACCAGCAGGACCGCGGCCCCGCCCAGGCCGACCATGGCGGCGACCCCGGACCAGTCGTAGCCGACCGGCAGCTCAGCCAGGTGCAGCAGCACCCCGCCGAGGGCCAGTCCGCCGCCCACTGCCAGCAGCAGGCCCAGGACCACCGGCACCGCGCTCTGCCACAGCACCGACAGCGCGAGCGTCCGGCGGCGGGCGCCGACGGCGAACAGGACGGCCAATGAGCGCTTGCGGTCCCGCAGCTGCTCCAGCTGCCCGACCAGCAGGCTGGCGGCGACCAGCAGCAGGGTGATCGCCGCGCCCGCGATCAGGGCGTGGGTGACCGAGGTGAAGTTGTGGTTCGCGTCGGACGTGCCGGGGAGCGACACGGTCGACATCGGCGAGATCACCGCCGCTGTGGTGCGCAGCTGGTCCTCGGCATCAGGCCGGGTGGGGTCGAGTCCGACGAAGACCGCGCTCGTCCCGCTGTTCAGCAGTGCGGGCGTGACGGCACCCGGCGTGGCGAACAGCATGGTGCCGCCCATGCCGTCCGGGTCGGCCGCGGGGTCGCTCTGGCGGACGGTGGCGGTCACGGCGGAGATCCGCCAGTCCGGACCCGCAGCGGCGTTCCCGCTCATGCTCTGCGTGGTGACCAGCGCCCCCCGGCTGCGGATCAGCCCGGTGTCGTCGCCGTGGACCCCGAGCGCGACGAAAGAGTCCCCGTCCTTGCAGTCGGGCAGGGGCGCGAAGGCGGCCAGGGTCCGGCAGTCGGCGATGCGCAGCATCGTGACACCGCCCGTGCCACCGGTGCCGGTGAGGTAGAAGTCGCGGACACCGTTCGCCGTCCGCACATCCGGGCTGCTGCGGATCGCCGCCGCGTACTGCGCCGACTGCGCCGCGTCCGCCCCCGGGAACTCCACCTCCGCCAGGACGTCGGGACGGACGCTCTGGACGTGGACGGGGACGGCCGACTGCTGCGCGGACGGGGCGAAGCTCGCCTGGACGCCGATGAACAGGGTCTGCAGGGCGATGGCCCCGGCGACGGCGACCACGATGCCGCTGACCGCCCCGGCCGCCGAGCCCGAACCGAGCTGCAGCCTGCGGACGGCGAGCTGCCAGGCCACGCCGCCACCGGGGACGCGCCGGGTGGCGGCCTCGACCACCCAGGGCAGCAGCAGGGCGATGCCCGCCAGCAGCAGCAGGATCCCTGCCACGGCCAGCGCCATGCTGCCGGTCTGCTGGATGCCCTGCGAGGACCGCAGCGCCACGGCCAGCACCCCCAGCCCGGCCACCGGCAGCAGCACCCGCCACCACACCCGGCGCCGGCGCGCACCGCTGCGGCGGACCACCCCGAGCGGGTCCACCGTGACCCGGTGCATCGCCAGCTGTGTCGCCGCGATCGCCAGCACCGGCACGACGACCACCACCAGCGCCGCGATCAGTGGCTGCGGGTCGATGTCCTGCGCGTAGAAACTGAACCCCTCGACGCTGACGTTCTGCAGCAGTTGACGGCCGATCAGGAAGAACAGCCCGCCCAGGACCAGTCCCAGGGCGGCGCCGCCCAGCGACTCCCCGGCGGCGATCCGCGCGGTCATCCGCCGGTCCGCGCCGGAGAGCCGGAGCGCGGAGAGCCGCCGGTCGCGCTGGTCCCCGCCGAAGCGGGCGGCCGCGCCCAGGAAGACCGCGACCGGGGTCAGCATCACCACGAACCCGACCAGGCTGAGCAGCACCAGCAGCGGGCTCAGCGGCTGGCGGGTGAAGGGGCCGCCGTACTCGTCGATCCGCACCGCGCCGTCGGCGAAGGAGAGGCCGTCGCTGCCGACGATGTAGGACAGCTGGGCGGGGCCGAGCAGTCCGGCCTGGCCGATGGTGCCGACGACGGGGTAGGGCAGCCGCTGGCGCAGCAGTTGGCTGCCGTCCGCCGTCAGCAGGCGGGCGAGCGCCGGGGAGACGACCATCTGTCCCGCCGCGGGGTAGCGCCCCACCCCCGGCGGGAGCGGGGCGTCGGCGCCGTCCGGGTGCACCGCCCGGCCGCGGATGTCCTGCCCTTTGAAGACGGTCGACGTATCCGCGATGAGCACGGTACGACTGCCCGCCTTCATGGTCGTCGAGCCGTCGGCGAGGTCGTACTGGCTGTAGACCCGGGCGTCGCGGTGCTGCTCCATGCCCGGTATGGACGCGGTGATCAGCAGCAGGGCGACGCCGAGGCCGACCGCGACGGCGGAGAGCAGCACCCGGACCAGGGCGTCCCTGCCTCCGGTGAACGCCAGTCGCAGCCCCAGGCCGTACTGGTCGAGACGGCGTCCGCTCATCGCGCACCCGCCAGGTCGCGGGTGCGGCCGTCGCGGACCACGATCTCGCGGTCGGCGTAGGCGGCGACCCTGGACTCGTGGGTGACCAGGACCACCGCCGCACCGGTGTCCCGGGCCGCGAGCGAGAGCAGCTTCATCACCCGCTCGCCGTTCAACGAGTCGAGCGCGCCGGTGGGTTCGTCCGCGAAGACCACCTTGGGCCGGGTGACCAGCGCCCGGGCCACCCCGACGCGCTGGCCCTGGCCGCCGGAGACCTCCCCGGGCCGCTTGGCCGCGAGGTCGCCGACCTCGAGCCGCTCCAGCCACTCGGCGGCGGTCGCCTCGGCGGCCTTGCGGCGCTGCCCGTTGAGCCGCAGCGGCAGTGCCACGTTCTCCAGGCAGCTGAGTTCGGGCACCAGTTGGCCGAACTGGAAGAGGAAGCCGAAGTCGGTGCGCCGCAGTTCGCTGAGCGCGGCGTCGGAGCGGGTGGTGAGTTCGACGCCCTGGTAGGCGACGGCGCCCCGCTCGGGGCGGACGATTCCGGCGAGGCAGTGCAGCAGCGTGGACTTGCCGGAGCCGGAGGGGCCCATGACGGCGACGAGTTCACCGGCGGCGATGGCGAAGGAGGCCCCGGCGAGTGCCGGGGTCGCCCCGAAGGCCTTGTGCACATCGTGGGCGGCCAGGAGGGTGTCGGTCATCGGCGGACCTCCGCGGCGAGTTCGTCCAGGCGTGCGGCGGTCAACTCGAGCCAGCGCAGGTCCGCTTCGAGGTGGAACAGGGCGTGGTCGCAGACCAGCTGGTCGGTCAGGTCGCCGTGGATCTTCCGCTGCGTCAGTTCCCGCATCGTCCGCAGGTGTTCGGCGCGCTGGGTGTCCAGGATGTCGGCCGCGGGGCGGCCGGTGAGCAGGGCCAGCACGACCTTGGTGTAGAGGGTGGTCTGCAGGTACGGCTCGGGGCTCTCGGGGCGGCCGAGCCACTGCTCGACATCGGTGACCCCGGCTGCGGTGATGCTGTACCGCTTGCGGTCGGGGCCGTCGCCGGCCTCCACCCCGTCCACCTCGACCAGGCCGTTCTTCAGCAGCCGGGAGAGCGTGGCGTACACCTGCCCGTAGTGCAGCGCCCGGCCGTGGCCGAACCGTTCGTCGTAGACGCGCTTGATGTCGTAGCCGTGGCTGGGATGGTCCTCCAGCAGGCCGAGAAAGGTGTGCCCCAGTGACATGCCGATGACTATACACATGATGTATACCCCTGTGCGTATACCGACCGCGCATACACCCTTCCCGGTGTACTCAGTCCCAAAAGCCCCATCCGCAGCGCCGAGTTGGTCCAGTATGGTTTGCGCCCCGGCGACTGCCGGGGGGACAACTCACTGGCGGTAACAGGCGGGGCGGTTCGCATGACACTTTCCGACATAACGCTGGGGTGGGGGATCACCGCGGTCGCAGGCATCCTGGGCTTCGCCGGGCTGGCAACCCTGCTCCGCTCCCGCGGCTCGGCGGCGCGGGAGAGCACCGACTCCTGGGAGCGCAGCGAGGAGCGGCGGCGCAAGAAAGAGGCCCTGTACGGGTCCGCGTCCTATGTGCTGCTGTTCTGCTGCGCCGCCGTCGCCGCCGCACTGTCGTTCCACGGCCTGGTCGGCTTCGGCATGGAGAACCTCAACCTCTCCGGCGGCTGGCAGTACCTGGTGCCGTTCGGCCTGGACGGCTCGGCGATGTTCTGCTCGGTCCTCGCGGTGCGCGAGGCCAGCCACGGCGACGCGGCCTTCGGCTCGCGCCTGCTGGTGTGGCTGTTCGCGGCCGCGTCCGCCTGGTTCAACTTCGTGCACGCGCCGCGGGGCCTGGACCACAACGGCGCGCCGCAGTTCTTCGCGGGGATGTCGCTGTCCGCGGCGGTGCTGTTCGACCGGGCGCTGAAGCAGACCCGTCGCGCGGCGCTGCGCGAGCAGGGCCTGGTGCCCCGCCCGCTTCCGCAGATCCGGATCGTCCGCTGGCTGCGGGCGCCGCGTGAGACCTACGCGGCCTGGTCGCTGATGCTGCTGGAGAACGTCAGGACGCTGGACGAGGCGGTGGACGAGGTCCGCGAGGACAGGCGGCAGCGGCTGCTCGACCGCGACAAGCAGCGCCGTGACTCCCGGCACGAGCGGGCCGAGCTGCGGGCGTTGAGCAGCCAGGGCGGCCGGGGCTGGGCCAAGGTGGCCAAGGTGCGCGACACCCGGCGGATGGAGCTCCCGGCGCTGCCGCACCCGGCCTCGGGCGAACGCGAGCCGGTCGTCGCGGAGCCTGTCATAGGAAGGCCCCCGGCGGTCGACCGGCCGGAGCCCCGGCCGGACCGGATCGACCTGAGCTTCGACACCTTCGACCTGACGGCGGAGGACGACACACTGACCCTGCCCAGGCTCGACTCCCTGGAGCAGAAGCTCAAGGACCTGGAGCAGCTCTACGGCTGACCCGCCGTCACCACGGCGGCGGGGGCGGCGGCGGGGCGGCGGTCACCGGTCCGAACGGTCGGACTCCTGCGGGGTCCAGGCCAGTTCGAACCACATCCGCTTCCCGCTGCCGCGCGGGTCCACGCCCCAGGCGTCGGCCAGTGCCTCGACCAGCATCAGTCCGCGTCCGGACGAGGCCTGTTCGCCGGGGGTGCGCCGCTTGGGCCACAGGTCGGACTCGTCGTCCACCTCGACCCGCAGCCTGGCCGGGCCCTCGCCGCCGTCCTGGAACAGCCGCGCCGTCAGCAGCGCGTCCCGGTCGGTGTGGACCAGCGCGTTGGTGACCAGCTCGGAGGTCAGCAGCTCGACGGTGTCGGCCAACTCGCCGACGCCCCAGCGGCGTACCGCGTCCCGCAGCTCGCCGCGCACCTCGGCGATGCTCGCCAGGTCGGCCTGCGGGATGCGGCGGCGCAGCTGCCGGGGTCGGCTCTCGGCCGGGCCGTCCCAGCGGAGCAGCAGCAGTGCGATGTCGTCGTCGCGCTCATGGCTGTCCGCCGCGGTGGCCTCGATCCGGTCGGCCAGATCCTCCAGAGCGCCCGGCCCCTGCGGCTGCGGGCCGCCGATGGCGCGGCGGATGCGCTCCATGCCGACATCCAGGTCGACGGAGCGGGTCTCGACCAGTCCGTCGGTGCAGAGCAGCATCAGCTCGCCGGGGTCGAGCGTGAAGCGGGTGACCGGGTAGGAGCTGTCGGGGTCGATGCCCAGCGGCAGCCCCCCGGCCACGGGCTGGACGGCGCTGCTGCCGTCGGCGCGGCGCACCACCGGATCCAGGTGCCCGGCGCGGACCGCGTACACCGCGCCGTAGTCGACATTGACCTCGGCGTAGAGGCAGGTGGCGAAGTGCCCGGTGTCCAGGTCGGCGAGGAAGCGCGAGGCCCGCGCCATCACCGCGGCCGGGGGGTGGCCCTCGGCGGCGTAGGCGCGCAGGGCGATCCGCAGCTGCCCCATCACCCCGGCGGCGTGCACGTCGTGTCCCTGGACGTCCCCGATGACCACCCCGACATGGCCACCGGGGAGCGGGACCACGTCGTACCAGTCGCCGCCGATCTGCAGCCCGGTCCCGGCCGGCAGGTAGCGGACGGCGCTGGTGAAGCCGGGGAGCGGCGGCACCCGGCGGGGCAGCAGCACGCGCTGCAGTCCGGCCGCGAGCTCGTGCTCGGCGTCGTGCAGCCGGGCGCGGGCGAGGGACTGGGCGACCATGCCGCCGAGGGTGCCGAGCAGGGTGCGGTCCTCGGCGTCGAGCTCGCGGTCCTCGTCGAAGCTGACCACGCACACGCCCAGCGGCCTGCCGCTGGCGACCAGCGGCAGGAAGACCCAGGAGCTGCGCCGCGTGGGCTCGGCCTGGGGCCAGGCGGCGGGGAAGCGCTCCTGGTACTCGGCGGGACTGCCGATGAAGACCGGGGTGCGGGTGCGCAGGGCGAGCGCGCCGGGGTGGTCGGCGTCCAGCGGCACATGGTCGGGGGCCTGGGCGTCGCCGGAGTAGCCGGTGGAGCGCAGGATCTGGATGCGCCCGTTCTCCAGCACGGCCAGGATGAGCCCGTCCGGGGGGATGCCGGGCAGCGGCAGTTCGGTGAACACCCGGGCCACGTCGCGGACGCTGACGGCGTCGGAGAGGGCGCGGGAGGTCTCCTTGATGAAGCGGGTGCGCTCCTCGCGCAGCAGCGCCAGGTGGTCGGCGTGGAGGCGCTTGTTCAGCTCGGTGGTGGCGTCCCAGACGAAGCCCACCATGTGCGTGGGCAGCCCGCCCTCGTCGGCGAGCACCCGGCCGCGGAACCGCACGGCGTGCATGGCCCCGCTGGGGAACACGGTCCGGTAGTAGGCCCCGCACTGGCCCAGTGAGGCGACGGCGCGTTTGACCCGGCGGCGGACGGTGCTCACGTCCTGGGGGTGGAGCAGTTCCAGGAAGCCCTGCGCGCTGATGCCCTGCCGGTCCTGGGGGATCCCGAGGATGCGGCAGGCGCGGTCGTCGCCGACGAGGACGTCGCGCCGGATGTCCCAGTCGAAGGTGCCGATGCCGTTGGCGGCCATGGCCGGTTCCAGCCACTCCGACGGGTTGGCGTCGGGGCTGGGCAGGCTCATTCGGGGCACCTCGGCACGCGGCGGGGTCAGCGGAGGCCAGGGCGGCTGAGGTACCGACGCCATGCTTCTCCCGCCGCTCTCGACCGCTCAGGAATCCTGGGGCATTCCGGTCAAACCAGTCATGACCATGCCCGGATCTAGGTATGTCTATCCGTAGTTCATCCTGTCGGATGAACCGACCAACGGCAATGCCGAGGTTCCGGTTACCGCCGGTTCGTCCCCGTGGCCGTGGCCGGTGGTTGGGCTCCCGGCCGTCAGGGAACACCGCAGGCGGAGGTGACGCCGTGCACGACGACCGCCGGCTCGTGGAGAAGCGCCTGGACCGGGCCGTCTCCCAGTTCATCCACCCTGCACGCTACCCGCTGACGACTCCGCTGCGGGTACTCGCCCATGCGGTTCCCGGCGAGCCGGTGCCCGTCGCCGAGGCACTGAAGGCCGAGTACCTGCCGTTCGCCGTCGGCTCGGAGTGGGGCGCGCCGTGGTCCACGGTCTGGTTCCGGTTCGAGGGCGAGGTGCCGCACGCATGGGCCGGGCGCCGGGTGGAGGCGGTGTTCGACCTCGGCTACGGCAGCGGCGGCCCCGGCTTCAGCGCCGAGGCCCTGGTCCACACCGAGGACGGCGTGCCGATCAAGGGCATCCACGGGCACAACCGCTGGATCGCCGTCGGCAACCCGGTGCGCGGCGGCGAGCCGGTGCGCCTGCTGGCCGAGGCTGCGGCCAACCCCGACGTCCTCGCCGGCGGCTTCCGGCCGACCCCGCTCGGGGACCGGCTGACCAGCGGCAGCACCCCCATGAACCGACTGCTCCAGGCCGACCTGGCGGTCCTGGACGAACAGGTCTGGCAGCTGGAGATGGACATCGAGGTGCTCAGCGGCTTGATGCACGAACTGGGCTCCGACGACCCGCGCCGCCACGAGGTCCTGCGCGCCCTGGAGCGGATGCTGGACAGCCTCGACCTGCACGACGTCCCCGGGACGGCGACGGCCGGCCGCGAGCAGCTCGCCGACGTCCTCGCGCGCCCGGCGCACGCCAGCGCACACCGGCTGTCGGCGGTGGGCCACGCCCATATCGACACCGCCTGGCTGTGGCCGCTGCGCGAGACCGTCCGCAAGACCGCCAGGACCTTCGCCAATGTGACGGCCCTGGCCCAGGACTACCCCGAGCTGGTGTTCGCCTGCTCGCAGGCGCAGCAGTACGCCTGGACCAGGGACCACCAGCCGCAGATCTGGCAGCGGATCAAGGACGCGGTGGTGGCCGGCACCTGGGCCCCGGTCGGCTCCATGTGGGTCGAATCCGACACCAACATGCCCGGTGGCGAGGCCCTGGCCCGGCAGCTGGTGCACGGCAAGCGGTTCTTCCTGGACGAGCTCGGGGTGGAGACCGAAGAGGTCTGGCTGCCGGACTCCTTCGGCTACACGGCGGCGTTCCCGCAGCTCGCACGGCTGGCCGGGGCCCGCTGGTTCCTCTCGCAGAAGCTGTCCTGGAACGACACCAACCGGATGCCGCACCACAGCTTCTGGTGGGAGGGGATCGACGGCAGCCGGGTGTTCACGCACTTCCCGCCGGTCGACACCTACAACGCGTCCGTGTCGGCACAGGAACTCGCCCGCGCGGTGCGCAACTTCAGCGACAAGGGACTGGCGACACGCTCGCTGATGCCCTTCGGCTTCGGCGACGGCGGCGGCGGTCCGACCAGGGAGATGCTGGAGAAGGCGCGGCGGGTGCGTGACCTGGAGGGCTCCCCGCGGGTGGCGATCGAGCCGCCGTCGGCGTTCTTCGCGGCGGCCGAGGCCGAGTACGGCCCGGCGGCGCCGGTGTGGACCGGGGAGATGTACCTGGAACTGCACCGCGCCACCTACACCACGCAGGCGGCCACCAAGCGCGGCAACCGCCGCAGCGAGCACCTGCTGCGGGAGGCCGAACTGTGGGCGGCCACCGCCGCGGTGGGCGGCACCGGCTACCGGTACCCGTACGAGCGCCTCGACCGGCTCTGGAAGACGGTGCTGCTGCACCAGTTCCACGACATCCTGCCGGGCAGCTCGATCGCCTGGGTCCACCGCGAGGCCCGGGAGACCTACCGGGTGGTCGCGGAGGAGCTGGAGGAGATCATCGCCGAGGCCGCCGCAGCCCTGGACCCCGGACCTGTCCACGATTCAGTGCTCAACGCGGGCTCCTTCGACCGGGCGGAGGTGGTCGGCGACGGCTGGGCGGCCGCACCGGCGCTGGGCATCGGTACCCTCTCCCCCGCGCCGCCGGACGACGTGGCCCCGGTCACCGTCATCGAGACCGCCGCCGGCATCGTCCTCGACAACGGGCTGCTGCGGGTCACCGTCGACGGCAACGGACTGCTCGGCTCGGTACGGGACCTGGTCGCCGACCGCGAGGCGCTGGCGCCGGGCCGCCCCGGCAATCTGCTGCAACTGCACCCCGACCATCCCACCCACTGGGATGCCTGGGACATCGACCGGCACTACCGCCGCCAGTGCACCGACCTCACCGATGCCGAGTCGGTCACCGTCACCGGACGCGGCCCGCTGCGGGCCACCGTGCGCGTGGAGCGGGCCTTCGGCGCGTCGCGCCTCACCCAGACCCTGCAACTTGACGCGGGGGCACGGCACCTGGTCGTGGACACCGAGGCCGACTGGCAGGAGTCGGAGAAGGTGCTCAAGGCGGCCTTCCCGCTGGACATCCACGCGGACGTGTCCAGCGCCGAGATCCAGTTCGGGCATGTGCAGCGGCCCACCCACTCCAACACCAGCTGGGACGCCGCCCGCTACGAACTCTGCGCGCACCGCTGGGTGCAGGTCGCCGAGG
>Ga0302314_10008021_pt1 | contig 18873 bp, 15 predicted proteins | sample III_Palsa_N2_3_FD_200533 | JGI IMG/M metagenome (GOLD analysis project Ga0302314, IMG submission 200533) | Peat permafrost microbial communities from Stordalen Mire near Abisko, Sweden - III_Palsa_N2_3 | ecosystem: Environmental > Terrestrial > Soil > Palsa > Peat permafrost | place: Sweden...
ACCTGATTGGCATTCCGCTCGCCGCGTTCGGACTGCTCAATCCGATGCTCGCGGGCGCAGCCATGGCGTTCTCAAGCGTGAGCGTAGTGTCGAACGCGTTGCTGTTGCGGACGTGGCGTGCTCAGGCTGGCTTGGTCGCTGCAGACGCTGCCGATGCCGCAGTCGACGCCCGCGGTCCCGACGGCAAGCCGATCACGCGGCCCGCATAACGCGCTTCTTTCGGCGCTTCTTTCGGCGCTTGTTTCGCCACTTCGAGAAACATCGCTTCGATACGGCCGGCGATGTCCGTATCGAAGGCTACGGACTTCGCGCCGTTGGTTGTATCGACGTGAAGCAGCATCTGCTCGCTCGCCGCGATAGGTTCCGCTCGCTCGTCCGCGAACATCTCCATATACAGGTGGACACGCTTGGCATCAAACGCGAGTACCGATGCCTCTACACGAACCGCCGTGCCTTCCTTGATCTCGTGCAGATAGTTGATGTGCGCCTCCAGCGTGAACAGCGAGCGGCCTCGCGAAGTACGGACCGCATCGTCCAGGCCGATGCGGTCCATGAATGCATCGGTCGAGAGGCTGAAGATCAGCATGTAGAACGCGTCACGGAGATGGCCGTTGTAGTCGACCCATTCGGGCCTTACCGTGTCGCGATGGATGGTGCTATTTTGCGTCACTCTTGTGCCTTCGTTAGTCCACCATGCCGTGGCGGGATTTAGCCTGCGCGATGGCCGTCATCACGCTCGTGATGCAGTCGTCGCGATAACGTTCCAGTTGCTTGATGGAGTGCGTGCCTTGCTGATCCGTGGTGCCGTCCACCACGCGGTCGATGAGTTCGTCCGTGAGTTTTGGCGCAACCAGCTTGGTCCACGGTAATTCTAGCGCCGGTCCGAATTGCTGCATGAAATGACGCATGCCGGCCTCACCGCCCGCGAGCGTATAGGTCAGGAACGTGCCCATGAACGACCAGCGAATGCCTGCGCCAAACCGAATTGCATCGTCGATTTCACCGGTGGTTGCCACGCCTTCGTTCACCAGGTGGAGCGCTTCGCGCCACAGCGCTTCCAGCAAACGGTCCGCGATAAAACCGGGAACCTCTTTGCGAACTCTCAGCGGGCGCATGCCTATCGATTCATAAAACGTTGATGCTGCTTGCAACGTTGCTTCTGAAGTCTTCTCGCCACCAACGACTTCAACCAGCGGCAGCAAATAGACCGGATTGAACGGATGGCCCACGATGCAGCGCGAGGCGTCTTCGGCGCTCGCGTAGAAATCCGTCGGGAGCAAGCCCGAAGTCGACGACGCAATGATAGCTTCCGGTTTTGCCGCCCTGGATGCCTTCTCATGGAGCGTCAGTTTCAGGTCTTCACGCTCTGGCGCGCTTTCCTGAATGAAGTCGGCTTCAGCGACGCACTCCTCGATGGTCGCAACGAAGCGCAGTCTTTCCTGCGATGCACCGTTTGCCAGCCCCACTCGTTCGAGCGCCGGCCATGCATTCGCGACGTTCGCCCGTAATTGTCGCTCGGCGCCCGGCGCCGGGTCCCACGCTACTACGTCAAGTCCATGCGCCAGCGCTCGCGATACCCAGCCGCTTCCAATTACCCCTACGCCCAACGCAGCAAACGTCTTGACTTGCATATACCGGATTCCTTATTAATTTGGTTTTCAACCTGCTTTGATGCTTTACCTGAATTCCCCGCTTTCGCACGGCCTGCGTCGGCGGGTTTCAGGCTGTATCTTCTGCGCTCTTACGCGAACTGCTCGATCTTGCGGCGGTCAAGCAAGCGTTCGCCGCGAGCCGGCAGGTTCAGCTTCTTTCTGCCTTCTGCTGGCGTCAATGCACGACCGCCCAGACGTTCGATGATCTCTACCGCCCGCTGGACCAGCATCCCATTGCTTGCAAGCACGCCACGGTCCAGATACAGGTTGTCTTCAAGACCCACACGCACGTGGCCGCCCAATAACATCGCCTGGGCGACCATCGGCATCTGCATGCGGCCGATCCCGAACCCTGCCCACTGTGCGCCCGCGGGCATGTTGTCGACCATCGACTTGAGCGTGCCTACGTCTGCCGGTGCACCCCATGGGATACCCATGCATAGCTGGAACAGGGGGGCATCGTCCAGCAAACCCTCCTTTTGCATCTGCTTCGCGAACCACAAATGGCCTGTATCGAAGATCTCGAGTTCCGGCTTCACGCCAAGCTCTTGTATCCGCTTTGCGCCCGCTCGAAGTTGCGCGGGGGTGGATACGTAGATCGTGTCGCCATTGCCGAAATTCAGCGTGCCGCAGTCCAGCGTGCAGATCTCCGGCAGCAACTCTTCCACGTGTGCCAGCCGGGTCAGACCACCGACCAGATCGGTACCGGCGCCGAATTGCATGGGCGCTTCGCCCGCGCCAATTTCCAGATCGCCGCCCATGCCCGCAGTCAGGTTGATGATCACGTCCACATCCGACGAACGGATGCGGTCCACTACCTCGCGGTACAACGCGGGGTCGCGGCTGCCGCGGCCCGTGCGCGGATCGCGGACGTGGCAATGCGCGACGGTGGCGCCTGCTCGTGCGGCCTCGATGGCCGCCTCCGCGATCTGCTTGGGCGTGACCGGGATGGCCGGGTGTTTGCTCGTGGTGTCACCGGCGCCTGTTACCGCGCAAGTCACGATCACTTCATAGTTCATGTTGCATCGTCCTTTCAAAGGCCAAGATATTGCTTAACTGCCGGCAAGCCGTCCTTGCCGTCAACCGTCTTGACGCCTGCAAGCCAGGCATCCAGCACTTGCGGATTTTTCTTCAGATAATCCTTGGCTGCATCGGCCGGACGCACTTTGGCCATGACCGGAATCATCAATTGGTTCTCCAGTTGCGTGGTGAACCGCAGGTTCGACACCAGCTTGCCGGCGTTCGGGCAGCGTGACAGGAAGTCGGGGTTGGTCAGCGTATAGACGCGTGCTTCGCCGTAGTTCGGACCGAATACCGCGTCGCCGCCCGAGAGGTAGTTCATCTTGATCTGGATGTTCATCGGATGCGGTTCCCAGCCGAGGAACACGACCCACTTTTTGTCGCGGACAGCGCGGTCGACTGTGACAAGCATCCCGGCTTCGCTTGATTGCACCAGCTTGAAATCACCCAGGCCATACTGGTTGGTATCGATCATCTTCTGGATCTGGGCGTTTGCGCTGCTGCCCGGTTCGATGCCGTAGATCTTGCCGTCGAGTTCGTCCTTGTGCTTCGCGATGTCCTGGAAGGTCTTCAGGCCTGCGTCGTATTCATAGCTGGGTACGGCGAGCGTTGCCTTGGCGCCCGACAGATTTGGCGGGTCGAGCTTGTCGATTTGCTTAGCGTCGATGAACGGCTGGACCGCTTTCTCCTGCACCGGCCACCAGTAGCCCAGTGACACGTCGATCTGCTTGGTTTTCAGGCCGGCGAGCGAGATTGGCACGGAGGCCTGGGTGATCTTCGGGTCATAGCCGAGGCCCTGGAAGACGACTGATGCGAGCGCCGTGGTCGAGGTGATGTCGGTCCAGCCGATATCGACGAATCGAACGGTATGGCAGCTTGCGTCTTCCTTGCTTTGCGCGGATGCGCCGAAGGAGGTCAAGGCGAGCAACAGACAGGCGAGCAGCTTTTTCGTTGTCGGGAGTGATGTCATGGCTTCCTGTTCCGGTAATTTTCCGTGAGGGACAGACGCGTTCGGATATGTCCGACCGTGCGTAAAAGTAACGCCGCATAATGGTGGGGAGGCGACCGGTTGCGACCGGGAGTTGACTATCAGCGACGGTTTTTTCGTTCGCACTCGATTGGGGGGGCTGGTCGGGGGGTAGTGGTTGGGGTTGGGGTGCCAGGTTCCAGGGTTAGCGGTCGGAGTTAATGCCGGGTTGCTGCTTTCGGCCTTAGCGGTCTGCTTGAGTTGGCTTATTTCTTTAGCATCCGACGCATGCAGACCACTAACCCCGGAACCTAGCAACCCGGCATTGACCCCGCCCCCACCGCCACCCATCCAAAACCCCGAGTGCCAACGAACACCCCCGCCCTAGGATTTGGCCCCATTGCGCCAGCAATTTCAGCTTGTTAGCTTGCAAGTCCGATTGCGAAAACGCCCCCATCGTGTAATGCCCGCTACCGAAGACTTTCACTTCCTGTTGCTGCCCGAGTTTTCGTCTATCGGCTTCATGTCGGCAATCGAGCCGCTACGCGTCGCCAACCGCTTCCGGGGTGCACTGTACCGCTGGCACATCCTGAGCCTCGACGGCGGTCCCGTCTGCGCCAGCAACGGCATCTCGCTCAACGCCGAAAGCGCCCTCGCCGACGTTGACGAGGCCACCAACGTCATCGTCGTCGCAGGCTTCAACCCGCTCAGCCGCTACACACGCGAAATGGGCGACTGGCTCCGGCGGATGGATCGCGAAGGCGCCACGCTAGGCGGTATCGATACAGGCAGTTTCGTGCTGGCCGAAGCAGGTCTTCTCAAGCACGAGCGCGTAACGCTCCACTGGGAAGCAGCATCGGCATTCCAGGAACGCTATCCGTCACTCACGGTCAGCCAGGAGCTATTCGAAATCGACGCGCGACGCATCACGTGCGCCGGAGGCACAGCCTCCATCGATCTCATGCTCGACCTGATCGGGCGCCGCCACGGCGCCGAACTCGCCGCCCAGGTCTCCGAGCAATTCGTGCTCGGCCGGATCCGGCAGCGCTCGGACCACCAGCGCATGCAGATTGCAGCGCGCTACGGCATCCACAATCGCAAGCTGATCCAGGTGATCGGCGTAATGGAACAACACATGGAGGAACCGCTGTCGCCAGATGCACTGGCAGAGGAAATCGGCGTGACGCGGCGTCAGTTGGAACGCCTGTTCTGCTCGGCAATGAAAGACACACCCACCCACTTCTATCTCGGACTGCGCCTTGCACGCGCCCGCGAATTACTACAACAAACCGACATGTCCATTACCACGGTCTGCGTGGCATGCGGCTTCGAATCACCCTCGCACTTCTCACGCACCTACCGCACGCGCTTCGGCTCAAGCCCGCGCCAGGACCGCAGTTCGCCGCGCGCGACGGCGCCCGTTGAGGAAACCGTCGCGGCAAGCTGAAACAAACAAATAACGCTTAGAACGAGTGCCGAAGACCAATGCGAACATCGCTTTGGGTGCTTGACGTCGACGGCGTAAAGCTATAGCCGATCACCGCGTTCACACCACTCGATGCCTTGAGGTAGTCACCCGACACATAGACGTCAGTACGCTTGGACAACAGGTAATGCAGCCCGAGCGAGCCCATGTTCCACTTGTGGCCTTCGAAAGCCGTGAACTGATAACCACCGTACAGGATCAACGCAGGCGTGAAGTTATACTGCGCACCGCCTTCACCCACGTGCATGTGCGACGATTCCCCAAAGCCCTTGATCGTGGTGTAAGTGTAGTTGCCCAACAGCGTCAGGTTGCCGAGTGCATACGACGATCCAATGCCGTAAGTCATCTGGCTGTCGACGTTGAACGCGGTGCTGCTGAACAAGTCGGTTACAGCGCCAGTGGTCGGGTTCGTGGTTGCGACGGTCTGGCCCAGGAAGGTCTTCGTGCCAATCATCGCGTACGGGTCGAATGCATAGATACCATTCGGATTGTTCAGGCGCGTGACCGCCGTGCCGATCGTAAAGTCGCCGTGCGCGTAGTGCGCGCCCAAGCTGTATGCGCTCTTCTCGTGGAAATCACCCGCAACGTTGCCGAACGAATACAAGCCGCCGAAAGTCAGGCCGCTGATGTCAGGCGACATGTACTTGATCGAGTTCGGCAAGCGGTCGCCGTTCATGCGGTCGAAGTCGCCCTGGTGAATCGCGTAGCCGCTGCCGAACGAGGAGATGTTGTAACCCTCCATGAACTCGTTCGTCAGGTCCAGCTGGTTACCCGCCGAGATCGTGCCCCACTGGTTCTGCAAGCCCACATAAGCCTGCCGGCCGAATTCCGCGCCGCCCTGGGCAAAGGTGCCGTTACCCAGGTGGAAGCCGTTCTCGAGCACGAAGATTGCCTTCAATCCGCCGCCCAGGTCCTCAGTGCCCTTGAGGCCGAACCGGTTACCGTAAGAGATGCCGTCGTCGAATTTGACGACGTGCGAGCCACCCGTGTTGTTGACATAGGTAATACCGGCGTCGAGGATACCGTACAGCGTCACGCTGCTTTGCGCACGAACCACAGCAGGTGCGGACACGACGCCTGCGCTCAACGCTAGGGCCGCCAGCTTTACGGCATTTCGCTTCTTCATCGTTGATTCTCCCTGATACCCGTTTGGCACGTTTCGTTGGACGAAGCGAGATCCGCGCTGCTCCGGCGATGGGTTGACATCGCGCAACGCTTCTCGCTCGAGTTTTTATTGCAGAGACTGGCGTACTACAGTGATCTGACGCATGGGGTGCCGGTGCATGCATTGAGCTTCAGACGCATCGGGCTTTCAGACGCGTGCACCAGCCTTGCAAAAGTAAGAGGCCATATTTACTGGGGCTCGACCTTTTGCGACGTAAATCTGTCCAGTTGCGACCCACTGTTGTTATTTGGAACCAAGCGCTGTTTGCACGGCCTGCCACCCATTTCCACCCGTAGTCGTGGTAACGCCGTCAAGCCACCCCTTCACAAGATCCGGGTTGCGCTTGAGCGCCGCTGCAGCAGCGGTATCCACGTTGGTCTTGTTTTGAAGGACGTCGGTGATGATGCCGTTCTCCAGATCAACGTTAAATGTCATCTGCTTGAACAGACGCCCCACGTTCGGGCATTCGCCCACGTAACCCGCCCGCGCAACCGTATTGACCGTCGCGCCGCCGAAGTTCGGGCCAAAGTATTTATCGCCGCCATCGAGGTAGGTCAGATGGAACTTCGTGTTCATCAGATGTGGCTCCCATGCAAGGAACACGATCCACTTCTTGTCGCGCACGGAGCGTTCGACTTGCGTCAGCATGCCCGTCTCACTCGACTCCACCAGCTTCCAGCCATTCAGGCCGAACGCCTTTTCATCGATCATCTTCTTGATGTTCTGATTCGCGGGCGCGCCCGGCTCGATGCCATAGATCTTGCCGTCGAACTTGTCCGCGTTCTTCTGCAAGTCGGCGAACGTGTGCACGCCGGCCGCCGCCACATAGTCCGGCACGGCTAAGGTGAACTTTGCGTTGGTCAGGTTCGGGTGCACCACGTCGATCGACTTTTCATCAACGAACTGCTTGACCAGCGGTCCTTGCGCGGGCATCCAGTTACCCAGGAACGCGTCGACCTGACCTTTCTTCAAGCCTTGGTATGTAATGGGCACGGAAAGGTTCGAGACGCTCTGCTTGTAGCCGAGCGCTTTCAGCACGACACCGGCCATGGCGTTGGTGGCATCGATATCGGTCCAGCCCGGGTCCGCCATCTTCACCTGCAGGCAGCTTTGGGGCTCGGCGGCGACTACGGTGCCGATGGATGCGCAGAGTGCCGCAATGCAGAATAGCGCGTGCTGTAAGGGCTTTTTCATGTTTGGCTTCCTGTGGGTGATGGGGTTTTGGTTGTCGTTCAGTGGCGTGGGCTTTAGCGCGTGACAGCGGGAAAACGCGCCATGGCTTCGAGCGTGTCGAGGTCAATGTGATTGCGCATATAACGCTGGCTGGCATCCACCGACGGTTGCCAGTCCCATGATTCGATCAGGCCTTGCGTGGTCGCTTCGAAGTGAAATTGCCGCCGCCGCTGGCTTTGCACGACTTCTGCGCGCAGTGCTCCGAGATCCCAGCGCCCGGCGATTTCCTCGCGAAACGCAGCGACCCTCGCCGCGTGTTCGGGCAGGGTCGCAAGGTTGGTGCGTTCGAGTGGATCCGCCGTGACGTTGAAAAGCTGGTCAGGGTCCGAGGGCGTATGGATGAACTTGAAGTCGCCGCGGCGCAGCATCACGATTGGCGCAATCGCACCTTCGGCCAAGTACTCGCCGATGGCTTCATCGTGTGCCTGCGGTTCGCCGCGCAGATGCGGCAAGAGACTCCGGCCGTCGAGCGTATCGGGCCATGCCGGTCGCGGCGTGCCACGGCCGAGTTCCACCAGCGTCGGCAGCAAGTCCAGATGCGATACGGAGGCACTCACACGCACCGCCTCGAATTGCCCCGGCGCGTGCACGATCAGCGGCACGCGGCAGCCGCCTTCGAAGAACGTCATCTTGTACCAGAGGCCACGCTCGCCCAGCATCTCGCCATGATCGGACGTGACGATCACGATGGTGTCGTCGGCCAGGCCCGCCTGATCGAGCGCTTCGAGGATCGCACCGAACTGCGCATCGACGTACGAAATCGCACCGTAGTACGCATGGCGCGCGTTGCGGATCTGCTGGTCGGTCGGCGGCGTCTTGTCCGTCTCGCACACGTAACGCAGGCGCTTCGAATGCGGGTCGGCGGCGTCCAGCGTGTCGCGGTAAGCGGGCATTTGAATGTCTTCGTCGCGGTACATGTCCCAGTATTTCTGCGGAATCGCGTAAGGATCGTGCGGGTGGGTGAGCGACGCCACCACGCAAAACGGCCGCTCGTCCTTCCCGGCTTGCCGCTCGCGCGCTATGTCGAATAACTTCTGGCGCGTAGTGAAGGTCACTTCATCGTCGAAATCGAGTTGATTCGTGCGCACGCACGGCCCCGCGTCGATCACGGAACTCATGTTGTGATACCAGCTCGGGCGCGTCTCGAAGTCGTCCCAGTTCGGCGTCCAGCCGAAATCCGCCGGATAGATGTCTGTTGTGAGGCGCTCCTCGAAACCGTGCAATTGGTCCGGGCCGCAAAAATGCATTTTCCCCGAGAGAATCGTCCGGTACCCCTCCGCGCGCAGGTAATGCGCAAAAGTTAATGTTTGCGAGGGAAATTCGGCGGCGTTATCGTAGGCACCTATAGCCGAGGGCAGCTTGCCCGACAAGAACGAAAAACGCGACGGTGCGCAGAGCGGACTCGCGCAATAAGCCGAATCGAAGACAACGCCCCGGGCCGCGAGCGCGTCCATGTTCGGCGTCTTGGTCACGTGATGGCCGTACGCGGACAACGCGAAAGGCGTCATTTGATCAGCCATCAGAATAAGGATATTTGGTTTGCGTTTAAGCATCGGGGCGAGGCTCGAATAGAATCAGGAAGGTGAAGCGGCAAGGGCAAACGCACGGCGAACGGCCCGTGTCGGACATCACTATTGCCGTTCCATTCGCGGCTGTGAAGAGAGCAAAACGTTATGAGCTCATAAGGGGGACTTATGTCGAGACAGGATCGTTTGCCGCCAATGCAGGCGCTGTCGATGTTCGAGTCCGCCGCGCGTCTCGCCAGCTTTACCGCCGCCGCCCGCGAACTGGGCTCCACGCAGCCGGCGGTCAGCCAGCGCGTGGTGCAGCTGGAGGAGAACCTCGGCGCGGCGCTGTTCGAGCGCGGGCACCGGGGCGTAACGCTCACCGAGGACGGGGTGCGCCTCTTCGAAGCCGTGCGTCAGAGCCTCGACACCATCCGCGTTGCTACCAACGACATCCGGGCGCGCCATGCGTCGCCCGCGCAGCGCTCGCTCAATCTCCTGACCGATTTCGGCTTCGCGACCTATTGGCTGATGCCACGCCTGTCGCAATTCAAGGCGCTGATGCCGGATGTGGATGTGAAGATCACCACCGCGCAAGACGTGCTCGCCGCCGATCAAGATCATGCGGATATCGTGATCGGTTTTGGTCAGGCGGAGACTGACTGGGCGGGACGCGGTGCCGTCAAACTGTTTCCTGAACAGGTCACGCCGGTGTGCAGTCCCGCGTTCTTCGCGCGACATGGCAAGCCCGGCCATCCTTCAGACCTCGTCAACCTGCCGCTGCTTCATCTTGAACCCACGAACCCTGAGCGCTGGTTGTCGTGGCATGGCTGGTTCGCGGCGCATGGCCTTGCTGCGCCGCCCGCGCATCGCGGCATTACGTTCAACAGCTATGGCTTCGTCGCGCACGCTGCAATCATGGGCCAGGGCGTGGCGCTCGGATGGGCGCCGCTGGTGGACGAACTCGTCGCGAGCGGACAGCTGATCGAGTTGTTCGACACACCGGTCACCACCGACGCGGGATATGTCTTGAATGCACCGCGCGCTCAATCCTTGACCGTCTGCGCGTTTCGCGACTGGCTGCTGTTTGAGTGCGGCGTGATGGCCTGATACCACCTAAAATCCACCTGACGCTCCGATACCAGCGTCACGGCGTTTAGCTTCTAGCCGCGCCCCATGCAATTTGTTCTACTGCATCGTATGCGCGCTGCATTCGCGGCGCTGCCATTCGCATAGTGGAGAACCGCATGGCCGGCAGCAATGTCACTAGTAGCGTCTTTGACACCCTTTCTCATCAACTCGTGCTGACGGTGGCCTGTCCCAGCGCTGCGGGACAAGTCGCCGCCGTGGTCGGTTTCCTCGACCGGCACCAGTGTTACGTCGACGAACTCACGGTCTTCGACGACGACCTCAGCCAGCGCTTCTTCGTACGCTGCGTCTTCCACGGCGTGGATCACGATGAAACGCTGCAGATCGCCGCGTTGCAGCAGGAATTCACGCCTATTGCCGAACGTTTCTCCATGACGTGGGCGATCCATAAGGTAGCCGCGCGGCCGAAGGTGCTCATCATGGTATCGAAGCTCGAGCACTGTCTCGCGGACCTGTTGTTCCGCTGGCGCATGGGCGAGTTGAAGATGGACATTGTGGGGATCGGGTCGAACCACCGTGATCTGGAACCGCTTGCCGTACAGCACGGCTTGCCCTTCCATCATCTCCCTGTCACCGCCGATACCAAACCGCAACAGGAAGCGCGTCTACTCGATCTGTTCGAGTCGTCCGGCGCGGAGTTGATGATTCTCGCGCGCTATATGCAGATCCTGTCAGGCGAGACGAGCCGCAATCTGGCTGCGCGCGCGATCAACATCCATCATTCGTTCCTGCCCGGTTTCAAAGGGGCGAAGCCCTATCACCAGGCACATACGCGTGGCGTGAAGCTGATCGGCGCAACGGCGCATTTCGTGACCGATGACCTCGACGAAGGTCCGATCATCGAGCAAGTGGTTGAGCGTGTGGATCACTCGTACAAGCCGGAGCGTCTTCTGGCAACGGGACGCGACGTGGAATGCATCACGCTTGCCCGTGCGGTGAAGGCGTTCATTGAACGGCGTGTGTTTATCAACGGCGACCGGACCGTGGTGCTGTAATCAGCCTTTGAACAAAGGCTCCGGAAACGAAACAACGCCGCTAAAAAGCGGCGTTGTTCGTTGAATCTAAAGCAAGGGATTGTTAATTAGCAGTCCAGCTCGACACACGGTCGCCATGCGCGCTCACCCACGCATCCGCGGCGGCGGCCGGCTTCGCACCGTTCGTGGTGGCAAGCATCACGCTGTCGATCTCACCCGGTTTCCATTGGAACTTCTTCAGGAAAGCAACCACGGTAGGCGCCTTTGTCTCCAGGCCCGGATTGATCACGCTGTCCACATGCTCGGCTTCACCGAACACCTTCTTCGGATCTTCCAGGAATTTCAGCTTGTACTTCGCGAACATCCAGTGCGGCTTCCAGCCCGTCACAATGATCGGCTTCTTCGCATTTTCCGAACGGGCCAGTTCCGCCGTCATCGCGCTGCCCGAACTCGGCATCAAGGTGTAGTCGAGACCGTATGCCTTGATCGCTTCGCTCGTCTTCGACATCACGCCTGCGCCTGCGTCGATACCAACAATGCGCCCGCCGAACTCGTCCTTCTTCGCTTCGAGATCCGTCAGGCTCGTCACGTCCACATTTTCCGGCACGATCAGGCCAATCTTCGCGTCAGGAAAATTGGTGCCGACATCGACGACTTTCGACTTGAAGTTTTCCCAATACGCGCCGTGCGTAACCGGCAGCCACGCCGACAAGGTAGCGTCGAGGTCACCGCGCGCCACGCCCTGCCACATCACGCCGGCCGCGACCGGCACGAGTTGCACGGGATAACCCAGCTTCTTCTCGATGATCTGAGCCGCCACGTTCGACGTCGCCACGCTGTCGTCCCAGCCTTCCACGTAACCGATCTTGATGGTCGGTTTCGCGTCGGCGGCAATCACACCCGCGCTGGTTGCAGCCAGCGCCGCACTTAAAGTGCTTAAAACAAGCAGTTTTTTGATCAGTCTCATTGTCGTACTCCCCTTTGCGGTCCACACCATTGAGGCTTTAGAATCACCGGCCAGAAATACGCCGACTGGTTATTTTTCGACACCCAGTTGTCCGGATGCGACCTCGTTTTATCCGGCTGCGTCGCCGGGCCTGATGAATACCCTACTTATCGACGACAAGGTCCGTCAGGGGCTTGCTGCAACACAACAGAACCATGCCCTGATCGATCTCGCGTTGACGAATGCCACCGTTATGTTTCATCTCGACTTCGCCGGAGAGCAGCTTGACCTTGCAGGTGCCGCACATGCCTTGCGTACACGATGCCGGCAAGCGCACGCCCGATTTCTTGGCGGCGTCCAGCACATGCTGCGCGCTGCCGCATTCGATCTCGCGGTTGCTCTTGGCAAAACTCACCTTGAACGTGGTCTCTACGGGCGCGGGGGCGAGTTCAGGCGAGAGGTCAAAACCAACCGCACTTTCCCGCATCTGCGCGAATGTCCCGGTGGATTGCAACGCATCGGCCACGTGAGCGGTGGTCAGTTGCGCCGCGACTTCCGCGATCGTCTCGAAGGAAAAGCTTTCTTCGTGATAATGCGTGGTGTCGAAACCGCCTTCCGCGAGCAGGTCGCGCACTGCTTTCATGTAGGGCGCCGGACCGCAGGTAAAGATTTCCCGTTCCAGAAAATCGGGCGCGATCAGCTTGAGCAAGGGCAGCGTGAGGAAACCCGTCACCCCTGGCCAGTTCGTTCGTGCGCCGACTCGTTCGCATACAAACGCGGTGCGGAAATTCGTCTGGTTCGACGCAATCAGGTCGAGTTCGCGCGCGAAGATGATGTCGTCGGGCGTGCGTGCACTGTGCACGAACACAATGTCGCGATCTTCGCCGAGTTCGTGATGCGCTCGGCTCATGGACATCAATGGCGTGACACCCGATCCCGCGGATAAAAACAGGAACTTGCGCGCCGGGTGCCGCGCGCAGGTGAACTCGCCGGCAGGTCCCAGCACGCGGACCTTGCCACCCGTCTGAAGATTGTCGTGCAGCCAGTTCGACACCTTGCCGCCCGGCACGCGCTTCACCGTGATGGAGATGGTGTGCGGACGCGTAGGCGGCGAGGAGATCGTATAGCAGCGATTGATCGATTCGCCGTCTATCTCCAGCTCCAGCGTGATGAACTGGCCCGGCTCGAAAACGAAGGTCCGTTCAACCGGCGCACGAAAGAAAAAGCTCTTTACGTCGTGCGTTTCCTGACGAACGTGGCAGCAGACGAGCGTCTCGTCGGTGTCGCTATCCCAACGGGCGGGAAGCGTGCCCCAGAACTCGGGTTGGGTCACTCGGTTCGGGGCAGGCTCGAACGTCGCCTGATCGCGCATCATCTGTTTCTCCGCTGTAGCTTTGAGTGCGACGTTTTTGTTCGCTTGAGTGTTCGATAAGTTAGCGCTTGAACGACACGACTTTCTCGCCGTGCGTGTTCACGCTCGCTTCATCCGGCGTGTTCGCGTAGTCGTCGAGCCGGCCGATATACCACTCGCAGAATTTCTCAACCAGACCTTCCGTGAACGGTGAATACGGACCCGGTTCATACGCGCTGCTCGTCACACCGAGTTGCGAGAATTCCACCAGCGCACGGTCCTGGTCGTTGGTCGCGCGCCAGACGGCGGTCAGGTTGTCGACGTTGTAGTCAATACCTTCCTTCGCGTCCTTGTGCACAAGCCATTTCGTGCGAACAAGCGTCTCGCCAGCCGACAGCGGAATCACCGAGAAGCTCACAATGTGATCGCTCATGAAGTGATGCCATGAATTCGGCTGCGTCCAGAACGAGAGGCCGCCCAGGTCGGCTTGTTGAAAGCCACCCAGCAATTTCTTTGACGCCACCTTGGCGTCCATCGTCTGGGACTCGCCGCTGCGATCGAGCGGCAAACGTTGCGTGCGAAAACCGCTGACAAGGTCAGCCAGCCGGTCGATTTCCTTCGACGGCAGGTTCATCGCTTCCCATTGTTTCGTGCGTTCTTCAACGGTCTTGTCAAAGGCCGCCATGGCCTCTTCGTTGTCCGCGGAACGCTGATAGCCGAAGCCATATTCGTAGAGCGATATAGTCAACTCAGGATGGTTAGCAACGCAGTGATAACACTCGCGATTGTTCTCCATCGTGAGCTTCCAGTTGCCCTTTTCGATGATGTCGATAGCGGCGGCCACCTTGCAGTCGGCCAGACCGTGCGGCAGCAAATACGGTTCCATCGAAGCGCGCAATACGGCAAAATCGGCCGGCGGCGTTTCAGCGAGGCAGATAAAAATCAGGCCCGCGAGGTTTTCAAGGTGGACCCTCTTGAGGCTGTGCTTGCACTTGTCGAACTGCTCGCCCATGTGCTCGGCGAACATCAGGTCGCCGTTCAGGTTGTAGGTCCAGCTGTGATACGGGCACACGATATTGCCGAGCGAGCCCTTTTCCGAGCTGCACAGGCGCGCACCCCGATGCCGGCAGACGTTATGGAACGCGCGGATCTGCATGTCGTCGTCACGCACGATCAGGATGGAATCGTTGCCGAGTTCCACCGTCATGTAGTCGCCCGCTTCCGGCACGTCCGGTTCGACCGCGACCTGGATCCAGTGCCGCCGGAAGATCGCATCCATGTCGAGCGCGTGGACTTCCTCGCTCGCGTAGAACGGCGCTTCCAGCGTGTGACCCTTCTTGCGGCGTTCGATCATTGCACGAACGTCTGCGGAAACTTTCATCGTGTACTCCGTGTTTTGGTGCCCCGCCCGACCTTGAACGCGCGGGAATTTTCGTGTCGCAAATCAGTAGTCGACGAGTTGATGCTCGCGCAAATACGCCAGGATCACTTGTGCTTTTTCGACGGAAGTCCCTTCAATTACGACGCTGCCGCCCCGGCTTTCCGTGGTGGTCGCCGAGAGCATGCGTGCGTGGCCCGAACGCTTTTCAGCCGCCGCCAGTCGCACGGGTTTTGCCGTCGCGGGCTTGATCGACCAGGGGAGGCTTTCCGTTGAGTTCGCCGCACTGACCAGCACCGGCTCAATGGCGCCGTCGCGCAGTTTCGCGTATGCGTATCGCGGCGTGGCGTTGGCCATGGGATGCACCGCGACCAGCGCGGGCAAGCTTGCCTGCACGCGCCGGCGCAACCCTTTCGGCAGGAATTGCCGAACGGTGATGTGCGCCACGTCAGCGTCTGCTTCAATGTCGATATCCACCGCCGATCCAAGCAGCGCAAATCCCAATGCATCAGCGAGCTGGTACGGCAGCATGCCGCTGTCTTCCGTGCCTTCGGCGCGCGTGCCGGTCAGCACGAGGTCGTAGCCCTTCAAGCGCGCGGTCAGCGCCGGCGCGATTTCGTCTCCCGCGGCGACGGCCAGCACTTCCACCTTTGCCGCGCCCAACGCGAGATATTCGCGCAATGCGGGATTGGTCGGATCGCCTGCGTGCAACACGTCGAGTGTTGCGTGGTGTTGGGCGGCGAGTCGCGTCGCCAGCGTCAGTGCCGCAGCGTCGTTGCGGCTGTAGCGCGCTGTTCCGCTCACTGGATGACGGCCCACCGATACAAGCACAGCAATCTTGCTTACGCGATTCGTGGTCGATGTGTTCGTGGTCGATGCATTACTCACGCTAGTCAATTGAATGCTCCCCGAGCGTGCTTGATGAGATTCATGCGAGCGCTCCTTCCAGCTTCGCGCTGCTCGCGGCGCTGCCTCCGGACATTGCCATCGCGCTCGGGTTGGCACGCGCGTTACGCGCGGCCGCAGCTGCATCGGTCAACGCCGCGATCGTTTCCTGCGCGTCGCCGATGATCGTCAGGTTCGCCCGTTTTGCGATTGGCGCGCTCGCGTCCAGGTTTACCGCAATCACGTGCCGGCAATCCTTGATGCCCTGCAAGTGCTGCACCGCGCCGGAGATACCGAACGCGATGTAGATGCTCGCATCGACCGTCTTGCCGGTTGCGCCGATCTGCTTGTCGCGGGGGAACTTGCCATCGTCGACGGCTACGCGGCTTGCGCCTATTGCAGCGCCTACGGTGCTCGCGAGGCGCTCGAATGCGGGAACATCAGTCACGCCATTACCCGCCGACACGATGAAATCCGCCTCTTCCAACGCCACTTGCGCGGCATCTATTTCTTCGATGCCCAGGTCTTTGTAGGGACTCTTCTTCTGGTGATCCTCAACGAAGAACTGCTCTGGCGCAACGCGCTCGCCTGCGCCGACAAACGGCAACCTTGCATCGACGGCATTCGGCGCCAACAGGATCACGTCGGGAAGCGAACGAAATGCGAACGCCTTGCGCGCTTGCGTATAAACCGCCACGTGCGCGGTGTCTATTTCGACCACATGAGCCGCCACCGATGCCTTCGCTTGCGCCGCATATCGGCGGCCAAGATCGCCGTCGCCGGTCGCGTTATCGGGGAGAAAGACATGCGCGGGTGAATACGCCGCGACGCATGCGGCGAGCGCGTCCAAGGCTGCGTCGGGTGCGAATGCGCGACGATCGAATGCGGGCATCTCTATCACCTGGTCCGCGCCCAGCGCAGCCGCGTCGTCCTTCAATTCGCCCAGGACAAGCAATACAATCTGCGTGGTCGACTCCGCCAATAACGCCGCTGCCGCAAGCGTCTGGCGCGCGTGGTCGTCAAGCGAACCACGGTCACTGTGCGCAGCCACGAGCAATGAGCGTTGCGCTGCGGCCGTCGTACGACGCGGCTTCACCTGCTCACGATGCCCGCCTGGCGCAGTAGCATGAGCGTCCCCCGCCACGCCGACAAAACCCAGCGTAATGCGTTTTAGCCCTTCTGCCGTGATGGAAAATGGCCGGCGCGGATCAATTCGTTTGATGGTATCCATTGCTTACTCCAGCGCCGCTGCAACGAGTTCAGCCACGTCCAGCACTTCCGGCCGAGCACCTACTACACCTTCCAGCATCGCCGTGCAGTTAGGACATCCGACCGCGACGATCTCCGCGTTGATCGCGCGGGCGTCGTTGATGCGGATGTCGGGAATGCGCTGCTTGCCAGGGATGTCCGTGAGCGGCGCGCCGCCGCCACCGCCGCAGCATCGGCCACGCATGCCGTTGCGTTCCATCTCGACGACCTTGATGCCGATCGATTTGAGCAGCTTGCGCGGCGCTTCTGTCTCGCCGTTGTATCGGCCGAGGTAACACGGATCGTGATAGGTGACGGTCTTGCCCGCGGCGAGCGCACTTTCAGCGGCCGGCGTGAGCTTGCCACTAGCGACCAGTTCCGCGATCAGTGACGTGTGATGCTGCACTTCGTACAGGCCGCCCAGCGCGCGATACTCGTTGCGCAGGCTATGCATCACATGCGGATCGGCGGTGACGATCTTCTTGAACGAATACGTCGAAAGGGTCGCGATGAGTTGCGTCGCCAATTGCTGGAACGTGGCTTCATCGCCGAGACGACGCGCCGTATCGCCAGTATCCGTTTCCACGCCGCCGAGCACAGCGTAGTCCACGCCTGCTTTGTTCAATACTTTTACCAAGGCACGCAGCGAGCGCTGATAGCGCATGTCGAATGCACCTTCGCCTGCGATGAGGAGCACGTCCACCGGACGTCCCGGCTGCGCGACCTGCACTTGCAAGTCCACGGCCCAGTCGTAACGCGCGCCGATATCGAAGCCATTCGCGCTACCCGTCTCACGCAAATTCGCCAGCGTCTCGGGACCCTTGCCTGGCACGATACCTTCAACCAGCGTCTGATTGCGCCGCATATCAACAATGGCGTCCACATGCTCGATCAGCATCGGGCACTCTTGAACGCACGCACGGCATGTGGTGCAGGACCAGATCGTATCCGCTTCGATCATTGTGGAGATCAACGGCTTCGTCGGTGCGCCTGAATGCTTGCCAAGCGGGATACCCGGTGTCGGGCTGCCGGCATACGCGGCGTCCGAACCACCGACCATGCCGGTCACCAGATCCTGGATCAGCTTCTTCGGGTTCAGCGGCTGACCCGCTGCGAACGCCGGACACGCTGCTTCGCACTTGCCGCATTGCACGCAGGCATCGAAGCTCAATAATTGATTCCATCGGAACTCGACCGGCTTACCAACGCCATATTCCTTTGCATCGAGCACAGGCATCTTGAGCGCGGTCGGCGGGACAACGTCATGCTCATGACTGCGCCCTGTGAAACGCTCCTGCCGGGGATGAAACGCGAGATGCAGCAATCCTGCAAGCGCGTGTTTCATCGGACCGCCACGGGCCGCGCCGAAGGTCATCGTGAAAGCACCCACGGCAATCAGCAACGCAACGATGATCGCCAATGCGCCGGACATTGCTGCAGCGGGCAACACGATGAACAGCACAATCCCAAGTGCGAACGAACCCAGCAGCAGCGGCAAGCTGTCCCACGGACCACGGGACAAACGCGCCGGCACTGCTTTGGCACCATGCCGCCGACGCCAGACAAACACTGCGCCCACGAGCATGACCAACGCCGCGAGAAAAATCAGCTTGTCGAGCCACGGCGAATAGATAGCCAGCCCGTAGTTGAGGAACACCAGCGCCATGGCCGCAATCGCTCCACCGGCTGTTGCCACGTGCGTCCTGGCAATATACGGATCGCGTGCGACCACATGATGCAGATCCACGAAATAGCGCTTCGGAATAGACAGCAAATTGCCCCAGCCATACGCACCCGCAGCTGTCGCGCGGCCTTCACGCCAATACGACGCACGCTTGAACAGTGCAAATGCCAGACCCGCCACCGACAACCACAACAACGCGGTAATGACAAACACCGGGCTCATTATCAGAA
>Ga0302314_10008023_pt1 | contig 18872 bp, 17 predicted proteins | sample III_Palsa_N2_3_FD_200533 | JGI IMG/M metagenome (GOLD analysis project Ga0302314, IMG submission 200533) | Peat permafrost microbial communities from Stordalen Mire near Abisko, Sweden - III_Palsa_N2_3 | ecosystem: Environmental > Terrestrial > Soil > Palsa > Peat permafrost | place: Sweden...
CCAGATCTACTTCGCCCGCTTTTGGTTCGTCAGAAGAAATTCCGAGGCGAATAAGCTCGCTTTGAACCACGCGCATATTGTTAAGCGGTATATTTCTTTCAGATTGAACTGCCGATAATCGGCCTGCGATAAGCGATGGGGAGCTTTCTGTTTGGGAAATCAAGTTTTCAATGTCATCACCTAAATAAATAGTCTGATGCTTTACCTGAAAAAACTCGACAGCTTCCTTTCCTACGGGGTCTGACAAGCTCTCCCGGAGGAGTTCTGCGGAAAATCTAAGTTCATCGCGCGCCTTCGCTGCGGCGATCCGACTCGCCCCGTTGGCCTGCTGGCCATAGGCCGCGAACGCCTGCTGGGCGACAGACAGCGCTGAGCCCACACCACTCGAATCTTCCGCCAATAAGACACGATCCAGAAACAGCTTAAGGCGGCTAATGTTCAAGGCAAAACACCATTATCTAACGGCCGGAGACTAACTGGGCCGCAATCAACCCTGACTGGTTAATTCGATGAGCCTACCGATAGCAAGAGATTAGATTTGGACCCTGGAGCCTGTCGAGGAACCCGACACCTCCGCGCTATCACCCCCTACCGCTCCCGCAAAACCCCCGGATGCGATGTCGTCACCACCGGCACGGTCTGCATGCTGTCGGTCCGTCCCAGCTTGATATCCACCCGCTCGTCGCCGACCTCCAGGCCCCACAAGGCAATGCGGTCCACGCCCTGCGGCAGGTGGGGTCTGGTCAGGGAGACTTCGCCTTTCCAGCCGTCGATCTCCAGGCCCAGGCAGGCCTGCATCACCATGAAGACCGAGCCGGCCGCCCAGGCTTGCGGCATGCAGGCGACGGGATAGGCGATGGGGGGCTCGCCGGGGGCGCGGGAGAAGCCGCAGAACAGTTCTGGCAGGCGCATGTCGAAATAGGTGGCGGCGCGGAACAGGTGCTCCAACACGATTGACGCGCTGTGCCGGTGGCCATAGCGCGACATGCCGGCGGCGCAGATCGCCGTGTCGTGGGGCCAGACCGTGCCGTTGTGATAGGACATCGGGTTGTAGCGCACCGACGTTGACGCGAGGGTCCGCAGGCCCCAGCCGGTGAGGAAGGCGCCCGACAGCAGGGTCTTGCCCACCCGCTCGGCGCGTTCGGCCGACGGCAGGCCCACGAACAGCAGGTGGCCGGCGTTGGAGGTCAGCGGCCGGCACAGCACGCCGTCGCCGTCGATGGCCACGCCGTAGTAGCCTTCTTCCTCCATCCAGAACTTGTCCTCGACGGCTTGGCGCAGGGTCTCGGCGCGGTCACGCCAGGCGGGCGCCCGGTCGTCGCCCAGGCGTTCGCCCAGTTCGCCCATGGCCTGCCAGGCGGCGAAGGCATAGCCCTGCACCTCGACCAGGGCGATGGGCCCTTTCGGGAACTTGCCGTCGGCGTGGAAGATCGAGTCTTCCGAGTCCTTCCAGCCCTGGTTGGACAGGCCGCTGTCCTCGCCCCGGGCATAGTCGATGAAGCCGTCGCCGTTGGAGTCGCCATAGGTCTCCACCCAGCCGATGGCGGCGGTCAGGGCCGGCCACAGGCCCTTGATGAAGTCCAGGTCGCCGGTGCGCTGGGCATAGGCGCCGGCCAGGGCGACGAACAGGGGGGTGGTGTCGACCCCGCCGTAATAGAGGCCGAACGGGACCTCCTTAAGGTTCGACATCTCCCCGCCGCGGGTCTCGTGCATGATCTTGCCGGGCGCGGCGTCGCGGAAGCTGGAGACCTCCGTCGCCTGGCGCGCGGCCAGATAGCTCAGCACGCCCCGGGCGATGCTGGGGTCCAGCCACAGCATCTGCCAGGCGGTGATGATGCCGTCGCGGCCGAACGGGGTCGAGAACCAGGGGATGCCGGCATAGGGATAGACCCCGGTCTCCAGGTCGGTGGCCAGCAGGGCCACGTCGGCGCGGGACTGCCGCAGCCATTCGTTGAAGCGGGGGCCGCGCGCGCGGATGGAGGCGCCGCGCCGGCGCCGTTTGCGCGCGGCGATGATCGCCTTGGCCGCCGCGTGGCGAAAGCGGTGCCGGCTGGGGGTGTCGGCGGGGGCGCGGCCGACCTCCAGGTAAAGCTCGAACCGCCCGCCTGGCCGCAACGACAGCATGAACTCGGCGCGGTGGCCAGTGAGCCGGCCGGGGGGCTCGGAGAAGTCGATCACCGCCGCGCGCTCGATCTGGTCCAGGCCAGTGTAGCCAAAGGTGACGCCGCGCCCGCCGGCGTCGGCGGGGTGCATCGCGCCGCGCGCTTTGCGCGTCATGCCGCGCACTTCGAAGATGTCGTGGAAGTCGGCGTCGAACTCGTAGGACAGGGGCAGGATCGCTTCGTCCAGGCTGTGGTTGACGATCCGCACCCGCTCATACAGCCGCCGGTCCCACAGGAACCTGCGCCGCTCGATGTGCAGCACCCCCGGCGGCGTCGCCTTCTGGCCCATGAAGGGCAGGGGGCGGTTGCAGCCATGGAAGGTGAAGATGACGTTGTCGCGGGAAACCCCCGAACCCAGCCGCGACGGCAGCTTGCCGCCGATCAGTAGTCTCAGGCGGGAGAGCAGCCGGGTGTCGTCATCGAAAAAGCCGTCGGCGCCGCCCAGGATGTCGCCATAGCTGTCCGCCACGACAAAGGAATCGCCGTCCTTGAGCGACAGCAGCTGGCCCAGGCCGTCAGCGTCTCGCGTATCGCTGGCGGCTGGGGTGCTGGCAGGCTGGGGCGCGACGGACGAGTCATCCATTCGCGCAGTTTAGGCCGTGCAGGCAAGGTCGGGGTCAAGTCGATTAGCGACGGGTGCGTCGATATTCGCCGGTTGCCGCAGCTGTTCGTAGAGGTCGACATAGCGACGGGCCATGGCGACGGCGGAGTAGCGCAGCTCGAACCGGCGGCGCACGGCGGCGCGGTCGAGGGTCCGGGCGCGCAACACCGCCTGGTCCGCCTCCTCATCACTGTCGACCAGGAAGCCGGTGACGCCGGGCTCGATCACCTCGGAGGTGGACCCGCAGCGCCAGGCCACCACCGGCGTGCCGCAGGCCATCGCCTCGATCATCACCAGGCCGAAGGGCTCGGGCCAGTCGATGGGGAACAGCAGGGCGTCGGCGCCGCCCAGGAAGGCCGACTTCTGGCTGTCGCCGATCTCGCCGATGAACTCGATCAGCGGGTCGTCCAGCAGCGGCTCGATCTTTTCGCGGAAATAGGCGGAGTCGGCCGCGTCCACCTTGGCGGCGATCTTCAGCTTCAGGCCCAGCCGCTTGGCGATGGCGATGGCCCGGTCCGGGCGCTTTTCCGGCGAGATGCGGCCCAGGAAGGCCAGGTAGCCGTCCGACTTGGGCGAAAACTTATAGAGCTCGGCCTGCATGCCGTGGTGCACGGTGCCGGCCCAGTTGGCGCGGGGCAGATGGCGGCGCTGGTCGTCGGAGATTGAGACCATCGGATACTGGGTCCAGCGATCATAGACCGGCGCCAGATCCTTGATGTCCAGCCTGCCATGCAGGGTGGTCAGGGTGCGGTGCGCCATGTCCTCGAAGAAGGGGAAGTGGATCATATCGACATGGAAGTGCAGCACGTCGAACTCGTGCGCGCGGCGGCGCACCTCATCCAGCATGAACAGGTGGGAGGCCAGGTCGGACTTCAGCACGGTGGGGTCCAGCCGGATGGCCTGGTCGCGCACCGGCGCCAGGACAGCCTTGGTGCGGGCGTCGGCGCTGGAGAAGAGGACGACATCGTGGCCCTGGTCCACCAGGGCGTCGCACAGGTGCGCCACGACCCGCTCGGTGCCGCCGTACAGCTTCGGCGGGACGGCTTCGTAGAGCGGCGCAATCTGGGCGATTTTCATGGGATGGTCCTCCGTAACGAGGACGCGATCCGGCGCCCCTGAAAGGACAGTCCCGAGAAGGCGATTTGGTTCCCCAAAAATGTTGCAGCGCACGCCGTCGTATGTTTGCGCGCCAAAAGGCGCTGCACGAGACCCACCGAGGGGCTAAGGTCTTGGCATGTCATCACCCTCGAACCCCAAGCTGAACCCCAACCCGCCCCCGAAACTAACCCTTGCGCAGAATTTCGCTTTGACCCGGCGGATCACCCAGCTGTCGGTGGCGACGGCGGCGGTGCTAAGCGCGATCAAGGCCGTCGCCTGGCTCTCCAGCGGGTCGGTGTCGATGCTGGGTTCGCTGGCGGATTCAGGGCTGGACCTCGTCGCGGCGCTCGGCACCTTTTTCGCGGTCCGCTATGCCGCCGCGCCGCCGGACGCCGAGCACCGCTATGGCCATGGCAAGGCCGAGGCCTTCGCCAGCCTGCTGCAAGCCGGCCTGGTGTTCGGCTCCGCGGCCCTGGTCGGCCAGGCCGCGATCAGCCATCTGCTGCATCCCGCACCGATCCATGCCCAGGGCTGGGACATGGCGGTGATGGCGGTCTCCATCCTGCTCACCGGCCTGCTGGTCATGGCCCAGACCCGGGTGTTGTCCCGGGCCAATTCGGTGGCCGTGCAGGGCGACCGGCTGCACTACGTCGCCGACCTGGGCTCCAACCTGGTGGCGCTGCTGGCGATCGGCCTGTCCGCACTTTTTGGCCGCCCCGAGATCGACGCTGTCGGCGGCCTGATCGTCGCCGCCTGGCTGGTCTGGGGCGCCGTCGGCGTGTTCGGTCATTCGTCGGTAGAGTTGATGGACCACGAGTTGCCCGATGAGGCTCGCGCCGAGATCGTCAGGCTGATGACCGAGGAGCCGGGCATCACCGATGTGCACCAGCTGCGCACCCGCGCCTCGGGCCCCTACGTCCATATCCAGATGCACGCCGACCTCGACCCCGGCCTGACCCTGATCCAGGCGCACCATCTGATGGTGGCGGCGGAGAAGCGGGTGCTGGCGGCCTTTCCGGCGGCGGACATCATCATCCACCCCGACCCCCACGGCCAGGCCGAGCCGCACGGGGGCGCCTTCGCCCAGTTCGACCGCGACGAAGAGTCCGCCACCCCGCCATTGGGGTAAACGCAACCTTAAGCCGCCCCGTGGTTGGTCCTGAAACATGTCCGTCGAGCGCACTCTTTATCACTTCCCGCTGGACCCGGCCTCGCGCCAGGTGCGGCTGGCGCTGGGGGAAAAGCGCCTGGCCTTCCAGGAAAAGGTCGAGAAATACTGGGAGCAACGGCCGGACTTCCTGACCCTCAATCCCTCCGGCCTGACCCCGGTGCTGGTGGAGACCCAGGGCAGTGGCCGCGCCACGGTGATCTGCGAATGCCGCGCGATCCTGGAGCATCTGGACGAGACCACGCCGGAGCCGGACCTGCTGGGCCGCGAGCCCGCCGACCGCGCCGAGACCCGCCGGCTGATGCAATGGTTCGACCGCAAGTTCGATTTCGAGGTCAACGGCCTGCTGCTGCACGAGAAGATGGAAAAGCGGCTGCACGGCCTGGGGGCGCCGGAGCTGGCGGCCCTGCGCGCTGGCCGCGAGGCCCTGCGCGCCCACCTGGCCTATGCGGATAAGCTGCTGCAGGGCAGGGACTGGCTGGCCGGCCGCCGGCTCAGCTTGGCCGATTTCGCCGCCGCCGCGCATCTGTCGGTGATCGACTATTTCGGCGACGTGCCCTGGCGCGACTACCCGGCGACCAAGACCTGGTACATGAAGCTGAAGTCCCGCCCCTGCTTCAGGCCACTGTTGGCCGACCGCTGGCCGGGCCTGACTCCAGCCGCCCACTATGACGACCTCGATTTCTGAGACGTTCGTCGTAACCTGCGAATGCGGGGATGCGCCCTCGTGCTTCGACAAGCTCAGCATGAGGGCTAATGTTGCCGCCGTAGAAATCCTCATGCTGAGCTTGTCGAAGCACCAGGATTTTGGACCCTCGTGCGACGACCTCATCACCGGTCCGGGGCGCAATCGGCTGTGAGCAAATCGTCAGACCTCCTCGAAGGCCGCATCAAGACCGCGGCCCTGGACCTTGGCTTCGACGTCTGTGGCCTCGCCTCGGTGGCCAACCCCTGGCCCGCGGGCGCGCGGCTGGCGGAGTTTATCGAGGCTGGCCGCCACGGCTCCATGGACTGGATCGAGCGCACCGCCGAGCGCAGAGCCCACCCCACCGCCATGTGGCCGGGCGCCCGGTCGGCCATCGTGCTCGGCCTAAACTACGGCCCCGCCGCCGATCCGCTCGCCGCGCTTGAGCACCCGGGTCGCGCGGCCATCTCGGTCTACGCCCAGGGCGACGACTATCACGACCTGATCAAGAAGCGGCTGAAGGCCCTGGCCCGCTGGCTGGTCGCCGAGACCGGCTGCGAGCTCAAGGTGTTCGTCGACACCGCCCCGCTGATGGAAAAGCCCCTGGCTCAGACCGCGGGGGTTGGCTGGCAGGGCAAGCACACCAACCTGGTCTCTCGCGATTTCGGCTCCTGGCTTTTTCTCGGGTCGGTGTTGACCGACCTCGCGCTCCAGCCCGACGCCGCCGAGACCGACCATTGCGGCGGCTGCCACGCCTGTCTGGACATCTGCCCGACCCGGGCCTTCCCCGCGCCCTACCAGCTCGACGCCCGCCGCTGCATCTCCTATCTGACCATTGAGCACGCCGGTCCGGTGCCGGAGGAATTCCGCGCCGCCATGGGCAATCGCATCTACGGCTGCGACGACTGCCTGGCCGTCTGCCCCTGGAACAAGTTCGCTCAAGACGCCCGCGAAGCCGCCTTCCACGCCCGCGAGACCCTGCGCGCGCCATCCCTCGCGGACCTGGCGCGCCTTGACGACGCGGGCTTCCGCGCCTTGTTCGCCAAGAGCCCGGTCAAACGCATCGGCCGCGACCGGTTTGTGCGCAACGTGCTCTACGCGGTCGGCAATTCGGGGGACGCGGCGCTGGCCGAGGTGGCTCGGCCGTTGTTGGCCGATCCTGACGCGGTTGTCCGCGATGCGGCGGCCTGGGCGCTGTCGGCGCTGGGGGTTGGCTAAGCCGCAAGCGCGGCGTGGACCAACCTCGTGACCTCGGACTCGAAATAGGGCTTGGGCAGGAAGGCGCCTTGGCCGGGGATGGAGTTGGATGGCGCGTCCCGGCCCGAGGTCAGGATGACACGGACCTGTGGCGCCGTCTCATGGACGCGCCGCGCCAACTCCATCCCGTCCATGCCCGGCATGTTGATGTCGGAAAACAGCACAGCCACCTCATGGTGATCGGCGAGGGTCTCCAGAGCTTCTGAACCACAGCCGGCTTCAAGGACGGTGAAGCCCGCGCGCTCAAGATAGTCAACCGCAAGCATACGCACGAGCGGCTCGTCCTCGACGACCAGTACAGTGGGGTGAAACTCGATCTCGTCCATGCCGAGTGAACGCGTGGACTGAAGGCGGTGTTCCAAATGTTGCCGCTGACAAAACCTAATTAAATTAATATGTTATAATTAAGAGGTGTATCGGCCAGGGCGACCCGGATGGCGATCCCTGTAATCCGTTCAATCCGTTCCTGAATAACCAGCGGCCATGGCTTACGCCGCTGGCTCTCCCATTGTGGTCAGCCGATGGATCAAGGTCCGGGTGATCGCCGCAAGATCGACGGCCACGACCATCATGGCTGGACCGGCGGGAATCCGCGCCGGGACGATCAAGCCGCCGCAGGCGGTGTCCAGCAGGCCTTGCTCGATAAGACCGGCAAGAGTCCGCCGAACCGTCTCGTAGGGCAGGCTAAGGCCCTTGGCGATGGAATAGGCGGTTACCGGGGTGCGCAGGTCGTCGCCGGGGATGTCGCCAATTTCGGCGAAACTCACGGCGGGGTCTGTCTCGTTCAGGAAGCGAGCGATGTTGGCCACCCAGGCCGCCGCCATGACGAACGCTTGCAAGGGGCCAAGCCGGCTTGCCCCCCGCAAGTAGGATAGGGCGTCGAGGAAGAAGTCGCCCATAATACGCCGGCCACCCGGGGAGTCCTCCAAACGCACGGCCAGGGATACCGGCGGCGCCAACTCTAACCGCCGCGCATCCTCCAGAAAGGCCTGAGCGGCGATCCATAGACGTGTCCGGAAGCGCCGCAGCGATGGCGTGAGATAGACGTGGGGCGGGATCCTCACCCCATCTGGGCCAGTGTCGCAAACCCCCGCGCGGCGGAGTTTGCGAACGTGGCGACGGACGGTCTCGAAGGGAAGATCCAGCGCCTCGGCGAGGCTTCGGGTCGCGGTCGGAACGCCAATGGCGGCTCCGGGGGTTGGCTCTTCACCGGCGAGGGTCAGGAAGATCAGTCCGGAAATGGGATCGCGATCGAACGCATCTGAGACGGCGGCCGATATCTCGACGAACAGCCTGCCGCCCAGCCGCGCGCATTGCCGGTCGCGGTCCCCAGGCGGGCTGGCGGAATTTGAACCTTCGATAGTGTGTCGACCGTCGGCAGGCCGCCTTTTGTATGGCTTGGGCATTAACTGTCGCGATTAGCCACAGCCGGGGGTTGGATTCATCACGCCAATCGCCGCTGTGGCAGTCGGTCGCACGGTACAAAATGGGTGCAGGCCGCGCGCGCGCCTGAATCCGTATTCGCGCAGATTCCGCCAAGTAAAAGGTTGATTCGCGTCAAGCTATATTAACTCAATTCGGGCCCCGCCCGATCTCATCGGGGGATGATGAATGGTTGCGACCGCGGAAACGGTTTCGGCGCTGAGACCTAATTGGTGGGGCGCCGCCGACACGCCTTGCGAGCGCTCGCTGTTGATCGCGGACGACGACTGTTCGACCCGTGGCCAACTCGGACTGGCCTTGTCGGACGGTGGCTTTGACTTGAAATTCGCCGCGACTGTCGAGGACGCGATCGCCGCCGTTCGCCGCGATCGGCCGGCCTTCGCCGTGGTCGAGCTGCGTTTCGGCGGCGGCTCGGGCATGAGCGTCGTTCGCGCTCTGCGCGAGGAGCGGCCTGACGCGCGGATCGTCATCCTGACCGGTTACGGCAATATCGCCAGCGCCGTGGCGGCGGTGAAAGCGGGCGCCATGGACTTTCTGTCCAAGCCCAGCGCCCCGGACGATGTCGCCCACGCCCTGCTCGCCACCAGCAATGACCCGCCCGCCATCTCCGACAGGCCGATGAGCGCCGCGCGGGTGCGGTGGGAGCATATCCAGCATGTGCTCGAGCTCTCCAGAGGCAACATCTCCGATGCGGCCCGGCGTTTGAGCATGCACCGCCGGACCCTGCAGCGGATCCTGGCCAAGCGCGCGCCACGCTGACGCGCAGCCTTGCCGAGGCCTAGGTCAGGGCCTCGACCAGCCGGGCCATGAAGGCCGCGCCGCGCTGCATCTGGGCGATCTCGACATATTCGTCAGGCTGGTGGGCCTGATCGATGTAGCCGGGGCCGCAGATGACGACGGAATAGCCGGCCTGCTGGAACTGGCCGGCTTCGGCGGCATAGGGCACCACGCGGGGCGGGCCGTTGTCGCCAGCCAGGCGCCGCACGAGCGCCTCGGCGGGGCCGTTGTCTTCGGGCGCCAGGGCCGGGTTGATGGCGCGGGTCTCGATATGGGCCCCGGCGTCCGGGAAGCGGGCCTTCAGCGCCGCGTCCATGGCGTGAACCTCCTTGTGGAAGTCGGCCAGCAGCGCGCGGGTGTCCACCCCGGGGGCGGTGCGGACGTCGAACACGAACTCGCACTCTCGGGCCAGGATATTGCCCGCCGTGCCGCCGTGGATCAGGCCGACGGTGATGGTGGTTTCCCTGGGCACATAGGGCGAGCCCTCGTCGGCCTCGCGCTTCAGCTTTTCGGCCAGGGCGTCCAGGGAGGCCATCAGCTTGATCGCCGCCATATTGGCCGAGACGCCCAGATGGGTCTGGCTGGAGTGGGCCTCGTGGCCTTTCACCGTCACCTTATAGGCTGCAATGCCCTTGTGACCGGAGACCGCGACCATGCCGGTGGGTTCGCCGACGATGACGGCGGCGGGGGCGGGCACGCTGGCGGCGATTTCGCGGATCAGGTCCGGCGCGCCCAGGCAGCCGATCTCCTCGTCATAGGACCAGGCCAGGTGGATCGGCTTCTTCAGGCCGGCGCTGACGAAATGCGGCGTGGCGGCCAGGGCCAGGGCGATGAAGCCCTTCATATCGCAGGACCCGCGCCCGTACAGCTTGTCGCCGCGCTGGACGAGGGTGAAGGGGTCGCTGCTCCAGGCCTGGCCGTCGACGGGCACCACGTCGGTGTGGCCCGACAGGACCACGCCCCCCTCGACCATCGGCCCTATGGTGGCAAGCAGGTTGGCCTTGGACCCATCGGCGTTGGAGACACGCTTGGAGGCGATCCCTAAGTCCGCCAGCAGCTTTTCCACATAGACGATCAGGTGGAGGTTGGAGTCCCGCGAGGTGGTGTCGAACGCGATGAGCCGCGCGAGTTCCTCATTGGCCTGGGTGGCAAGCTTTTCGACGTCGATCATCCGCTCACGCTAGCCTGTACCAGGGGCCGAGCCCAAACGAATTGAGCCGCTGTCAGGCGAATTGCTGGCGGGTTGGGCTATGCGGAGAGGCGTCAGGAAGCAGATGAAGAGCGCAAAGGCGCGGGAATACTCACGTCACGGCGCCGGTGCTTTGGGCGGCAAAACGCTGGGCCGACGCCGTGAAAACGGAGCCTAGCGCCACGTCAGAGGCGGTTGGCGGTGTGTCGCCAGCGTGCATGGTTCCTGCGTTGGCAAGCACGGCGACCGCCACGTCGCCCGCCTCCGCCCACCAAAGACTGCCGGTGAAGCCGAGCACGCTGCCATTGTGCCCCTGCAGGGCGCCGTCCGGGTCTTTGAAGCGGAACACGCCAAGGCCCATGTCGGCGTGAGGTCGTGCGGGTTTCCAGTCCCGCAATGACAGGAGGCTGGCCTGATCGAGGAGCCGTCCATCCCTCAGGGCGATCGCGAACGTCACAAGGTCTCGCGGCGACGAGACGATGCCGCCGGCGGTCCATTCAACGGACAGGTTAGAGGTGGAGACGTCGATCAGGTCCGGCCGCACTTCTGAGAATCCGGGTGCGATCCCCGCCGTCTCCCGGAACGCCGGCGTCGCGTAATGGTATCGCCGTGGCGTTCGGTGGGGCTGGCCGGGTTCGAAGCCTTCCAGATAGGTGTCGCCGAGCTCCAGGGGGTCTAGAATTCTGCGGCGGATCTCGTGTGCGGCCGTGCGCTGCGTGACCTGCTCGATCATCAGCCCCAGAAGCGTGTAGCCGCTGTTTGAGTAGTTGAAGCCAGCGCCTGGCAGGGACGTCGCCGGCCGCCCCCGAATATAGTCGAGCGCCTCCAACCTGCCCCAGATGTGGCCTGGGTCGAGATTTTGGCCCCGCCCGTGGCGGATCCAGGCCGGGTCATCTTCCCAGCTGGGCGCCCCGCTCGTGTGCGACAGAAGCTGTCCGATGGTCGTCTGCGTCGCCGCGTCCGACGACACATTGGCGATCCCCTTCAGGGCCTGCATGCCCAAGTGGTCAGCGGGCTTGTCGTCAAGGGACAGCCGTCCCTCCTGCACAAGCTGCAGGATGACGACCGCCACGAAGACCTTGGTTATGCTGCCCACGCCAAACAGATGATCCAGGGTGATCGGCTTGCCCGCCACGACGTCGCCCAGGCCGGCGCATCCGGCCCAGATGACGCCCTGACGCGTGGCGATCGCAGCGGAAACGCCCGGCAACCCGCCTTGGGTCGCTTTCGCAAGGCAGTCGTCGAGCATCCGCGGGGTCACGACGGCCACCCCGGCAGCCAAACCTGGGTTCAATCGAGCCCCGGCACCGGGAACCTGCGGCACATCTCCACCGACTCGGCGTGGATCTTCTCGGTCAGCGCCACATCGTTGGGGTTCTTCAGGGCCTGCAGCATCCAGCTGGCGATTTGCTTCATCTCCCCTTCGCCCATGCCCCGCGCGGTGCACGCCGGGGTGCCTAGGCGGACGCCGGAGGGACGCAGCGGGGGCCTCGGATCGTCCGGGATCACCTGCTTGTTGGTGGTGATGCCGATCCGGTCCAGGGCTTCCTCAGCCTCGCGGCCGTCCAGTTCGAAGCTGGCGACGGTGTCGATCACCATCAAATGGTTGTCAGTGCCGCCGGTGACCAGCTTGGCGCCGCCGTCCATCAGCGCCGCCGCCAGGGTCTTGGCGTTCTTCAGCGTCTGGGCGGCATAGTCGCGGAACGGCTGCTCGGCCGCCTTCTTGAAGGTCACCGCCGCGCCGGCGACGTTGTTCATGTGCGGGCCGCCCTGCAGGCCGGGGAAGACGGCCGCGTCGATCTTCTTCTTCAGATCGCTTTTGCACAGGATCAGCCCGCCGCGGGGGCCGCGCAGGGTCTTGTGGGTGGTGGTGGTGACAATGTCGAAGCCTGAGTCGAAGGGGTTGCGCATCACGTCCGCCGCCACCAGGCCGCCGATGTGGGCGATGTCGGCCATGGTCAGGGCGCCCACTTCGTCGGCCACCTTCTTGAACGAGGCATAGTCGTAGTCGCGCGGGTAGGAGGAATAGCCGCACAGCACCATCTTGGGCCGGACTTCCTTGGCCACCGCCATCAGCTCGTCGAAGTCGATCGCCCCGCCCTGTTCGGGGTGTGTTTTGTAGCGGACGAAGTTGAACACCTTGCCCATGTGGCTGACGGGCGCCCCGTGGGTCAGGTGACCGCCGTGGCTCAGGTCCATGGCCAGCACGGTGTCGCCGGGGGTCAGGGTGCCGAAATAGGCCGCCTGGTTCATGGGCGAGCCGGACAGGGGCTGGACGTTTGCGTGCTCGGCGCGGAACAGGCTCTTGGCCCGCTTGATCGCGGCCCGCTCGATGATGTCGGTATATTCCTGGCCGCCATAGTAGCGCCGGCCCGGATAGCCCTCGGCGTATTTGTTGGTCATCACCGACCCCAGGCAGGTCAGCACCTCGGCGTAGGTGTAGTTTTCCGACGGGATCATCTCGACGCCGTCGGTCTGGCGCACCTCCTCGCCGGAAATGGCGTCGGCGATTTCGGGATCGTAGGCTTGGAGTTCGCGACGATGGGCGTCCATGGGCAGTGCTCCGCGATGTAAGGATAGACCCTGGACTTCAGTCCTTGGGCGCCCAGGCGAACGGCCGATCAACCCCGCGCTCCCCGATGGTTTCCCATCCAGACTCGCCAGTCACGCAAGGCGAGGGTGATTTAGCGAGATGAGTGGGGAGGGGCAAGGTGGGGTGCGGTCAATTCGGCAAACGTGGCGTTGGACCGGAGTAGTCTCGATCAACCGTTGCGGGAGGCGCCTCGGGGAGGTCTAATGGCCTGTAACGACTTTGGTTTGGGATCGCATGTGAATGTTTCTGCTGGAACCCTGTCCCGCCACGTGACCGCCGCGCTCGCGACGTCGATGGCGGTATTGAGCTGTGCCCACGGCGTGGGAGCGTCAAGCTATCTCTCTCAACAGCAGATCATCACGGAATTGAACCACCGTCTCGGGTCGCGGGCATGCTGCTTCTATGTTGGCCGGGACCGGAAGGGCGATGCCGTTTATGGACCGCTTAATGCTGACCGTGAACTCCATTGGCTTGTCCAACAGCGTGTGAAGGGCGAGGCTGTTACGTGCGGATATACGCACTTCCGGCCAGCGAGGGCCTTCAACGGGAGCCCGATGGCGTCCGGCGTTGAGACGATATTCATTGTTCGAAATCGCCGCCTCTACCTGCAAGGCGAGACGCCTCCGGCCGAGTTTGTGCGCTGGGAGGACGAGCTCTGTGGCCCGGACTGGGTGAAACCGCTGTATCTCCCCTTAGCCCCGAGCGTTCGCTAAGCGCTCGCAAGAAGCTGGCGCTCGTTTCGGGCGCACATTCGAGTCTCTAGCTCGGCCACGTCTCCTCGCTCATCGCCAGCACACCGCCGGCGAAGTGCAGGCCGCCGCAGATGATCACGTGAGGCGCGGGGCCGTCACCGGCCAGCGCCGTTTCGAGCGCCGCATCGATACTCTCCGCCGTCGCCGCCGCCAGGCCGGCCTCGCGCGCCGCCGCCGCCAGGTCGTCGGGCTCTGCGGCATTGGGCGAGTCGAATGTCGTCGTGATCACGCGCGGGGCCATCGCCGCGAACGGGTCGAAGAAGCCCTTGGCGTCCTTCCTGGCGAACATGCCGACGATCAGCACGACGGGCCGCGGGTCCTTGGCCGCCAGCCGGCCCACCGTCTCGGCCAGGGCGCGGCCGGCGTGGGGGTTGTGGCCACCGTCGAGCCAGATGTCGGCGCCGCGCGAGTCCGCCAGCTTGGCCAGCGGCCCCTTGGTCAGCCGCTGGAACCGGGCCGGCCATTCGGCGGAAGCGACACCCTTGGCGAAGGCCGCCTCGTCGATGCGGTGATCGCCCAGCTGATAGAGGGCGGCGATGGCAAGGCCGGCGTTCTCGAACTGGTGCTTGCCGGGCAGGCTGGGCGGCGGCAGGTCGAGCAGGTGGTCGTCGAACTGCACCAGCAGGCGGCCATAGGCCTCATAGGCGTCGGCGTCGCGGCCCATCAGCACCATCGGCGCCTTCAGTTTCTCCGCCTCGGCCTCGATCACCTCAAGCGCCTCGTCTGGCTGCCGCGCGACCACCACCGGCCGCCCGGCCTTGATGATCCCGGCCTTCTCCCAGGCGATCTTGCCCAGCTCCGGTCCCAGCATCTCCAGGTGGTCGTAGTCGACCGGCGTGATCACCGACACGGCGGGGGCGTCGAAGATGTTGGTGGCGTCGAACCGGCCGCCCAGGCCCACCTCGATGATGCACAGGTCCGCCGGGGTCTCGGCGAAGGCCATCAGGGCGATGACGGTGGTCATTTCGAAGAAGCTGATCGGCTGTCCGGCGTTCGCGGTTTCGGCCTTGGCGATCAGCTCTTCCAGGTGGTCCTCGGTGATCAGCACGCCCGCCACGCGGATGCGCTCGACGAACCGGACCAGGTGTGGCGAGGTCAGCACGTGCACCTTCAGCCCCGCCGCTTCGGCAATGGCGCGCAGGCAGGCGCAGGTGGATCCCTTGCCGTTGGTGCCGGCCACATGGATCACCGGCGGCAGCCTGTCCTGCGGCCGCCCCAGCGCCTCCAGCAGCCGTTCCACCCTGCCCGTGGTCAGGTCGATCAGCACAGGATGCAGGGCGCGCAGGCGGCCGATCAGCACATCCTGGGCGCGCAGGGGATCGTACATGGGCGGGCCTTTCGCGAACGGAGGCCGTATAGCGCGAGTTGGGGCCGGGGATAAGGTGAGGAGGAAGAAGCCTTAAGCCGCAGCAGACCTTGCCCGAGCCGCCATCAGCGTGCCGAGCACCGAGCCCAGTACCGTCGGCAAATCCTTGCGGGCCACGACCTGGTCGACCATGCCGTGCTCGACCAGATATTCCGAGCGCTGGTAGCCGGGGGGCAGGGTTTCGCGGATGGGGTTCACCCGGGCGCCGGTGAAGGCGATCAGGGCGTTGGGCTCGGCCAGCTCCACGTCGCCAAGCATGGCGTAGGAGGCAGTGACGCCGCCCGTGGTGGGATCCGTCAGCACCACCACATAAGGAAGCCGCGAAGCCTTGAGTTCCTGCAGCGCGAGCGTCGTGCGAGCCATCTGCATGAGGGACAGGATCCCCTCCTGCATCCGCGCGCCGCCCGAGGCGGTGAAGGCGATCATCGGGCAGTCACGGGCGATGGCCGCCTTGGCGGCGGCGATGAAGGATTCGCCGGTGTTCATCCCCAGGCTGCCGCCCATGAAGGCGAAGTCCTGCACGAAGGCGACCGCGGGCACGCCCCTGATCTTGCCGGCGCCGACGGAGCCGGAGTCCCGTTCGCCGGTGGTCTTGCGCGCGGCCGCGAGGCTGTCGCGATAGGGCTTGCCGGCGCCGAAGTGCAGCGGGTCGTCCTTGGTCGCCAGCGGCTCGATCCGCTCATAGACGCCGTTGTCGAAGGTATAGGCGAAACGCAGCTCGGGGCCGATGCGCATGTGGCGGCCGGCGGGGGTCACCCACAGGGCCGCCTCCAGGTCCGGGCGATAGATCATCTCGCCGGTGTCGGGGCATTTGACCCACAGGTTCTCCGGCGTCTCCCGCTTGGAAACGAGGTTGCGGACGCCGGGGGCGATCTTTGCCAGCCACCCGCCGCGCGTGGCGCGTTGACTGGACGATGGCGCGACTGGTGCGCCGCGTCCGCCGGGAGGGTCTTTGGCTCCAGCCATGCTCATGCTTGGACCACAGGTTGCTCGACTCGCGCCGAATGCACAGCCTTAGCGAGGCTGGCGGCTGATTCCACAACTTTCGGCGCGACCAATTGGTTCATCTCTATCGCAGAGGCGATAACATCGACGAGAACAGAGCCCACGACCACCCCGTCGGCGATCCGCGCAACCTCGGCGGCGCGCTGGGGCGTCTTGATCCCAAAGCCCACGCAGACCGGCAGGCCGGAGGCGGCGCGAACGCGGGCGACAGCGGGGGCGACCATGTCGGCGTCGGCTTCCTTGACCCCGGTCACCCCGGCCACCGAGACGTAGTAGACAAAGCCGGAGGTGCGGGCGACGACCACGGGCAGGCGCCGCTCATCGGAGGTCGGGGTCGCCAGGCGGATCAGCGACACATGGGCCGCGTCCAGCAGATCGGCCAGCGGGCCGGACTCCTCCGGCGGGCAGTCAACGACGATCAGGCCGTCGACGCCGGCCTCGGCGGCGGCCGTGGCGAAGGCCTCAAGGCCATAGCTCATCAAGGGGTTCATATAGCCCATCAGCACGATGGGGGTGGTGTCGTCCCCGGCGCGGAAACGGCGGACCAGCTCCAGCGTCCCGCGCAGGGTCATGCCGGCCTTCAGCCCGCGCAGCGCCGCGCGCTGGATCGGCGGGCCCTCGGCCATGGGGTCGGAGAAGGGGAAGCCCAGTTCGATGATGTCAGCGCCGGCGCCCGGCAGGCCGCGCAGGATCTGGAAGGCGGTTTCCGTGTCGGGGTCGCCGGCCATCACATAGGCGACGAAGGCGGCCTGGTTCTTCGTCTTCAGCGCGGCGAAACAGGCGTTGATGCGGGCGGTGGTCAAATCCGGCGCCCCAGGTGTTCCGCCACCGAGGCCAGGTCCTTGTCGCCGCGGCCGGACATCAGCATGACGATAACCCCGTCCTTGCCGATCTCCTTGGCCAGCTCCGGCAGCCGGGCGACCGCGTGGGCGGATTCCAGCGCCGGGATGATGCCCTCGAGCTTGGCGCAGAGCTGGAAGGCCTCCACGGCCTCGTCGTCAGTGGCCGACAGATAGGTGGCGCGACCGACGTCGTTCAGGAAGGCGTGCTCGGGCCCGATGCCGGGATAATCCAGGCCGGCGGAAATCGAGTGGGCGTCGGTGATCTGGCCGTCATCGTTCTGCAGCAGATAGGTCTTGTTGCCGTGCAGCACACCGGGTCGGCCGCCGGTGAGGGAGGCTGCGTGCAGACCGGTGGATAGGCCGTGTCCGGCCGCCTCGACCCCGAACAGCCGCACGCCCTCGTCGGTCAGGAAGGGGTGGAACATGCCGATGGCGTTGGAGCCGCCGCCGATACAGGCGACCACGGCGTCGGGAAGCCGGCCCTCGGCCTCCAGCATCTGGGCGCGGGTCTCGATGCCGATCACCGACTGGAAGTCGCGCACCATGGCAGGATAGGGATGCGGGCCGGCCGCCGTCCCGATCATGTAGTAGGTGTCCGCGACATTGGTCACCCAGTCGCGCATGGCCTCGTTCATCGCGTCCTTCAGCGTGCCCGTGCCGCTGGTGACGGGGATGACCTGGGCCCCCAGCAGGTTCATCCGCAGCACATTGGGCGCCTGACGTTCTACGTCCAGCGCGCCCATATAGACCACGCAGGGCAGGCCGAACCGGGCGCAGACGGTGGCGGAGGCGACCCCATGCTGGCCGGCGCCGGTCTCGGCGATAATACGGGTCTTGCCCATCCGCCGGGCCAGCAGGATCTGGCCTGAGCAGTTGTTGATCTTGTGCGAGCCGGTGTGGTTCAACTCCTCACGCTTCAGGTAGATTTTCGCGCCGCCGAAATGGGCGGTCAGCCGTTCGGCGAAATAGAGGGCGCTGGGGCGACCGACATAGTGGGTCAGGTCGCCGCTCAGTTCGGCCTGAAACGCCGGGTCGGCCTTGGCGGCCGAATAGGCGCGGTCCAACTCCAGCACCAGGGGCATCAGGGTCTCGGCGACATAGCGGCCGCCATAGTCGCCGAACCGCCCATTGGCGTCGGGATAGGCGGTGTAGTCGTTGGGTTTGGCCGGGACGTTCAAGGCGCTCTATGGACCGCAAATCGAAGGTACAGGACGGGGTTCGGCGATCAGGCGCGGCGGACCGCATCCAGGAAGGCCGAAATCAAGGCCGGGTCCTTTAGCCCCGCGCCCCGCTCAACGCCAGAAGAAACGTCGACCAGGGGAGCGCGCGTGCGACTTATGGCCTCCGCCACGTTCCACGGGTCCAGCCCGCCGGCCAGGAACCAGGGCCGCTCGAACCGGCGGCCGGTGAGGATGTCCCAGTCGAAGGCCGCGCCCAGGCCGCCGGGGCGGGAGGCGTCTTTGGGTGGCTTGGCGTCGAACATCAGGTGATCGACGACACTCTCGAAATCCCGCGCGGCGTCCAGGTCACGGCTTTCGGAAACCGAGAACACCTTGATCACACCCGCGCCGGTCCGCTGCCCGACCTCGCGGGCGCGGGCGGGCGTCTCCTTGCCGTGCAGCTGGATCAGGTCCGGCTTCAGATGGGCGACAATCCGGTCCAGGGCGGCGTCGTCGGCGTCGACGGTCACGGCGACCACCTTGGCCCGGTTCCGCGCCGACGCCGCCAGCCGCCCGGCGGCGTCGGGGGCGACATTGCGCGGGCTGGCGTCAAAGAACATGAAGCCAATAAAGGCCGCCCCGCCGTCCAGCGCCGCGCGAACCGTCTCCGGCGTCGACAGTCCGCAGATTTTGGCTTGGGTCATTGGGGAGCCCGGACAATTGTTCCTCCCCCGTTGGGGGAGGGGACCGCGAAGCGGTGGAGGGGGCCTCGCC